>Ga0272441_10010660_pt1 | contig 13843 bp, 12 predicted proteins | sample SSMProp6N_FD_193582 | JGI IMG/M metagenome (GOLD analysis project Ga0272441, IMG submission 193582) | Marine sediment archaeal communities from Little Sippewissett salt marsh, Falmouth, MA, United States - SSM-Prop-6N | ecosystem: Environmental > Aquatic > Marine > Wetlands > Sediment ... | reverse complement strand
CTTTTTCCCCGGGTATCAATTTAATCGCCTGCTCATCGAAGGGGGGATAGTCGCACTTCTCCGGGAATGCCATCTGGACCATGGTATCCATGCCGTACAGAAGCAGAACCTTGCCATATTTCTCCTGCATGATTCGAGCAACAGTGGTTTTTCCCGCTGAAGAAGTCCCGTTGAATAAAATGATCACCGCGTCACCTCGCAAATCGACATTCGAATATACATCCGCCACCCGGTTTTTTGCCCCAAATCAGGAAGATAAGGGGCCACTCATTCAATATGTTATTGAGTTTCTTGTATTATATCTAAAAATTCAAATGCCAAGACCTGACCCGGAGTTTTACTTGACTCCATTATACCCTTGCCAATAATTTAGTATTGTGCCCTCCGAATTCCCCCAATTTCCGATGCAAAACGCCAGTCATATCCATAAGCTTTCTTGCGATATCCATACCCTGTTGTACAGGGTTTGCGTAAACAAACAGCACTAATTGATGAAACACAATTCATATTCTTGGCTTTACCATTTTCTACTAGCCACCTTGCTGCCGCATGCTGACTTGGAAATTCTTTTAAAATATTCCCCGACTGTAAATCAATCATACAGACTTCTTTACTGGTTTTCGCTACGGCAGCTTTAGCTCTTTTTTGTGCATTTGCATTAGCCTTTTGAGAATTTTTTTCATTCCATTCTTTTATTGAGGCTTTGCGCTTTTCATTAGCTTTTTGGCTTGTACGCGAATATATGAGCTTTTTCTGCCAAGCTTTATGCTTCTCTGGGTTTTCTTTTTCCCATTTTTTTAGACTGGCTTTTCGTTTTTCTTGGCATTTAGGGGTTTTGATTTTTTCATGATTCTTTTTTCTTGCCTCATCATATGCTTCAGGGTTTTCCTCTTTCCACTTTGTAATTCGGTTACGAGACATTTCACGATATTCTTCTGCGCTCATTGTTTCCTTAATACTTCGGTTACGTGCGCGAAGTGCTGGTGTATCACCTGATTGAAAGGCCTTTTTAGATGCTTCAAGCATTGGCTTAAACTGTTCAGGATGATTTTTCATATACTCACGTTTCTTTTCTCTTGTTTCTGCAATGGGTGGATGTTTGGTTGTGCCGCCACCACCAGCAACAAGATTAAGACATTTCTCATCAGATAAAAGGTCTTTATCAACAATGGACGCTTCAAGCTGTTCTGTCTCCTCAGCGGTTTCAAATGTTGCGATATAATAGCGTACAAATTGATCTTTGTTTTTTTTGAACTTACTTACAAATTTCAGTCCAGATCCTTGATATCGTCTTAATTCAGACCATTTGGGCCTATTAGCCTTACCAACATAATACTCGCCGTTTTCCCAGTTTATTTGAATATAGACTGCTCTATAATAGCCATCACTCTTATTCCGTTTGCGAACAAGCTCACTTGGGGTTAAAACATCAAACCAGCGATTCTTAATGGCAATACGTTCTCTGTTGAAACCTAACCTTGCCAAATTATGTCTTGAATCAGAAGAATCGAATAGATTGTCATCTAAAGACAATTCCATTGGATTAAATTCCTGCCAAATCCTGATATTTTCATTAATTGTTATTATCATGCTTCGATAATATCTCTAACGAAAAAATCAGCCGGAGCGTTAGCGATCGGCTGCATTGATTTTGTTAGCTATAAATTCAAATAATCATTAAACCTTGCTTGGTTACTAAAACTTGATTTTCATTATTACGCCGCATAAATTTGCTTAGTTGCAAATCTTGTAATGATTTTTTTATATCAGAAGTATTTTCAAAATAAATTCGTTCGAACTTTACAATATAAAGCTCGGTACCATTGTAGGCTCGAAACTTTTGCGATACTCGGTCAAAATCATCGGTATCATCAATCTTGAAGTCTGGAAACTCACTTTCGAGATATTCTTTTACAGCTTCTACCTTAGTTTGTTCCACCACAATCAATTTCCTCCTTATTCTTCAGCTAACAGTGTTTACATTGTTCTTCGTGAAAAACACAAACACTGCAAATTTGCAGTATAAAACCCCTCGACGATACGTTAATTACGCAATCATAAGCCTTTGCTATACATACACATACAAAGAAAATTCTTATTTATAGGAGGAGTGTCATACTGATCCGTTTAACATTCCATTTTTCATCCCAGCTACCGCAATATTGATCTAATCTGTCCACAAAAACAAAAAGCCTTCTCTCTCATTTTGAGAAACAAGGCTTTAGATGATCTGACCATAACTCCCCCTTGATTACGGCTTTTCAACAGCACACATGATAAATTCAAGATCAAAAATATGCTAACCTACTAACTCCATTATGATATCTTGTCAAAAAATATTGGGAAGATTTTCAATCGGTAATAATCATTTATTTGCTGAATCGATTTTGAGGACTTTTAGGTAAAACAAATAATGTTTTAATCATTTATAACATTATATCATACAGCCCTAACGGCACTGCTCCCCTTCACGATGCATTCCCCGGCGGTTCGTGGCGTTCCCTCCGGAATCGTTGTAGTTCCTCCAGAAGCCAGGTGCGGGTTTCCACGGGTTCCCGGCCGGGGCAGCGCACACGGTAGGGTTTGCCGCTGAGGATGCTTTTCGAAGCGCAGCGGTCGATAAAGACCTCGGCAGAGTCAATTTCTTCCCTGAAGTATTCGTATTTCTTCATGATGTGCGTAAGTGCGTCCCCGGCGGCATGTTCCGTGCCGTTTCTGATGAAGAGGCAGGGCGATTCGGTGATATAGCGGATGAGGTGGTCGATCTCTGCCTGCACCGCATCGTCGTCCGCACCCACCGGAAAGGGCAGCAGCATAAGGAAAACTATCAAAGGAAGGATTCTTTTCATGGGAATGCTCCTATTGAGGAGCCTGCCGGGGTTTCATACTGTCGGCTGAAGCGGCGCCGTCCAGCCTTTCCTGGTCTTCTCACTCGCCCGGACGGTCCTCGAGGTACTGCCGCAGGAGGGGTTTCATGTAGATGTCATCGAGATCGAAATGCCGCACCGCTCTCGACAGCACCCCTATCCGTTCGCCAGTTGAAGCCTTTTTGTCAACAATCACGAGGTATTTCCCCTTCAAACGGCAGAGACCGCCTCTCTGCAGCGACTCATTGTCCCGCACCCGTTCGTAGCGAATCTCGATGTCGAGTCTTTCGGCAAGGTCCTCGAGCATGGCAAGGATGATCGCTTCATCCATATCTTCCGTCCTTCGCCTTCACCCGACGAGGGGCAACGGGTTCACGGACGACCCGGGAGAGGCTCCCGACACTACATGATGCCGGGAGAAAAGACATCGTAGACCAGAAGGTCCTCCGCCACGTCGAATATTCTGTGCGTCGTGTTTCGGGGCACGCGCACGACCCTTCCCTTACGAAGCGCCAGGTCGCCGATCCCGTCGATCCACATGGTCCCCCGTCCCTCCAGGATGAAGAGAATATCTTCGCTCCCCGCATGGATATGATCGGGCACCTCGACACCGGCGGGAATCCTGACCATGATGATGGAGGGGCTCTCGCTGCCGAATTCCGCCGCGGTGATCATCCGTCGTATCGAAACGCCCTTGACGGTGGGATGGGGCTCCCAGGGCAGTGTTTCCGTGTCATAGTTCACTTCCATGGTACTCCTCCTTCAGATATCGAACTTATTGAGAGTAATGGCAGTGTTTCATGTCAGTCGTCTCTTGTCAATTGGCAAGTCGTTTCAGAAAAGGGTTTGCATGAATTCTTGAACTATGCCCGGCCCTCTGGTAAAGTGTGAGCGCCTTTGAGTAATCATCCTTCCGAAGGCGTTTTACGCGCATTGCAGTTTCTCCTTTATTTGACGGTCCGGCACCCCATCTTCTGCGGATGGCGCCGGTGCTCCCTGTGCAAAGGAGGCTCTCTATGAAGCACGTTTCACTCTTCATCCCCTGTACCGTCGATATCATGCTCCCCGAAATCGGTGTGCACACCGTCGACCTGCTCTCACGCCTCGGCATCACACCGGTCTATCACGAGGAACAGACCTGCTGCGGTCAGCCTTCGATCAAGGCGGGCTACCGGGAACTGGCAAAGAAAGCAGCCAAACGCTTCATCAGGATATTCGAGAACGATGAGGTGGTGGTGAGTCCCGCCGGGTCCTGCGTTCATACGGTCCGGTATCACTATCCCGACCTTTTCCGCGACGACCCGTCCTGGCGGCGCCGGGCCGAGGAACTCGCGCCCAGGGTCTATGAACTCTCCCAATACCTCGTGGACGTCCTGAAGGTCGATAACGTGGGGGCCGCCTTCGACGGGAAGGTGACCTACCACGAGTCGTGCCACATCCTCCGGGGTCTGGGCATCTCGGAACAGCCGAAGAAACTGCTGGCCGCCTTGGCGGGGGCCGAACTGGTCCCCCTGAACAATGCCGACCGATGCTGCGGTTTCGGCGGCGAATTCGCCGAGCGATATCCCGACATCTCGGAAGAACTGGTGAAGGACAAGGTACGGAACTACCTCGACAGCGGCGCCGACATGCTGGTGCTCTGTGAGCCCGGCTGCCTGCTGAACATCAACGGCTACCTGCGCAGGCATCATCCAAGGAAAAAAGCGGTCCACATTGCCAGCCTCCTGGCGCAGAACGGGAAGGGAGGTCTGGCATGAAGGTAAATACCGAGCGGTTCAGAGACGTGGTCACACGGGAAATCGCCGATATAAGCTCCCGTACCTTCCTGCAGGTACTCCCGCCGCTCTTCGCGGCCCTTCGCGAGGCCGGCCTGGCGAGCTTTCCCGATCCGGCAGCGGCGCAGGCGCTTTCCCGGCATATTCGGGCCGATGTCATCGCCCGGCTTCCCGATCTGCTCGAAGAATTCGAGGAAAATGCCTCAGCCCGGGGCGCGAAGGTCGTCTGGGCCCGCAACGCCGCGGAGGCCAACGAGTTCATCTTGAAACTGGCGAAGGAACGGAAGATCGCCTACGTCACCAAGGGAAAGTCCATGGTCAGCGAGGAGTTGGGCACCAACGAGGTCCTCATCAGGAACGGCATCGAGGCCTACGAGACGGACCTGGGCGAATTTATCGCCCAGCAGCTCGAACGGCCCCCCTTCCACTTGGTGGGACCGGCGGTGAACGTCTCGGTGGAAGAGATCTGCGACCTCTTCATGGAAAAGGCGGAGATGGAGGAACCCACCACCGACCCCGTGGAACTGGGATACGCGGCACGGCTCTACCTCCGCGACAAGTTTCATCACCTGGAAATGGGTATCACGGGAATCAACATGGCCGTGGCGGAAACGGGCTCAATCATCAATGTGGAGAACGAAGGCAACATCAGGCTTTCCAAGTCGTCGCCGCGCATCCAGGTATCGGTGATGTCCCTGGAGAAAGTGGTGCCCACCATGGATGACGCCCTGCACCTGCTGCGCATGCTCTGCAGGAACTGCACGGGGCAGGCCCTCTCTGCCTACGTATCCATCGACACGGGACCGAAAAAGGCGGACGAAATCGACGGGCCCGAGGAACTCTACATCGTCATCGTCGATAACGGCCGCACCCGGTTTTACGCCGACCTCAAGGCCCGGGAGGCCCTCCGCTGCATCCGCTGCGGCGCCTGCATGAACAACTGTCCCGTCTATACTACGATCGGGGGCTACCCTTACGGGTGGGCCTATTCGGGGCCCATCGGTCAGGTCCTGAACCCCCTGCTGCTGGGGCTCGACCGGACGCAGGACCTCTACCGCGCCTGCACCTTCTGCGGCAACTGCACCAGCGTCTGTCCCGGCGGCGTTGACCACCCCGGCCTCTTTCTCCATTTCCGCAGCAAGGACGTGGAGGGTGACGGGACATTCAAGGGGAAACCCCGTCCCCGGGAGGAACGGAGCACCTTCGAGCTGATGAGCTTTGCCGTGACCCATGACTGGTTCTGGAACGCGGCCGCCCGGCTGGCCCGCCCCTTCTACAATCTGAAGGCCAAAAAGGGAGAGGTGGAAGAGCTGTGGGGACAGTTCGAGGGATGGTTCCGGAGCAGGAACCTGCCGGCAATCCCGAAACAGACCTTTCATGAATGGTGGAAAGCCAGAGGGAGGAAAGAGTCATGACAGGAAGCGCACGAGAAGAGATCCTGGGAAAACTCAAACGGGCACCCCGCCGGGAACCGGAGGCCCGCCCTCTCATGCCGCCGCTCTCCGAACGGTCACTCGATCGGGAGGGAATGATCAAGAAATTCAGTGACGCCCTCTTTTTCCAGACGGCGACGGTCCACCGGGTACCTGACACCGGGGAAGCCCTGAACAGGCTGACGGAAATCGTCCGGGGAGAGGCCCTGCGGTGCGTCATGGCGTCCACCGACGAGGTGGTAACCGCACTCGACCTTCCCGCCTGGGCGGGGGAGCAGGACATCATCCTCCGGACCCCCCGGGATTTCGCGGACCGCGAGGCCTTCAAGGAGAGCGTCTTTACCGAGGCCGACGCCGGGATCACGGGAGTCGATTTCGCCGTGGCCGAGACGGGGACGCTGGGGCTCATTCATGACAGGAACCAGGCACGCCTCATTTCGCTGGCACCCATTTTCCACATTGCCATTGTACCCGTCGACCGATTCGTCCCCGTCTACGAGGATGCCATCGAGAAGGTCTTCGCCGATGCAGCAAAGGCTCCCAGCCAGTTCACCTTCATCACGGGGCCGAGCATGACCGCCGACATCCAGGCCACCCCCTTCCGGGGAATGCACGGCCCGCGGCGCCTGACGGTCATTATTGTCGGCTGACAGAGCGGGGGTATCACAAACCCAGCCGCCGGCCTGCGGCCGGTTTAATCAGGATAAACCTTGATTCCAATAAAATGTCACTCCCGCGAAAGCGGGAGTCCAGAACCGCTGGAAAATACTGGATTCCGTGTCAAGCACGGAATGACAATACAGAGTAAAAATTATTTTTTTGCGAATTCGTCAACTTTAAGCCTTATCGCAAGGAGGGATCATGAAGACACTGTCGGTACCGTCGCAACGCTGGTACGAAAACAGGGAGCGGCCTCTCAACTTTCCCGACCGGTGGGAGCTCGACAATCTCACCTCTCCGGGGTTCGACAAGCCGGGCCTGACGGACGAAGAAATCAGGCGAAAGATCGACAATCCCGTCGACGGACCGTCCCTCGGGGAGCTGGCACGGGGGAAAAAGCAGGCCGTGATCGTCTTTGATGACATGACGCGGCCCACGCCGGTGAAGGATGTGCTGCCTCCGCTCCTCGACACCCTCCACGGCGCGGGGATGAAAGAGGACCAGATCCGCTTCATCTGGGCACTGGGAGCCCACGGGACCTTCGACATGGCCGCCGCCCGGAAGAAGCTGGGCGACCATGTCGTGGAACACTACGCCGTCTATAACCACGATGCCGTCCAGAACACGGTGCGGGTGGGGCGCACCCCCACGGGGGTGGATCTCTGGCTCAACGGCGAATTCATGGACTGCGATCTGAAGATCGGTATCGGCTGCATCACGGCCCACGTGCACGTGGGGTTCAGCGGGGGCGCGAAGATCGTCCTCCCCGGCGTCGCCGGGATCGAATCGATCAACCAGTTTCACAACCAGATGTACCGCGACCCCGTCCGCACGGGCCTGGGGAAGTACGACAACAATATCATGCGGGCCGAATGCGACGCCGCCGGGGACCTGGCGGGTCTCGATTTCAAGGTCGACTGCCTGATAAACCGGCGGGGAGAGATCACCAGCCTCTACGCGGGGACCTTCCGCGCCACTCATACGGCCGGTGCCGAGGAGGGCAAGGAGCACTACGGAATTCCCCATGCCACGGGGTACGACATCGCCGTCTGCAATGCCTACGGACGGGCGAACGAAGCGGCCATCGCCCTGGCGCTGTCACTGGCGGTGCTGAAGCCCGGTTCCGTCGCCACGGCAGTCCTCATCGCCGACACGCCCGAGGGGCAGGTTCCCCACTATGTCATGCGCTCCTGGGGAACGAACCGGGGCGGGCGGCACTACAGCGGTCGTGATCCGGGATTCATTCAGCTCTTCATGAAAAAGCTTCTCGTTCTCACGCCCTGGCCCGACCGGACGATGCTCGACATGGCCTGCCACTGCGACGACGCGGTCATGGTGAAAAGCTGGGACGAGGCCCTGGCGATCCTCGAGCAGGACTACCCCGGGCCCGCCCGGGTGGCCGTCATCCAGGACGGCACGGTCCAGTATATGAAGGCCCCTGAGTAATTTCCGATTCCGCCGGGATCAGGCGGCCACCATCTCCCTGCCCAGGTCGAAGGCGCGGAGATTGACATCGAGCTTCTCTCCCGAGAGTGTCTGTGCCAGTACCGCCTCGAAATCATCCCTGTCGAGGGGAAGCGATCCGATGCCGGCCAGGGCGCCCAGCATGATGATGTTTCCCAGGATGGGATGGCCCAGCTTCAGGGCCTCGTCGGTGGCATCGATAAACCAGGCCCGCGCCGAGAGATCGTCGGCCTTCTTTTTCGTCTCCGCAAAAGGCGGATACGCCAGGTCTCCGGCGATTACCCCCACGGAATGAATGGGCCGGGTATTGCTCACCACCTTCACGGCGGGATTTCCATAGTCGGCCAGCACCCGGATGGCCTCGGTGGGTTCCAGGGCAATGATGACATGGGCCGTGCCCCGGGGAATCTGGGGGCTCCAGGTCCCCTTTTCCGATATCCTGAGGTGGCTCATGACGGAACCGCCCCGCTGGGAGGCACCGAAGGTCTCGCCGATGGTGATGTAATATTCCTTGCGTGCCAGCATGTTGGCCAGGACGCGGGAAGCCATCACGTTTCCCTGCCCGCCCACGCCGGTGATGATCACGTTGTAGGGATCGCTGAGAAGTTTCATCTCCTTCATTGCCTGACCGCCTCCTTCCGCGTAATGGCCCCGGCGGGACAGATATCGGCGCAGACGCCGCAGCCGGTGCATATGACCTCGTCGAGCCGCGTCACCTGCTTCTCCTTGTCCCAGACGAGTCCGGGGCAGCGGAATATGCGCGTGCAGACCCTGTTGCAGCCGCAGTTTTCACCGAGGCAGAGCGCTTCGTCGATGTGCATTTCGTACTTTTTCCCCGCCTTCTTTTCGGGACTCAGACCGCAGATCTGACGGAGGATGAGGACCTTCAGCCCCTCTTCGTCCTCCATGAGGTCGTTCAGGGTCCGCCGGGTCTCCTCGAGATCGAAGGGATCGCGCACCTCCACCCGTGCCCCGAGAGACCGGCACACCTCGGCGATATCGACCTTGGGGACCTCGTCGCCCAGGGCGTTCACCTCCAGGCCCGGGTGCGGCTGGAATCCCGTCATGGCGGTGCCGCTGTTGTCGAGGACCACCAGCGTAAAGTCCGACCGGTGGTGCCGGGCATTGATGAGCGCCGGAACGGCCGTGTGGAAAAAGGTGGAATCGCCGCAGACGGCCAGGACGGGCTGCTCGAAGTCGAATTGGCGCAGCTTGCCGAATCCGCTGGCGAGACCGCTGCCGGACCCCATGGAGTGGACCGTCTTCAGCGTGGAAAATCCCGTGGGGAGCAACGCCATGGTATAGCAGCCGATGTCGCCGCAGACGAACCCCTTTCTGCCGTCGAGTTCGATGGCGTTGTGAATGCTCCAGTAGGAGGCCCGGTGGGGACAGCCGGGACAAAAGGTCAGCTCCCGCTGCGGGGCCCCGAAGAAGGCCAGGCCCTGGGTCCGGTCTTCGTAATCCTGGGGCCGTGCCTGGTATTCGATGCCGAGAATGCCGCAGAGGGCCTTGATGACCAGGTCGGGATTCAATTCGCCCACCATGGGCAGCGTCCCGTCGTTCTTGCCGTAAAAGGTCTTGATACCGATTTCGCGGGCGCGCTCGGCGGCGAGTACCTTGATATTCTCTTCCATGAAGGGAATCACCTCTTCGACAACCAGCACCTTTTCGGCCATGGCGAGGTGGCGTGTCAGCAGTCTGGGCGGCAGGGGCCAGGTCGTACCGAGCTTCAGGAGCCCCACCCGATCGTCGACACCGAGGATTTCGATGGCCTCCCTGCTGTAAAGGTGACAGGCGCTGCTGGTAATCAGGAGCACCTCGGGATTCTCCGGTCCCCGGTAGGTGTTGAAGGGCGAATCTTCGAAAATCTCCCGCGCCTTCCTGATCTTTTCCTGCTGCTGTTCGTGCTTGAAGGTCACGGGCGCGCTCACCACGACCCCCTCCATCTGGTCGAGGATGAACCCGTCATAGCGGAACCGGGCGTGGGCCTTGGTGGAAGGAAGGGGACCGAAGGTGACGTCGCCGCTCCCGTGGGAGAGCCGCGTCACACTGCGCAGAATCACCAGCTGCCGCAGTTCCTCCGACAGTTCGAAGGCCCACTTCACCATATCCTTGACCTCTTGGAAGTCTCCCGGCTCCAGGAGCGGCAGTTCCATCATCCGGGCGAAGTAGCGCGCTTCCCCCTCGTTGATGCTCGAGAGGGCCCCGGGGTCTTCGCAGGGAATCAGAACCATGCCTCCCCGGGTTCCCGATCCCGCCAGGTGGAGCAGAAAATCCGAGGCCACGTTGACACCATTCTGCTTCATGACGCAGAGGGACCGCAATTCGGCGAAGGAGCCCGCGGCGGCCACCTCCATGGCCACCTTTTCATTGACGGACCACTCGACGTACATGTTGGCCTCATCGGCCACCCGGGCCAGGTTTTCAATGATCTCGGAAGACGGGGTCCCGGGATACCCCGCCGCGACCCGCACGCCCGCCTCCAGGGCTCCCCGGGCAATTGCCTCGTTTCCCATGAGTAAGTGCCGTCTTCCTGCATTCCTATCGAGCAACTCTGACATATCGACCTCCGCTTCTCAGGCAACAATCTTGTCAACGGTATCGGGATTGACCCGTATACAGGCACGTGCATCGCCGGCCGTATTTACCATCCCCTCTTGCCGGGCTTTCAGGAAGGCCCGTCTCTTCTTGTTTCCCGCAGCCCAGATGAGATGCTCCAGGTTCTCCGAGGGCATCTCCTCCACCACGAGCCAGCCTTCCTTCACCGCCTCCTCCACGAGCGCCGCGCCCCGTTCAGTCCTGACCACGAGGGTATTCCTGTCGGCACATCCCTCGAGGACGCCCACGGAGACGTCGGAAAATTCGGCGGTCATGTCGACACAGTAGCTGCAGGAATCGGGCACCAGTTCCCGGACCTCCTCCAGGGGAATCTCGATCCGCTCCTCCGCGGTGTAGACCTCCATGATCTCCGCCGGGGGAGGCGGAATGTCGACCTTCGTGACGCGCGCAATGTCCACCCGCTGAGCGATAAAGGGTTCAAGAGCCCTGAAGTCGATTGCCCAGGTGCAGAAGAGCCCCACCACGAGGGCCAGGGGATCGGCAAAATCGGGATCCTTCAGGGGATTGGACCGCATCTGGGCGGTGGCCAGGACCTGGCAGGGAGTCCCCACAACGCCGATTCTGCGATAGCCCCGGCTGACCGCCCGGTTCAGGGCCACCAGGGTGGGCGCCGCCGCATACTTCGATGAGGCGCACCGGAGGATATCGGCAGGCTCCGTAACGATACGGGGAACCGGCAGGAGTCCGTCACGGTCCGTCAGCACCGCCGCGTCGATGCGGCCCGCTTCGAGGGCACAGGTCATCAGGGCCGACACGGTACCCCCCGCCTGGCAGGAACCGTCCCCCAGCCTGGGGCCCGCCTTTGCGACATGGATGGCACGATAGACGCCCAGGGCATCCGTTCCGTAGGACGCGCCGAAGAATTTCTCCGACAGGGCCTCCAGATCGACCTCCACTTTCGGACAGTAGGCCCAGCACCTTCCTTCCCCCAGCGTACAGGGAAAGAGCATGGCCGTTTTCCCCCGGTATGACCTGAAGTAGGGGCAGAGTTCGACGCAGGCGCCGCATCCGATACAGAGATTCTTGTGAATCACGTCCTCCAGCAACTCGTTGGAACCGAAACTTTTCATCTGCAAACCTCCTTATCCGAAGGAATATGGGGCAAAAGGATGTCCGTCTCTCACAGTCCGGCAGTACAGGGCATGACCCGGCAGCCGAAATCACAGGTGATTATTTTACAACCGTGCGCCGCACCGGACGCACGGGACCGTTGGTCATTCTGAAACTATCCTGGCTTCGGGGGTTTTTCATGGAACTCCTCCTGAATAGTGTCCGATCTCTTACACCGCAGAGGGGAGGTACTCTAACAAAACCGGCAGCGAACTCGCACGCATCGTCGATAGAATAGGTGCCCATAAAATAAATGGTGCCACGGCGATTATCAAGGATTAATTCCCGCAGCCGGCAACGCACGGTACTTTCTCACATATTTTCACCGGGGACCACATTTTTTTTGGGTGGCGAGGGTTTTTGTGATATTGAATGATCATTCTTACCCACCTACATCACATATATCAAAAAGGAGGATCACCATGTTCTACGAGGAGAAATGTACGCTCTGCGGAGACTGCCTGGCCCTGTGTCCCTATCTTGACTATTCCGGGGAACAGGCCAGGGAAGAATTCAAAAAACTGATCGAAGGACTGCCCACGCCTGTGACGGCCCAGTGCATCACCTGCGCCGCCTGCAACATGTTCTGTCCCGAGGGGGCCAATCCCTTCGACCTGATAAACGACCGGCAGGAGGAAACGGGCACCTTCAAGGTCAAGGAAGAATCGCTGGCCATGATGGGCATGGCGCCGCAGCTTCCTTCCCAGGTGATACCCGGCAAGGACGGGAATCCGGCCATGAACCTCTGCTCCGTCGGTGATTTCATCCCCGGCGTGATCGAGGGGCAGCTTTTCGACGGTCTCACCATGATCAAGGGGGGTGATTATTTCTGTTACGTGGGATGGATTCACGTGGGAAGACCGAGCATGGTAAGGGAGCACGCACAGCAGTATGTGGACAACCTGGCGGCAACGGGGGCCCGGGAAATCATCTGCTACCACGACGACTGCTACGTGGTCCTGGCCAACAAGGTCAAGGATTTCGGCATCGAGGTCCCCTTCAAGACCACCCACATCATCGAATACCTGCGGGACTACGTCCGGGACCACGCTGACCGGGTAACGAAACTGAACATGAAGGTCGCCTACCAGCAGCCCTGTGCCTCACGCTATACCTTTGAGAAGGATGCGATCCTGGATGAACTCTTCGACCTTATCGGCGTCACCCGGGTCGACCGGAAGTACGACCGTATACATTCCCTCTGCTGCGGCGGCGCCATGGGCGCCATGGCAGATGTCCCCAGAGAAGTAAACAACGAGTGGCGGATGAAAAACATCGCCGATGCGAAAGATGCCGGCGCCGAGGCGATGATCTTCCTCTGTCCCATGTGCGCCCTCAGCATGAGGACCCGCGTCAGGCCGGAGGGGATCGAGCCCTACATGCTCACCAATCTCGTGCGGCGCGCCCTGGGCGAAGAACTGACCTATGGCGGGGCGGGGATTCCCTTCGAGTGAGGCCCTGCGATTACCCGTCGGTAGGGGGAAAGCCCCGGAAAGGCTGCCCCCTACCGTTGGCCCTTCACACTCTGCAGCACGAAATATGAAATGAAACCCGCCAGGCGTTTCGGCAGCAGGCGGGGGAGCAGGAGATGAATGATCCGGTTCCTGATGCCGGGGACATACATCATTTTTCCCCGTTTCACCGCCCTGACGCCATGACGGGCGATGGCCGCCGGATTGCTCAGACCGCTTATGTAGTACCACCAGAGCTTCTTTGGAAAATCATCGCCCTTCAGCATGGGCGTGTCCGTGTAGGAGGGATTCAGGGTACAGACCCTGACTCCCGTTCCCTGCAATTCCCGGGCAATCGCTTCGCTGAGGCTCTGAATAAAGGCCTTCGTCGCCCCGTAGAGGGCATGGTGGGCACAGGGTTGAAAGGCCGACACCGATGAGATATTCAGAATAGTTCCCTGCCG
>Ga0272441_10010659_pt1 | contig 13844 bp, 8 predicted proteins | sample SSMProp6N_FD_193582 | JGI IMG/M metagenome (GOLD analysis project Ga0272441, IMG submission 193582) | Marine sediment archaeal communities from Little Sippewissett salt marsh, Falmouth, MA, United States - SSM-Prop-6N | ecosystem: Environmental > Aquatic > Marine > Wetlands > Sediment ... | reverse complement strand
CGATTTCAAATTCATCCCATAGCAAACTCCCATGTTCTATGTCTTATTCTTACAAATTGTTCATAAAGGTAATCGTTTATTTTGAGAGCGATTTGACCCGCATGAGAGACAATTTTGCCGGCTTTTTGATAGAGCCGCCATCTAAGGGTTTGCACCTGATGTTTCCACCATGATTCGTCGAGGACGTTATTCACGAACAACTTATAGATATTATAAGCTATCACGCCGATCCTGAAGAATACTGCATTGGCTTTGAACTGACCGCAGGGCATTCTTTCCATTCCAAAGCCTATTTTCAGCTCTTTTATCCGGTTTTCGCTGCAATCCGAACGTTGATTATACCAGGCAATAACCTCTTCCGGAGATTCAGTCCGGCTTGTTGCTATAACTGTATGCTTGTTGCGAGGATTAACATCTCCGAAAACATCGACCTGATAAGGTCTCGATATCACAATCAAACGGAATGAATAACGGTTCTTATTCATCGTATGAACAGTTTCCCCAATAGAACCTTCTTTGTAATCCTTCCAATTTTTTGAATCCGAGGAGAGTTTTTTAATCGCTGTAACTACCGATTCATCAAGCTTTCCTCCAATAGCAAACTTGATGTCATTATCTTCGCAATAATCAATTATATCTCCCTGATAAGCTGTACTGTCTGAACGAAGATACTTTAGCCTTTTATCCTTGGGAAGTTGAGCCTCGCAGTGCTTGATAAACTTCAGATTTCTTGACGCAGGACTATCATTCCCTTCTCGAAATTCATCACACAAGACCATTCCGTTCTCGGCTATATGACCAAGAATAGGCATATAACCCTTGTAACCTTTATAGGTCCTAAATGCTTCGAATTTCTCAGCCTTTATTCCCGTCGCATCTATATCAAGGGTATAACCTCTTCTTTTATTTTTTTCCAGCTCTAACTCCAGAATCCTACGGTTCACTTCCAAAAGACTATAAAGACCTCCCTTGTCTCCCATCCTGCGAAGCCAATTGCCAAAAGCATCGGGAGATGGAACCTTCTTCAATGACAACACTTTACGAAAACCACTATCTAATCTTAGCTCTCGTATATCCTCCAAACTCCTGCCACCACCATGAAGCATCAATAACAACGGATACAAATAAGTCGAAGGCTTGAAACCCCTGTTACTCCTCGGCTTCGGCAAATAACTGTCTACTAATTCATTAACGCACAATCCATGAACAAACTCCCCGAATAATATCAGTCCTGCATGGGAGGTTAATCTCTCGTCTGTAATTTCGGTCTTGAAAGGTAAAATTGTTTGGTGTATCATATCATCACCCTGTTGGTTATCGATATATGGTACTTATCTTGCTTATATTGTCCTTAATTAACAGGGCCTTTTCAATTATTTTCAATCAAAAAATTATCTTCTATATCGGTTTTAGGGCAAGCCCGTTAATCAATAAAATCAGTCTAAAAACAGGGAAAAAGACAAAAATATTACCGAGTACATGTGACAACAAAAAATCAGGTCAAAAATCTGTAAATGCCTATAAATAAAGACTTTATAAGATTTAAGATGGTTGGGAACCTGTGACATCAATCTGTCAGCAAATTGGCGTGATGTGACAGAATTTTTGGCATAATTCGGTCAGTTTATTGCGAAAACCTGGCACAAAGTGTTTATAATTGACTCTGGGGATCTACGTCAAGAAGAATTTCTATATTTCCGATTTTATTATCCTTTAAAAATTCTTCATATGTTTTTTTAATCGTTCCATGTAAAGATTCGATCTCATCACCCTTCAAGAGGATGTGCCACCTGTATTTTGATTGGATTTTTGATATAGGTGCTTCAGCAGGACCGAGCAGTTCCATATTTCTACCGGATATGGATTCCCTCAATTTCGAAGCAAATCCGATTGCAGTTTTTATTGTTCTCTTTTCATTTTTACCCCTAACCAGGATCTGAACAATCCTTGAATATGGAGGGAGTTTCAATGCCCTGCGGAACCTGTCTTCCTGTTTATAAAATTCTTTGTAATCCTGTTTAATGGCAAGTTTAAGGATGTAATGGTCGGGATTGTAGGTTTGTATAACAACTTCACCCGGACTTTCTCCCCGTCCAGCCCTGCCTGAGACCTGGGTCAGGAGCTGGAAGGTTCTTTCACCAGCCCTGAAATCGGGTAGGTTCAACATGCCATCGGCGGAGATAATTCCAATAAGTGTTATATCCGGGTAGTCATGTCCTTTTGCCAGAAGCTGGGTTCCAACGAGGATATCGATATTCTTTTCCTCGAGGGACTTCATGATCTTATCGAAATAACCTCTTTTTCTGGCGGTATCGCTGTCCAGCCTTGCAATTCTCGCATCGGGGAAGAACTTCCTCGCTTCTTCTTCTATCCTTTCAGTCCCTATCCCGTAATACCCGAATTCCCCGCTTCCGCAATGGGGACATATGCTCGGAACTTTTTTTCTCGAATTACAGTAGTGACACCTGAGGATATCTGCCGATTCGTGGTAAACCATTGCAATATCACAATGCTTACAAATTTGATTTGCGCCGCAATTCCTGCATAGAACCATCGGAGCAAAACCGCGTCTATTGAGGAAAAGAATAGTCTGTTCATTTTTGCTTATCCTCTCTTGAATTCCGGTGAGAAGGTGCCTAGAAAAGATCTTCGCCGGATCGTCCTTCACCCTGTCTGTACGCATATCGATCGTGATGACAGATGGAAGTTTTCTTCCCGGTACCCTTTCGGGTAAATTCAGGAGTTTATATTTACCGGTTATTGTGTTTGCATAGCTTTCAATTGATGGAGTTGCGCTTCCGAGTATGACCTCGGCATTTTCCATTTTTCCCCTCAAGACAGCAACATCCCTTCCGTTATAACATGGAGCCGTATCCTGTTTGAAAGAGGAATCGTGTTCTTCATCAACTATAATCATGCCCGGATTTTTAACGGGTGCGAAGACGGCGCTTCTCGGTCCTATCACAATTTTTGCATCGCCATTTTTAATTCTGAGCCATTCGGATCGTCTTTTGGATTGTGTCAGCCTGCTGTGAAAGACGCCTATTTTTTCGCCGAAATGTGTTTCAAATCTTGATACTAATGTTGAGGTGAGAGAAATTTCCGGAACGAGAAGGATGGAGTCCAAACCTTTTTCAAGAATTTTTTTTATGGAGCGTATATAGACTTCTGTCTTTCCGCTTCCGGTTACACCTTCCAGAAGATAAGACTGAAACCGGTTTGCATTGGTACTTTCAAAGATTTCATTCAGAGCATTTTGCTGAGCTTCTGTCAGGGGGAAAGTATTTTTACCCGGTACAATCAAATCATCAACAGGTTTATCCTTTGAATAGTCCGGCATGATCCCGGAATTACCTGTTTTTCCCTTGAGTTTGACACCTGCCGGAAAGGCGGCTTCTATCGCCTGTCCCCATGAGCACATGTAGTATTCTGAGATCCATTTACAGAGTTCGAGAATTTTCGGGCTAAGAAGGGGGAAGGGATCGAGTACAGCGAGTGCAGGACGAATATTTTCGATACCGGTTTCTTTTTTTATACCGACAATGCAACCTGTAACCTCTTTATTTCTGAAGGGTACGAGGACTCTTTTTCCGATTTCGACGTGATCGGACAGATCGTCAGGGATGCCGTAGACAAAGGGAATGTCTATACCATATCCGAGGGCAACCTCGATGAATTTAGCGAACTTTTCAGTCATAACGGATTCTCAGGTCATGCATTATTCTACATTTTCCCATTTTTGTGGTTATTGTCAACAGGGGGGACGAGTGGAGGATATAATAATAAAATGTAAAATTGAAATTGAATGTACAACAATAATTATTATTTTTCTATTGATATTTTTGTATTTTAACGTTATCATATTAATCGTTAATAGCAATTAGAGGTTTTGATTGAGTTCGAGATTTTGGGAATCACCAAAAAAAAGTTTTAATACTGGGCTATTTACTGACTTGAAACTTTTTTCTGAGGCAATGGAAATAGCAAAAGAACAGGGTTATGTTACAAAAAAAATTTTAATTGATGAATTACCCCAAAGAGTTAAAGGATTACTATTCGTAAAAAACCAAAGTTCCAGAGGAATTGAAGATTTAATAAGAGAATTAAGAATGTTCAATTGGTTGAAATCCTATTATTCTCATCAAACTTTATATAATTACAGCAAATTTAATGAAACTGCAAAGTTTGATTTAACGAATGAAGGTTCTAAAGCATATGATTTAAGTAAAAATGATAATAAAGCTTTCCAGCGGTTATTAACTATAAAAATGCATGATTGCTATAAAATTCCCGGATGGTTTATAAATAGACTTTGGATTATTAATTCTGAAGGACAAGGTGAAATTGTAATACCTGCACCTAAGAAAGAGTGGAAACCAAAATCAAGAGAATGGGATAACAAAACATGGACGGAAGAATTAAAAGAGCAAGCAAAACAAACTTTCAATGCAATAACAAAAGTGAGTGAATGTATTTTTCCAATTGATTTTTATTTATGGTTGGATGCAGTAGAAAAAGCATGGATTAGATTAAGTAATGCAAAACAAAAAAAAGTTGCAAAACAACCAAGAAGTAATAAAAACGAAAAATCTAAAGAAAAAGTAAAAACTTTTAAACCAAGACGCAGATTAGCATCTGCAATGCAAGAAGCTACTGTTAAACTCTTATTTTCTAATATTCCCCCAAATAGTATAAAGAAAGATTTTAGCAATAACAAAGAACCTATTTCTCCTAGAATATATAATGCATGGTGCCCAAGACTAGAAAAATTAGAGCTTTTATTTTACACAGATAATCATCCACTAATTCCTGGAAGATTAATATTTCCAACTTCTGTTTTCAAGAAAAATGCCTTGAATGATGAATTTGAAGTTTTAGATAAAATTAAAAACTTAAAAGATGAAAAGTTATGCCTACATAAACCAAAATGGATCAATATTAGGTCAAAATTTTTGAGTATTCTTAAACAAGAACATCAAAGATTATATAATCGTATTGGTTCATTATATGTGTCCTTATTAGATGTAAGAGACGAAGTTTGCAGACAGCTTCGCTTAAGTGCATCAAACTTTGATATATTCATAAAAATAGCTTTTGTGGAATCACTTAAACAGGAAACGAATATTTCTATGTCTATTGAAACAGATGTTCGTGAAGATCAGAGAGGTGCCCACCGCTTAGTACGTAGACCTGTTTATATTGATGGTATTCCCCATTCTTTAATTGCTATAACGGAAACTTTGGAATTAGAAAGGTTTTCAAAATGAATGATTTATTTCGTAAAGCATTAGTTTCGTTAAAACCACGAGAAAATAAATACAAAAAATTCGCACTCTCTCAAAATCCTTTTCCTTTTGAACCAGGTGTCAAACTTGGTAATCCAGATCCAAGAGTTAATGGTACAATTTATTTAAGAGATTTAAGAAAAGAAGAACAAGATAAGTTTGAGAAATTGATTGTACCTAAAGGTGATAGATCTAGTGTTAATACGATCTCATTTATAATGGATTGGGCAACTAAAAGCGGTCGTGGTATTGGAAAAACTGCATTTTTACATCATCAAAAAAATCGTATCATGAAAGACTATGGAAAAGAATTAAGTGGAAATACCGAAGTTTTGTTTGCAATACACATCATACCTTCCACAGAGGGAAAATCACGTAAATTTTGGCAATTTAACAAACTAATTGCAAAAGCCTTAATTAAACAAGAGATTATTGCAAGAGCTTTATGGAGACTAAGATATTTTAGTGATGTGATTACAAAAGATGTTTTAGCTGAAATAGGAAATAATCCTTCAGAGACTATTGGAAATGATGAATGGCTGAGTAAACAAAAGGTTGATGTATTGTTTAACCTACCTCGAGCAGTAGGATCGAAGCTTAGTGAATTAGGTATAAATGAAGAACTTATTGATAAGTTAAAACGCTATGGTCATTCAAGTATCGAATTCGAACAGAAATTCTTTGATAATTTATCTGATAGATATTGGAATAATGATGAAGGAAGATTGATTTTTAATGATTTTGTCAAGTTGCTTTCAGGTTCAGGTTTTACTAAAGGTATTCTCTTGGTTGATAATGTTGAAGAAATAGTTGTACCTCAAAACACAATTGAAAAAAGAGCTTTTACAAATTCTATAAGATATTTTTTTATTGATGGTGCTTGTGAAAATTCAACATTATCTTTTTATAGCTTACTTTTTACAATTCACCCATATGTTCAGGAACTTTTAGCTCCTCATTGGAAAGCGAGTGGTTTAAATAGATTTTCTGCATTGAGCGGGGATAAAGCTGATGAATATACAATATACTTTAAACCATTAAATAAAGAGTTTGCAATACCTCTTGCCAAAGAGTATTTGGATTATTCAAGATTGTCCGATGATATAAAGGGAAGTTTTGAACCATTTGAACCAGATTCTATAGAAGAAGCTTTGATTAGCTCTGGTGGTGTACCAGGTGAATTTCTTAAATTACTGCATACAGCGATCGAAAAAGCTATTGAGAAAAATTGGGAAAAAATAAAACCCGAAAATATTAAAAGCATTGACAAGTCAAAATTATCAAAAGATGAATTACCACCAGCTCAAATAAATATGAAATCTTAAGTGGTAAGAAAATTGAATTATCGTTTTTTTCATCCATATGAGATAAAGGATTACTTTGAAAAAGGTAAATTAAAAGATGATTTAGAAAACTGGAAATCTATTGGTTTTGGTTCAATTTCAGATTTGCTTAATATCTGTGAGGAATATAAAAAGCTTAATCTAAATGTTGAAAAAAGTATACTTATAAAAAGATTTGAAGAACTTGAAATTGAACAAAATGGGCAATTATTAGATGGGAAAATACATATTGTCGATTTGGATCAAGAAAAACTATTTAATTCTTTATTTGATAAAACTGATGGAATAAAAATATGGGAAGAAATAAATCAAAATCAACAACCTAAAGAATCTATTAGATTATTAACATTGAAATTCATAGATGATATATCATCTTGGTGGGGTGAAGATGTATATCAAGAAGTGCTAAATTCACTAATTCCCAGATAATATGGTTGACATAATACTCGATACAAATTATCTAGCTGAATTGATTACTCAATACTATCAAACTAATCATTTAGAAAATGATTATTTTAGAGAATCAAGTCTATTTCAGGATTCTTTAATTAGAGAGCTTAATAATATTGTAAGGAATTACAACAATGGATTTTTAACTGGATTGATTATCGCTTCTTCTTATGCTTTTGTAGAAATAGCTAGGAAATTTGATGGTATTGTTAAAGATAGATTTACTATTGAAAAATTTGCTGCTTTTATTGAACAGCCTCCTTCTTGGTTTTTTATTTCCTCAGTCGACTATTCACTTTTTCAACCTTTATTGGATATTCCAGGTTATGTTGTTTTAAATGGCGAAATAAAACCGATAGAATGGGCTGATGCACTTCACATAGCTACCGCTTTGAGCAGGGATAAACCGTGGTTGCTTGCAATATCAGATAGAAGAATGAAAGAGATCAAAATAATAAAAGATTTTCTTATTTAAAAAATTCCATCAATGGCCCGGGTAATTCATACGGAGCTGCAAAAGCTCGTTAGAGAAGAGGTTATCCAGGTTTAACTGCTGTATAATGGTTTCCCCGATAAGGTTCATGAGAAAAGACCTTTTCGGGAGGTAAACGACAATTTCGGGTTCTTCGGTAATTCCTGCAATATCCTTTGTCACCTCTATTGCGCGGGTGAGACCGCCCATTTCATCCACGAGTTTAATTTTAAGAGCCTGGTTTCCTGTATAGACCCTTCCTTCAGCGGCTTTTCTGACTTCTTCAACAGACAGGTTCCTGCTAGATGCGACTTTTTCGATAAAGATGTCATAGAAATGTTCCATGAGTTCTTTAACCATCACACGTTCTTTTTCAGTATAAGGGCGAAGCCATGAACTCATATCGGAATGTTCACCTTTTTTATAAATTTCGCTCTTGATGTCCAATTTATCGAAGAGATCTTCGAGGACAAATTTAGCAGACATGACCCCGATGCTGCCTGTAATAGTAGCGGGATTTGCCAGTATCACATCACCGGGTGCAGAGATCCAGTAACCACCTGAACCTGCGACATCAGCCATTGAGATAACGACTTTTTTACCTGAAGCTTTAACCTCGTTTATCATATTATAGATGAGATCAGAAGCTATTCCGGAGCCGCCTCCGCTATCCACTCTAAGGATAACAGCTTTTACGAGTTTATCATTCTTTGCTTTTTTCAGTTGTTCAATAATGGTGTCCGAACCCATCGTCTTGGTTCTGAAAATAAAATCCTCACCGCTTTCACCAGTTTGAATATTTCCATATGCGCCGATGATAGCTATTTTTGGTGGGATACCCCAGTCGGCATGATAATCGTAAATAGTGTCAATTTTCTTTTCCTGAATATCTTCTTCTGAAACATAAAGTCCTGTAAGTTCGTTCAGTACTGCGATCGCATCTTTCTTATATCCGCATGCATCGATAAGTCCGATTTCTCTTGCTTTTGCGGGTGAATAAATGGAGCCATCACAGATTTTCTCCACATCGGATCGATTTAGATTTCTTCCAACCTGTATAGATTCTAAAAGCTGGTTGTAGAGGTCTGTAATAATACTTTCAATTTCCTCCTGCTGCTCAGGAGTTGCTTCATCTGCGATCTGGTGGAATGTAGATTTATATTTCCCCACGGTTTGATAATCGAGACCCACTCCAATTTTTTTAAGAAAGTCCTTGATTCTAACGATAGATATATATGTTCCGAGTCCTGAGATAACACCGAACTGAGGCATGACGATTTTGTCGGCGCATGCTGCAATATAATATTCAACGGTGCCTGCTTCACCTTCGATGAAAGCTACTACTTTCTTACCTTTTTCCCTGGCGTAAAGGATAGCTTCCCTGACTTCCTGTGCAACACCTGCGAGTTGTCCGAACATTCCAGCTTTAAGGGGTTTAATTGTAATCAACAATCCTTTTATTTCAGGCATATCGGCTGCTTTTCTTATGCTTGCAATTTTACGTTGAATACCGACCTCTTCGCGTTTGAAGATCCTTGTTTTTAGCATAAAATCTTCGAGTTCTCCTTCCAAGACGATTTCAACGACGTCATCTTTAAGGGGAACCAGGAAGGATCTTTTTCTATCGCTGAATAGTTTAACGGTGTATTGATGCTGATAGTTTTCGAAATCGACGTTGGTTCTGTTAGTATATGAAAAGCCGGAGTATGGGAAATTGATACCGACAGTTAGACCGAAGTTCTTGTCGTTATCCATAAAAGCGTTCAGGAGGATACCATCGACAATTTCAGTTTCCATCCTGAAGTCGAAAATATAGTCATTTGGTTTTATGCCTTCCCTGAAGGTCCAATCGACTGCGAGAGTCAACCTGTCGTTAAAGGGTCTAAGAGCGACGCCTGTAATATAGCTCCTATCGATATCGAGGTAGTCGCCAAAATGAGGTTCATTGATATTTCTTACAGTGAATCCAAAAGACAAATGGGGGTGAGGTCTAACCAACAATCCTCCATCAAATCCATAATCTTCACCGTCTTTTTCGAAGGTGGAATTGTATCGTTTCAGTGCGAATCCGATGCTGAACAGATCCTTAATATTGAATTTCGATCCAATGGCATAAGTATCGAGGCGGAAATCTGAATCTCTATTTTTAAGTCTGCTGTAACCGAATCCGAAACCGCCGAAACATGCCGAAGAGACGAAGTCCCATGAATCCTGTTCCCTTTGGTACTGGCTCATACTCAAATAGAACGAGCCGGTTTTTTTAGATTTTGATTGAAAATGGATACCAGCAGGGTTGTTCCACAGAGCGTATGCATCGTCGCTAATTGCAACGGAAGTATCGGGGAGCAAGCCAAAATAACTGCTTGTGCCTCTGGTTCTCGACCATTGTTCATAGAAGGAAAATTCATCGGAGACCTCATCTGATTCACAGATGGCTTTACTTAAAAATGGAGTAAAGAAGCAGGGGATAATGGTTATAATCAGACAGGATAGAATAAATTTTTTTAAATTTTCATAATGCTTCTTATTTTGTCTTAACATTCAAGATATCTCTCAAAAATTTTCCTGTATAAGAGCTTTCATGTTTAGCAATTTCCTCCGGGGTTCCAGTTGCTACAACATATCCACCTTTGTCCCCTCCTTCGGGACCCAAGTCAATAATATAATCTGCATTTTTGATTACGTCAAGGTTATGTTCGATAATGATGATAGTATTTCCTGCATCTGTCAAGGTTTTTAAAACTTCCAGGAGTTTTTGTATGTCGGCAAAATGGAGACCTGTTGTAGGTTCATCAAGGAGGTAAAGAGTTCTTCCTGTGCTAATTTTACTCAATTCTTTCGAGAGTTTTACTCTTTGAGCCTCGCCTCCGGAGAGAGTAGTTGCTGATTGTCCTAATTTTATATAATCGAGACCGACATTGGTCAGGGTATTGAGTTTGTTTTTTATTTTGGGGATTCTATCGAAGAATTCAAGTGCCTGTGCCACGGTCATATTCAGGACATCAGCGATGTTTTTGCCCTTATATTTAACTTCCAATGTTTCCCTGTTGTATCTTTTTCCCTTGCATATTTCGCAAGTCACATAGATATCGGGCAGGAAATGCATTTCAATTTTTTTTATTCCATCTCCCTGGCAAGCTTCGCATCTACCTCCTTTAACGTTGAAGGAGAATCTTCCGATGTTATAACCGCGCATTTTGGCTTCCGGGAGTTTAGCAAAAATCTCTCGAATACCAGTAAACACTCCGGTATAGGTTGCAGGATTAGATCTTGGCGTTCTTCCTATAGGTGACTGATCGATATCGATGACCTTATCGATATGGTAGGTTCCGATGATTTCATCATAAGCACCAGCCCTAATATGTGATCTATAGATTTTACGCATCATAGCCTTGTATAGAATTTCTTTTATCAAGGAGCTTTTTCCGGAGCCAGAAACACCAGTGACACAGGTAAAAATACCTATAGGAATTTCCACATCGATATTTTTAAGGTTATGTTGTTTTGCTCCTTTGATTACAAGTTTTTTAGAGGTTACAGGTCTTCTTGTATCCGGAATTTGAATAAACTTTCGTCCTGAGAGATATTGACCTGTTAGTGAATTTTCATTTTCTATGATCTCTTTTAGTTTACCTGCAGCAACGACATAACCCCCGTGCTCTCCTGCGCCGGGTCCCAAATCGGTAATGAAATCGGCAGATTTAATAGTTTCCTCATCATGTTCAACGACAATAACGGTATTTCCAATATTCCTGAGTCTCACCAGTGTACTTATCAATCTTTTATTATCTCTCTGATGGAGTCCGATACTCGGTTCGTCCAGTATGTATAAGACCCCTACCAGTGATGACCCTATCTGAGTTGCAAGCCGAATTCTTTGTCCTTCACCGCCAGACAGGGTTGCGGATGATCTGTCCAGTGTCAGGTAGTCGAGTCCAACATTTCTCATGAATTGCAGGCGCTCTTTAATTTCATTTAAAATTCTCTCTGCGATCTTCTGGTCTTTTTCTTGCAGTTCGAGTTTTTCGAAGAATTCGCTTACATCTTTAACTGAAAGTGATGTTACATCCACAATATTCAGATCAGCGATTTTTATAGACAGGCTTTCGGGTCTTAATCTTTTTCCATTGCACATGTGACATTTGCTTTCGCTCATATATCGACCCAGTTCCTGTCTTATGTAATCGGATTGAGTTTGAGCGAAACGTCTTTCCAGGCTTGGAATAACTCCCTCAAAGGGTTTTTTGAAATAGTGCTGCCTATCAGTATCTTCATAGTGGAATTCAATTTCTTCTTTTCCAGATCCATAGAGGATAATTTTTTTGTGTTTTTCATCGAGATCTTTGAATGGTTTATATGGGTCGAAATCGTAATATTTTGCGAGACATTCCAGCATCTGGTAATAATAAACGGATTGAGTGTTTTGCCATGGAGCGATTGCTCCTTCCATCAATGAGAGTTCAGGTTCCGGTATGACAAAAGTTTCGTCAATTTTCTGGCTGAATCCAAGCCCACCACATTCCTGGCACGCACCATATGGATTATTGAAAGAGAAGAGTCTTGGAGTTATTTCTGGATAGCTTATTCCGCAATAGACACATGCGAAATGTTCGCTAAATAGAAGCTGTTCTTTTCCGATGACATCGACCATTGCGATACCTTCGCCGAATTTCAAAGCTATTTCCAAAGAATCCGCAAGTCTTTTCTTGACATTTTCTCTAATTTTAATACGATCGATAACCAGTTCGATATCATGTTTTTTATTTTTATCGATATTGATATCATCAGCGAGGTCGATGGTTTTACCATCGATTCTGACTCTGACAAAACCATTCTGCCTGAATTTTTCTAACAGTTTATGATATTCACCTTTTCTACCCTTAACAACGGGAGCCAGTATCAGGATTTTGGAATTATTTTCCATGTTCATGAGTTGATCGACCATTTGTTGTATTGTTTGCGATGCGATCAACCTTCCGCAGGAATAGCAGTATGGTTTTCCAATTCTTGCAAAGAGGAGTCTCAGGTAGTCATAGAGTTCTGTGACGGTACCCACCGTTGATCTTGGATTACGGCTGACATATTTTTGTTCAATTGAAATAGCTGGTGATAAACCTTCAATAAGGTCAACATCGGGTTTTTCCATTTGTTCCAGAAACTGTCTTGCGTAAGCAGAGAGAGATTCGACATATCTTCTTTGTCCTTCCGCATATATAGTATCGAAAGCCAGAGAAGATTTTCCGGAACCGCTGAGTCCAGTGATTACAACGAGTTTATTTCGGGGTATAGAGATATCGATACTTTTGAGATTATGTTCCCTTGCGCCTTTTATAACAATGAATTCTTTACTCAACTGGTGTATTTATCCCTGAAATGCAAAATTACGATCCCCCGTTTAATGGTAAACCCTGTAATTATAACATTCCGGTACATTTTTTCAACCAAAAAAATTGATTTAATCAATTTTGTTAAGAATAGAACATATTGATGAACGAATTCATTTGTAGGCATAATTGATAAAAATTCAAGCACCTTGTTAGATCGATGGGAGATTTATTTTACAACAGATAAATGTTGTCTAGAATTGATATTTTCCTTCATAAAATTGGTTTCTTTGTGATAATATAATATGCATAATATTTTGGATTCAACATCTAATTAATTGGCAAAACCGGAACATCGAACCATTAAAATTTAATATTCAATGATAAATATTTTCATAAAGCATTATAAATGGCTGGGATTCACATCCTTGTTGATTTTTTCATTTTTATTGATGACGCTTGATGTTCAGGTGTCAGAAGGAACTACATTTCTCGAGAAGGTGATATATGAGAGTTATTATCCATTCCAGCAGGGATTCACGTGGGTATTTCGAAGCATAATCAACATATCAGACAGATATGTATTTTTAATAAATCTGGAGGAAGAGAACAGGAATTTGCAGAAGGAAGTACATTATCTTAAAAAGCAGCTAGAATTGGAACAGGAATCCTCCAAGGAGAATTTGCGATTAAGGTCGATGCTGGATTTTTCATATGGTGCACGGATGGATTTAATATCCTCTGATGTAATATGTCATGATTCCACGACGCATTTTGCATCGATATTCATAAACAGGGGTTCGAAAGATGGTATCAGTTATAACATGCCGGTAATAACCGACATTGGAGTAGTAGGTAAAGTGATCAAGGTATCTTACCGTGTATCTCAGGTTCAAACGATTGCGGATAAGATGTCACGCATATCGGTGAAGTTCAAGAGAACAGGAGATGAAGTGATCGTTAAAGGTTC
>Ga0272441_10010658_pt1 | contig 13844 bp, 13 predicted proteins | sample SSMProp6N_FD_193582 | JGI IMG/M metagenome (GOLD analysis project Ga0272441, IMG submission 193582) | Marine sediment archaeal communities from Little Sippewissett salt marsh, Falmouth, MA, United States - SSM-Prop-6N | ecosystem: Environmental > Aquatic > Marine > Wetlands > Sediment ... | reverse complement strand
TTTCGCGCCGTAGCGGTTACGAAGTATGAAATAGGTCACCAGGAGAGGAATGTCAGCCTTACGCGAGCGCAGTGGCGGCAGGTCGATTGGTACACCACGGATGCGCTCATACAGATCCTCCCGGAATCGCCCTTCACTGATCAAGGAGAGAAGATCTTTGTTGGTCGCGGCGATGACCCGAACTCTCACCGACTGTCCTTTCGACGAGCCGACCGGATATATAACCTGATTCTCGGATTGCAATACCCTAAGCAGGGTGCCCTGCTGATGCCAGGAAAGACATTCGATATTATCCAGGAAGAGTGTGCCGCCGTCGGCCAACTGGAATCTGCCTTGTTCTGCAGCTGCCCCAGTTAGGACTTTGGGTATTCGCCCGAACAATGCGTCCTCGAAGCTCAGATCACCGCTGGGATAACTACAATTCAGGGTCTCGAAGGGTCCTCCTTTGCGAGCAGCGAGTGCCCTGGCGATCAATTCCTTACCAGTCCCAGTTTCGCCTTGTATCAGAGCAGGAACTTGGTAGGGGGCTATCTTCAAGACCGTGCGATAGACCTCGAGCATCACTTCTGTTCGACCCACAATCACAGGCTGCTCAGGACAGCCGATACGCCCTAATCCCCACGAAGGATCTGTGAGGTCGAAGGTGTCATGCAGGACCATGTTTCGGTGTTTATCGTAATGGAAGAACGGTTGCTCGGAGTCCCGATTTGCGCCAGTGTTTATCGTGTTGTCCCTCGGGTGGGCGGTGCCGTGGCCGTCATCGCGCCGCCCATCTCTGCGGCTGGCATCCGGCTTGTTTCCAGTCGTGCGCATACTACTCAAATTAGGATGAGTGAACTGAGGCGCCTATTGATGGTGAACATGAACATTGTGAGCGCGCTGTGAGCGCGAGCCCAAAGGACGCTGACTTGCCCATAATGAACGGTGGCTGAATAGGTTATGTCATTTTGGCATGTGCCAGAAAATTTTGGCTGTCTTTTGAAAACACTACGGGTCTTCCCCGTTCGTGCACGGCAGTTTCAGGGCGGCCGAAGTCCACACGCGAAGCATCGGTCGGAGGGGACGCGTATTCAAAGAGGTACACCTTTTTGGTACAATTGAACTCAGAGTTGAAGAACGTTGAATTTGCAGATGGCTCCAAGGTTGTGGAGGACAGTTTCGAAGCTCGCTCAGCGCACAGTTGCCACCATAAAATGCGTAGGCCACTGCACTCGTGCCCGGGTGCAGTGCGAGATCGAAAAGAGTACGAGCATGATTGACGGGATGAAAGGCAATGGATAGACAAGATCTGTCACGGCAGTTGTCGCGTGAGGTGATGGAGAAACACCATTACGACAAACACCCTTGGGCCGAGAAGTTCGAGGTAGGCGACGACAAATGGTCTTACAGGCTCGAGGTAATTGTGAGGCGGGACGGTCGGTCTGGAACCGCGGCCTTCCGATCAATGAAAATCGAATCCACCTCAGAGACGGACGGGCCAAGCTCGTGCATCCGATCCGGGAAAAAAGACCAGCGACACTGCGGCGAGCTCATGTTCTTGTTGGCAGCCAAGCTGAAGTATGACTTGCTGGACGGATGTGGCTATGACAATGCGGGTTTCGTACATTGCGATCAGATACGAAAACTCCGGGATCGCCATAGAACAGCGGTACCAGCGATGGCCTATGCGTGCCTCCGTGCTCTGTGCTCAGGTGCCAAGAACCCGAACGACCTCAGGACAGAAGGCTACCGTAGTTTCTTGCGTGGTTTTCTTTCACATCCTGATCAATTATGGCACCTTGTCTTCTGTTGTGGGGCCAGAGGGGCTAAAGCCGAGAATCAGAATCTTGTATGGTGGCTCAATGTTTCGCCAGAGAATCTCTCCTTCTTCTGGGAAGGAAGCACGGATCCTATACCTGACGGGGATTTGAAGGATGTGTTAGCCAAGCTCTTCCCTGAATCATCATTGGTTGGGAAGCGTGTGTGGAGTGGTTTCCTACGCGTGCTGGATAGACTGCCTGTCGCAGCCTCAGTGGCGGACGAGAACGGGGAGGATATTGGGATTAGAACTGCTTCTACGGAGATGCTCCAAGAATACGGGAGCAGACTGATCACAGAGATGTACAAGAACTTAGTGATTGAGCTCGTGCGAGAAGATCATTTCGAGGACATATGTATTACACCATTGATACGACCCCTCAGAAATCCGTACGGTTCCAAAACTGTTTATGATATGTCTTCCCTTGTTTCCGCGTCTCGGTCAGCCATAGTCGGTGAGCCCGGTAGTGGCAAGACGCACGCCCTGCGAAAGCTCGCCCTTGCTCTCGTTCGGCAAGATCCCATCACAGTAGTGCCCGTCTATGTCTCTCTTGCCTCTTTCGCTGCAGGAGTCCGGCAGAATGCGGAACATGATTTGGAGAAACACATTGACCGGCAGCTGGAAGCATATGGCTGCACATCTCTGAGATCGCTATCGAAGATTCCCGGAATAATGATTCTTCTGCTTTTGGATGATTGGGATGAAGTCCAGAATGAGGAGTACCTGCGGTACATCCGGCCATTTTTCGGACGTACACCGCATCATTGCATAGCGGCGACTCGGCCTGATGCTCTACATTCACTGCCCATTCAGGATTGCTACGTGATGGAGCCTCTTTCGCTGGAGCGTATGAGAGAGTTTCTTCGACTGCGCGTCAAGAAAGAGGATGATGCAGAGGCGCTGTGGAGATGGCTGAGGGATACACCATCGGTTCAAAAACTTGGGAAGAATCCCCTGAGCCTGTCGGTAATCAGCATTGTCTTCGAGGAGCAGGAGCAATGGACACAAAGCTTCACTAAGACGCAACTCTTTGCCAGGGCGTTTGATGTGATTTGGCGGCAGTATTACAAGGAGAACCCACACACGGGCTTCCAAGTCAACGGTCGGGACATTACTGCAGAGGTTCTTCTCATTCTACGTCGTCTGGCCTATGATGGGTTAGCGAGTGGTGGAACGCGTTTCTTTCATATGGACCAGTTCCACAAGGTCGCGGCGGAAGTACTAGGATTCGTGCCGGCAGGTCTTTACCCAGATCTGACTGGACGCCTGAGTGTCATTCGAGATTGCCGTTCGGGCTACCTGGAGTTCTTTCACAGGTGGTATCGGGACTTCCTGGCCGCGCAGCACATTGCAGAACCCGGCGAGACGGTGGATTCGATGGTCGACATGCTCGATCAATCCCATGTCTGCGAGTGCCTATCGTACGTAGTGGGCCTTGTGCCCCAACACAAGGCGCTGGCAATAATGATGGAGGCGCCAATTCATGATCTATCAGGTTATTGTGGTGCAATCGCGGAGGGACATTTCTCCAAGGGTGTCGTCCGCGATCTTCTGTTGCGCGCGGTCAGATGGGCCGAGGAGTCACAACGGATCATTCCGGTGCGACTCGAATTGTCACGGGCGCTGGCTGAAGCTGGCACGATTGCTTTGGAATCACTCTACTCCATCGTCAGAGACAGCAGAGAGAACTCGGATTACGTCCGCCGAGGGGCTCTGGAGGCCCTTGCCCTTTTGGAGGACGACGATGAGAGGTTTTCCAGATTAGTGCTTGAGCTACTTTCAGACACATCGTGCGGTGTTCTCTGGCATGCTATGGAGCATGCGGGCTCACTTGGCATTATTGGCGCTGAGGAGTTGTTGCACAGGCACGCCTCTGCGGAGGACCCGATCACGGCAGGGACTGCGATATGGGCACTTGGTCGTATAGGCATACAGCCAGATACAGGAATCACATCAGAAATGGTCAGAGGGCTATGCGACTGTCTGCTGTGTGACGACGAGCATGTTCAGGGACACGCACTTCGTACTCTCGGGGGGCTGAAGCTGCGGCAGGCTATTCCTGCGCTTCGCGAGCATGTGCAGCGACCCGAGGCCAGATACAGGTGGCTGGTGCCCTCTGCTGCATCGCTCATAGGGGGAGAGGACGCTGTGAACTTGCTCCAGGAATGTCTTCATGAAGAAGATCGCAGAGTGGTCGTATCCGCTATTCAGGGGATTGGGGAAGTGCGGGATCCTATTCCAGATGGAATAGTGAGGCAAATCGAATGCCATGTGGGCGATGGAACGATGCTGAGCTTCTCGGGCCAGACTGTCGGGAGCGCAGCACGCTCCACTCTGGCCAAGCTGTCGCGGAAGGGGGTGCGCGGTAGGCTAGCGCAAATCTATATTTGCAGACACGGCAAGACAGCGTGGAACCAAGCGGGAAGGCTCCAGGGAAAACGCGACATCCCACTGTGCGCTGCCGGGATCCGGGAACTTCGCGACAACATTCGAGCGGTTGAGCAGATTGGCATCGACAGAATTTGTTGCAGTAATACTAAGCGAGCTCGCCAAACGGCCGAGATTTACGCAGAACATCTTGGAGTACCAGTTCACGTATCGCCACGCCTTCGCGAAATGGATCATGAGTCATGGGAGGAGGAGTATATTGACAGGCTTCTCGAAGACAATTCATCCGGTTATGCCGAATGGTTAAGGAATCCGTCCAGGTTTGGCATACCAGGTAGTCATGAGAGTATAACATCTGCACAGCAACGGATACTGGAGGAAGTCCGGGATATTGCATTGTGGTTCCGCAATGAAAGCGTGCTAGTGGTATCACACAAACACATACTGGCAGCACTGGTGTGTGCTATAGAGGCGATACCGTTGACGAGTTTTGCCAGTGTGATAGAGGAGTCCATCGAGCCGCGATTGCTTTCTCCTGCGTCGGTAGCCCGCATCTGTAAAGAGCAAACGGAGCCGTGATCCACCTGTCATCTCGAAAGGCAAGATTTGAGTCAGTGTGCGGCCCAAAACAAGCCCACCAGACAGCAGAACACGTGCAGATAATGCACCACAACCCTTAATAACCCCACCCCGGCTCTCTACTCAAGGATTGGAGTAGAGAGCCTTTCGCGTCTGACGACTGGCTCTCGGAGGTACCAACATGGCAGGACAAAGACCTGTAGCGAAATTTACAGCTGGCCAGGTGCCGGCTGCTAACAGCGCGGAACCGCGCCCCGGGCCGTGCATGATACACCTGGTCGGAGTATTTTCACAGCACATCCATGCTCGTTCGTGACCTGGCGCCCGACTACTTCGGCTTCTTTCGGGCACCGCGGCCCATTTGTTGCAGCCGGGCCTGCGCTTCTCTCTTGCTCATGTTTCGGGCCGCTGCAACAGCGGCCAGTTGCTGTTTTCGCGGGCGGGAGGCTTCCTGTTCCCAGCTGTAGATGGTCTGGCCGGTGACCCCGACGAGCTTGCCGTAATCCGCCGCAGACAGCCCCAGGCGCTTACGCTGTGACCGCAGGCCCTTGGCAGTGAAGCGAACGCCTTTGGTATCGGTCTTGGTTATCTGCGCTGTAACATCTTCGAGTGCCTGCTGTTCCAGAAGCGCGACCTTACCTTGCAGGTCGGACACCCGGCGCTTCATCGCTGCGATATCCTTGCGGTACCGCGCAGACGTTTTCTTGAGCGTGCGTGTTTGCTCGCGAATCTCCTTGCGTGCCAGGCGCGAGATTTCCTCTTTCAATACAGAAGCGATGTTTGGCATGGTTTTCTCCTAACGCTTTCCATAGCGGCTTCGTCACAGTTTCTCAGCGACCATCTTCTTTTCGCCATTGAGCTATGAATTTCTCGGAATCGTCCATCGCGGCACCGGGGGGAATCGTATGGCTCTTCGGCTTCCCAGAGCATGCCTCCAATGTCCAGCACAGGAATGAGAGACCTCCTACAATCGTCTCGGCCCAATTCAATCCCGCCGCCCTGTGCCCACCATGCAATATTTTGACAGCGCTCGTCGAAGCATGTTGTTATTGTGTGCATCTCGCTGCTGTCTGTCAAACGGTATCAGGTGGACATCCTCTCCCCCCCTTCTCGATTGAGACCGCATGTCTTCGGCCACACTGTAGCCAAATGGATTCTCCAGATGCCGGTTCAGATCGCCGCATCAATCTCGTAGTCGCCATCCGGGCAGGCCTGACCCGTAATGCATGTGAAGCACGCATTGCCAGCAAAGGCCGAGCCGATAACCCAGGTTGGGTTTCCACATTCGCACGTGGCGCCATTATTGTGGTCGACCAGCGCCGATTGCAGCGCGGCCACAACGTCCTGACGTGACATGTCATGTGGGTTGGCCTGCATGTGCAGGTCAGCGTAGTTCTCGACGGATATCGCAATGAAGCCAGCCTTATTCATAAGTCCCCATTGAAATGCTGATTCCACGTCTATGCTTGGCTGTCCAGCATCTGATCAATTCAGCGGTCGTAGCACCAAGACAATCGTATCAGACGCACTACCTGGTGCAAGGGATTATACACATTGAGTCTACAGAATCGACCGGTGGCGAGGCACCGGCACGCTGCGCCATCGCAACGCTTAAAACTCCACCCCGGCTCTCTATTCACCAGGTTGGAATAGAGAGCCAGTCACGTCAGATGACTCGCTCTCGGAGGTACCAACATGACAGGACAAAGACCTGTAGCGAAATTTACAGCTGGCCAGGTGTCGGCTGCCATCTGGGAGAATGAAGTGACGACCAAAGCCGGTAAGAAAGTGACCATGCTGAAAGCGACGGTTGAACGCCGGTACAAAGACAGAGACGGTCAATGGAAATCATCGAGCAGCTTCGCCCGGAACGAAATCCCGTTGGCCATATATTGCCTACATAAGAGCTTCGAGCATATTATCGAAAGCCAGCAAGACGGTGACAGCAGTGTCGAGGAAGAGACGGTTTATTGAATGCGGCGTTTTGCCGCTTCTTTTTTCTTTCTGGGGTGATGTACGATTGTATTTGAAGACGAGCCACAGACGATACAGTGGGAGGTCTCCATAATGGAGCTTCAAAGCGAAGCCGGAACCAAGTTCAAAGTCACACGACGAATCCCCGCGTTGAGCGTATCCGAGACGAAGGTGTTCGACTCACAAGCGGAGGCCAAGAAGCAGCTTGAAGATTGGCTACAGTAGCTTGGACATTCTCGATTTCAGCAACTGAACCAGCGCGGGCTGTCCGTAACGATAGATGTCTGGGATATCCAGGACGAGAATCTGCCTCTGCATGTAAATCAAGGGGAAGCGCTTGGCAATCTCCGCGCGGTGTTTTTCTTCCATGACCATGATCACGCGAGCCTGGCTGAGTTGTGACTCTGTGACAGGCATATCGCTATACAGACCGGCAGAAGCCGTTTGGAATCTTCCAGAGAAGAGCTGTGCAGCTGTCTTGCTTCTGTTCTTGCCCTGGTTGCACACAAAGAGGATGTTCATGCAGAGACATGAAGCCTGCTGCTATTTAAGCCTTACGCTATTCAGGCAACCCCAGCCTGGAAGTGTGGCGACCGAATTCTTGCTTGTGTGGCCCTCGGGATTCGATAAGACTACTGGAAAAACTGAAGGAGCCCTCAATGAAACGAAGGCAATTTCTTGCTTTGGGCGCGACGGCCAGCATGGCTACAGTCATGGCCGGCTCGTGCACAACGTCATCACGAGAGACTTTCGTTTCGCCTTATCAAGCGCCCCGCTCGAGAAGAAGCAAGCGTTTGGCTCGCGAGTTGTCCGCGGATGTTGTGATTATTGGCGGTGGAGTGGGAGGATGCGCAGCGGCATTGGCAGCGACGCGAATGGGAGCACGCGTTATTCTCACCGAGGAGACGGACTGGTTGGGAGGGCAACTCACCCAGCAGGCTGTGCCGCCCGACGAGAATCCATGGATTGAATCGCATGGCGGCACCAGATCATATCTTCAATATCGAGCGCTCGTCCGGGCTTACTACCGAAACCACTATCCACTCAGGAAAGAACTTCGCGATAGTCAGACCTTCAACCCGGGCGGCGGCAGCGTTTCAAGACTCTGTCACGAACCGCGTATAAGTGTGGCTGTTCTGGAAGCGATGCTGGCCGCTGCGGTCAGTTTCGACCAACTCGTTATTCTCTCAGAGCATCACGCTGTCGACGCGGAAGCATCAGGCGACCGGGTTGAAAGCGTCATCGTGCAAAACAAGTGCGGTGACCGTATCTCACTGCAGGCATCCTACTTTCTCGATGCCACCGAGCAGGGCGATCTGTTGCCTTTGACGGGGACAAAATACGTCACTGGATTCGAATCTCAAGCGGAAACCGGTGAAGAGCTTGCGCCGTCCGACGCGCAGCCGAATAACATTCAGGCTGTGACATGGTGCTTCCCCGTGGAATATGTCGCCGGAGAAGACCACACCATCGACAGGCCGGAGCAGTATGATTTCTGGCGCGACTATGTTCCATCACTTGATCCTCCTTGGTCAGGCAGGCTGTTGGATCTGGCGATGAGTCATCCGCACACTCTCGAGTATCGGCCGATGGGATTCAATCCGCTCGGCGACACTCCCGAGGGACGCTATAATCTCTTTGTCTATCGTAAGATCGCCCAGAGAGGCAATTTCACCGGTCCGACGTACCGAGGTGACATTACACTGGTCAATTGGCCACAAAATGACTACCTGCTGGGTAACTTCCATGACGTTTCGGAAAAGGAGTTGGCAAAGAATATTGAGGGATCGCGTCAACTGAGTCTGTCGTTGCTTTATTGGCTTCAAACGGAAGTGCCGCGACCGGATGGAGGCACAGGATGGAAGGGACTGCGCCTGCGCCCTGACCTTGTGGGGACAGAGGATGGACTTGCCAAGCGTCCCTACATACGTGAATCGCGACGCATCCGCGCCGACTTCACCGTCGTGGCACATCACATTGCGAAAGAGGCACGAGAGCAAATCGCCAGGAGAACCGGCGAGAAAGCATCTGCGGAGCACTTTGAGGACAGTGTTGGTATTGGCTATTATCGCCTTGATCTTCACCCTTCCACCGGGGGAGATAACTACATCGATATGGCGGCGATGCCGTTTCAGATCCCCCTCGGTGCTCTGCTGCCGCGCCGGATGGAAAACCTGCTGCCAGCGTGCAAGAATATCGGCGTCACACATCTGACAAATGGCTGCTATCGCCTGCATCCGGTCGAGTGGAACATCGGAGAATCGGCGGGTGCCCTCGCTGCATTCTGTATTCGTGAGAAAGAACCGCCCCGGCAGATTCGCCGAGACAAGCAACGGCTTGCGAAGTTTCAGAAGGTTCTCACCGAGACGCTCGGCGTTAGGCTTCGATGGGAAGAGGCATAGCCAAAGTCGATAGCAATGCCGAGGATTCGGGCTCGATCGAGCGGGACTTTTCCGACACGGCAGGCGCCGGCTATCTGTCATACCTGCTGACGGTAGGATTCGTTAGGCAACCCCAGCCCAGCGTTCGAGGCTGAGGTTGCCCTAGTGAGGCAATCCAGAGGTGAAGAAAATGAGAAGATGTGTATTGTGCAAGAAACCCAAGTTTGAAAGCGAACTCATTGGCAGGGTCTGTAGCCGATGCGACCATATACGAGGTGATGTTATGGCAGACCTGCGGGCTGAATTCGACAATGTGGTCTGAGGTGGTGTGAATGAAACGAGATGAAGTACGGAAGATCGCGCGGGAGGCGTTCGACCGGCTTACCAGAGACGTCGAAGCAGGCGAGAGTGACACACTAAAGGCGTATCTGAGGGCAATGGGCAGGTTCCGCCGCTACAGTGTTGGCAACGCGATATTGATCCAGTTGCAGATGCCGGATGCGACGCATGTGGCGGGCTTTCGGGCGTGGCAGAGACTTGGGCGGCATGTGAAGAAAGGCGAGCACGGTATCGCGATCATGGCGCCGATTGTGTGCCGACGGAGAGCTGAGGCAGATGACAGTGACGAAAGTGACAACACAGACGACGAGCTCGTCACAACCTTCAAGACCGCCTATGTGTTCGACATCAGCCAGACGGAAGGGAAGCCGCTTCCTGAATTCGCGAGAGCTCAGGGCGATCCTGGAGGATGCCTGGAGAGGCTGGAGGGATTTGTCGCAGAGAGAGGCATCAGGCTGGAGCGTCACGAGAGCCTCAGAATGGCTGAGGGTGTTTCTACTGGCGGCACGATTCTGTTGAAAGCAAGCCTTGCTCCGGCCGAGGAGTTCTCGGTTCTGGTGCATGAGTTAAGCCATGAAATGCTCCATCAGCATCCGGCAGACCGACCTAAGGAAAAGACCGTCCGGGAGGCGGAAGCAGAGGCGGTGGCGTATGTTGTTTGCCAGGGAATTGGGTTGGATGTGAACACGGCCAGCAGTGACTATATCCAGTTGTACGACGGCGACAAGAAGACGCTGATGCAGTCACTGGAGAGGATACAGAGAACAGCGGCGGAGATACTGGAGGTGGTTGCGGCGGAGGGCAAAGAACGGGCGAACACCACCGACGTGCCGGCAGGGGTAGCGGTGGCGGCGTAGGGGTGGCGGTCACGAGTCGTCCTTGACCCTGGCCCAGAAGGAGCTCTTACGACCATGAGCCTGTCGGAGGCTCGCGACGAATTCCGCGTGTTGGGACTGAATATTGGCTCTCTGTGCCAACTCGTCCATTTGCATGAGGTACTCGGCGGCATGGCCATAGGCTTTGGAACGAGCTCTGTTCAAAACACCGAGCAGCAGAATCCGGTAGAGCATCCATGCCTGCAATGGATGAGTCTGTGCCAGAGCCTCTGCCACTTCGACCAGCGTGCTGTAGGATGCCCCCGAGAGTTCAGCTTGCCTCTGCTGGACAAGTTGGGCTGCCCGGTCCAGCTCGTTTGCCTGAACCAGGAAATGCGCTGCCTGTTCCGGCGATTGATGGCACTCGGCCAATTCGGCGGCTCTACGGCGGGCCTCGGCCGTGTCCGCATCTGGCGTCAACTCCAGGATGCTCTCGAAGGTGGACATACTGGGAAAGCGGAAGAACTCCTGCCAGAGTACTACCCTCGCTTCCTCCTCTCGGCCAAGAGCGACCAGGGTCTTGCTCTTGAGCCTGCGGTAATCGTACGATTCACTCGATGCGAATCGAGAACTGCATTTCTCGATGTAGGCCAGGGCCTCGTGCAGTCGCCCGGCCTTGAACAGGCGACGAGCGATGGGTACAGCCTCAGTCCGTTCTTGTCCCTCTGATTCGACAAGGACGATGTACTCATCGACGTCATCGAGTGCATCGGCTATCTCTTTGAGCCAACGTGTAATGCGTGTGCGTTCGAAATCACCTTTCTTCTTGGGATCGAGCCGGGGCAACTTGTCAAGGTCGCCTTTGAGGCGCGACTGCAGGGTTCGCAGTCCTTGCGTGCCAAGCGCCTTGGCGAATTTGACGATTATCTCGTCTCTGATGATGTAGTTGTTGCCGTGGATATGTTCATATACGAGAATGGCGAGTTGCCCAGTGTCACGCGGGTCAATTTGTGCCCAGGCTTCACCCCACAATGTCACCGCTTGCTGGCATGTGGATTCAAGATGACCATAGGAATTGTCAACCTGCTCGATGTTGTCTTCGGCCATTGTGAGGAATTCAACAAGGAGGACTTCTGCCTCCCTCGGACAGTCTTTCTCGATGAGGCTCTGGATCGAGGCAAGCACTTGGTCCAACTCGCGTGAGATGGGCAGAGCCATTTTCCAGCCGTCGCGGTGTTTGGCAAGTTGCCAGGTTTGATGGATCCGATCTCGAATCTCACTGGCCAGAGCTTCCGCGTTTTCCTTGGGGGTGGCCAGATCCAGAAGTGACGCACGCAGCTTCCCGTCCTCCTGGCAGCGCCGCATGAGCCAGGTGATCAGGTTGGGCTTGGCGATCCTCTCCAGATAGCTCCTTAGTTCATTGTCTGTGATTCTATGGGGCATTGTGGTTGCTCGACATCAGTGCCTTTCGATCTGAACCTGCTCAACATACGTGAGCGTTTCTATGTCCCCCAGGAAGTTCTCAAGATCCCGCACGTAGGTTTCCTTGCGCTTGAAATGGGCGCGTTGAATACTGAGAGTCAACTTCGGTCCATTGATCTCCTGAAACCAGATCTCCAGGCTGTCTCGTGTACCCCAGGAGTCCTCCTCAATCTCAGGCACAAGCTCAGGAACGACGTTGAGGTCCCGGGCAAATTGCGCAAGAGGTGGTCGGAGCTGTTGGAAGAGCACCTCCGCAGAATATGGCCTGGCCTCTAAACCAAGGTCTGTCGTTGACATTCGCCTTGGCAGGCGAATCACCTTCGGCGCAGAGGTTGACTGGAGCTTTGCAGAGCTTGTCTTTGTGGCCTTAAACCCAGATTCGTCTCCCTGGTGAATGAAGATCTGCCCCGTCATCTCGAAGCCGGAAACGGTAACCCAGCCTCTGCCAGAGATCGGGTCTCCTTCATCGAAGCCTTGGAAGGTGAACTCCAGCCTCTCGATGTCTGCGGCATCCTCGACCCAGCAGTCGAGATCGGCCTCGACGGCGCCAAATTGCATGAAGCCATGGCCGTCCCGATCAATACGGATGTATCCAGGGACGACGAGGTTGATGTAGTCGGCGTCCCAGCAATCCATCTCGGTGATATGCCAGGTGCCGGCGTACTGTGGCTTCATACGTCTACCCGTCATTCGGCATTCCTTCACAGGAGGCCGGTCCTGTCATAGGTGTTTCGCGGGTGGCTCCAGTCCGTTTCCGTTCACCCCTTCCCGCATCAACCTGCCGGGCTTGAACACGACCCTGCGTTTAGCCGGCACCTCGACTTTCTCAAGAGTCCTCGGGTTCTGTGCTGTCCTGGCACGCCTCGTCTTCGTTTCGAAGACGCCAAAATCCCGGAACTCCAGGCGGTTGCCTTTGGCGAGTTCAGCAATGATTTCGTCGAAAAGGTCCTGCACCACGGCCTTCACCAAGGTTCGTTTGGTGCCGGTGCTTTCGGCAATGCGGTCGATTAGGTCTTTCTTGGTTGTTGCCATGTTGCGGGCCCCCGTGGCTGTTCCGTGCGTTCCGGCGTCGGTCAAACCCAAGGGCCAGTCTACTGGAAGGATGCGAGCGGGGCAAATGGATAGTCCTGGCGATCTTTGTGCGAAAGACGCATGTCAATATGGATACTGCTCGTATGCGACAGAGCTCGAAGCGCTTGGATTTCACTCGCGCTTGGCCGGCGGCAGGCAGGTTTCGCTTGCCGGAATAAACCGGGCCTGAAAGTCGACCGGGATGACATAGGATGAGTTCTGGTCGGTCTCGTACTGTCTCAACGCAGGCGAATAGGTGATCTGCCGGATCAGACCACGGTCGATGTCGAACTCCATTAGACGCATCCATCCGTCACCACCGCCGTTCGGCCTCAGCTCAGAATGCAGACTGTTGCGATACTGGTAATCGATGCAGAACTGGTAGACTGGATGCCCTGCCTGGTTGAGGTCAACGCGGAGTGTCTCCGGCGTATCGGATGTCCAGTCGAAATTATGGCCGGACAGGACCATGAAGATCTGGTCGTTCTTGGAGATGAACTTCTGCCATATCTGATCGGGGGTATTGTTCGGGAACGAATAACGGTAATATTCGTTCAGGCGACCGTAGCTGTGGAGCCCACCATCACGCTGGACGAGGTGTTCCGAAAAGTGCCTGGCCATGTAGCCGTTCGGATCTTCCCGGACAAAGTCGTTGTTCCATCCTGCCATGTAGGCATGCGTGGTCACGATTGTCGGCTTGCCGGCATGGCGGTCTACCACGGACTGCGCCCAGTCGAGCACTTTGTCGTCGGGTTCCATTTCGAGTCCTATATGAATGAACTCGTATCCTCCGGCCGTGAACGTGGTAGCGGAATTGCCGATGCGAAAGTTTTCCAAGTACCACGGTTGATCTTTGAAGTGAAGAGATTGCGGTCCGAAGTAGCTGTCATAGAGTTTAAGGCCGTCGATTACTTTGGGACGCCAGTGCGGTCTACCGGGTGTCTGACCGAATCCTGGTGCCGTTGTGCTGCTGTCGTAGTCGTGATTGCCCGGGACCGTGCTATAGGGCAGTACGCC
>Ga0272441_10010657_pt1 | contig 13844 bp, 13 predicted proteins | sample SSMProp6N_FD_193582 | JGI IMG/M metagenome (GOLD analysis project Ga0272441, IMG submission 193582) | Marine sediment archaeal communities from Little Sippewissett salt marsh, Falmouth, MA, United States - SSM-Prop-6N | ecosystem: Environmental > Aquatic > Marine > Wetlands > Sediment ... | reverse complement strand
ATCCTAGTGCAGGTTGAATCCGAAAAGGGCCGGATTCAGAAAAATGTCGTGGATAATGTCGAGACAACGCTTTTGCCGCTTATTAAAAAAATGCGGCTTAAAGGGGAGTCCAGGAAGTATCTTATGCTCCTCCAGGAGGGTCTCGAAAACCTGGTACTGTCTTTCGGCAGCAGGATTTCTGATAAAAGGTTTCACTTGAGCCCCAGGGAAATAGAAATATGTAATATGATTAAAAACGGGATGACCGGCAAGGAGATTTCTAGGCTTCTGGGGCTTTCATTCCAGACCGTGCAAATACACCGGAAGCGCATACGCCGCAAACTCGGCATTTCCGGGGAAAAGATCAATCTCACCACTTTTCTGAAAAATCTACACACATAGATAAATAGGGTATATTATATACCTGATTTATACCTGTTTTTTGCCCGTTGCAAATTGCCGGCCATGCTGTATATTATTTAAGTGAGGCGAATCACATGAGACATTAAAATAAGTGATTTATCGAACAAAAAAAATTACAGTGTAAAAATGCTTGCTAATATAAACGCCGTTGTGAGGCTGATCAAATATAAAAATATGCTGCTATCCCTTAGGTCAATGATGATAAAAAGGGTTTTTTCGGATAATCTGGCGGATGCGGTCGGGGTAACAGCGTCTCAGGTAAGAAAGGATTTTTCTTTTTTTGGGATATCCGGCAATAAGCGCGGGGGCTACGCTACGGATGAATTAATAACCAGGATCAATGGCCTGCTCGGGAAGGACAGGGTACAAAAAGTTATCGTAGTGGGCCTGGGGAATATAGGACAGGCGCTCATAAGATATAAGGGTTTTGAAAAAGAAGGCATAAAAATAGTGGCGGGGTTTGATGTTGACGAGGAAAAGCGGGACGCATCAGGGCCAGTGCCTGTATTGCCTGTTGATAAAATAGGTTCTTTTACTAGGGAAAACGGGGTCAAGATAGCCATAATAGCCGTGCCGGAATCAAGCGCGCAGGCGGCGCTGGACCTTATAATAAATACCCCTGTTGAGGGGGTTTTGAATTTCGCGCCCGCGAACTTGAAGGCCCGTTCGAAATGCATAGTTCATAATATAAACGTTGGGTTGGAACTGGAAACGGTGATTTACTTCGTTAACGCCAAAAATAGAGGGGATTTGAATGCGTCCGGCTAAACTTAAAAATATAATGCTTATCCACAGATTTTACGCCATCTTATTCCTGGCGCTTTGCGTGTCGGCGTACGGTTATTTTATGGTGAAGCGGTATATAGTAGGTGAGGCCCAGAAACAGGTTAAGAACGACCTGCGCACGGTACGGGCGGCTTACAGGAACCAGCTGGAAAAAATGGCTATAGGTTTCAACATGCTTGATTCCGAACGGGATTTTAAAAAGATTAAAGATTTGCTTGGTTTGGATTATATTTATGCGCTACGGAAAGAGGATTTTAAGGGCGTAAAAAGCGACGTTGTTATTAAGGCCCTTAAGGAAATGAGGGCTCTCGGATCTACCCGTATTATGGGGGTCGATGAAATTAAAGAGCGCGGCGGATTCGATGGGTACCCTTACTTTATAGACATCAAGGAAACGCTTAAATCCAGGCCAACGGAAAAAAAAGTTCTCGAAGATGTCATGGCTATTGAGTACGCCCGGCCTTTTTTCGGGCCCGGGGGCGGGATACACAGCGTGATATACGGAGGAAAGATTATAAACAGAAATAATGAGTTGATCGATGAAATAATAGATTCGGTATTTGAGGAAAAGATGTACGGGTCTAAACCGGTGGGGACCGTTACGCTTTTTCAGGATGACGTCAGAATATCGACGAATGTCCTGGACCCTGGAGGCGGGCGCGCCCTTGGCACAAGGGTGTCTGATGAGGTTTATAAGCGCGTTATCGAGTCGGGGGAGAAATGGTATGACCGGGCTTTCGTGGTTACGGACTGGTATATTACCGCTTATGAGCCGATCATGGATATAAACGGGAATATCATAGGTATCCTTTACGTGGGAATCCTTGAACAGCCTTTCATGGATACGGGAAGAAATATATTCGTTGTTTTTCTCATAATAATTTTGCTGACTTCCGTTCTGGCCGGCGGCCTGTCGGTTATGTTCGCCAAAAGCATACATAAACCGCTGACGGAGGTGGCGGGGTTGACAAAGAAGATATCGGAGGGTAAATGGGAAAGCAAAATCCAGGGGAAAACGCGTATAAAGGAACTCAACGATTTGATAGATTCTTTTCACCAGATGTCCGCGGAGCTCGAGCGGAGGGAAAATAATCTTGCCTTATCAAACAGGAAACTGGAGGATTTAAACAAAGACTACCTTGAACTTGTGGGATTCGTTTCGCATGAGCTGAAGGGGGTATTATCTTCACTGGTGATAAATACTTATTTGCTGCTTGAGCAAACCATGGGAGAGATAAATGAAAAGCAGAGAAAGACGCTTAAGTCAATAGCTAAAAATTTGGATTACCTGGCGTCTACAGTAAGGAATTTTTTGAATTTAAGCAGGATAGAAAAGGGGGAGCTCAAGATTAATAAGAAACGGCTCCGGCTGAAAACCGATGTATTTGAGGAGGCCATAGAGGCCTTTTCCCATCTGGCCGATGGGAAAAATATGCGTATGATAAACAACATACCCGAGGCGCTTGAGGTCTCGGCGGATCCCGAGATGACGCAGATTATAGCCAATAACCTTTTAAGCAACGCCGTAAAGTACGGCGTGCCGGGCGGGGGCATAGTGGTTAAGTCTAAATCGGATAATGGTTATACGGAAACGGAAGTTTATAATGACGGCAGGCCGATAGTACAAGATGATACCGGGAAACTTTTCAAAAAGTTCTCACGTGTCATATATGAAGGCATGGAGAAGGTTAAGGGCTCGGGCGTAGGCCTCTATATATCCAAAGAGATTATAGAGAGGCATGGCGGCAGGTTATGGGTAGAGCCGCGGGAAAAGGGGAATAGTTTTTTCTTTACTATCCCTAACGGGGAAAATACGGAAGGCAAAAAGTGAAAAATAAAATATTGATAATAGATGATGACCAGGATTTCTTGGATGCGATTAAGCTTTTTCTCGAAAGCAAAGGCTTTACGGTGTTTTCCGCCGCTAACGGGCAGGAGGGGTTCCGGGCAGTCAAGGAAGAGGCGCCGGACCTTATACTCCTGGATATGGTAATGACTTATAAGACCGAGGGGGCCGAGACGGCCAGGGCGCTTGCGGCGGACGCGGCCGTCAGAGAGATACCGGTAATACTGGTCACCGGGGCGCGAAGGGGATTCAGCCTGCCCTTTGAGTTAAAGCCGGATAAAAAGAGCCTGCCGGTAAAGGCAGTCATTGAAAAGCCCGTGGATCCTGAAGCCCTGCTGAAAACGGTAAAGACATATATAGCGAGAATCGGGGGCAAACACAGGCGCGAGATAGAGGGCATTGACCATATAGCGGAAAAATGGGCCGGCAAAAAAGGCAATCTTATAATGATATTACATGAGATCCAGAACATGTACGGGTATGTCCCCAGAGAGGTATCTTTTGAACTCTGCCGTATTTTAAATATACCTCTTGCCCAGATTTACGAGGTTATTACTTTTTACAATTATTTCAAGCTGGAAAAACCCGGGAAACATACGATATCGGTTTGCATGGGGACAGCCTGTTACCTGAAAGGCGCCCCCGTGATATTAAAGGAACTCAACAATATACTCAATATAAAAGAGGGGCATACTACAAAAGACAGGCTTTTTCATCTCCAGGTTGTACGCTGCCTGGGCTGCTGCGGCCTGGCCCCGGTAATAATGATTGATAATAAGATTTACGGGAAGTTAAAAAAAGAGGACCTTGTTGATATTATATCCGGGTATTCCGCGCCGGAGGTTTCCGCGGGGAAAGGGGTTTCAGGATGAGTTCGGTTTTGAGCAGGAGGATGGACGAGATACGGAAAAAACATAATAAAGGCAGGCATGGCCGTATACTGGTAGGTCTTAGCACATGCGGCATAGCCGCCGGCGCGGAGGACGTTTATAGAAAATTGGGCGAGGAGAAAGAAAACCGCGGGCTTGATATTTCCATAGAGAGATGCGGGTGCTCCGGTAAGTGTTACGCCGAACCTCTTGTCGAGGTGTCCGTGGAAGGTATGCCAACCGTAGTTTACGGCCGGGTTGATATATCTACCGCGCTTGAGATTATAGACAAACATGTCCTGGGAAAGAAATTCGTGAATGACCATATTTATGATATAAAGGCTTAAGATAATGAACACGCGCAGTAAAAAAATAATATTTATCAATGACACGGGGTCCGGAGAGCGGACAAGAAAATTTTATGATATGTTTAAATTAGAGCTTCTAAGGAGAAATCTTAACGAGGATGTACAGGTTGTCCGTGTCGCCGAACTGGGGATTTTCGGGAAAGGTGTCGCGGCTCGAATTTTTCCTTACAACTTTCTCTACACGGGTATTGGGGAAGGAGACGTTAAAGAAATCATAGAGTCAACCGTGATTAAAGGTAAGCCCGTTAAAAGATTATTGTTTTCCGGTGAGGGAAAGCAAATAAAGATTGTTTTAAGAAATTGCGGTTTGATAGATCCTGAAAGTATAGAAGATTATATCGCGCATGACGGTTATCGGGCTATAATGGAGGTGCTTTCGAAAAAAGACCCCGGGTATGTCATCAATGAGTTAAAAATAAGCGGGTTACGCGGCCGGGGCGGCGGGGGATTTCCTACCTGGATGAAGTGGAGATACGCCAAAGGAATAGAATCCGACAGCAAATACATAATCTGTAACGGCGATGAAGGCGATCCGGGCGCTTACATGGACCGGAGCGTCCTGGAAAGCGACCCGCATTCGGTTTTGGAAGGAATGATGATAGCCGGTTATTCCGTAGGGGCGCATAAAGGGTACTTTTATATACGGGCCGAATATCCGCTGGCGATAAAACGTGTGCAAAGAGCGATAGATCAGGCCATGCAGTTTGGCCTTTTAGGCGGTAACATTTTAGGTTCCGGTTTCGATTTTGACCTTGAGATACGGCTTGGGGCAGGGGCCTTTGTTTGCGGAGAAGAGACGGCTTTAATAGCCTCTATTGAGGGCAAACGCGGTTGCCCGAGCCCGCGGCCTCCCTATCCCTCAGTTAAGGGGCTCTGGGGCAGGCCCACTGTTATAAACAATGTTGAGACCCTGGCTAATGTCCCTGCCGTAATCTTGAGGGGGGGCAAGTGGTTTTCCGGGATAGGCAGCGAGGAGTCCAAGGGGACTAAAGTATTTGCCCTGACAGGGAAAATAAAAAATTCGGGATTAATAGAGGTCCCGATGGGGATAACACTGCGAGAGATTGTATTCGATATAGGTGGCGGGACCGTTGAAGGTAAAGAGATAAAGGCCGTCCAGACAGGCGGTCCATCGGGAGGCGTGATACCGTCCAGGTATCTGGATACGCCGGTAGATTACGAGAACTTGAGTAAGCTAGGCTCTATTATGGGTTCGGGCGGGATGATCGTTATGGATGAGGATGACTGCATGGTGGACATAGCGAAATTTTATCTAAAATTTTGTGTTGACGAATCATGCGGCAAGTGCGCGCCTTGCCGCATAGGCGGGACACAGCTTTTGAATATCCTCAAGAAAATTACGGACGGGAAGGCTTATGAGAAAGACCTGGATAACTTAAAACGCGTATCCGTGGCGATGCAGAAGGCGTCTCTTTGCGGCCTGGGCCAGACAGCGGCTAACCCTGTGCTTTCAACCCTGCATTTTTTTCAGGAGGAATATAAAAAACATGTTTTCGAAAAAATATGCCCGGCCGGGAAATGCCGGAACCTTTTGAGATATAACATAAATGACGATGTCTGTAAGCGCTGCGGATTATGTATGAGGAACTGCCCGGTCAAGGCTATAAGCGGCAACAGGGAAACGGGCTACACGGTCGACCAGCACAAGTGCGTGCGCTGCGGCCGCTGTATGGAGGTGTGTAAATTTAACGCCGTGGTTCGTGAGAAATAGAGGGAGTGATTTTATGGAACCCGCGATGATCAAAGCTGTTATAAACGGTATGCCGGTTACGTGCCCCCGGGGGACGACGATTCTTAACGCCGCGAAGCTGGTGCAGGTAAATATACCTACACTTTGCGCGCACCCCGATGTGACCCCATCCGCGGCCTGCGGCATATGCATTGTTAAGGTTAAGGGGTCGCGTAAAATGCCGCGCGCCTGCTCGACGCCTATAGAGGATGGGATGGATATTATTACGCATGACCCGGAGATAGTTGATATAAGGCGGACAGTTATAGAGCTTATCCTTTCGAATCATCCCAATGACTGCCTGAAATGCGGGCGGAATAACAACTGCGAATTACAGACGCTGGTCGGTGATTTTGGTATCAGGGAGGAGGTCTTTGACAAGCTTTACAAAGAGCTCCCTGCAGACAGTTCCACCGATACAATAGTGATGGAGCCTTCCAAATGCATTAAATGCGGGCGTTGCGTGGAGATATGTCAGAATATACAAAACGTATGGGCCCTTTCGTTTTTGGAACGGGGCGTAAAGACGCGCATATCGGCGGCGGGTGATATTTTGCTCGGAGATTCCCCGTGTGTTCGTTGCGGACAATGTTCGGCGCATTGCCCCACAGGGGCGATATTCGAGAAGGATGATACGGCCCGGGTATGGAGGGTGCTCCAGGACCCTGAAAAATTTTGTATTGTGCAGATAGCGCCGTCTGTCCGCGTGGCTGTAGGAGAGGGATTTGGATATAAGCCGGGCGTAAATCTGACAAAGAAGATATACGCGATCCTGAGGCGGCTCGGGTTCAAGGCCGTATTCGACACGAATTTCGGGGCTGACGTGACAATTATGGAAGAGGCGACGGAATTTGTTGACCGGTTCATTCACGGAAAAGGGCCTCTTCCCCTGATTACGACATGCTGTCCTTCATGGGTGGATTTTATGGAAAAATTCAATTCAGACATGATAGACCATTTCTCTTCGGTGAAATCACCACAGGAGATAACCGGGGTTTTGTCTAAAACATATTATCCCGAAAAGAAAAACATAGACCCGGCTAAAATATTTATGGTCTCGATTATGCCGTGCACATCAAAAAAATACGAGATAAAGAGAAGCGAGGATATGTACGCCTCCGGGTACCAGGATACGGATGTGGTTCTCACCACCCGAGAATTGATAAGAATGGTAAAACAGGCCGGCATAGATTTTAACGGTCTCCCTGATGAGGAATGTGACCATATGCTCGGTGACTATTCGGGAGCCGGGGTTATTTTCGGGGCTACAGGTGGGGTTATGGAGGCGGCCCTCCGTTCGGCGTACTATTTTATTACTGGGAATAATATCAAAGATGTTGAGTTCAAAAACGCCAGGGGATTGAAAGGCGTTAAAGAAACAAGTGTAGATATAAACGGGACCAAGATAAGGATAGCAATAGCTCATGGTCTGGGCAACGTTAACAACGTTATAGAAAAAGTAAGGCGCGCTAAGAATGAGGGCAGGGAACTGCCCTATCATTTCATAGAGGTCATGGCCTGTCCGGGGGGATGTGTAGGCGGCGGGGGCCAGCCTTACGGTGTTACGGATGAGGTCAGGATTGCCAGGGCAGCCGGCCTTTACGAGGACGACGCCATGAAAGACATAAGGTATAGCCATGAGAACCCACAAATTAAGAAGTTGTACGGCGATTTCCTGGAAAAACCTCTAAGTGAAAAGGCGCATAAACTCCTGCATACGAAATATGTGCCCAAACCAACCTATACAAAATAAGAGGAGGTAAAAATGGCAAAGAAGATTCTGATAGTGGATGACGATACGGATTTCATAGAGGCCATGACTGCCCTTTTAGAGGGGAACGGTTACCAAATATCATCGGAATCCAACGCGAAAAAAGGATTTGAGGCCGCCAGGACAGGCAATCCGGATATGCTGTTGCTTGATGTAATGATGCCGGGGATAGACGGGTTTGATATAGCGCGGGCGCTGCATGATGATGAAAATACGAATAAGATCCCGGTTATTATTATCACGGGGGTGCGAAAGCAAATGGGGCCTTCGTTTAAGTTCCGGCCGGATAGCGTCTGGTTGCCGGTTAAGGCGGTGCTTGAAAAACCCGTAAAGCCGGAACAACTTTTGAAAACAATAAAAGAGAATTTGTCGTAAAAAGGCGCGGTTGTTTTGACGCCGCCTTTGAACGGGACGGCAGTGAAGCGTAACTGCGCGTGTGAGGCACTAAAAATCAAGGGGGTTATTAAAATGGAAAAAACGCCAAAGCCCATGCGGCTTCAAATAGGTATTTTCGGACGGACTAACGTGGGAAAATCGAGTTTTTTAAACATGGTTACGGGTCAGGACGTCTCAATCACCTCGCCGGTTCCCGGGACCACAACCGATGTAGTCGAGAAGACTATGGAATTTCATAACCTGGGGCCTGTTGTTTTTCTGGACACAGCAGGAATGAACGATGATTCCGAATTGGGTAAACTGCGTATAAAAAAGGCGGCAGGCATTGTCCATTGCTCGGACATAATATTGCTTGTGGTGGAACCGGACAGGTGGACGGAGTATGAGCGGAAAGTAGTCGATTTGGCGGGCAAGGAAAACATTCCTGTCATGGCCGTTGTGAATAAAACAGACATAATGAGTCCCGATGAGGGGCTAATGCGCGTATTGGAAAATGAGGTCAAGGGATATATAACCTGCTCGAGTGTAAATATGCAAGACAGGGACAGGTCTGTTGCCGCACTGGAAAAAATGCTGATCCGCTTGGATTCGGGCAGGGCCGCGGGGCAGCGCTACATGCTGTCGGACTTAATGCCAGAAAACGGGCTGGCGGTTTTGGTGGTGCCGATAGACCTGGAGGCGCCGAAAGGCCGCGTTAAAATGCTTCAGGTGCAATGCATAAGAGAGCTTCTGGATAATAATAAAATGGCGGTCACCGTTAAGGAAACCGAATACGCCGAAGCTATGGCAAAATTAAAGGGGGTGCCTGACCTCGTTGTGTGCGATTCCCCCGTGGCCCCTATGGTCGCGGGACAAACCCCGGCCACGGTCAAATGCACCACCTTTTCCATCCTTATGTCGCGTTATAAAGGTGATCTGGGCAAACAGGTCAAGGCCGTGAAGGCTGTCGATACCCTGGAGCAAGGAGACAGGGTTCTTATCGCCGAGGCCTGCAGCCACCACCCGATAGAGGAGGATATAGGCAGGGTAAAGATACCGCGGGCTATAAGAAAGCGGTTAGGAAAAGATATTATATTTGACGTTTGCTCGGGCAGAGACTACCCGAGTGTAAAAGATTACAAGCTTATTATACACTGCGGGGCGTGTATGTTAACACGGAAAGAGATGCTCTCAAGGATATCACGCGCTGAGGAGAGGGGGGTGCCGGTAACAAATTATGGCGTTTGTATAGCTTATCTTGAAGGTATCCTCGACAGGATGCTTTCGCCTTTCGGGGTACGATATGGCAGTGAATCAGGCAAAACAGTTAAGACTGCGAGGAAAATATATGAATACGCTGCATATTAAAGAAAAAAAGGGATATGGAAAAACGGACAACCTATATATCAAACAGGCGGCGCTTGAGAGGGGATTTATTGACGAAAATGTGATATTGCGCAAACTCGGTGAACATGTCCATCCTGACGCGGGATATATTCGTTCGATTTTGCGAAAATCACTTGCGATAGAGACACTTTCCCCGGATGAGACGGCGGCCCTGATTAACGTCAGCAGCCCCGGATTATGGGAAGAGATATTCGAGACTGCCGCCCGGGTGAAAAAGAAGGTCTACGATAACCGTATTGTGACGTTTGCCCCTCTCTATTTAAGTAATCTATGCGTCAATGACTGCGTGTACTGCGGTTTTAGGAAGAGCAATCCGGTGGTAAGGCGTAAAACATTGACTATCCCGGAGATAAAAAAAGAAACAGAGGTCCTGGCCGGGCGTATCGGGCATAAGCGCCTTATTACCGTGTACGGCGAACATCCGAAATCGGGTATAAATTATATTACGGAAAGCATAAAGGCGATTTATTCCGTAAACGTGAAAAAGAAAAACGGCATTTCCGCTATACGCAGGATAAACGTGAACGCGGCGCCGATGAGTGCCCGGGAACTGAGGGAGTTAAAAAAGGCGGGGATCGGGACCTTCCAGGTTTTTCAGGAGACATACCACCGTCCTACATACGCCTTGGTTCACCCTGCCGGTACGATAAAGGCGGATTACACCAGGCGGCTTTACTGCATGCACCGGGCTATGGAGGCCGGGATCGATGACGTCGGGCTCGGTGTGTTATTCGGCTTATACGACTGGCGTTTTGAGATTATGGGCCTTTTATATCACGCTATCGAACTCGAAAATAAGTTCGGCGTAGGCCCGCATACGGTATCATTCCCCCGCCTGGAACCGGCCATAAACACGCCTTTTATCGCGCGGTCGAAATACGGTGTTTCGGACGGGGATTTGAAAAAAATCGTTTCTGTTATACGTTTGGCAATACCTTACACAGGTATGATTTTAACCGCTAGGGAGCCGGCCGGAATAAGGCGCGGGTTGATAGGAACAGGTGTTACGCAGACAGACGCCTCGTCCAAGATTGGTATCGGCTCATATGGGGACAATGACGTAGGGGAGAATAATAGACGCGAGCAGTTTGTTCTCGGTGATACGCGCAGCCTAGATGAGGTAATACGCGAACTGGCCGAGATGGGGTATATCACGTCTTTTTGCACGGCCGGTTACCGCTGCGGCCGCACGGGTAAAAATATAATGAACCTTTTGCGTTCTGGGAAGGAAGGTAAATTTTGTAAATTGAACGCTATTTTAACGTTCAGGGAATGGCTGGATGATTTCGCCAGCGAAAGAACCAGAGCGGTAGCTAAACCTCTTATTGAAAGAGAGATATCGGAGATACGAAATAAAGCGCCAGAACTCGAGGGCATGTTTCATAAGTATTATAAGCGCATCGCGGGCGGAGAGAGGGACCTTTATATATGATGAGGAGTAAGAAAATACTTTCTTATCTCGCGGGGGGCAACGATAGGGAATTGTTCGACCGTGCCAGCGGCGCCACGTTGGAGAACTGCGGCAATAAAGTGATTATACGCGGGCTGATAGAGTTTTCCAATTATTGCTGCCGTAATTGTCTGTACTGCGGTTTGCGCGGGGATAACCAAGGGGTCCGAAGGTACAGGATGACGCCTCGGGAAATCCTGGACCGCGTTGAGTTTATCGATAAGTTAGGGATAAAAACGGTTGTCTTGCAGTCAGGCGATGATTTTTTCTATACCCGGGAATGCATAAAGGGTGTCATAGAGGGGATAAAGAAAATAAATCCCCAGATGGCCGTAACCCTTTCATTGGGGGAAAGGCCCCGCGATGATTATAAGGCTTTCAGGGATAGCGGGGCTGACAGGTATCTCCTGAAGCATGAGACGATAAATAACGCGCTTTATTCGTCTCTGCATCCCGGCCAATCGCTCGCAAACCGGCTTCGGATACTGGATTACCTTAAGAAGCTGGATTATCAGGTAGGTATAGGAAATATCATAGGGCTGCCCGGCCAATCCTTGCGTGATTTTGTTGAGGAAATTATATTTATAAGGGATTCAGAGCCGGATATGATCGGCATAAGCCCTTTTATAGCGCAAAAAGATACCCCTCTTTCAAGATTGAAGCAGCCGGATATTAACCTGACACTAAGATTTTACGCCCTTGCCAGGATAGTTTCCCGGAAGGCGCATATACCCGCTACTACAGCGATAGGGACACTTGACAGGAAAGAGGGGTGCCGCCTGGCAATTAAGGCAGGGGCTAATGTGTTAATGGCGAACTTTACGCCTAACCGCTACATCCGCGATTACATCATTTACGATGATAAAAATTCGATGGATTTTTTTTCAGTCTATGACACTATTGTTTACGCCGGCCGCGAGGTGTCGCTTGAACGCGGCGATTCGCTTAGGGCAAAACACGCTTTAGCGTCATAGTGGTTGATATAATCGCGCGGGTGGAGCCAATAATTAAGGGGCGTGTATTTTTGGTTTTTAATATTTGCTACACGGATTGGATTTATACTTTTATTTTAATGAGTTCTGCGTGCCGCGTAAGTGAGATTTGAAAAATATTGTCTCCACGATTTTTCAGATGACATGAACTGATTGAGCCCGAAGAAATAATCAACTATAGCCTCACGCAACCGGGCAACCTCTTTGAGTCTAGAAAATCCCTTAACACTATTTAAGGTCAAATCAGTTAGCTCCAGGGCACGGAAAGCCGACTGTTCGCTGTAAGGGACATTATTTTTTTTCTGCCATTTGAGGGCGCGTTCCACCTCACTTCCAATATTGGCCATCTGCTCAAGAAGTGATAACTTGTTCCACTGTCCGGCCGCGAGGTTTTTATGCTGATAGCTCATTTCTTAATAATCCTTTTAGCGGTTATTTCAATAATCTTTTTCCTTATATCCTCGCGATCGATACCGCGGCTTTTATTGCCTTGAGAAGGGCGCATGTTGATCATAGAATCAAACTCTATGAATTCCTCTCCATCCATTTCGGGATAGTAGTTGATACCCCAAAGATGTTTTTGTCTTGATCCGTTATCCAGCAGTAGTGCCTCAAGATCCGAATGAAGTTCTCCGTTGACTGCTATAAGTTCCCTATCGACATCCACGACAGCCTTAACCATGTTTCCGAACATGGCCATCATTTCTTTTAACTCATTCATTGTAATTGTGTCATTTATGATTTTCATAGATTATTTATAACGCATTTTAGCATATTGGGATATTAATATCAACATCTGGTATTAAGCCATGGTGTCAAGAACTCTGCTGAAGCGGTCCTTTTGTATAATGGGAAATACCTCATAAGCCCGGAACTTGAATTCAACGATCTTGAAAGACTGGCAAAAATGATGCACGAGGATATTGAGGCAGTGATGCAGATTACCGCCGCGGACTACGCTGAACGTTATGAAAAAATATATGCGATGGTCATGGAGCAGCTGCCTTATGACGGCGAGTATGGCGATTTTCCTGCAATGCTGGAATTACACGTTAACCACATTATCGCCAGTGTCTTTGAAGCGATTTTATTGAAGGATCTTGGGCTGATTAGCGAACACAATATGCTCAAAAGGATCGGGCCAAAATATGGGGTAATATATAACTGGCCTGCACCCCTTAAACTGTACCAATGTTTGTGATAGAATAGAGGTAACAGAAAGGGGTAAAGATGAAAAGGAAGCGGTTCAAGTAACGGCGCGTATCGTAAAATTAGCACGAGAATATGGCAGATATGGGTATAGAAGGATAACGGCATTATTGAATCACGAAGGATGGCGGGTAAATCATAAAAAAGTGCAGCGGATATGGCGACGAGAAGGGTTAAAAGTGCCTCAAAGACAACCTAAGAGAAGACGTCTTTGGTTAAATGATGGATCCTGTGTCAGGTTAAGGCCTGAATATCCAAACCATGTCTGGAGCTATGATTTTGTTATGGATAGGACTCATGACGGCAGAGCGATACGGATGCTGACAATAATGGATGGGTATACACGGGAATGTCTGGCAATTAAAGTATCAAGAAGGTTAAACAGCGCGGATGTTATTGATGAGTTATTCGAACTGTTTATATTCCGAGGCATACCCAAATATATAAGATCAGACAATGGCCCTGAATTTATATCTAAGAACATAAGACGATGGTTCAAGGTCAGCGGTGTACAAACATTGTATATCGAACCGGGTAGCCCCTGGGAGAACGGCTATATTGAATCGTTCAATGGTAAATTCCGTGATGAGTTGTTGAATCTGGAGATCTTTGATACGCT
>Ga0272441_10010656_pt1 | contig 13844 bp, 10 predicted proteins | sample SSMProp6N_FD_193582 | JGI IMG/M metagenome (GOLD analysis project Ga0272441, IMG submission 193582) | Marine sediment archaeal communities from Little Sippewissett salt marsh, Falmouth, MA, United States - SSM-Prop-6N | ecosystem: Environmental > Aquatic > Marine > Wetlands > Sediment ... | reverse complement strand
TCCACGTTCTCGATCGTCTTCAGGATGGTATTTTCCTGAACAATACCGAAGAACTCGACCGTGTTCCCGCCGGGGAAGGCGCTGAACTCGTTCGGCTTCTTCAGGCGAAGGCGGAGAGTAAAATCCTCCCTCCGACCGGAGAGATCGATCGATTCGGTCTCCACCGTCTCCAGGTCCTTGATGGTGCTCTCGAGCCCTTCGATCTGGACACTCGACGGGGTGAGAAAATACTGTGTCAGTTCGTATCCCTTGGCCGGATAGCCGGCGAGGGAAGGCTCCACCCGCACACTTTTGGAGATCTTCTTCTCTATCTTCAGAGTGAGCTGCTTCGGCTCCACCTGCAGTTCAAGGGGATCTATGTGGGTCAGGCTGCCCTCCTTCAGGATCCTGACCGGCACTGTGTAGGTGCCTTCCTGAGTGTAGGCGCTGAAGTCGGCGTACACTTCGATGTCATCCTCGAGGACCAGGTTGATTTCTTCACTCTGCCCTCTCAGGGTGACCCTGACCGTTTTCGGGTAGGTCTCGGCGGGAATGAACTGCTCGGCCATCTCAATCTCCAGTGGAACGCTGAGAAAGCGTTCTTCCAGTGTCGCCATCTGGTTGAAGAGGAACAGCAGCACAGCAGCTGCCACAGAAATGATTTTTACCGGCCAGTTCCGAATCAGTCTCTGGATTATCTTGTTAAGATGCAACAGAAATATCCTCACTCTCTTCGGCGGATTCTCCGCTCACTCCCAGGAGGTTCCGCAGTGTACGGCCCACTTCCTTGGATGACAGATCGTAGTACAAATTCGCATCGTAGGCCAGACTCAGTGCCCCGCTCTCCTCGGACAGGACCAGAATCACGGCGTCGGTCTCCTCGGCCATACCGAGGGCGGCCCGGTGCCTGGTACCGAAGCTCCGCCGTATATCAACCTGTTCGCTGAGAGGCAGAAAACAGCCTGCCGAAATCAGTTTGCCCGACTGTACGACCACCGCGCCGTCGTGCAGCGGTGTGTCATACCCGAATATCGTTATCAGGAGACTGGAGGAGAGGTCCGCGTTGAGCCTCGTTCCGTTATCGATCAGGTTCTTCAGTCCCACCTGACGGGGAAATACTATGAGGGCGCCCCGTTTCCTTCCCGCAAGCACTTCGAGAGCGTTGATGACCGTCTCGATATGTTCGGCGTTGGCCCGGGAGGAGAACCGGAACAGTTCCCCGCGTCCGATCCTGGTGAACATCGCCCTCAGTTCGGGCTGAAATACGATAGCGATGACAATGACGAGAACGGTAGCCAGACTGTTGATTATCCACAGGAGGGTATCCAGGTGGAAAAAGAAGGCCACCGCGTAAATAAACAGCAGAAAGAGCGCCCCTTTGAACAGCTGAACGGCCCGGGTTTGAGCGATCAGTTTGTAGATCTGATAGAAGAGGAACGAAAGAATCGCTATATCGAGAAAGGGACGAATAATCTTTTCTACAAACCAGACATCGTTAAAAAGGTCCATTCCGCTCGACTCCTACAATTCCTGCATACGCTCGGGTGAACCGGTGCAGGATTCCAGTACCTCTGAATTCAGCTTCAGCACCCGTCCGTTTACCATGTAGTATTTGTTCGAATTGTTCCAGAGGGTGTACCCGCAGCCACCGGCATCGCGAATCCCCTCCAGCTGACGGTTGAGGTAGCGCTCGTACTCCTCCTCCTCCATCGCAAGCTCCCTTCCGATCAGGAAGGCCTGTACATAGGGACGTATGTGGCTTCCGGGACCGGCAATGTGCCGCGCCCTCTCCGTACCCTTTTTATACAGTTCGAAGGCGCGGTCGATATAGTCATCGCCCCCAAGGAAATCACTCGGAAAATGAGAGGGGTAGTACATCGGACAGATCACATCCACGTAATTGGAGAGCATGGCGATATCCTGCCCTATCCAGTTTCCCATACGGTACCATGAGTTGAATCCGTACAGATCCGTCGATATCGGCAGGCTCAGCTGTGATCTGGCTTTTTTTATAAAGGATTCGATCGCTTCCGTCTTTTCCATGCCGGGCTTACGGTACCGGTAGCGGGCCGGGCGGAGATCTCCGTCGGAGGGAAAACGGATGTAGTCGAACTGCACTTCATCCAGACCCCGCTGTTCGAGTTCCCGGGCGATCTGAATATTGTAGTCCCAGACGAATTCCGAGAAAGGGTCCGTCCAGAATTCCCTCTGAACGTACACCGTGGTAGTCTCTCCGTTCTCCTCACGCTCTTCCGGCACCTTGTGGCTCCATGGTCCCCCGGTCGAGCTGTTCCAGATTGCATACTCGTTGCCGTTCATCTGGTAGAGCCGTTTGTCCTTGAAGACAACCATTCTTCCGATAACGTAGATACCCGCTGCATGAGCTTCGCTGATCAACTCCTCGAGATCAAAGACGGGGTGGACCGCATCGATTTCAGCCGGCATCTCCAGGTCGGAATCGTAGGTGAGCCGGCCCCAGTCGTCCTTCATATCAACGACAATGGCATTGAAGCCGTGGGAACGCAGGAATTCAAGGTGTTCCTTCAATCGCTCCCCGCGGGCGTTGTATGCATTCAGGTAGATACCCCGTATGTTGTCGTACCCGGCTGCGTTCACTTCGCTCTGGAATTTCACCGCCTCGATACCTCTTTTCAGAAGCGAAGGCACCGACCTCCACGTCTCCGCATTCAGATCATAGATATAACGTTCCCTCTCGAAATGCACCTCCAGAGCCGGCGCATCGGTATACCCGCCGCTGTAACTGTTGATGGAGGCCAAAGTACCGGCATTCTCCGGGATCGCTATCTCGGTCAGGACCTTCCGTACCGTGTTGTACCGGTAGATAAGCCGATCGAAGGAGACTGCGATGAAAAGATCATTCCCGATCCCCGGCACCATAGCGAGATCGGTGATCTCCTCATAGAATCCCGCCCCTCGATAGAGAGGACCCAGATGATCGGAGATTTTCTCCCAGCTCTGTCCGGAGTCCTCACTTGCGAAAAGGCCGTTGAATGAGGAACCGAGAAAGATCCTGCCGGGATAGGACGGGTCGAAACTCACGGCGGTGAGATAGTTGGAAGATTTTACCGGATAGCGCAGATCGATCTCTTCCCAGCGTGTCCCCCCGTCCCGGCTCACATAGAGGGAGGTGCTGGTGGTTGCCGCCACATGCATCGGATCGTTCACATCCACCGTCAGGGAAGTAAACCCTCTGTAGTGTTCCCCGTCGAATGGCCACACCTGCTTCAGCGGCAGGCCGGTATTGATGGAACGCCACTCCTTCCCCCGATCGAGGGAGACGAGCGCCCCGCTCCGCTCCGTAAGGGCATACATCCGCCCGTTGTCCGCGCGGACGATGTGGCTGAGGAGGAAATCGGGCTGTATGTCGCTATCGGCCGCCCACAAGGGCAGCCCGAAAAGAACCAGAAGAACGGCTCCGGAACTCCGCAGCAACAAGTTGAAAAAGCTTTTAAACACTACGTACACTCTCCCCAAAGGATCTGATTCTACAAGGCTACAAAACAGGTGCAATCATTCGAAAGATAGAGTTCCTCAGCTGTTTCCACAGCTGCAGATCATGCACATCCCCGTAGGTGATCTGTCTGCATTCTGCAATATCACGGTTGAATTGTGCAATAAGCTCCTGGACGATTTCCGGGTTATAAAAGAAGGCATTTACCTCGTAATCGAGCACAAAACTCCTGATATCCATATTGCAGCTTCCAACAGTGGCAATAGAGTCATCCACGACGAGCACCTTGGCGTGCAGGAATCCCGCTGTGTACTGGTAAATACGCACTCCCGCGTTCAGCAGGGACTCGAAGTACGTACAGGCAACCCAGAAGGGAATTCGTTTGTCGGGAACCCCGGTCATCATGAGATTTACTTCCACCCCGCTCAAAGCAGCAGTCTCCAGGGCATTGGTAAGGGACTGATCGGGAATGAAATAGGGACTCTGAACGTAGACCCGCTCGTTGGCGTTGCTGATCAGGTGCAGGAACAGTTTTTTCAGGGAATGCCAGTCGGAATCGGGGCCGCTCACGACTACCTGCATCGGCAGGAGCTGATGGTTCGCCGTGGTGATGGGGAAAAAACGGGCGTCCTGCACTGCATCGCCGCCGCTGTTGTACCAGTCCGAAAGAAAGACCCCCTGCAGGAGCTGGACCGCTTCCCCAATGAGCCGGACCTGTGTATCCCGCCAGCTGTCGAACTGCATCCCCCCTGTAATGTACTCGTTTCCGATATTCATGCCGCCGGTGTAGCCGACCTTTCCATCTATTATTACTATCTTGCGATGATTGCAGTAGTTGAGCAACCTTCCCGAGAGAACGTTCATCGGGTCCAGAAAATACCGCGCGTCTATCGCGGAATTCTTCAACTCCCGCTTGAAGGCCCAACTCATCTTGTTGAAACAGCCGACCCCGTCGAACAGCATCCGGACCACCACGCCCTCTTCAGTCTTTTTTTTCAGGATATCGTAGATCCTCCGTCCGAGATCATCGGACCGGTAGATGAAGAACTCCATGTGGATCGTGTCGGTGGCGGCCTGCAGGTCCGACAGAAGATCGGTAAAGAACTCCGCTCCGTCATAGTAGAAGTCTACATCATTGTTCACCGTAAGGATGCTGTTGCCGGCCTGAAGGGCCAGGCTGATGGTTTTTACGACATCGTTGTCGAAGCTTCCCGAAGTTTCCTGCAGAAAATGCTTCTGCCGTTCGAGAATCGGTCCGAGATACGTTTTGAAGGTTTTCTCGGGGAGCTGCTTCATTATCTTCCGCTTCTTCCAGTTCACCCCTCCCAGCAGGTAGATCACCGCTCCGGCATACGGGAGGAAATAGATCGCCAGTATCCATGCAATGGATACCTCCGGCGGTTTGTTGTCGAGAATTATCTGAATCGTGAGAATTACCGCGAAGATGACGTAGATCCCGAACAGGTACGATCCAATATTGACCAGCGCTGTCATGGAATCCTTACCCGAACAGGGTTTGACGAATACCGGGAAAACATGAATCATATTGTATAGTAGAGTTGAAGAATTTCCAAGCTTTCCTTTACAGAGCGCGGGGGGCCGATAAGATATGAGACAGGAATTCCAGATGGAAATCACCGACCTGGCCTTCGGTGGAGACGGGGTCGGGCGGATAGAGAACATGGTCTGCTTCGTACCGTACACCGTACCGGAAGATGTGGTCCGCGTTGAAATTACCGAACGCAAGAAAAAATTTCTCCGCGGCAGAATGCTGGAAGTCATACAACCATCGCCATGGCGCACCGAACCCGTCTGCCCTCACTTCGGCGTCTGCGGCGGCTGCAACTGGCAGCACGTGAAGTACGAACGTCAGCTGACGGCCAAGAAGGACCATCTGAAGAATATCCTCAGGAAGATAACCGGGATCGATGCGGAAGTCGGAGAGGTGCTCCCCTCGGAAAAAATCTATCACTACCGGCGCAGCGGGCGGCTCCAGATAAGTCCCGGCGGCAGACTCGGTTTTTTCCGGTCCGGAAGCACCAGGGTTGTCCCCATCCGCTCATGTCCGATATTCGAGGAAACCCTGAACTCTGTTCTCCCGCGGATAGAAGCGGAGCTGAGAACTGCTCATCCTCTTCCCGTGGAGGTCGAAATCGAATCACGGGACGGCCGGCATGCCGAATATGTCTTCCTGCATCCGGGAGACTATTCGCAGCAGGGCTTCATCCAGGCCAACCGGCACGTGAACACGCTCCTGCAGACCTATGTCCGAAGGTGGATTGCCGAGTCCCTCGGCATGGAAGGTGCAGGACCATCCGGTCGGTCTTCGGACGGATCCCCCGGCCAACCCCGCAGCATAGACAGTCTCATCCTCGATCTGTACTGCGGCGACGGGAATCTCAGCCTTCCCCTGCGGGACCTGCCGGTACGAATCCGGGGCTACGATATCTCAGCCCCGGCGGTTGCACGTGCACAGAGGGATGCCTCAGCGAGCGGTCTGTCCCATTTTGTCTACAGCCAATCTGCCTTGGAGAGTGCCCTTGAAGAGATCATCGAACACAGGGAGAAAGTCGCGGCAGTGATCTGCGATCCTCCGCGGCAGGGCCTCGGGCCCATGTCCACCGTCATGGCCTCCATCAGGGCCCCGCTGTTCGTGTATATCTCCTGTATTCCCGCTATTCTTGCCCGGGACCTCCAGGTTTTTCTCAAATCCGGATATGTTCTGCGCGACATTCAGCCGATGGACATGTTCCCGCACACCTTCCACCTGGAGACAGCGGCGGTTCTTGAACTCGACGGCGGAGGAGTTCCATGATAGATGTAGAGAAAAAAGCGCTTCGCAGCGCAATGCGGAGAAAGCTGAAGGAGTTCCCCGCTGAACAGCGGAGAGATGAAGAGGAGGCCGCCTGCAGGCTGCTTTTCGGGATGGAAGAGTGGAAGCGGTGCAGCCGTCTCCTCGTCTTCATCTCGATGACCGGCGAGTTCAACACTGCCGGCTTCATCAATCGAGCTCTCATGGAGGGCAAAGGGATCTGGGTCCCCCGCATGCACGGGAAGATCATTCGATTCCACCTGCTTTGTCCGCCTGCAGAGGCTGCGGGGTCTTCCGGCGGACGGTACCCGAAGCCGGAAGCCGGGCACGGTGATATATTCGATCCACGGTCCTGCGGCCTGGAACGCAACTCCTACGGGATATGGGAACCCCCTTCGGACTATGAGCTCTTTGATGCCGGCACCGGTGAACGGACGATCATCATTGTTCCCGGACTGGCTTTCGACCGGCACGGCTACCGTCTCGGCCGCGGCCGGGGTTACTACGATCGCTGGCTGTCTGAGATTCAGGACTGCGGCACGCCGGACGCATTCAGTCCGGTCGGAATCGGCTATTCGATTCAGCTGGTTGCTGAAGTACCCCGTGACAGGCATGACATGCCGCTGCCCCTGCTGATAGCAGGAACAGCGGTTGTACGGCCTTCATAGAGATGCTTCTGAACACTGAAAGGCTGCGGCAGCGGCCCTTCTTCTTCGGATGATTATTCGGCCGCCAGACGCCGGTTGATGGCTTCAGCCGCCTTTCTCCCCTGTCCCATCGCCAGGATGACCGTCGCGGCCCCGAGGACGATGTCCCCGCCCGCGTAGACCCGGTCGATGGAGGTCTTCAGATCGTCATCCACCACGATATTGCCCCACTTGTTGGTCTCCAGGTTATCGGTGGTGTGTTCGAGGAGAGGATTTGAATCGTTCCCGATAGAGACGATAACGGTGTCCACATCGAGAATGCTCTCGCTTCCCTCGATCGGAACCGGACGGCGGCGGCCCGAATCATCGGGTTCTCCGAGCTCGTAGCTCAGGAGTTCGAGGGCTTCCACCCTGCCTTTGTCGTTGCCCAGGATCCGCTTCGGATTGTGGAGGAACATGAACTCGATTCCTTCCTCCATGGCGTGGTGGACCTCCTCCACACGTGCGGGCATCTCCACCTGAGTCCGCCGATAGACTACAAAGACCCTGTCGGCGCCGAGACGCATGGCGGTGCGGGCCGCATCCATCGCGACGTTGCCGCCTCCGAGAACGGCGACCCTTTTCGAATGATATATCGGCGTATCGGCGTGATTCTCGTCGTAGGCTTTCATGAGATTGGAGCGGGTGAGATATTCGTTGGCACTGAACACTCCCACCAGGTTCTCCCCTTCGATGTTCATGAATTTGGGGAGACCGGCGCCGCTGCCGACAAAGATGGCGTCATATCCGTCCTTGTCGATCAGATCGGTCAGTTTGCGGGTCCGTCCCACCAGGAAATTGGTCCTGATCTCGACTCCCATCTGACGCAGTGTCTCGATCTCATCCTCCACGATCGCCTTCGGCAGCCTGAACTCCGGAATGCCGTAGACCATGACCCCTCCGGGCTTGTGAAAGGCTTCGAACACAGTCACTTCATGACCCGCCTTGCGCAGGTCCGCGGCGGCGGTGATACCCGCCGGTCCCGAACCTATGACGGCGACCTTCTTGCCCGTTGGCGGGGCTATTTCCGGGAGGGACTTTTTTCCGGTCTCCCGTTCCCAGTCGGCAACATACCTTTCGATCCGGCCGATGGAGACCGACTTCAGGGGATCTTTCATCGCCCGGCCGACAGTACAGGTGGCCTGACACTGGGATTCCTGCGGACAGACCCTGCCGCAGATCGAGGGAAGCAAACTGCTTTCCTTGAGAATCTGTATAGAACGCGCGTAGTCTCCCTCTTCCGCCGCCTTCACGAAGGCGGGGATATCAATGCTCACAGGACAGCCCTTGATACATGGGGCCGGGTTGCACTGGAGGCAGCGGGCAGCCTCGACCCGCACCTGGCTCTCGTAGTATCCGACGGCTACCTCGTTCATATTCCGAATCCGTTCCATCGGGTCCTGGGTCGGCATCTCCTGGGGAGGTATCTTCAGACGGTCTTTCCCCTTCAGCTCTTTGCCATCTATCTCCTGAAAGATTCTATCCGCATCCTGTTTCAACTCTTCGTTGCTCTTCATCTGTTCAGTCCTGGCTTCCATCACCCCTCCCGTTTGTCGGCATGAATCTGCTTTTCAAGCTGACATTCATGCAGTTCCTGCTGCTCACGGTCCTTGTAGGCCCCGAGGCGCAGCATCATGTTATCGAAGTCTACCTGGTGACCGTCGAACTCGGGACCGTCGACACAGACGAATTTCGTCTTGCCGCCGACACTGACCCGGCATCCTCCGCACATACCGGTACCGTCAACCATAATGGTGTTCAGAGAGACAACCGTCGGCACCTTGTACGGCCGCGTGGTCTCGGCGCAGAACTTCATCATGATCGGGGGGCCTATTGCCACCACCTGGTCGGGAGGATCGTTCTCACAGAGTTCCTTCAGGGGTTCGGTAACCAGGGCCTTGCGTCCGTAGCTGCCGTCATCGGTGACGACGATCAGCTCATCGGCAATGGCCCGCATGTCCTCTTCCATGATGACGAGCTCTTTGGTCCGGGCCCCGATGATGATGATCACCCGGTTCCCGGCGGCCTTCATTGCCTGGGCGATCGGGTGCATCGGGGCTACGCCGATACCGCCTCCCACACAGACGACGGTGCCGACCTTCTCGATGTGGGTCGGTTTCCCAAGGGGCCCGAGGACATTTTCAATGTAATCACCCGGTTCGAACCTGGACAATTCCGTGGTGGTCTTTCCCACGGTCTGAAAAATGATGGTAATCGAGCCTTCCTCTGCATCCGCATCGGCAATGGTGAGGGGGATACGCTCTCCGTATTCAGTGTCCTTCTGGACTATCACGAACTGTCCAGCACGCCGCTCCTCCGCAATCAGGGGAGCTTCGAGCTTCATCTTAAAAACCTGTTCTGAGAGCTGTTTTTTTTCAAGCACTTTGTTCATAGGCTGCCTCTTCCAGTAGATATGGAGTCGTGGGTTGTTTTCGTGTAGAGCACAGATGCCTGAACGACCCCTACCAAACTCTTATTAGACCGAAAAATCAGCGTTTAGGCAACCCGTTATCATCCGGAGTTCCGGTTCAGAGATTGCGAATGACCGACTCAGTTATTTCATTCGTGGAATAGGTCCTTGTTCTGCCGTCTTTTATAAGGTCCGCAGGAAGAATCCCCTCAAGTATTGTCTTCTCTACCGCATCTCTTATAGCCCCTGCCGCCTCTCCGAGATCGAGACTGTACTCACACATCATGGCCGCTGAAAGTATCTGAGCGATTGGATTGGCGATTCCCTTTCCGGCGATATCAGGAGCGGACCCTCCCGCCGGTTCGTAGAGATGCACCTCCGGCCCAAGGGAAGCGGACGGCAGCAGGCCGAGAGAACCCGGAAGGGCTGCGGATTCGTCCGACAGTATGTCCCCGAACAGGTTCCCGGTCAGTATTACATCGAATCTGCCGGGATTTATAATGAGCTGCATGGCGGCATTGTCCACGTACATGTGTTCAAGCTGTATTTCGGGATAGTCCGCGGAGACCTCCTCCACCACGTCCCGCCACAGCAGGGAACTGTACAGGACATTCGCCTTGTCCACGGATGTGACCAGTCCGCGGCGTTTGGAAGCCGAATCGAAGGCGGTCCGCGCGATTCTGCGTACCGTCTCCGCATCGTAGATCATCGTGTCCAGGCCGGTATCTCCCTCCCTGTGCTTCGGTTCTCCAAAGTAGATACCTCCGGCCAGTTCCCGTACCGTCAGGAGATCCACACCGCCGCGTGTCCGTTCGGCCTGCAGGGGAGAAAGATGAGCTATGGAAGGATATATTTTCACCGGCCTGAGATTCGCGTAGAGGGACATCTCCTTTCTCAGCGCCAGGAGCCCTCCCCGCTCGGGTCGCTTCTCCGGCGGCAGGCGGTCCCACTTCGGTCCTCCGACGCTTCCCAGAAGGACCGCATCCGAAGCTCTGCAGATCTCCCGGGTCTCCCCGGGAAGGGGCTCCCCGGCCGCGTCGAGGGCCGCACCGCCGATAAGCGCTTCCCTGAATACGAACTCGACGCTGTATTTTTCCTGGACCCTGCGCAGGACCGCAAGGGCTGCATCCATGACTTCAGGGCCGATTCCGTCACCGGCCAGTACCGCAATGGTGTATTTCATCCTATGTCCTCTCCTCGAAGACCCGCTCGGGAGCTATGTTGGTAGTGGCGTAGGAGAGCCATCCGCCGCTCTGAATGATCTGCTGCAGGAATTCCGGGTAGGTATTGATCGTATACTCCTTTTCCCTGTCGAGATTGTAGAGCCGTCCCCCGGTGAAATCTATCCTGATGCGGTCCCCTTCTCCGATCTCATCGACACGGTCGAGCTCAACGATCGGCAGTCCGATATTGATACAGTTGCGGAAAAAAATCCGTGCGAAACTCCTGGCGACGACGCACTGGATTCCCGCCGCCTTGATCGATATCGGTGCGTGCTCACGACTGGAACCGCAGCCGAAGTTCTCCCCCGCAGCCAGAATGCTGCCCCTGACCTCCGGGTCTCTGCCGAAGCCCGGTCTGGCATCCTCCATACAGTACAGTGCGAGCTCCTCCGGGTCCGAAGTGGACAGATAGCGCGCCGGTATGATCTCATCCGTATTCACATGGTCACCAAATTTATATACGTGTCCTTCTCTCAGCATGCGGTACTCCTTTCTTATATGGCGTGAGCAGTCAGTTTTTCCAGGTCCGCTTCCGACGGACCGGTAATACGTCCGGTAAGGGCCGAAGACGCAGCTACGACCGGCGATACCAGATAGAGGGCGCTGGAGGCATGACCCATCCGGCCGACGAAGTTGCGGTTGGTGGTCGAGACTGCCACTTCCCCTTCCGCCAGGATCCCCATGTGGCCCCCCAGACAGGGTCCGCAGGTGGGGGTCGACACCGCACAGCCGCTTTCGATGAAGATTTCGACCAGACCCTCCCGCATAGCCTGGAGATAAACCTCCTGAGAGCCCGGAAGAATGATGCAACGCACACCGTCGGCGATCTTTTTTCCCTGAAGGATCGAAGCTGCATTCCTGAGGTCCTCTATCCGCCCGTTGGTGCAACTGCCGATCACCACCTGGTGGATGCCGATTCCCTCCCGTTCGACGGTACTTATCCCGGCCCCGTTGGACGGCAGGAAAGGACGGGCCACCATCGGCTCAAGACTTCCGAGATCGATCCCGATGGTCCTGCTGTAGACGGCCCCTTCATCCGGTCCCATCTGTTCAACGGTTATTCCACGCTCCAATTCGTACTTCTGCGTGATCTCATCCACCGGAAAAATTCCGGCCTTGCCCCCGGCTTCGATGGCCATGTTGCTCACGGTGAAGCGGGAGTCCATACTCACCGAGGCTGTACCCGGTCCGCAGAACTCTATGGCCTGATAGTTTGCTCCATCCACCCCGATGAGGGATATCAGGTAGAGAATCAGGTCCTTCCCGGAGACTCCCGGACGGAAACTTCCGCTCAGCTCGACCCGGATCGCCTCGGGCACCTTGAACCAGGCCTTGCCGGTAAAGAAGACGCCCGCCAGGTCGGTGGACCCGACTCCTGTGGAGAAGGCCCCGAGGGCGCCGTAGGTACAGGTATGACTGTCCGCCCCTATGATCAGGTCCCCCGATTTGACCAGTCCCTGCTCCGGAAGCAGCACGTGTTCGATACCCATTTTCCCTACATCGTAGAATTTCTCTATTCCCTGGGCCCGGGCGAAATCCCGGACCATTTTGACCTGCTGGGCAGACTGGATGTCCTTGTTGGGAGTGAAGTGGTCCGCCACCAGTACGATCCTGTCCGGATCGCATACCTGCCGGCCGCCGAAGCGTTCGAATTCATTGATGGCCACCGGCGCGGTGATGTCGTTCCCCAGGGCGACATCAACGTCCAGCAGGAGATATTCACCCGGCCGTACATCCCGTCCGGCCTTGAGCGAGAAGATCTTTTCCGTCATCGTAGCGGGAGTCCTGTTTTCCTTCATGTGTTGTACCCCTGTTTTTACTCGTGCGTCAGACTGCAGCCGTATGGCCGTTGGTGATGTTCTTCAGAACGTACCTGTTCACCGCATTGAGATAGGCCAGCGCAGACGCTTCGATAATGTCGGTGGATGATGCCTTCCCCGCGTAGAGTTCATCTTCTATCTTCAGCATGAGCTTCACCTGTCCCTGGGCATCCTTTCCCGAACCGACTGCCTGAATAATATACTCATCGAGGGTACTTGTGATACCGCAGCAGATGTCGATAGCGTTAAAAACTGCATCTACAGGTCCGTCTCCGGTGGAGGAAACGACTGTTTCCTTCTCCTTCTCCTGCACTTTGATGGTGGCTGTTGGAATCAGACTGTTGCCGGTGTAGACGTGGAAATAGAGCAGCCGGTAGCCGTCGATGGAAGCGCCGAGGACCGTCGAGACGATGGAAAAGAGGTCTTCATCGTAGACTTCCTTCTTCTTGTCGGCGATCTCGGCAAAGCGGTCGAATACCTTCTGGAACTGATCGTCGGTGAGTTTGATGTTGTAGTGTTCGAGCTTCTCTTTCAAGGCGTGTTTTCCCGAATGCCGGCCCATCACCAGGCTCTCGGTAGTCCTCCCGATCGTCTTCGGGTTCATGATCTCGTAGGTCTCGCGGTGAGCGAGCACGCCGTGCTGGTGAATTCCCGACTCATGCATGAAGACATTGTCGCCGAATACCGGTTTATTTCTCTGAAAAAGAAGGCCGGTCAGATTCTGCAGCAGTTTACCTGTCGGATAGAGGTACTCCTTCCTGATGTGCGTGTCGACGTCGTAGATATCACGGCGCACCTCCATGCCCATCACGAGCTCTTCAAGGGCGCAGTTGCCGGCCCGTTCCCCGATCCCGTTGAGGGTCACCTCTACCTGGTTCGCCCCTGCTTCAACCGCCGCCAGGGAGTTTGCCAGGGCCAGTCCCAGGTCGTTGTGACAGTGGACCGAGAGGGTGACCTTCCCCTCCTTGATGGCCGGCGTCCGTTCTACGATCTTGCGGATAAGTTCTCCGAATTCCAGGGGCATCGCGAATCCGACGGTGTCGGGGATGTTGATGGTAGTTGCCCCGTGCTCGATGGCCGTGTCTATCACCTCCATCAGGTAGTCATGTTCGGTACGGCTTGCATCCTCCGGGGAGAACTCGATTTTATCGAAGAGTGTCCGGGCATAGTCGAGATGTTCGGCGATGGAAGCCAGAATTTCAGGCTTTTCCTTCTTCAGCTTGTACTGCCGGTGCAGCGGACTGGTTGCGATGAAGACATGCAGCATGGGATGGGCCGCCTTCTTCAGCGACTCGTAGGCCGCGTCGATGTCCTTGCGCACACATCGGGCCAGACCGACAACGGTGGCCTTCTTCAGGAGCGAAGAGATTTCCTGCACGGCTTCGAACTGTACCTTCGACGATACAGGGAACCCGGCCTCGATGATATCGACACCCAGGCTC
>Ga0272441_10010655_pt1 | contig 13845 bp, 11 predicted proteins | sample SSMProp6N_FD_193582 | JGI IMG/M metagenome (GOLD analysis project Ga0272441, IMG submission 193582) | Marine sediment archaeal communities from Little Sippewissett salt marsh, Falmouth, MA, United States - SSM-Prop-6N | ecosystem: Environmental > Aquatic > Marine > Wetlands > Sediment ... | reverse complement strand
GACGACGCCCTGGATGACATGATGAATGTCATCGGCATACCACTGCTCCAGCTGCATGAAGCTGTCCCTGACCGCTTGCAGTAGGTCGACCGTACCAGTCTTGATGTGTTTCTTGATCGCTTTTGCATCGTACTCGGCCACCGGCTGATAGAAGAACCGGCAGTTCTGCACCATCTCGACCAGGGTCTTGCTGCGTTCACGCAGCAGCAGCACGACTTCGGTCAGGCTGGGGCCATCTTCGATGTCGATGCCGTGTTCCATCATGTAGAAGGCCAGCTGCTTGGCCACGTCCACTGGCTCCAGTTTCATCAGATACTGCTGATTCAGCCATTGCAGCTTCTCGATATTGAAATTCGATGACGACTTGTTGATATCTTTCAGATCGAACTTCTCGATCATCTCATCGACCGTGAAGATTTCCTGGTCACCGTGGGACCAGCCCAGGCGCACCAGGTAGTTGATCACTGCCTCGCGCAGATAGCCCTGTTCATGGTACTGCATCACACTCAGGGCGCCGTGACGCTTGGACAGTTTTTTGCCGTCATGGCCGTGTATCATCGGGACGTGGGCGTATTCGGGTATGTTCGCGCCGAGCGCTCTGAGGATATTGATCTGGCGCGGGGTGTTGTTCAGATGGTCATCGCCCCTGATCACATGCGTGATCCCCATGTCGGAGTCGTCGACCACGACGGTAAGATTGTATGTGGGTGTGCCATCGGAGCGTTCGATAATCAAATCATCCAGCTCCTGGTTATTGATCACGACAGTGCCGCGCACATGATCATTGATCGTGACTTCGCCATCCAGCGGATTCTTGAAGCGGATCACGGTATCCTCAGCCACGGACAGCCCTTTGTCACGACAACAACCGTCGTATTTGGGCTTCTCTTTCCTGGCCATTTGCTGTTCGCGCAGTTTTTCCAGACGCTCCCGCGGACAATTGCAGTAGTAGGCATGACCCTGATCGAGCAGCTGCTGGATCACGGCCTGGTAGCGCTCAAAACGCTGCGTCTGATAATAAGGTCCTTCATCGTGTTCCAATCCCAGCCATTCCATACCATCGAGGATTGCATCGACCGCCTCCTGTGTCGAGCGCTCGCGGTCGGTGTCCTCGATGCGTAGCACGAACTCACCGCCCATTTTCTGGGCGTACAACCACGAGAACAGCGCGGTGCGGGCACCGCCGATGTGCAGAAAACCGGTGGGACTGGGAGCGAAGCGAGTCTTGACTGTCATGCAGGGTTCCGTCGAAAAGTGGCGTATTTTAGCGGGTTTAATCCGCGAATGAACGCAAATATTTTGGAGAAAAAAGAAATTCTCCACAGATGAACGCAGATGAACACGGATAATTTTGCTTTTAACAATTCTCCATACCCGTGTTTATCTGCGTTCATCTGCGGACTTAAGAAAGGATACAGACATAGTAGAATGCCGATATGCCACAACAGAAGCGTCCAGCAGATCTCGAGGAGCTTGCCAAGAACATCCGGATCTGGGCAGAACAGTTGGGTTTTCAACAGCTTGGTATTACTGACACGTCCTTGGAAACCGCCGAAGCCCGCCTGTTCGACTGGTTAAAGGATGGTTTCCACGGCGAGATGGCTTACATGGAAAAACACGGTAGCAAGCGCAGTCGGCCTGGCGAACTGGTTGCTGGGACCTTGCGCGTGATCTCGGTGCGCATGGACTATTTTCCGCCCGGCAGTACCACCATCGAAACCGTACTCGGCAACGCGCGGCTGGGTTTCATCTCGCGCTATGCGCTGGGGCGAGACTATCACAAGGTCATGCGCAAACGCCTGCAGCGGCTGGTGGCCAAAATTGCCAGCGAAGCTGGTGATTTCGGTCACCGCGTATTCGTCGACAGCGCACCGGTACTCGAAAAACCGCTGGCGGAAAAGGCCGGCCTCGGCTGGATTGGCAAACACACCAACTTGATCAATCGGCACGCCGGTTCCTGGTTTTTCCTCGGCGAGATCTATACCGACCTGCCCTTGCCAGTTGACACGCCATCGCATGAATCTCACTGCGGCAGCTGTCAGGCCTGCATCGACATCTGTCCGACCAACGCCATCGTTGCACCCTACCAACTGGACGCACGGCGCTGCATCTCCTACCTGACGATCGAATTGAAAGGCTCTATCCCGATCGAGTTCAGATCGCAAATCGGCAATCGGATCTATGGTTGCGATGACTGTCAGCTGGTGTGTCCGTGGAACCGGTTTTCAACACCAAGCAAAGAGCCTGACTTCCGCACCCGCCATCAGCTCGATGCGCCCGATCTGGTCGAATTGTTCGGCTGGGACGAGCAGACTTTCCTCGATAACACCGCAGGCTCTGCGATTCGCCGGATCGGCCATCTGCACTGGTTACGCAACATCGCGGTTGCGCTGGGCAATGCACCGCAGTCCGCAAGCGTTATCGAGGCACTGCACTCAAGACGCGGACTGGATCCCATGCTAGATGAGCACATCGACTGGGCTTTGGAGCAGCATCTCGCAGAATAGTAGAGATTTCGCACGAAGCCGCCAAGACTGCAGTGGTCACCAACAGACCGCAATTCGCGATTTCGGTGCGCACGGCGCACCCTACCGCACTAACGACTCCCGCAGAGTAAGGTGTGAGTCCGCAAATGGCGCAATGAGCTTTAAATCATTGCTTTCCCACTTACGTGTCATTGCGAGCCGCGACAGCGGCGTGGCAATCTGCTGAGTCTTGCACCTGCGTTGAACCACAGAACCCAAGGCGTTGATCGAGAGCGAGATTCGAAAGATTGCTTTGCTTCGCGCGCAATGACGTGTACACACGTTATTCGGGATTTCGCCTTAATCAGTTACGCCACGGTGCGCTCCGCGCAGTCTTCAGCCCTGATACCGTGATTTCCGCGTAAGCCAATCATCCTAGACGGATATTGTTAGCTTGTATTTGCGCTTAATTGCGGACACTTTCAACGCAAATGCTGGGTACTTGCGCCATCTTTAGCCCGCATTTCCCAGCGCACATACGCCCAAACGCGCAATCGGGTATAATTGCGCCTGCGCCATGATGGCGCGAGACGTTCAGCTTATGCACGATAATCAGCAACCAGAAATTGCAGGCCTGCTCAACACTCAGTCCGTCGACAAGCAGCTGCGCGCACGTGTGAAGCTGTTCGGCCATCTGCTCGGCGATGTGCTGCTGAGCCAGGCTGGCGCCAAGGTTTACGATGCGGTCGAAAAACTGCGCACCGGTTTCATCGCCCTGCGCAAGGAAGACAATGCGGCCAAGCGCGCCCGGCTGATGTCACTGATCGAATCCCTGGACCAGCATACGCTCGCTCAGGTGGTGCGCGCCTTCAGCACCTATTTCAGCCTGGTCAACGTCGCCGAGGAAGCCTCACAGCTGCAGCAGCGGAGACGCATGGTGCGCCAGAACAAGCTGCTCTGGCGAGGTTCTTTCGATCATGCGCTGGCCGACTTCAAGGAAATGGGCATGAGCGCCGAACAGGTCCAGACCCTGCTGGACAAACTCGCGTACATACCGGTCATCACCGCGCACCCGACCGAAGCAAAACGTCGCAGTATCATGTACGCGCTGCGCCGCATCTTTCTGACCCACGAAAAGCTCAACGACACGCGGCTCGGCAAGGAGCAACGCAAGAGCGTGATTGACGAGCTGGAAACGCGCATCCATGTTCTCTGGCGTACCGACGAGGTGCGCGAATATCGACCGCAAGTACGCGACGAGATCACGAACGGCCTCTACTATTTCAAGGAGAGCCTGTTCCAGGCCATACCGGAAATCTACGACAACCTCGAATGCAGGCTCCGGGATCACTACCCGGAAGCCCAGCTTCGCGTTCCCAGTTTTCTACATTTCGGCTCATGGATCGGCGGCGACCGTGACGGCAATCCCAACGTCAAGCCGGAAACGACCGAGCTGGCGTTGCGTCTGCAGTCCGAGGCGGTACTCGAGGAATACGTGCGCCGGCTGGCCGATATCTTCAAGCAACTGACCCATTCCAGCCAGTTGTGCACGCCCAGCAAGGCTTTCGCGGACAGCCTCAAGCGTGACGAAAACATACGTTTCGAGGTGTTCAAGACCAAACCGACCGTCTACAGCAGCGCACCCTACCGGCGCAAGATCGCCTTCATGCGCTACCGTTTGCAGCAGAATCTAGACCGGACACGTGCCCGTATTCACTACAAGGACAAGGTCGATGAGGCGGCCTGGCCCCATGCGTATCCTGACGAGAACGCCTTTCTCGAAGACCTTTATGTGATCCGTGACTCGTTGTACAGCCATGGTGACGGCAAGATCGCCAATCTGGTGCTGAAAGATTTCATTCGTCTGGTCGAGTCCTTCGGATTCTATTTGCTTCACCTCGATGTCAGACAGGAATCGACGCGTCACACCGAGGCCGTCGCCGAGGTTCTGCAGCAAATGGACCCGAATCTTGATTACTACAACCTGAGCGAATCCGAGCGCATCGCACTATTGTCCGAAAAAATCGCGCAACCGGATCCTGCGTTCGTACTGGACCGCAAGCAGCTCCGCGACAGCACCTTCGAAACCATCGCAGTATTAGAGACCATGGAGCGCATGCACGATGAGATCAGCGAGGACGCTTTCGGCAATTACGTTATTTCGATGACGCACGAGGCCTCGCATATCATGGAGGTCATGTGGCTCGGTTCGTTGGTCGGGCTCGCCGGGCGGGACGGTGACCAGTGGTGCTGCAAGCTCAGAATCTCGCCGTTGTTCGAAACCATCGAAGACCTGCATCGCATCGAAACCGTACTCGGCAACTTGCTCGACGATCCCGTTTACAAACAGCTGCTGCATGCCTCGGGCAATCAGCAGGAAGTCATGTTGGGTTACTCCGATTCGTGCAAAGACGGCGGCATACTCGCCTCCTCGTGGCAGCTGTTCGAAGCCCAGCGAAAAGTCATCGCGTTGGCAGACCGGCATAATGTCGAGTGCCGATTGTTCCACGGTCGTGGTGGTACCATCGGCCGCGGCGGCGGTCCAACGCACGAATCGATTCTGGCGCAGCCGGAAGGCACCGTGCACGGACAAATCAAGTTCACCGAGCAAGGCGAGGTGCTGTCGAACAAATACAGCAACGCGGAAACTGCAGTCTACGAACTGACCATGGGGATCTCGGGTCTGATGTTGGCAACGCGTTTCAGTGTAATCGGAGAAGCCGGCACCTCGACACCCGAGCGCATCGCGATCATGCGCGAACTGATGACAGCCGGAGAAGCCAGTTACCGCGAACTGACAGACCAGACTGAGGGCTTCCTCGACTATTTTTACGAGGCAACACCGGTCTCTGAAATCGCTCAGATGAACATCGGCTCGCGCCCATCGCATCGCAAAAAAGGCGATCGTTCGAAATCTTCGGTGCGCGCGATCGGGTGGGTGTTTGGTTGGGCGCAGGCAAGACATACCTTGCCCGCATGGTACGGTATCGGTTCTGCGCTGCAGCAGTATATTGCCGGTAATGACAGCCGTCTGGCCAAACTGCAGGAACTCCACCGGGAATGGCCCTACTTCCGAGCGCTGCTCAGCAACACCGAGATGGCCTTATACAAGGCCGACATCATCACTGCGGAGGAATACTCCGAGCTGTGCCTGTCCGAAGATACGCGCAAACGGGTGTTCGGCATGGTCCGCGATGAGTACAAACGCACACTGGAGCTGACCCTGAAAGTCGCGCAGATGAACACGCTGCTGGATGATAATCCGGCTCTGTCGCTCTCGCTGATGCGTCGCGATCCCTATCTCGATCCGTTGAATCACATTCAGATCAAGTTGCTCAAACGCTACCGCGACCAATCACTGAGCGAAGAGGAACGGGAAATCTGGCTCGACCCACTGTTGCGCAGCGTCAACGCGATCGCGGCGGGTATGCGCAATACCGGTTAGTATTTCAACACTTAGGTAGAATGGCACTGACTTAACAGCTATCGTCGGGCAATCGACCCGCCGACACAGGTTGCTTCTTCCGGAAAACGCCGTGAATACGTCCGTGTAGGCTCGACGGCGGCTTCCCTGCCGCCGACATTTCCTACAGAAGCAACCCGTATCGGCTTAAGTAAGTGCCATTACACTTAGGTAGGCTTTAGCGGCGAATTTCGGGCGGCTTCGCGAAAGGTTCGCGGCTAAAGCCGCTCCTCCCGGATATTCAAGACATTTATCGACCGCAGCGCCTCTGCGGTGAATACAAGTGATTTCGTCGGATGCTGTTTCCGTTCTGGAAAGGTCAAGGGGCGTGACTGAACTTTCTAAGCAACCTGCACCGGAATCTGATCGGAGGTCCGTTTCACACGGTTATCGGCATCGAGATAGATCAGCCTGGGTTTGAAATTCACCGCTTCCTGCTGCTCGAGTTCGGCATAGGCGCATATGATCACGCGATCACCCGGTGCCGCCTTGTGCGCCGCGGCGCCGTTGATCGAAATGATTCGACTGCCGGCCTGGGCACGAATCGCGTAGGTGATGAGGCGTTCGCCGTTGTTCAAATTGTAGATATGGATCTGCTCGTACTCATGAATGCCTGCCTGGCTCAGCAAGTCGGCATCAATCGCGCAAGAACCCTCGTATTCGAGCTCCGAATGTGTGACCTGCGCCTGGTGCAATTTTGCTTTGAGTAGAGTAAGCCGCATAACATTTTTTTCATTTATCGCGTTGGCTGTTTCAAGCCGATCGCGAATTTGAGCCGATATTATCCTTGATTCATGCTGTTACATCAACTCAAACGGAATATTGTCAATCAGACGCGTCTTGCCCAGGCGGACAGCTCCTAACACAATCAATGACTTATCCTGTTCGCCAGGGACCTCAAGATCATCTTGGCGACGCACTACGACATAGTCCGTCAAGAAGCCGGCAGCGCTCAGCTCCTGGGTGGCATGCACGACCGCGTAGGTATGGGGCATGCCTTGTTGAGCGGAATCGACGACGTGCTGCAGACAACGAAAAAATTTAGCAGCCAGCTGGCGTTCGCTGTCATCGAGATACTGGTTGCGCGAACTCATCGCCAGACCGTCGGGTTCGCGCACTGTCGGCACGGCGTGGACTTCGATCGCCAGATCCAGGTCGCGCACCATTTTCCTGATGACCTGCAATTGCTGATAGTCCTTCGCGCCAAACCAGGCCGTGTCCGGTTGCAGGATATTGAATAGCTTGTTCACTACCGTGGCAACACCGACAAAAAAGCCGGGCCGATGTTCGCCCTCGAGCATGTCGGACAGCCCTGTCACCACAAGCTGCGTCGAGGACTCGATTCCTTGTGGATAGATCTCGGCAACGGTCGGGGCGAACACCATATCGACAGGATATTGCGATAATTTGCGCAGATCTTCTGTCAATGTGCGCGGGTAAGTGTCCAAATCTTCATTCTCGCCAAACTGCATCGGATTCACGAAAATAGTCACAACCGTTCGCAACCCGGATGCTGTCGCCGCTTCGACCAAAGCCAGATGTCCATCGTGCAAGTTGCCCATGGTCGGCACCACGGTCACGCCCTCGCCGGCTCGCTTCCAGCGTTGAACCTGCGCACGCGCCTGCCCGATGGAATCAGCGAGCGCTAAGCCTGCCGCTGCATCATCAGCTGAAGACATGTTGTTTTCCCGGAAATGTGCCGCTTTTCACTGCAGCGACATAGGCCTCTACTGCGCCTGCAACGCTCCCGGCCTCGGTCAGAAAGTCCTGACTGAATTTCGGAATGCGCCCGATACTAATGCCAAGGATGTCGTACAACACCAGAATCTGGCCATCACAGGCTGCACCTGCGCCAATTCCGATTACGGGTATCGTCAGCGCAGCGGTGATCTGCGCCGCCAGGCTCTGCGGCACGCACTCGAGCAGCATCATGTCGGCTCCGGCCTGTTCGAGCTGCTGAGCTTCCTCAAGCATCACCTCGGCGGCACGTTGATCACGGCCTTGAACATGATAACCGCCGAGCTTGTGCACCCGCTGCGGTTGTAGGCCCAGATGCGCACATACCGGGATGCCATTGCGCGCCAGGCTGGCGACGATTTCGGCTTGCTCGGCACCACCTTCGAGCTTCACCATCTGGGCGTTGGCCTGTTTCATGAACCGACCCGCATGCGCAAGTGCTTGCTTTGGTGTCGTGTAACTCAGGTAGGGCATATCCACGATCAGCATCGCCCGCTCGAGTCCGCGAGACACCGCCTTGCTGTGATAGAGCATTTCATCCACCGTGACCGGCAGCGTCGTCTGGCGTCCTTGCACAACCATGCCCAGGGAATCACCGACCAGCACGGCGTCAATGCCGGCGCGGTCGAGGATGTGAGCAAAGCTGGCATCATAGGCGGTCAGACAGGCAATTTTTTTACCGGTCTGTTTTTGTGCCTGCAGACCGGGCACAGTGACTTTCTGCGGCTGTTGCGTCTGGATACTCATTCAGATGATGATATCCTGCACAGCCACCGGGTTGAAATAATGTCTGCCACTGCGGGTGTTGAGAATTTGCTCGAGCAACATTTCATATTCATCGTTGTTATGGGCAAAATCGATATCGGCGGCATTCACAATCAGCAAAGGCGCTTCACTGTACCGGTAGAAAAAACCGACATAAGCGTCGCACAAGCGTTCCAGGTAGGCGGCTTCGATCCATTGCTCGTGCTTGATCCCACGCTTGCTGATTCGATCGAGCAGAACCTCGACCGGCGCCTGCAGATAGACGACGAGATCAGGCTTCTGCGCATCCAGCATCAGGTTCGAATAAACCTGCTCGTACAAATCGAGCTCGTCCGCGTCGAGTGTCAACTCAGCGAATAAGCGGTCTTTCTGGACCAGGAAGTCTGCCACGCGCACCGGGTTGAACATATCGTCCTGTTTCAGCATTTTCAACTGGCGTGAGCGCTGCATCAAAAAATGCAGCTGAGTCGGCAGAGCGGCGCTGCGTGGATTCTCGTAGAATTTTTCAAGAAACGGATTTTCCTCTGCTGCCTCGAGCAAAAGACTGCTGCCGAACGACCCGGCCAGGCGCCTGGCCAGCGTTGTCTTACCGACCCCAATCGGCCCCTCTACCACAACAAAACCGGGCAACGGCCTGGACTCGAGCAGCTGCTCAATGGCCGTTGTCATGCCTCATCACTCTCAATTGCTCCCAGATACTGCAATCCGTTTTCCGGACAGTTCCTAATTAATTCGCTGAGCATACCACGTCCGGGAATTTCGAGTGAGTCATCGATCCGGTGCAGCGGATAGAGGACAAATTCTCGCTGGGCGATGCCGGGATGCGGAAGGGTCAAACGCGGATCGTCCAGACATAGATCATCGAACATCAGCATATCCAGGTCAATGGTGCGTGGTCCCCAGTGGCGTGTGCGCACCCGGCCCTGGTCCGTTTCGATCTGCTGCAGACGCGCTAGCAAATCATAAGGGTCCAATGATGTTTGCACGACAACTACGGCATTGTAATAATCGGCTTGCGCAATAGCACCGCTGGGCGGGACCAGTGGTTTGCTCGAGTACAGCCCGGAGTCCGCGACTACGCGGGTACCGGGTAGGCGTCGGATCGCTTGTATGGCCCGGCGGATCTGCCGGGGTGGATCCTCAAGATTACTGCCCAGCGCGAGGTACGCGGTCGCGGTATCAGCGTCTACCACCTTTGTCCCGTTTCGGCCTGCTCCGGCGTTTTCTCGGCGCACCCTGCTTTCCGCCAGCGACGATCTTCTGCTGTTGCTCAGGTGCGTTTTCCTGTAATTCGGTCCACCATCGGCAATCATCGGTTTCCACTTCACCGGCATTGGCGCGCAGACACAAGAAGTCATAGGCTGCGCGGAACTTGGGATGATGCAATACACCGTAGGCGCGCTTTCCTGAGCGGTGTCTGAATCGCGCCTGCAACGCCCAGATATCGCGCATGATCGTCGTGAACCGCTTGGGAATCGATACGTAGTGTAACTGGTGTGCGATCAGCCGGGTCGCGGCTTTTTGAAGCGCGACCGCGTGAGGCATGCCGGCGTCGACATTGGCTTGTGTCTGCTGTTTGACCGGCGCCCAAAGCAAAGCCGCAAACAAGAACGCCGGTGTGACCGGCTTGTCGAGCCTGACGCGTTGATCGGTACTCTGCATGGCCAGCCTGACAAACTCAGCCACGGTCGGATCCTGCAGTGCTTCGGCAGCATCGGGAAACAGGTATTTCAACAAATCGTATTCCTGCAGCGCTTCCAGACTGTCCTCTGCGTGTCCTGAATGGAACAGTTTCAGTACCTCCTCGAACAAACGCGCAGGCGGCACATCAACCAACAACGGCCCAAGCTCGAGCATTGCCGCTCGGCACGCTTGATCGATCGAAAAACCCAATTTCGAGGCAAACCGAATGGCCCGCAACATCCGCACCGGATCTTCGCGATAACGCGTCTCCTGATCACCGATCAGACGCAAGCGGCGATCTGCAATATCATCGACGCCGCCAACATAATCGATGATGCTGAAGTCTGCGATGTTGTAATACAATGCATTGGCGGTGAAATCGCGTCGCCAGACGTCATCGTGAATTTCACCGTAGACATTGTCGCGCAGGATGCGGCCCGACTCGTCATGATGTTCGTGATGAGCCTCGCCGTGCGGCGCCCTGAACGTTGCGACTTCGATAATTTGCCGACCAAAATGGACATGAGCAAGCCGGAAACGACGGCCGATCAAACGGCAGTTGCGAAACAGCTTACTGACCTGCTCTGGCGTCGCATCGGTTGCGACATCAAAATCCTTCGGGTGCCGGTTCAGCAGCAGGTCTCGCACCGCACCGCCGACCAGGCAGGCCTGATATCCGGCCTTGTGCAAGCGGTACAGCACTTTCAAGGCGGGCTCATCGATATTGCTCCGGGAAACATTGTGCTCGGCGCGCTGGATGATCACCGGATCAATCGATACGCCGTCAACGCGATCGTTATTTTTTTTCCGCCTGGACTTGAGCCAATTCATCATAGCGCTGTCACCAAGGCTTGCGCACCAGCGTCAAACCATCACCGATCGGCACCAGGCTGATCTCGACACGCTTATCCTGGCTGAGCATCTCGTTGAAATGCCTGATTGCACGTGTGCTCGGCTCGGTGTTGGCGGGATCGGCCACATCACCTGACCAGAGCGTGTTGTCGACCGCAATCAGCCCGCCCTCGCGCAACAAGTGCAGAGACAGCTCGTAATAATCCAGATAATTCTGTTTGTCAGCATCGATGAAGATAAAATCGAAGGTACCCGCCGCACCTTCCTTGAGCATTTGCTGGAGGGTTTGGTTCGCATCACCCAGGATCAGCTCGATACGTTGCTCCAGGCCGGCGAGCTGCCAGTACTTACGGGCGATGGCGGTCCATTCCTCCGAATCATCACAGCAGATCAGTTTGCCGTCATCGGGCAAAGCGCGAGCAATGCTGATCGAACTGTACCCGGTGTAGGTACCGATCTCGAGCGCACGCCGAGCGCCTATCAGCTTCGTCAACAAAGCCATGAACTGGCCCTGTTCCGGAGCGATCTGCATCTCAGAGTATTCGATGTCGGCAGTTTCCTCGCGCAGTTGCTTCAGCAAGTCGGGTTCTTGGACAGAAACATCCAGAAGATAATCATAGATGCGATCATCGATAGACAGTGTACGATTACTCAAGCAGCAAATTCCCGTCGAGTTGCTTTGGAGCGCAAAATTATATCAATAAACAGAGTGTTAGGCACACATCAGCTTAATGCTGGGATGAGCCCCGTATTTCGGTAATGCAGATAGTCCCGTAAAATTCGGGCGTGGTCAAAAGCCAACGGCACATCAATCGTATCGGGATTGAAGATACCCACACGTGCTGCATCGTCTGCTGCGACGGGTTCGCCGTGGGCCTGGGCGACGTAAATCAAGCTCACCGTATGTCCACGCGGGTCTCGCGCCGGATCCGAATAGCAGCCGAGCAGGCGCTGCAAGCGCACCTCCATACTGGTCTCTTCGAGCGCCTCGCGTACGGCTGCATCGGGTACCGATTCCCCGATATCAACGAAACCACCCGGAATCGCCCAACCTGATGGCGGGTTCTTACGCTCGATCAACACGATGGGCCTTTCCGGTAAGTCGATCAGCTCGATGATCGCGTCGGCAGCCAGCCTGGGGGTCTTTGGTTCTGACATGAACGACTCACTGCTCTCGCTTGAAACGAACGATATGCTTGCGTTGGTGTTTGTTCGGCCTTCGCGCAGGCGCTTGACGTGCACCGGCCGCCAGCTTGCGCAGCTCTATCGACTGCTCCCGATTTCTGATGCTATCCTGCGTCTCCTCATAGAGCTGATCCATTTCGCTCGCTGGCCTGCGTTGTCTGTTGATGCCTTTGACGATGATTTCGTAGCTCAGACCACCACGTTGGATACGCAGATTATCGCCGATATGAACCGCTCGCCCGGGTTTGACCCGGTGACCATTCAGGTGCACCCTGCCGCCATTGACCGCCTCGGTCGCCAACGGGCGCGTCTTGAAAAAGCGCGCTGCCCATAGCCATTTGTCGAGCCTGATCGAATCCATAACAGTCTGTGAATTTGCGTTGGGGTGAGGATAAATTATTCACCGCAAAGACGCAAAGGGCGCAGAGTGTTTCGAAGTCTGAGTTGACACTGCACTAGCCCACATTTCTGACCAATATCACGGAAGCGAGCGCAGGGTTGGTGTTCGACCGTAGGGTGCGCCGTGCGCACCGAAGCGCCGCCACCAAACCGAAGGTGTTACCACGATTCAATCGGAGAAACCGTAGGGTGCGCCGTGCGCACCGAGGCGCGACCACCAAACCGACGATGAGCGGTGCGCATGGCGCACCCTACGATCTTGAGCAAAGCAGCGCATCAGACACAACATTCCTTGCCGGCTAGATGCTCGCAATAGAAACCAATTCTTTATCCGAATCAAATAGACTTTGCGCTCTTTGCGCCTTTGCGGTGAGACAAACATCAAAGCGCCAGTGCGATGATGATCACACCGAGGACAGCCCACCACCACGGACTCGTGCTTTCTTCCGCTTCCGCTTCGGGTTTTGCCTCGACCGGTGCGGGTTTGACCGGTTCCTGTTTCACCGGCTCCAGCACACCAGGCTTGATGGTCTGTTTCACTGGCGCTTTATCCGGCAACGGTATGTAGAGCGTGTCATTCTTCGTAACCACGGTTTTGGCCGCCTTGTTGTGCACATCGACCAGGCCCTGGATTACCTTCATATAAAGGCCGTCATCCGTATCAACTGTGCCGTCACATCCTTTTGACTGAAAAACGCGCAACGCGTATTCAGTGCCGCGTACGCCGACCGATGCGACCGGTGTCTTCAATTCGTAGACATCCTCTGCCCATTTACCGATTTCACCGGTCACCTTACGCAAGCTGCCCTGCAGCAGGTTGAGGATGCTGCGCCGCTCATCGGACTGAAGGTTGTACTTCTCAATCACCATGATGCTATAGCAGCGTAGATCGAGCCTGGCTTTGTCGACCATGCTCAGTCGCAAGAAACCACTTTCCCCGGTGACGATCTTGTCACCGACGTAGACCGCGTCGCCGACACTCAGATCGCGGGAGATCTTCTGCGGATTGATTGCAAGCGTTTCACCCCTGGCCTTGATCACCACACCGACCTGGTTGGGTTTTTTCGCAATGGGCCGCGGCTTGATCACCCTTCGTTTGGGCAACTCCAAACGCGCGCCAGCCCTCATCTTTGTCTTATCACCATCGATGAATGCACCGGGGTTGTCGCGTACGATCTGGCTCTCCAGCTTTTCCCATTCATGCTGACGTTGCGGATAGAGGCGGCGTACAATGTTGTGTAGCGTCTGTCCAGGCTGGACATAAAGGTAGCGGTTTTCAGCCTTGATTGTCTCTGC
>Ga0272441_10010654_pt1 | contig 13845 bp, 11 predicted proteins | sample SSMProp6N_FD_193582 | JGI IMG/M metagenome (GOLD analysis project Ga0272441, IMG submission 193582) | Marine sediment archaeal communities from Little Sippewissett salt marsh, Falmouth, MA, United States - SSM-Prop-6N | ecosystem: Environmental > Aquatic > Marine > Wetlands > Sediment ... | reverse complement strand
TACCCTTTGAGAATTTCACCGGCGACGAGTACTTTCAGCAGATGCGATACCCCTTCAACCTGGGGCCCAAAAATGACGTCCTTCCAGACTCGCGATATTTTATAATCCTCCATTAACCCGTAGGACCCATGGATATTCAGCGCAATACGGGCAACGTCAATCGCCGTTTCGGTAATGAATATCTTGGCGGCTGCCGAATCTTTTAGAATATCTCCCTTATCCTGTGCGTTATCTGCCAGATAGCCGATGCGATATGCCATCCACCGCGCCGCTTCGTATTTCATGAACATGTCGGCGATGGCCATTTGAATCGCCTGGAATTTGGCAATCGGGCCTCCCCGGTGGGTCTTCGCGGTGGCATACGTAAGACCTTCTTCATACGCGGCCAGCATTGCCCCGAGAAAAATGGAGCTGATACCGATCTTCCCCAGGGCCATGGCAACCTTCAGAATCCAGAACCCCTGGCCGGGGCCTCCCAGTATGTTGTCTTTTGGAATCTTCACGTCCTTAAGATACACGTCGTACAGAGGTGCACCCTTGGCTCCCATTTTGTTCCAAGGCTCGGAAATCGAGTACCCCTCACAGAATTTGTCGACAATGTAACCGTTGATATGTCCTGTCTCCGTATCCCTGGCGAAGACCACGAGGGGACCTTCATAGCTACTGTTGGTGATGAATCGCTTGGTGGCGTTCAATACGTAATAATCCCCGTCTCGATCGGCCGTCGCCGTTATCTGCTTCGGGTCTGATCCTGTGCCGGGCTCGGTAAAGGCAAATGAAAAGACACCGCTTCCCTTTGTTCCCATGGGAAGATACGTCTTCTTCTGTTCCTCCGTACCGAAAATTGACATGGCCGCCGCCCCCACATTGTTAACCGACACAATAACCGCAACACCCGGACAGATTCGCGATAACTGCTCCTCAGCAAGAACATAGCTCGCATAGCCCGCACCGGCACCGCCATATTCATCGGATATGGGAAGAGCAAAAAGATCGAGGTCCTTCAGCCCGGTAATAATCTCGTCGGGAACCTCGTTCTTCTCGACGATCTCCTCCATGTGGGGTGCAATCGCCTTCTCGGCATAATCACGGGCCGCCGACTGTATCAACTGCTGCTCTTTCGTTAACTTGAATTCCATAACGGTCTTCTCCTTTTCAATCACTACAGGGGTTTCCTGAAAAAATACGAGAGCTTCTCCCGCCATGAAGGGGGACACTTTCCCCCTTCATGTATCGATATATTCACCCACTGCTGATTGAATAATCAGCACAAGTCGATAAAGAGTCTCTGACACGTATTCAAAAGAGCTTATTACTATGAATGCGTTTTTATTCTCTCGTCCTTTACAGAAGCAACAAGCATAAACGGTGCCATTTTCTCCATTAAGATAATCGAATGTTATTACAGATAGATACTAATACTTCGTGGGCAAATCGCACCCATGACGGAGAAGAAAAATATGTCACCATATGGACATTTGTTGCCATATTGACTGCGGTTCTGTCCGAAGAACGGCATATTCCATAAAAGAAACTCCGGGATGATTCTTTATGAAAGAGGAGGGGCATCGAAGCATCGATGCCCCCATGCAATGAATATATCGTCAGTCAGCCGGATGTCGATGTATTACCACCCCTTCGTCCACATTTCATCATCCTCATACACCAGTTCATCGGCCTCATGGGCTTCCTGAGCATCGTTTTCGATCATACGGCCCGGATCGGGGCCTTTCAGTACCTCAGTGAAATATTCATGCTGAATCAGCAGATTCATGATCTCGTTCGTTCCTGTCCATATCTGGATAAGTCGGGCATCACGGACCATTTTTTCAATGGGCAACACATTGGTGTAACCAATTCCTCCAACAACTCTCATGGCAATGTTACAGATATCCCACGCCGCATCAGTTGCCAGCTTCTTTGCCTCACTCACAAGGCGTCGCGCTGTCGGAAATCCATCATCGACCGCCTTTCCGGCGGCATGGGTAAGGGCCCTGGCAGCATCGAGCTGCGTTATGGCATCAGCCACCTGAAAACTCACACCCTGAAATCGCCTGATCTTCTGACCGAAGGCCTTCCGCCGATTGCTGTAGCGGACGGCAACCTCAAGAGGAGCCCGAGCGATTCCCAGGGAGGCACCTGCCGATGTGAGTCTTTCAGGCACCATCATGGTGTTGAAAATATGAGCACCCTGATTTAATTCACCGATAAGATTTGATTCAGGGACTTTTACATCCTTGAATATGAGTCGCCCCGTACCTCCCCCGCGGGTGCCCAAAAGGCCGTAGAGATATTTCGCCTCCACACCGGGCCGGTCTGCCTCGATCAGGATTAGACTGATACGTTCATGGGGCTTCCCCTCTGGGTTGGTGTTGCAGTATACCAGGAAGAAGTCCGCGCCATCCGCCGCCACAACGAACCGTTTTTGCCCCTTGACAGTAAAATACCCATCTTTCAGTTCAGCCCTCGTAGTGGCACCGAAAAAATCAGAGCCACCGCGCGGTTCCGTCAAGGCTTCAGCTGAAACCAGATCTCCTCGCAACATGGGCTTCAAGAAATTTTCCTTCTGTTCTTCCGTCCCGAAAACATTCAACGCTTCGCCGACAATGGAGGGCATGGCAAAGGCACATCCGAGGGCAGTACCGAAAACGCCAATCTCCTCCAGAGCGGCGATCTCGCCCGTCCATTTCAATCCCCGCCCCCCATATTCTTTCGGAAACCTGAGGCCGAGAAGGTTTCTCTCCCCCAGGGCCTTTACGTATTCCCGGGGATATTTAATCTCATCGAGATCCATCTTTTTTACGAAGTCCGAAGAAACTTCGTTTTTAACGAATTCCCGCACCTCATTTTTTAACGCAATCTCTTCCTTCGTCAAAAGTACGTCCTGTAACATGCTTACCTCCTCTCATTTTTTACGCTTTCCTGAAATTTAGACTCCTGATACCTTCGCTACCTCTTCCCGGCAGTCATTCGGTAATTCCCGCAAGACGTTCGGCCGCCTTCCGATTTCGTTTAAAATCCGTCAGGAGCCGGAAATTTAACCGCTGTGTCGCCGGCGGACCCGCCGCGATGACCGACAGAATCGGCGTGAGACACGCCAGCCCTGAAAGAGACTCTGCCAGCCGCGACATCTTCAAACGATCTTCGATTGCTATTCCTTCCCTTCCTTTATGATATTTTTTAAGAAGTTCTCCCACTTCCGGATTTTCAAGATCTCGATGAGACGGACGCGTTACCAGGATTCCACCCCCGATTTCCGCCACTCTGTGTCCGGCCTTCAGAAGCGCGTCATTCATGTAGAGTTTCGCCGCATTGACAAAGAACGTGTTCGGCAGCATGACGCCTGAACTTGTCTCATCCGGCATCGCGGTGGAGCCGGCTGCCAATCCATAGATTGTTTCCGCATCGATACTCATATCGACGAGTTTGTCACGGATATGGGCCACACGGGCGACGCCGTTGTAATCGGCCATCGCCTCGGCAGCGCCGATACACAGATCGATATATCCGCTCCTGCAGGCAGTTGTCGAAAGCCTCTGGTAGTCGGAAAACCGATGAACGAGGTGTCTCGTTGCCTCCCATTCCCCGCAGAGAAATACCCGCTCCTTGGGAACAAATACTTTATCGAAGAGGACATGGGCGCTCTGATGCATTCCGAATTCAGCATTTCCAATGTCTTCCGGGTCCATGGCGGCAAATTTTGCATTTGCACATGCCGAGTCGTTGATAAACGTCACCCCTTTCGTATCCGCAGGAATCGCAAACGCCACGGCATAGTCACTGTCGTCGGGGCCCAGGGCTGTCGTGGGTACCGCAACCAGTTCATGGGCAAATGGCGCGCCGGATTGCTGCAACTTTGCCCCGTTTACTACGATCCCATCGTCGCGCCGCTCCACAATCCTGACAAAGAGATCCGGATCGGACTGTTTATGAGGCGGAAGCGACCTGTCCCCCTTGGCATCGGTTATATTCCCCATCACCATAAGATCTTTTTCCTGAACCATTGTGATATAGTCCCTGAAACGCTTATGATATCTCGTTTTCCCCCCGTTTGCCTCATCGACTTCATACGTTACCGACCAGAGCGGATTAATGACGGCACCCGCGATACATCTTCCCCCAAAACATCCTCCGGTATACCGCATCAGGGCCCGTTGCATCTTCATCCTGCCTATCAGATCATCGCGGGACGTCACGATATTGAGGAACCTGTTGATTTCCCCTCCCGTGAGGCTACTTTTCATTCTGAGAAGAGAATAGAGTTCAGGGTCACGATCCGGATCGTGTGCCAGATCATATGTCATCCTGAGACAATTAAACGCCGGTCTCATGAGGGGATGAGACCAGAAATCGGTTACTTTCTCACCATTAATGTACACGACGTTCTTCATTTCCTGTAACGATTTGAGATAACGTTCTCCATCCATCATAACTCGTCTTCCTCCACTTTTATCCTGATAGTTGTCGTTCCTTTCTCCATTTCGGGGCAAACTGTCCGTATATGGACAGTTTCCTTTTCCTCCGCACGGTGCGGTCCCGATACACTGCCCCTATTCATAGATATATAACATGTAATATCAATCTATTACAATTATTTGGCGGAATCGCCCTGAAAGAATCACTATATTGTGCAGCAAAAATAATGCCACCCAGGAAATCACGCGACCTCCCTCCACCCTGCCGTTGTAGACACGGATGTCTCTCTATGATACAAGAAGGCAAAAAGGAGGTATAGCCATGACACGTATCACTCCCATGGACTACTCGTTGTTTGACCGGCCGGAAATTGTTCACCTCCTCTTTCATCCCCGCCCCGAATATTTCACATCGAAAACACAAGAGAACAAGACAGATGTACTCATCCCCGTGGAGGAAGATGTGGTGATCGGGGCGTCCTTTCACATTTACGACCGGACTGCGCCGAACATACTTTTTTTTCATGGAAATGGTGAAATCGTCGCAGACTATGACGAACTGGCCCCCGTCTATACGAACATGGGAGTAAACTTTCTCGCTGTCGACTACCGAGGGTATGGACGTTCCACAGGAAACCCGACCGTATCTCACATGATGAATGATTGTCACGTAATACTCGACTTTGTGAGAAATTGGCTCACCGAAAACAAGCATGAGGCCCCCCTCGCCGTCATGGGACGATCACTTGGCAGTGCCTCCGCCCTTGAACTTGTTACCCACCACCACGACACCATTGACGGCCTTATTATTGAGAGCGGTTTCGCCTATCTTTTGCCCCTGCTTGAGTTGATCGGCATCAATGTCTCTAAACTCGGCCTCTCAGAGGAAGCGGGATGCCGTAATATTGAAAAGATTTCCGCCTTTGAGAAGCCAACATTGATTATTCACGCAGAGAATGATCACATCATTCCCTTTTCAGACGGCAAAACCCTGTTCACCGCAAGCGGCGCGGAAGAAAAGAAATTTCTCAAAATTGACGGTGCAAATCATAATGACATTCTGTATCGCGGGTTTCGGGTGTATCTGCAGGGAGTGTATAATCTCCTGCAGGCACTGCAGTAACATTTTCCGTCCCCAAGAGGCGGAGCACCTCGAAAGAGTCGCCTGTTACCGCGACCCCTGCTGGCGGCAGGTGATTTCACCCGTCGGGATAAAAAGGAGGCAGGTACGTTCTCGCTGGCGTCACCTCGTGTCACGCATACCGTGTCTTCAACGGTTGTCATCCACGTGAGTCCAATAGGTACAATCTTTTGTCGCCTCGGTGATGACATGATCAACGTATCGGGAAAATCGCATGCATTTTTTCAGTTGTGTCTCTTCGTCATAGTAGTAGTAGAGACACGTTTCACACACTCGGGTATATCCTCTCTCATTGCTTTCAGTCGGTGCATTCATCTACCATTCTCCATGTCTTGAATAACGAGAATACATTATCGGATTTTTCATGGCGTGTTCATATCACCCTGAAGACTTGAACCGGTTTTCCGCACTTTTCGACCGCTTCATTGATAGCTCTTTCAGAACCAAGCACTGTTATAATTCCCTCATTTTTCACGCTCTCCATGATTTCGGCAAATCTTCTGAAGTCATCCACCGTTGTGGACAGGACTTCTTCTCTCATCTGCTGCCTCGCATCATCCGTATGACCGTTAAGGTACCGGAGCATCGACGTCCATCCCCTTTCGTCGGGCAGCATATGGGCATCAATTTCCCCTATGGCCCCGATTATCCCCTTGGTCAACTCATCACCACTGAGGTCAATGGTGCGGAGGTACCGGGCCGCCTCGTCAAAGGCCTCGAGTGTTGTCAAAATATTTGGATCACGGTAGGAGAGAAATGTGAGCACACCCGACAACCTGTTGAAAAGGCAGAAAGCACCATAGGCACCACCCTGAACGCGGACACGGTCCCACAAATACGATGTTCTAAGGTACTTCGTAATTACCATCAAAGAACCATGAAAGTGATAGCCAAACCTGTAGAGATCCGCGCCCTTTCCAACATAATTCACTTGCGCAGGGAGGGTCATTCCTTCGAAGGGTTCACCGCGGCCCGGCCAAAGCCCGATATCTCGTATCGTTTTTTCAGGTATCTCACGTAAGAAATCATCACAATGGGTTTCTGTTTTGTGCCACCCCTCTTCATCAATCGTCACGTTACACAGCATCGTGTTCCGATCGACAAGGATCTGGTGCATCGCCGTAAGGTCATTCAAAATCCCCTGCCAATCACTTTCCACTCTTTTTGCAAGGTCTCTGAGAAAGAAGAGATAACTCACCCCCTGCAATTGTTCTGCCACCCAGTCCGCATCGTTGAAATGACTGCGCAGCCGCCAGTTGACCATCTGATGTCCCCGCGGTATGAGTGCCTGCTCCTGTCGCGCTTTTTCCTCACGCACTATCTGTATGAAGCGTTCCCTGTTATCAAGTTTGACGGACGTAATGATATCCCGCATGATTTCAAAAAGATCCGCCACAGAGTCCTGCATCACTTTCCCGCGAAGAAAAAGCCACGTCGCGGTGTCGTTGCTGTCCTTCATTGCGGAAGTAAATGTCGCCGCTCGAACCCCCCCCGTCCTTCGACTGATTCGCTTTGACAGTGTAACAAAATCCTCCTTCTCAGTGCCAATCTGCGTAAAGATCTTGCCCAACAGAGGTACGTAGGAGATATAGTCAGCGGGGAGCCCCCTCAGGTTAAAACCAACATCCAGATACATGATTCCGTTCGTCGGAATATCATGATAGAGCACCGGCAACTCTCTTCGGTCATAAACAGCACACGGAATACTTCTGTTGTACCTTTTAAGATCGGACACGGTGAGCATCGGTATTTTCGCGAGATCTTCCGGTCTATCCGGGGTCTTCTGAAGAGTAATCAGTTCGCGGGTTTCTTCCATGACCGATCGTATCTTGGATGTCGACATCAGCTCCTTTACCGCGGCAAGCTTTTCTATCTCGGCCTTTTCTCTTTGCCGGTCCAGGTGCAGATCGGGCTTCAATAGTACGGTAGTTCGATGAGAATTGCTGAGAAAGTAGCGATCAACGAGCGACTCAAAATACGAGTGGTCGCTTTCAATGCGTGACTTGATCCTGTTGAGGAGAGGTTCAAAATTGAGAAGCACCAGGGGATCGCCGCCATTCAGCCATGTCGTGAGACAACGGAGCATGTAGATCAATCCTCTCGGATACATACCGGCGTTGTTTTCTCGCAGACGAAACTCCACCGTATTGACCGCTGCTTCCACGGTGTCTCTGTCAATGCCGGTTTTTACCAGATGGGACAGCGTTTCGATAATAAGGTCCTGTACCGTTTCGGCATGTTGCACATCGATACCTTTCAGTCCCACGGAAAAAAACATCTGCCGCAATTCGTCTTCCAGTCCTACCCCCGTAATCCCTTCGCCCAACCCTGAGTCAATGAGAGCCTTGCGCAGGGGTGATCCGGGCATTCCCAGGAGAATGTAACGTAAAATATGGAGTGCCATGTTTGCCTCTGTTTCCCTCGTCTCGCAGAGCAACCAGTTGATGGTAACCATACCTTTCAGTCCGCCTGCCTCTTTCACGCCTGACGGAAACCGGTAAACCATGGACCTCGGCTCACCGAAAGGTTGCTGGAGCAGTATCGTCGAATCGACATCCATGGCGTCAAAATCTTTCAGATATTCATCGGTCAGCGCCAGACGCTGCAGGGGATCGTCGTCTCCGTAAAAGAACAGGCGGGCGTTCGAAGGATGATAGTATTTTCTGTGAAAATCTTTAAACGTCTCATACGAAAGCAGTGGTATCACATCTGGATTTCCGCCAGAATCAAAGCCGTAGGTCGTATCCGGAAAGAGTGACTGCTGAGAATACTCGGCAAGAAGACTGTCCGGAGAAGAATAGGCACCCTTCATTTCGTTAAAGACAACCCCCTTGTACACGAGAGGCCGATCGTCGCTTTCCAGCTCGTAATGCCATCCCTCCTGTTGAAATATGTGCGGTGTAATACGGGGATAGAAAACGGCATCGAGGTAGATATCGACAAGATTGTAGAAATCCTGAAGGTTCTGACTCGCAACGGGATAACAGGTCTTGTCGGGATAGGTAAAGGCGTTTAAAAACGTCTGCAGTGATCCCTTCAAAATTTCGACAAATGGCTCCTTTACCGGGTACTTGCGTGACCCACAGAGAACGGAATGTTCCAGTATGTGGGGCACTCCCGTCGAATCACTGGGGGGAGTCCTGAAGGCAATACCGAAAACCTTATTCTCATCGTCGTTTTGCAGTGATAACAGCTCTGCATCCGTTTTCACATGGCGATACAGTGTTGCCCTCGTCTGTAATTCATTAATATACTGCTCCCTTAGGAGTTCAAAACCATGATGTACTGTCATTCTTTTTTCCCCTCAATCAACACGCTATTATTGCGCCCCGCAGCACGCTGCGGGTTATGCGCTCCCTGTTCAGCTCATAACGACAATTGCTGTTTACTTTCGATCCTTTTGCCTATCGCCTTCCCGTCCGCAACAGCTTCCGTATTTTTTATTCCTAATTTCCTTTTCATAATGTGATTTTTTCTTTTTGTCAATTTTCATCCATCAGCAAACTCGTCACTCCCACGGATAACAGTGCCCATTATAATATTTTCGCCATATCTTCCGAAAACACAATATTCATCTTGACTATTATTATTTGGTATGCCAAATATGGGCACATAAAATAATTCGAGGATCACTTCCATGACTAAAGACGACAGGCTCATTTTTCTCGTATTTACGGCACAGCAGAAACTTCGCAACTACTTAAAGAATAAACTGAAACAAGGAGGAACCACCATAACTATCGCCCAAGGCGGCATCCTGGCACTGTTAAAACAAAATAGCGGCCTTACCATGACAGAGCTGAGTCATATACTTTCGATCGACAATTCGACAATCACCGGTCTTATCGACCGCCTCGAAAAAGCCAGGTTAGTGCAACGCAACTCAAGTCCTCATGACAGACGTGTGTCACGGATAGTCATCACGCCGAAAGGAATCGAAGAGGTAACACGATCGGTCGGAATCTTCAAAAGGGTGAACGAAGAGGTGAAATCGGGATTTTCTCATGACGAAATCGAAATCTTCAAAAAGATCCTGGGAAGCTTTTTTGAAAAATTTAACTACAAATAAAAGTAACATGGGGAGGAAACTCCATGGCAACCCTGCTGAATGAACCTCTGCGAGACATCCGGGACAAAATTTCAACCTTCGCAACACAATTTGTCGCCCCGCGAGTTGCATCGCACGATGACGGAGTATTTCCCCCTGACATCTGGGAGAAAATGGGAAAAGAACAAATACTTGCCGTCGGCATTCCGCCACACTATGGGGGACTCGCAGGAAATTATTGTTCGATTTCCATCGCCGGTGAAGCAATGGCTCGGTGGGGACATGACATGGGGTTGACACTGTCATGGCTTATCCATCAGATTACGGCCTGCTTTTTCATTCATGAATTCGGAACGGAGGCACAGCGACAGATATACCTCCCCGAGATGGCACGAGGGGCCGTAACAGCCTCTGTTGCTATCTCAGAACCGGAAGTCAAGGCACACCCAAAATATATTACCACATCCGCACACCTTGAGGATACGGCATATCGTATCACCGGAGCAAAGTCATATCTGACAAACGGCCCGATCGCACACCTATTTATTGTCTTCGCCGTGACCGGATCAGGCAGTGACGGACAAAAAGAATTTACCGCGTTCCTTGTTCCGAAAGACACGGAAGGCCTCACCATCACGAAAGAGATCAGTTTTGATTTTTTGACATCATCGCCCCACTGTGAAATATCCCTTTCGGCCTGTCCCGTTCCGGGAACAAGTATCTTGGGAAGACCGGGGCTGGCCTTTACAGACATGGCAAAGCCTTTCAGGGACTATGAAGAAACGTGTCTCATGGGACCTGTAGTGGGAGGAACGGAAAGGCAGATAGAAATCCTCGTTAACCTCCTACACGACGCGGGAGCTGAATCATCTGACGAGCTGAAAAGCGCACTCGGGCAGCTGCACTTCACCCTTGACACGCTGCGAATCGTGGCTTATGAAGCAGCAAGTATGCTGGACAGTGCTGTGAGGCACCCAGAATTTTCTTCTCTCTTGCTTTCTTTTCGTGATCTGTCCGGAAAATTCCAAGTGTTCCTTCAACATGTCATTACGGAATTCGGAGTGGAGACCAATCGGGAGCTCGATACCCTAGCGAAAGATATTTCGACCATCATAAACATAGCCCAGTATGTTGCGCTGATAAAACAGCGGAAGCTGGGACAATCACTACTGTCTCGAAAGGAATCGTACCTATGAATGCGATCAATGATGAAAAAATAACCTCAATAGACAAAATAAAGGAATCGCTCAAGGAGGTAGAGTATATCTGCAGTAAACATATTGCTACTACCCTCTATCTTTCCTTTCAACTCAATAAACCGGTACTGGTTGAGGGACCGGCTGGCGTCGGGAAAACGGAGCTTGCGAAGAAGACTGCGGAATTTCTCAATATTCCTCTCGTTCGACTCCAGTGCTACGAGGGACTTGATGAAACAAAAGCGCTCTACGAATGGAAATACGGGAAACAACTCCTCTACACACAGATATTAAAAGACAAGCTCAATGACGTGGTACGGGGAGAAAATGGACTTCGAGAATCAATCGAAGCGCTTCACCGATATGACGATATCTTTTTCTCACGGCAATTTCTAGAACCGCGACCCCTCCTCACTGCCCTCCAGAAAAAGGAAGGTTGTGTTCTGCTCATTGACGAAATTGACAAATCGGATGATGAGTTTGAGGCGTTTCTCCTGGAAATCCTCTCTGACTTCCAGGTGTCCATCCCCGAGATCGGAACCATTACTGCGGAATCGATGCCTCTCGTCTTCCTGACAAGCAACAATACCAGGGAATTAAGTGATGCCTTGAAACGTCGCTGCATCCACCTCTTCATTCCTTTCCCGGAATCACAACTGGAGCGTGAAGTCATCAACATTAAGGTGCCCGACATCTCAGAGAAACTGAGAATTCAGCTTGTTGATTTTATCCAGCAGATAAGAAAACTGAACGTCAAGAAAATCCCATCGATCAGCGAAACCATCGACTGGGCGAGAGTGCTTCTCCTTCTCCACGCAGACACACTGAATTCCGACTTAGTAAGGAAAACACTCCACGTCATCCTGAAATTCCAAACCGATATCGATGTGGTAAGCGAAAATATTCACGACTTGACACAGCACGCTGTGAGGGAGGCAGGCGGGTAAACACATGGACCAGGTACTTGAGGATTTTGTCGTAGCCCTTCGCAACGCGGGAGTGCGCATATCCCTCTCGGAGAGCATCGACGCTGCTCGTACACTCAAAATAATGGGGTACCGCGACAGAGAAGCGCTGAAAACCTCCCTTGCCGCCGTTCTTGCAAAGACAGTCCCCGAAAAAGAAATCTTCACCGACTGCTTCGATCTCTTTTTCTCAATCGACAATCTCCCGGAAGGGCAACTCGAATTGACATATGTTTCGGAAACAGACGAATTGTCGGAGTTATCGCCTCTCTCCCGGATGCTCATGTTGGGAGACCGTCCGGGCCTCATGGCAGCGATGATGGAGGGCTCTCAGGCAGTAGAGCTCTCTGAAATGAGATACTTTACTCAGAAAAACTCATTTTCACGAAAAATCCTGAGTTACATGGGTATGGAAAATGTAAACCGGGACATTGACCGGCTGTATCAGGAAGGCGAGTCTTCCGAACTCTCTCACGCGCTGAAAGGAGCACGGAACGCCCTCATTGATCATGTGAAATATTTCGTCGATCGCCACTATAATCTCTTTACCGAGGCAGAGAGGAACCAAACCGTCGAGGGATATCTCAAGAATGTAAAACTTTCCGCCATCGAGGAAAAAAATTTCCACCAGATGCATGCCATCATACGGAAAATGGTCAAACGCCTCAACGACACCCATTCACGCCGCAAAAAGTCCTTTCGAAGGGGGCAATTGGACTTCAGAAGAACGCTCAGAAAAAATCTTCCCTATCAGGGACCACTTTTCGAAATACTGTGGAAAAAGAGAAAAATAGACCGGCCGAATGTTGTCGTTATCTGTGACGTCAGTCGATCGGTACGACCGATCGTCAGGTTTTGCCTCCTCTTCCTCTACAGTCTCAATGAAACCATAATAAAGATTCGAAGTTTCATATTCTGCAACAATCTCATCGATGTAAGTCACATATTCGATGAATATCTGGTCGAAGAGGCTGTCGAAAGATTGAAGACAGGCGAAGGGCTTGATATTGGCCTGAGCAGAACCGACTATGGACAGGCGTTTCGTGACTTTAGGGATAACTTCATGGATCTCATCACCCATAAGACAACTGTCATCATCCTCGGTGACGGGAGGAATAATTTCTACGAACCCGAGTCCGACATCCTGCGAAGAATGCAGGAGAAATCTAAACGCCTGCTCTGGCTCAATCCCGAGATTCCCTCATTCTGGTCAACGGGAGATTCCGAAATGCATCTCTACGGGCCCTTGTGCGATCTTGTCAGAGAGTGCAACACCCTCAGCCACCTCGAAAGAATCATAGAAGACATTCTATAGATTGCGGTACCAGCAAAAAGGAGGATGCGGTCATGGCGAATTTCGACAAAACTGAATTTGGCCGACTGAAAGTGATCCCCGGTGACAACGGTAGTCGATTTCCTTTCAGTAATTCCCTCTTCATCGATGACGACAGAAAAGCAGTCATTGACACAGGAGCAGGGTCAAAAAAGATGGGAGAGCTCAAGACAGGGATGTCTATTGACATGGTAGTCAACACCCATTACCACTTCGATCATATTGCGTACAATTTTCTCTTTGATGACGCCACAATCCTGGTGAACGACCGTGAAGCAGTCTGTTACCGGGATAGAAAACATATCGGGCACTTCCTCGGCATGGTTGAAGTGTACGGCGAAGAATGGGTGTCAGGATGGCTCGACCGGATCGCCCATCCCGACACCGAACAAAGTCCCTATTCTCCCCAGAACAATCATAAGTGGTGGTTGTCCACTGCCCGTGTTGATGCGGAATATTCGTGGGGAGATACCCTCGACTTCGGCAAAACGAAGGCCCATGTCATCGGTGCCCCGGGACATTCCGAAGGCTCGTGTTGTCTGTATTTTCCCCATGAAGGCGTTGCCTATGTCTGCGATATCGACCTTACCGCATTCGGCCCATGGTACGGGGGAACAGACGGCGATATTGACCTGTTTATTGAATCCTGCAGAACTATTGAAACACTCGATGCACGATATTTTATCACGGGACACGAAGTCGGCATTTTGAACAAAGAAGATTTTAAAAAAGGTCTGGACATTTTTC
>Ga0272441_10010653_pt1 | contig 13845 bp, 8 predicted proteins | sample SSMProp6N_FD_193582 | JGI IMG/M metagenome (GOLD analysis project Ga0272441, IMG submission 193582) | Marine sediment archaeal communities from Little Sippewissett salt marsh, Falmouth, MA, United States - SSM-Prop-6N | ecosystem: Environmental > Aquatic > Marine > Wetlands > Sediment ... | reverse complement strand
CGATTACTGGGACCTGCTCGTTTACACGAACGTGTACAACTCCGGCAGCCTGGACGCCGACTTCGGCGGGTACTTCTACGGGCCGCCGGACAAGGCGATCGATTACTGGGACCTGTTGACCTTCACGCCGATCTACCAGCAGACCGAGGGGATGGTCCTGGCGGCCCTGCCGACCGAGGGGACGCTGGCCGCCGGCGATCCCGTGCCGCTGGCGCTGGCGACGGCGGGCGAGACGACGCTCGCCGGGTCCGACCCGGCGCGGGTCCTTCCGGACGAGGCGACGCCGGCCGCGACGGGCGACGCCGCCCTGGCCGACGAGCCCCTCGCCGCCGCGACCACCGGCGGGACGGGAACGCTCGCCACGACCGCGGACCCGACGACGGCGACGGCTCTGGAGCCGGCCCCGACGACCCAGACGCCGGACCTCTGGACGCCGGACACGGACGCCTTAGGCGCCGGCGACGCCCTCGACCCCGCCGACGCCCTCGCCGGCCCGGCGTTGGACGTGGTGCTTTGAACGCACGGCCGCCCCGGACGGCCCATCCCAAGGAGACCTCATGCGACCCCCGTGCCTCCCTCGCCGTGTGCCGGCCATCCTGATTCTCGTTCTCGCCCTCGGCACGCTGGCGCGAAGTATTTCGGCCGCTGGGGCCCCGGGCGACGCATGGGTCGACCTTTTCGACGGGCGGTCGCTCGACGGCTGGACCACGCCCGAGCACCCTGACACCTGGCGCGTCGCCGACGGCTGCCTCGTCGCCCAGGGACCGCGGAGTCACCTCTTCTACACGGGTCCCGTGGCGAACCACGACTTCCGCAACTTCGACCTGGAGGCCGAGGTCCGCACCGGCCCCGGGGCGAACTCCGGTATCTTCTTCCACACCGCCCCGCAGCAGGAGGGATGGCTCGCCAAGGGGTACGAGGTCCAGATCAACAATACGCACAGCGGGTCGGACGACTACCGCGAGTTGAAACTGACGGGCAGCCTGTACGGGGTCCGCAACATCTATGCGGCGTGCGCGAAGGACGGCGAGTGGTTCCGCCTCCGCGTGCGGGTGGTCGGCAAGCGCATTCGCGTGTGGGTGAACGGCTACCCGACCGTGGACTACGTGGAACCGGCCGACCCGCCGCGGGCGAAGCGCCCGGGGCGCGTCCTATCGCATGGAACGTTCGCCCTTCAAGGCCACGATCCCGGCAGCCGCGTCGCGTTTCGGTCCATCCGCGTGCGCCTCCTGCCGGACGACGCCGACCCCATGGCCGAGCCGCGGGCCTCCGACGAAGGCTACGGCCTGACGCCGGCCGCCATGGACCGCCTGGGCGGCGCGTACGTCCCCGTCATCGACTACCACGTCCACCTGCGCGGCGGGATGACCGTGGAGAAGGCCATGGCCCGCCAGGCCGTCACGGGCGTCAACATCGGCGTCCTCAAGAACATCGGCAAGGGCTGGCCGATCGAAACGGACGCGCAGTTGCGGGTCTTCCTCGACAGCGTGGCCGGCCGGTCCGTCTTCGTCGGCCTCCAGGTCAACGATCGCGACTGGATGACCCGGCACGACCGGCGTCTGCTCGGCCGGCTCGACTACGTCCTCGGCGACACGATGATCATGCCGATGCCCGACGACAACTCCCCGCCCGTCAAGTTGTGGCAGGCCGACACGTACAGCATCACGGACCCCGAGGCGTGGATGGAGCGGTACGTGCGGCACAACCTTCGGGTGCTGGCGGAGCCGGTCACGATTCTCGCCAATCCCACCTGGCTGCCGCCGCCCGTCGCGGACCGGTACGACCAGTTGTGGACGGAGGCGCGGATGCGGAAGATCATCCGGGCCGCCGTCGACCATGGCGTGGCCCTGGAGATCAACGCCCGCAGCGGCTATCCGCACGACCGGTTCATCCGGCTGGCCAAGGAGATGGGCGCCAAGTTCACCTTCGGCACGAACAACTTCAACGACAAGCCTATCGACATGAGCCGGTGTATCGAGGCGGTGAAGCGGTACGGCCTCACGAAGGACACCATGTACGTCCCCGCGCCGAAGCCGTGACGGCCGGCCCGCGCCGTCCGGCTGCGTGTAAGGTGCGTCGGCTGCGGCCGCGCCGGCGGCGTGCAGCGCGGCTGAAAAATCTCCCCACGCCCAAAGCCGGACCTTTCCGACGCCACGGCCCGCGGTCCCACCCATAGCGGCGGCCGCGCCCCCGCCGGATAATCGTTCCGTATATCGGTCCCCGCCGGACCGGCCCCGCAAGGGCAAGCGCAAAAGGAGCCGGCTCTCATGCGCGCCTTCATCGACGACACGTGCACGGCCTGCGGTCTGTGCGAGGACACCTGCCCGGAGGTCTTTCAGTTGGGCGACCGCGACATCGCCGAAGTCGTGGCCGATCCCGTTCCGCCGTAACACGAGGCCGCCGCCCAGGAAGCCGCCGACGGCTGCCCGGTGGACGCCATTCGGGTCGAGAAGTAAACCTCCGATTTCCGGCCCGCCCGCGAACCGCCCCGTCGGGACCGCCCCGCGCCACCGCGCAGCCTGCAGAGGGAGAGGGGTGGGCCGCGCGCGGACCGCCGGAGGCTGCGCCTCGCGCCGCCCCACAGAAACCCGCCATACACAAAGGAGCCGCACCATGCAGGCCCTGATTCTCGCCGCCGACGGCGTTGAAGACTCCGAACTTCTCTATCCGTACTATCGCCTCAAAGAGGCGGGGATTGAGGTCCACGTGGCCACGCCGGGCGGCCGGGATATCACCGGCAAGCACGGGTACGCCGTCGCGGCCGACCTCGCCCTCTCCGACGTCGATCCGTCCGCCTACGACGTGCTCGTCCTGCCGGGCGGCAAGGCGCCCGAGACGGTGCGCCTGGACAAGACGGCCGTGGCCGTCACGCGCAAGATGATGGACGCCGGCAAGCCGGTGGCGGCCATCTGCCACGGGCCGCAGATCCTGATTTCCGCGGACGTCCTCCAGGGACGCCGCGCCACCTGTTACAAGGCCGTCCGCGACGACCTTCTGGCCTCCGGCGCCGAGTACGTCGACGAAGAGGTCGTCGTCGACGGCAACCTGGTGACGAGCCGGTGCCCGTCGGACCTGCCTGCGTTTTCGCGAGAACTGATGAGACGGGTCGCCGCGGCCGCCGCCAGGTAATCCGCCCCCGCGACCGCAGTCACAGCCACATCCGCTCCTCGTCCCACGGACGGAGGCGGTCGATGTCCAGGTGCCGGGCCCCGTCCGGCGGCAAGGCGGACGGCCCGACATCCGGCAGGCGGTTGGGGCGCGTGAGTCGCACGCCCTCGCCCCTGCCGGCGATATCTTCCGGCTCCTGCGGGCGGCCGCCGACGGTGTTTCCCGCCACGGTGACGTTGCGGCAGCCTTTTCCGACGCGGAGGGTCCCGCCCGGCCCCGGCGTCAGGGCGTTCTCGAGGACGTGCACGTCGCTCAGGCCGTCGGCCAGCGCGATCTCCGGCCCCCGGCGCTTCGTCCCGTTCGGCCCGACGGCATTGTGCCGAAGGATGACCCCGCTGCCGCCCTCGTAGACAAACCCGCGCCACAGGACGCCTTCGCCCGCGTTGCCGGCGACGGTGTTGCCTTCGATGAGGTGATCGGTGTCGCGTTCGCCGATGCTGATCCCCTCCCGCCCGTTGCTGCGGAACTCATTGTCCCGGCAGATGGAGTGCGTGGTCCGCAGGCAGTAGTAAATGCCGCACCCCCCGTTATCGTGCACGCGGTTGTCCCGCATGACGTACCGGACGCTGCCGCTGCCCGGGTGCAGGCCCGTGCCCTCGTTGCCGTGGACGTGGCATCCGTCGACGAGGACGTCGGTGCACTGCTGAAAACTGACGGCGTCGCCGCGGTAGTTCCGGACCTCCACTCCCCGGACGGCCATGCGGTGGGACCGGATGAGGAAGACCCCGCCCCCGCGGCAGCCGTTCAGCGTCATCGACTGGGCCTCGGCCCGACCATCGAGCACCAGGCCCTCGACGGCGGCGTCGCACGCGCCCGCGGCCTCGACGAGCGGAAAGACCGAGACAGCCCGCGCATCGTTCCGGACGTGGTAGTCGTGGTTCAGCATCCGGTTGATGAAGAGACGGTCGCCCTCGCGCCCGATGACCGTGGCGACGGTCGTGTAGAAGCCGTGCGCGCCGGAATCCAGCACGTGCACGCCCGTTCCGACGGGGAACCTGTCGGGCTGCTCGACGACGATCTCGTAATGACCGTAGCCGAGAAAGGCAGGGATGCGGCTCTCGGCGCTCGGGGCCTTGCGAAGGACGGTCCCCTCGCGGCCGACGACGCGGACACCGGAGCGCAGGTGCAGGGCGTCGCGCATCTCCCAGACGCCGGGCGGGATGACGACGGTCCCGCCGCCCGCGTCGGCGGCGGCGTCGACGGCCCGCTGGATGGAGGCGTTCGTTTCGCCGCGGTACGGACCTTCGCCCACGGTGAGCGTGGCGCTGCCGCGCCGGCGCGGCGCCGCCGGCCTGGCTGCCGCGTGCGTCGCCCGCGCGGCCGCACACCCGGTCAGCGTCCCGGCCGCGGCCCCGGCGAGGAAGGTCCGGCGTGAGAGGTTCCCTGCGTCCATCATCTCGTCCTCCACCGTGAGCGTGCTTGCGGCCAGACGCGTCCAGTAGACGCCGCCCCGCGGGTTTGTCAAGGACGTAGTAGGGCGCGCGAGCGGATTGGTCTTGGCGGGAGCGCGTCCGCCCCGTACAGTAGCCGGTACGAGCCACCGACGGCCGCCCGTCCGGTGCCGTCGTTGCAAAGGAGGCAACCATGCGTGCCGGTCCCGGCAAGTCTCTCGCCGTACTGTGCGCCGCCTCGTCGCTTCTCATCGCCGCCGCAACCTCGTGGGCCGCGCAAGTGCCGTCCGCCGTCGGCCTGCCTGACGGCGTTCGGGCCGTCTGGGACCTGGGGCACGCCTGGTGCGAGGCTACTCCGACGCGGGAGCGCGTCTCGATCAACGGCCTGTGGCGATGGCAGCCGGCGGCTCTCGACCCCGGGACCGTCCCTGCCGGCGAGTGGGGCTGGTTCAAGGTCCCCGGCTACTGGCCGGGCACCAGCAGTTGGATTCAGAAGGACTCCCAGACGGTCCACGCCCATCCCGCCTGGAAAGACCGGGATCTCGCCGGCATCCGCGCCGCCTGGTACGAGCGAGACGTCACCGTCCCGGAGGGCTGGGCGGGCCGGCGCATCATCCTGGCCGCCGAATACGTCAATTCACTGGCCACGGTCCACGTCGACGGGAAGCAGGTGGGTGTGATCCGTTTTCCCGCCGGCGAGGTGGACCTGACGGCCGTCTGCCGGCCCGGGGGAACGTACCGCCTCAGCCTGCACGTGGTGGCGATGCCCTTGAAGGCGGTCCTGGAATCCTACCGTGACACGGCCGCCGCCCGCACGGTCAAGGGGAGCGTGTCGCGGCGCGGCCTGTGCGGCGACGTGTACCTGGCGAGCACGCCGAAGGGGGCGCGCCTCGGCGACGTCAAGGTCGAGACGTCCGTCCGCAACGGCCGCCTTCGCGTCAGCGCCGCCGTCATCGATGCCGCCGACGATGCGACCTACGTCCTCGAATCCGCCGTCCTCGACGGCGACCGGACGGTCCATCGCTTCACGGGCCCGGCCTTCAAGAAGGCGGACCTGGAAGGCGGCCGCATCACCGTCACGGAGAAGTGGAAGCCCAACCGCCTATGGGACGTGCACACGCCGCAGCACATGTACCGGCTGCGCGTGTCGCTGCGGAAGGCCGGGGGCGACGTCTGCGACGCCGGCCTGCCCGTCCGCTTCGGGTTCCGCGAGTTCTGGATCGACGGCCGGGACTTCACCCTGAACGGCACGCGGATTTACCTGTCGGCCCTTCCGATGGCCAACGCCCAGGTGGGCGCGGCGTGGGCCACGTACGACGCCGCCCGCGAGACGATGGAGCGGCTCAAGGCGTTCGGCATCAACTTCGTCTACACGCACAACTACGGGTGCCAGCCGGGCGACCACGTGAGTTTCGAGGAGGTCCTGCGCGCCGCCGACGACGTCGGCATGCTCGTCGGCTTCTCGCAGCCGCACTTCTCCCACTACGACTGGGACGCCGCGGACGCCGACCGCACGAACGGGTACGCCCGACACGCAGCGTTCTACGTGCGGGTGGCCCAAAACCATCCGTCGGTCGTCGCCTATGCCACGAGCCACAACGCCACCGGGTACTCCGAGGACATGAACCCGGACCTGATCGACGGCATCCACGCCCCGCGCAGCGAATGGGCCGTGCGGAACGTGCGGAAGGCCCGCCGTGCCGCGGCCGTCATCCGCGGGCTCGATCCGACCCGCATCGTCTACCACCACGCGTCCGGCAACCTTGGGCCCATGCACCTGATTAACTACTATCCGAATTTCGTTCCGATCCAGGAGATGTCCGACTGGTTCGGGCACTGGGGCACCAAGGGCGTCAAGCCGCTCTTCACGTGCGAGTACTGTGCCCCCATGCCGTGGGATTGGACGATGTACCGCGGCTGGTACAAGGGCCACCGCGAGTTCGGCAGCGCCGTCGTCCCGTGGGAGTTCTGCGTGGCCGAATGGAACGCCCAGTTCCTGGGCGACCGCGCGTACCGGATCAGCGACGCCGAAAAGGAGAACCTCCGCTGGGAGGCCGAGCGGTTCCGCGCCGGCCGCCCCTGGCACCGATGGGATTACCCGCACGTCGTGGGATCGAGCGACTTGCGCGAGCGGTACCCCGTCTATGCGATGTACTTCGCCGAGAACTGGCCGGCCTTCCGGACATGGGGCGTCTCGGCCGTCTCGCCGTGGAATCACGGCCACTACTGGACGCTGCGCGACGGCGTCGACACCGGCCGCAAGGACCTGCCCGTCGACTGGGAACACCTGGCCCGGCCCGGCTTCAGCCCGGACTACGTCGACGAGCGGCCCGAGCGCATCGACCTTGCGTACGCGCGTGACGACTGGGTCCCGACGGCCGCCGCCAAGGCGCTCCATCGCTACAACATGCCGCTGCTTGCCTGGCTCGCGGGCAAACCGGGCGCCTTCACGAGCCAGGACCACAACGTTACGCCGGGTGAAACGGTGGAGAAGCAACTCATCGTCATCAACAACTCCCGTGCGGGCGTGACGGCCGACGCCTCGTGGTCCCTCGCCCTGCCGACACCCCTCACCGGCCGCCGCAAAGTCACCATCCCGACGGGCGAGCAGGCGCGGATCCCGCTACGGTTCGACCTGCCGGCCGACCTGGCCCCCGGGCGGTACGACCTCTCCGCCGCCGTCCGCTTCAGCACCGGCGAGACGCAGAAGGATGCGTTCACGCTGGACGTGCTGCCCAAGCCGGCGGCCCCGCGCGTGGATGCGAAGGTAGCCCTCTTCGACCCGAAGGGCGAGACGGCCGACCTGCTGAAGTCGATGGGCGTCGCCTTCCGCCGCGTCGAGGCCGGCGCCCCCCTCTCCGCCCGCGACGTGCTCGTCGTCGGCAAGGGCGCGCTGACCGTGCGCGGCCCGGCGCCGGACGTGTCGCGCGTGCGCGAGGGCCTGCGGGTCCTGATCTTCGAGCAGACGCCCCAGGTGCTGGCGCAGCGGTTCGGTTTCCGCGTGGCGTCGGAGGGGTTCCGGCGGGTCTTCAGTCGTGTGCCGGACCATCCCGCCCTCGCCGGCCTGGAGGAGAAGCACCTCCGGAACTGGCGAGGCGAGGCGACCGTCCTCCCGCCCCGCCTCGACTACGAATTGAGCCCCGAGTTCAACGGCTCCCCGGCCGTCCGATGGTGCGGCATCCTCGTGACGCGGCTGTGGCGGTGCGGCAACCGCGGGAACGTGGCGTCGGTGGCGATCGAGAAGCCGCCGCGGGGCGACTTCCTGCCCATCCTCGACGCCGGCTACAGCCTCCAGTACAGTCCGCTGCTCGCCTACCGCGAAGGGCGCGGCCTCGTCCTCTTCTGCCAGATGGACGTGACCGGCCGGACGGAGTCCGACCCGGCGGCCGAGACCCTCGCCCGCCGCGTCCTGGAATACGTGGGTGCGTGGAAACCGTCGCCGCGGCGCAAGGCCGTCTACGTGGGCGGCGACGCCGGCCGGCGGCACCTGGAGGCGGCCGGCATCCATCTGAGTCCATACAAGGGAGGAAAACCCGCCGGCGATGCCGTCCTCGTGGTCGGTCCGGCCGGCGGGCGAGCCCTCGCGCCCCATGCCGAGGCCCTGGCCGGCTGGATCAAGGCGGGCGGCCACGTTTTGGCCCTCGGTCTGGCCGCCGATGAGGCGAACGCCTTCCTGCCGAAGGACGTGACGACGAAGCGCGGCGAGCACATTGCGGCGTGGTTTGAGCCGTTCGGCCATGGGTCGCCGCTGTCGGGCGTGGCGCCGGCGGACGTCCACAACGCCGCCCCGCGGAAGGTGCCGCTCCTGACCGGCGATGCCGCCATCGCCGGAGGCGTCCTAGGACGCATCCCGGGGACGCACGTCGTCTTCTGCCAGTTCCCCCCCTGGACGGTGACCGAGGGGTTGAAGGGGAAGCCGTGGACGTTCTCCAGCACGATCTCGCAGCACAACCTGAAGCGGACGTACCGACGAACCTCGTTCTGCCTGGCGCGTCTGCTTGCGGGGATGGGCGTGGCCGCCGCGACGCCCGTCCTGGAACGGTTCTCGACGCCTGTCGCCGACGGGCCCGGCAAGTCGCTCGCCAAGAACGGCGACTTCGCCTCCGACGAAGACGGCGACGGCGTGCCCGACGGCTGGACCTTTACGTCCAGCGCCAAACAGGCCGCGTGTCGGCGCGAGAAGGCCGAGGGCGCCGCTTCGGCCGCCGTCCTGACGTGTCCGCCCGCCGACGGCGAGAAACCGCCCAGCGTCATGCTCGCCCAGAACGGCGTGCCGGTCGAGAAAGGCCGGTGGTACCGCCTCTCCTTCCAAGCCCAGGCGCCGCGCCTGGAGGCCGCCAACGTGACCGTCACCGTCACAGACACCACCAAGTGGAAATCCCTCATCGGGTACCAGCGGTTCGTCCCCGAGCCGGCGTGGCAGACGTTCCGCTTCGACGTGGAATCCAACGGAACCGTGGAAACGAAAACGCGTTTGCAATTCTGGTGGGACGGTGCCGGCGAGGTCTGGCTGCGCGACGTGCGCGTCCAGCCGATCCCCGACCCCCGCGAAGGACGGTGGCTCACCGGCCTGTACCTGGACCGGCCCGAGGAATGGGACGACCCGTACCGCTTCTTCCGCTGGTAGCCACAGCCGGCATTGCACAGGGAGGACTCGACGTATGACACGCATTGCCCTGACGGGGCTTCTTCTAGCAACAATCCTCACCCCGGCGCACGGGGAAGCGCCGCCGGCACTCGCCGATGCCAAACCGGTGCCCCGCATGCAGGCCGTCCCCCAGCCGTACGACCAAGTCTCCTTCCAGCGCGACGGGACGGAAATCGCGCGGTACCACTTCGGCCGCGGACTGCGCCGGCCGTTCGTGTTCCCCATCCTCGGACCGACCGGCCGGTCGCTCACACGGATGGGCCACCCGCACGACCCCGTCACGCACTCGCACCACAACTCGGTCTGGGTGTCGCACCACGACGTGGGCGGCGTCAACTTCTGGGCGGACCACGGGAAGAACCTCGGCACCATCGTCCACCAGCGCATCGAGCGGCTGGAGGACGGCGACGACGCGGCCGCCGTCCAGGCCCTCAACCACTGGGTGGGGCCGGACGGCGAGGTCCTCCTCGTGGAGCGGCGTCGCACTGCCGTCCGACCGCTCGCGGGCGGCGAGTGGCTCATGTGGGTGGACCTGGAGTTCACCGCCCCCGCCGTGGACCGCCCCGCCACGTTCAACGCCAACCCGTTCGGCCTTCTCGGCGTTCGCATGGCCAAGACCATCGGCATCCACGACGGCGGCGGGACAAGCCGCAACTCCGAGGGGCAGCGCGACGAGCAGGGACCGAACGGCTGCTTCCGCAAGCCGGCCCGGTGGTGCGACTACTCCGGCCCCATCGCGGCCGGCGCGGTCGAGGGCGTCACGCTCATGGACCATCCGTCGAACGTGAACCACCCGACGCCGTTCCACGTCCGCGCCGACGGCTGGATGGGCGCCTGCCTGACGCTCGAAAAACCCGTCGAGGTGACGGCCGAGCGGCCGCTACGGCTGCGGTACGGCCTGTGGATTCACGCCGGCCTGCCGACCGCTTCCGCCATTGAAGCCCGATGGAAGGCGTTTGCCGCCACGGAGGTGACGCCGCTCCAAGCCGGGCGCTGAGACCTTCGCCCGCGACGCCGCCAGCGGCACGGCGGCAGGCCTGCGGCCTCGCCGCCACGGCGTGGTATCCGGGTCACGCACGACGTCCAAACGAACCATTGACCGGAGAAGCGACGCATGCAGGCGGCGACGCTACGACACGGCGCAAGCGCGATCCTGCTGGCCACAGCCGTCCTCCTGGCCGGCGCCGGGGGCGCTACGGCGTCTGCCGGCGGCCCGGCATCGACGGTACCGGCGGCCCCGTCCTGGTGCCCGAAGGCCCCGCGGCTGCCCGAACCGTCGGGGCCGGTCATCCGCGTCGACACGGTCGAGGCCCTCTTCCAAGCCGCCCGCGAGGTGAAGGCCGGCGGGACGATCCTCGTGGCCGACGGCCACTACATGATGCCGCGATACTTCGAGATCCGTACCGACGACGTGACGCTCCGCGGCGCCTCCGGCCGGCGCGAGCGGGTCGTCCTCGACGGCGCCCGGAGCAGCCACGGCGAACTCCTCGGCATCACCGGGTGCTCGGGCGTGACCGTGGCCGACCTCACCGTCCGGAACGTGAAGTGGAACGGCATCAAGATCAACTCCGACCGGTTCGCGACGCGCGTCACGATCCGCAACTGCGTGGTCCACAACGTGTGGCAGCGCGGGGTGAAGGGGCCCCGCGTCCGGCCCGAGGACCGCGACCGGTTCCGCCCGTCCGACTGCCGCATCCAGTGGTGCCTCTTCACGAACGACCGGCCGAAGCAGTTCGCCGATGACCCGGCCGACCGGCAGCACGGGTTCGGCGGCAACTACGTAGGCGGCATCGACGTCATGTATCCGAGGCGGTGGACCATCAGCAGGAACGTCTTCGTCGGCATCCGCGGACGGACCGGTGAGGCCCGCGGGGCCGTCTTTCTCTGGCACGAGGCCGAGGACTGCATCGTCGAGCGAAACGTCATCATCGACTGCGACGCCGGCATCTGCCTGGGCAACTCGCACCGACCCGACGACGTGCCCGTCCACGCCACCCGGTGCATCGTCCGGAACAACGTCCTGGCGCGGTGCCCCGAGCAGGGCATCCTGGCCGACTACACCCGCCAGTGCCGCATCCTCCACAACACGATCCATGACCCCGGCTCGCGGCTGCGGCGGCTCATCCGCCTGGTGCACGACAACCCCGGCCTCGTGGTGGCAGGGAACCTGCTCAGCGGCCCGCCAATGCGCGTTGAAACCAACAGCCCCATGACCATCGAGCACAACCTCACGAAAGACGTGACCGGGTGGTTCGCGGACGCCGCCGGGGGAAACCTGCGCCTCGTGCCGGAGGCGCTGCCCGAGGTCGCCCGCGTCCCCCGGCGGGAGGCGGTGCCCGCCGACATCGACGGTCGGCCCCGGCCGGCGCAAACGGCGGTCGGCGCCGACGAACCGGGCGAGGCGCCCTGAGGTCCTCTGCCCGCCGTCGCTTGAAGCCCTGAAAAAGGAACCGTCACCATGCGCATCGCCGGCATCGCCCTCGCCGTATTGCTGGCGGCTGGCACCGTCGGCGCCCGCGAGTACGCGCCGCGGGTCGTCTCGCCACACCGGGCCGACGCCTACAGCATGCGGACGTTCCGTGCGTTCCCCCGCTGGCGCGACCTGGAAGGCGACGCTTTGGCGTGGCAGGTCTACACGTACCTCGTCGACACCCGGAGCGGCGTCTTTCACGTGAACGAGGTCCTCGAAGGCGACGACGCGCTCCGCGAGTACCAGGTCGTCCGCGACCCCGTCAAGATCATCAACGTGTACGGGTACGGGTTCTGCGGGCTGTTCGGCCCGGTGATGGAGGGCGTGTGGAAGGACATGGGCGCCGGCCGGGCACGCTCGCTCGCCCTGCCGGACTGGTCGCACGTGACCAGCGAGGTGTTCTACGGCGGCGGGTGGCACTACGTGGACCTGGACGTGCGGGCGGTCTTTCGCCGCGACGACGGCACGCTGGCCTCCATGGCCGACGCCCGGCGCGACCCGTCGCTCTGGAAAGGCCGCGGACCGTACTTCTTCCCCAACGACCCGCTCGACAAGACCCGCCGGGTCTACCTCAAGACCCCCGTCCACCACTACTACGGCTTCAACCAGAGCGGGCACACGATGGATTATCTTCTGCGACAGGGGGAGACGTTCACCCGCTGGTGGACGCCGCAGGGCGGCCGGTGGCACCATCGTCCCGAGTGGAACCGCTATGACTGGCTCCGGCGGCTCATCGAGCAGGAACCGCGTGGACCGAAGCCGAACCATCGGCATTTCACAGTACATAACTACGCGAACGGGCGGTTCGTCTATCGCCCGAACCTGACGCAAGGCTCCACGGACTTCCAGGACGGGGCGTGGGACGGCCACAACGTCCGCCCCGGCGCCGGCGGCCTGACCCTCGTCGAACCCGGCGAGGGGTTTGCCGTCTTCGAAGTCCGCTCGCCCTATATCATCGTGCCGATTGTCGGCCGCCTCGACACGACCGACGACGACCGCGAGGCGTCCGTGGTCCGCATCGACGGGCGCGGCCTCGGCTTGGGACTCAGCCTCGACGGCGGACTGACGTGGCACGACCTCGCGGCAGACGCCCTGCCCGCCACGCTCGACCTCACGCCGCACGTGGCCGGCACGTACGGGTACCTGCTGAAGGTGACGCTCCGCGGCAGGCCGGCCGAGACGGTGCTGCGGTCGCTCGCCGCCACGACGTGGGTCCAGGTGGCGCCGGCCGCCCTGCCCGTCCTGCACCGCGGGACGAACCGGATGGTTTACCGCACCGGCGACCATTACGGCCTGAAGACGCGCGTCCGCGAAATCCGCTCCGACGCCAGCCGGCCGGAAGGGCTCCTGAAGTACTGCGCCGCGCCGCCCGCCGACTACGACCCGTCGCGGAAGACGGCCCGCATCCGCGGTCCGGTCGTCGTGAAGGTGGAGGCCCCGCCGGGGGCGACGATCGCCTGGTTCTCCGCCCAGGGGAGTTTCCGCACCCACCAGGGCGAGGCCGCCCGCAATACGAAGAACACGATGGCTTATGCAGTGGACGAGCCGACGGACTTGCGCGACATCTACCGCGCCGACATGCCGGCCGACGTCCAGCACTGGCACACGAACGCCTGCCGCGAGGTCCGCCTCGACCGTCCCGCCGAGCGCGTCTTCGTTCGCTACGACGGTGACCCGGCGCTCAACAACTTTCACATTTACGCCCATTGCCTGGACGACGGCCACCCGTCGGCCCGGCCCGTGACGATCACGCACACATGGCTGGAAGGCGACAACCGCAAGCGCCACACCGTGACACTGGAAAAACCGGGACCGTACGAGGTGACGGCCGACGGCGACCCGGAGTGCGAGTCCGTCGAGATCGCCGTCCCGAGCGATGCCCCGTAGTCCGCCGCCGGGTGCCGCACCACCGGACCGCCGACCCACGGATTGCCGGCGGCGGCTTTCCCGTTGATGCCGCACGCGTTTCTCGCGTACGATGAGCGGGACCGGCACCGCAGGAGAGGAGGCACGAAACGATGAACGGCAGCACATCCCGCGTTCGGCGCATCATCCCCTTCGCCGTTCCGCTGCTCCTGGCAGCCCTCGCGACGGCGACCGCGGCCGCCATGGAGCCGGCCAACCCCAACCTCAACCCCACCGCCCGCAAGGTGCTCAATTACCTCGAG
>Ga0272441_10010651_pt1 | contig 13847 bp, 13 predicted proteins | sample SSMProp6N_FD_193582 | JGI IMG/M metagenome (GOLD analysis project Ga0272441, IMG submission 193582) | Marine sediment archaeal communities from Little Sippewissett salt marsh, Falmouth, MA, United States - SSM-Prop-6N | ecosystem: Environmental > Aquatic > Marine > Wetlands > Sediment ... | reverse complement strand
CCTGTTTTTCTGCGCAGTTGCCGCTGCTTCTTCAAAGGTCATAAAGACGGTTTTCTGAACTTTGATTTGACCCATCCGTTCAACCGATGCATCCAGCGGACGGTTCAACAGAAAATTAAAATACGCAGTGGCCATAATTTTATTTTTCTCGGATTCCGCCTGCTGCTGCTTTAAAGCCTGTAATTCTGACTGAGCCCTGTATATCACGGCCTGTGTCACTTTTTGATTTTCAAACAGCGCTTCACTAACGCGTACATTTTCCTGAACCAGCTTTTCGGTCTCATTTAAAAGCGTCACAATTTCTTCGGCCTTTAAAACATTGAAATAGGCAGTCTGTATATCCGCCACAAGCTGACGCCCGTACATGTTTCTTTCATAAATACCCATATCCCGCTGATTCTTTTTGATTAAATAATTATAGAGTATAGCCGGCTGAAACAGCGGCTGGATAATGCGAATTTTTGTATCATGCTCCTCCTCCCTCAAAAACGGGATTACTTCATTTGGGATGGATTCAGGAAACGGAGCGGGCTGACCAACAGAAGCCAGAAGTTCATTGAGTGTACTGTATACCGGATTCATAAAATCTCCTACCGGAAATTCTATAATGCGCCCGCCACCCGCCCGCGAATACCTGGCTTCAATATTGACAGACGGCAGGAACATGCCGCGTGCCTCTTTCAATACAGCCATGGACTGCTGCAGCGAGAAGGTCTGTTTTTTCATGGCCAGATTATTTTCAAGTCCGTATTGAAGATAATCATCCAGTATGGTTTCACCGGCTGAAACAGCGGATGATAATATCAAACACAACAGAAAGATACGTAATATATTCATAATGCCTCCGCAGTCCCTTAATCTTTTTGTATGGATTTCTTTGCAAGAGAAAAAGCGTATTCCATCATAGGTTTCATATCAATTTTATGTTCATGTTCAAAATGCTGACCTTTCAGCGACAGCAGATTAATGACACCCGATGTCTGCCCCCAGAGAATAATTGCTGTAGAAAAGGGATCAATATCCGGACGGATAGAGCCATCCTGAATCCCTGTTTCCAGTGCTTCAACCAGAATACCCAGTGATTCATGCCCCGCATGCATGCATTCATGGGCAATGGATCCTTCCTCCTGATCCTTGATGTCATTAAATTCATAATAACTCAACGCATCAAAATAATCCGGATAATCCTGATAATACCGGAAAAATGCCCTGCCAATGGCCAGCGTTTGCTGCAGGCCATTCATGTTCGGTTTAACGGCTTTTTTAAACAAATTGACCAGAAGTGCAAGCCCGCGAAGATGAATGGCAAGATAGAGTTCTTCCTTGCTTTTAAAATACAAATACAGGGTTCCTTTGCTCAATTCGGCTGCATCAGCCACATCATCCATGGTGGCATTTTTCAGCCCCATTGAAAAGAAAACCTTTTCAGCGGCGTCCACAATATCCTCACGCCGCTGCAGTCTTTCTCTTTCTTTTCGTTCTGCGATGCCCATAGATTTTTTCCCATGCTTAAATTTGAACGAAATGTATTTTATGACTCATAGTCATTCTATTGACATGAATATAGCAAATTAAATGCGTTCAGTCAAGTATTTTTTGTTGTGAAGAAAAAATTAAATAGGATAGAAATGCTATAATTATATTATAAACAAATAATTACTACCGCCTGAGGCAAGGTCTTTATGGAAAATAAAAAATTAAAAAGCTGAGTCTTAATAGAAAAATAATTATTAATCTGGCCACAGATTTTCACGGATTCACACTGATTTTAAAGTCAACTACCATCGCCTGAGGCGGTGGCTTGTATAAATTGCCCTATAAGGTGCGTACTTTGTAAGATCTCTTCCCTATTTATTTGGTGGTGGCGGGCGGTATTTCCGGCATTCGAGAAATCGGCGCCCGGAAATGTGAACGAGGGAACGCCCGTTTAGGAAAGTGATGTCTGAGTCCGCCTCAATATTTTAAAATATTAAAATAGAAGCGGAAGAGTTTACTTTCCTGGGCGTGACTGAGTGAACATTTCAGACGATTTCTCGTAGCCGGGGTTTTTTCTTCAAACAGTTAAAAATACAATAAATTGATCCCGCGCAGGCGGGGAGCGCCACTTTTTTTAAAAAAAGTGGCAAAAAGATTAATCAAAATTTTATGCTAACGAATTAGAGCAAATTTACCTTTGCGCACAAGCCCCTGCTCACCAAAAATCATATAAACATAAATCCCTGATGGCACCTGGCGGCCCCTGTTGTCCTGCCCCCGCCAGGAAAAATATTGAATGCCGGCAGAAAAAGAATTCTCCTGCTCAGTGATATGATAACCCGAAGCGTTAAAAATGACCAGTCTGACCGTTCCCTGCTTATTCATATAGAATGGCAATCTGATTTCAGAAACTTCTTTACAAACAAAAGGATTGGGTATACTGACAGGAAGATCCGGCAGGTGGTACCCGAAATTGGCATTATCATAGATCTCACCATCTGTTAAATAAATAACAAGCGGATCATTATGCGTGGTCAGTTCAAATCCGGAAGGAACAGTCGCCTGATCCGGCTTGATCCGGTAATATCCTGCCGGAAGCTCGGTAACAGTAAAAAGGCCGTACCCGTCTGTACGAACACAGATGTCGGCCGAATCATCCCCTGTATCAAACAGCATATCCTCGCCGGCATAAAGCAGTTCAATCGCAACCTCCGGAACCGCAGATTCGAATGTTGATTGCCAAATTCCATCTAAATTCTGGTCAATCCAGACACATCCTGAAATAGAACCTGCTGAACCATCACGCATTTCATCAAACACAATGAGCTCCGCCTCACCAGGAAAGGGTACAATAGCAGAAGCGCATTTCCATGGAACCGGATCATTCGATGTGAGACGCGCTTGAATGCCATTACCAAGATCTGTATAAACATCGGATGAATCTCTGTAAACGATAGCCAAAGTCCCGCTTTTCGTTGTGGACCCCGGGTCACGGTTTATATTGACCGGAATGAGGGCATAGACCTCATCCTCAGTCTGGAATTGATAATATCGGGATGCCATGGCATTAACCGCAACCGTAAGGGCAGTGTCACTGTAGAAAGGGATCACAGAATCGAGCTTAATCATTGGGTAAGTATCCCCCTCCGGGTAAAACCGGTCTGCATCAGCGCGATCGCCTGTCATATAGTTCCAGCCATAAAACAGGGTCAGACCCTCAGCAAAACTGCTTCCCCGGCTGATCAAAACCTGATCCAGAGCATCCACAGCCGGATAGAAAACAACCTGTTCAAGGACGGAACGAGCTATATCCGGATCAAACAGCATGGCCTCCAAAAAGTGAAACCAGATACAGAGTCCGTACTCATGATTGCTGCCCATGGTGGTAAAAGGAACATTTGTTGAGGCAAAAAACAGATCCAGGTAATGAATATAATCGTTGATATCATCATAAACCCTGTCTTCAATATATGTGGACAGGGCCTCCATTAAAAACAGATCATCACAGGATCCGTTCCGGTCATCATCCCGGCATATATAGCCAAGTTGAATCATATGATGAAACTCGTGGGCTGCTGTAACACGCAGCCCATTTAATCCTTTGGTATAGGTATGCGTATAGTCATTATCAAGATACATGGAGGATGAAAAAATATCCGGATCGCTGGATATCTGATCATCCCTTAATATGTATCCGTAAACACCGCTCATATTTCTGATGTAAACGTCCAGTTCCGGACCGTCCAGACCCAGATCATCCGGTGGCGGCCGATACCCCATTTGATTGATTTCAACATCATAGACTTCATCCAGTATCGCAGCTGCGGCCTCTATATAATCCGGAACTCCGGAATGATCCAGATCCTCCTTACTGACACCGTGAACGCCGGATGTATCATAGTGAATTTTAAACAACCCTTCTGAAGAGACATATGAGAATGGGAAATCAATACGGCCGATACTGGCCAGCATAGCCTGCTGATGACTGTTAAATTCGTGCCATCTGCCCTGGACCCGACTCATCAATGAAAAACCGCATTTTTCCGTATCACGGACCCTGATTCTGATACCGGCCGGGACCTTGTCCGGATGATGAATATAAAGCGCTTCATAATAAAGCCTGTCAATTTCATTCAGGTTTTCGTAACGGTCGCTCCGGTACAGGATATCATGAACTGTTTGTGATGAAACAGGGGTGAAGCAGCACATAACCGCGGCACAGATCCACCATTTTAAATTTAGAGGCAGCATACTATTTTTTCTTCTTTTTGAATGCAAAAACCAGGGGTACACCGTCGAAACCAAACTTCTGTCTCATCCTGTTCTCCAGAAACCGGCGATAATTTTCTTTGAGCAGCTCCGGATAGGTGGCAAAAAAAACAAACCTCGGCGGTTCCGTTCCAACCTGTGTCCCGTAAAGCAGACGCACCCTTTTACCGCGCACTGCGGCAGGTTGATGAACCTTGTTTAAATCTTCGATAAGCCGGTTCAGCTCCGGGGAGCCGATTCGCTTTTTTCTTTCACCGGCTACCTGCAGTGCCACGCCGAGCACACTTTTTATATGGTATCCGGTTTTGCTGGATATAAAAAGAACCGGAACATATTCGAGGCCCTGCATACGTAAATCCAGATCATCCTGCCATTCCCTGACTTTTTCCCGATCCCCTTTCACCAGATCCCATTTATTCACCACAAGAATGACACCTTTACGCCCTTCTACGGCATCACGAATAATACGAAGGTCCTGTTGGGCAAGTCCTTCTCCGGCATCCGCAAAGATACAGGCCACATCACAGCGTTCAACAACACGATGCGTTCTGAGATTGCTGTAAAATTCAACGCTTTCATGCACCTTGCTGCGTCTCCTTAACCCGGCCGTATCGATCAGGATTAAATCCTGATCCTTGTAATGAAACCGTACATCCACCGCATCCCTTGTGGTGCCGGGTATCTCGGTAACCAGAAGGCGGTCCTCGCCCAGAATCGTATTTACAAAAGTGGATTTGCCTGCATTGGGGCGGCCGATTACAGCAAGTCTGACTGCTTCATCCTCTGTGTCTTCACCATCCGGCTGAGGACCCAGCTGTTTAACAATCTGATGCAGCAGATCACCCACAGACCTGCCGCCAATGGCTGATATCAGAGCAGGATCACCCAGTCCGAGACGGACGAAATCATAGGCATCAGGTTCCATTTTCTCATTATCGACCTTGTTGACTGCAAGAACAACCGGCTGACCGCTTCTGCGTAAAAGTCTGGCCACCTCATGATCGACATCCGTAATACCGGATTTGCGGTCCGTCACAAAAAGGATCAGGTCGGCTTCCTGCATGGCAAATTCCACCTGCCTTGTAACGCCTTTTTCAATGATATTCACCGTCTTCGGTATATAGCCGCCTGTATCCACGAGTGTAAACGCACACCCCTCCCAGGACGTATCGGCAAATTTACGGTCTCGTGTAATGCCCGGCTCGTCATCCACAATGGCCTCCCGCCGTTGAATAATCCGGTTGAAAAGCGTGGATTTTCCAACATTGGGACGGCCCACAATAGCGACAACAGGTTTGCTTTTCAGTTTTCCCATAATTCAGTAAAATGATCTAAAATCATAACCTTTCTATGAGACCTGTCTGTTAACATCTGCGGTGTCATGTCATCAAGAAAAATGCCATCTGTGTTCAGACAATTGCCCGGAAGAAGGACAGGACCGGATCCTGCCTGTTTTTCAAGCGCTGCCAGAATGTCCTGGCCGGTCAGCAAACCGGACACAGTAACCGATTCTCCGTAAAAACGGTTGGCCACCGTCAGAATTTGTATCTCCAAACCGGTCTTTTCGTATATACGGGGCACAATGTGTTCATTCAGGACCGGACCCGCCAGCGTACCGGTTATGGCGGTATACAGCTTCGGCTCCATGTCCCCCGTATAATGCTCAAGGGACAGACTGACCGAATCCAGAAGGGAGCGTATCATACCGACTCCATTTTCAATCTGCCACATATCACCATACGATGCAGAATCAGGGACGGCTCGATCGGCAAGCAGATAAAACTCGTCAGCCGGATAAACAAAACAATCGCCCCACTGTTGCAGGTATTTCTTCTGAAAAATTTCAATTTGTCTGATCACATTTTTTGCCTGTTTCGCATCAACGGGCTGAAGCAGGGGCAAATCATCCCTGTACCGCGTTAATCCGACGGGCACAATAGCCAGTGATTTCAATGCGGGGTAAAAGGATTCCAGACCCGTAAGGGTCTGCTCCAGAACAGAGCCATCATTCAAACCCGGGCATAGCACAATCTGACCATGCATTTCAATACGGTTTTCTGCCAGATATCTGATTTTGGAAAGAAGGTGATCCTCTTTTTGTATGCCCAGCATCCGCTTTCGGATTTCAACATCCAGCGCATGAATGGACAGGTACAGTGGAGAAAGCCTTTGCTCCGCAATACGGCGCAGATCGGCCTCCGAGGCACGGGTCAGGGTTACATAATTTCCATAGAGAAAAGAAAGACGATAATCTTCATCTTTAAAATAGAGGGTCTGTCTTAATCCTTTCGGGTTTTGATCGACAAAGCAGAAGATGCAGTGATTGCCGCATCCGCGGTACCGGATCGGTTCAAACAAAAGTCCTGTATCCCGTTCGTTTTCGAATGAACAGGAAAAGGATCCCCTGCCGGCCTGACTGTAAAAAGTGAATACGGCCGGATCATCGGCCGCATAAAACCTGTAATCAATGATATCCCGAACCGGATGTCCGTTTATATCAAGGAGACAATCACCCTTTTTTACGCCCGCTTTTTCGGCGGGGCTTCCTTTTTGGACCTTCAGAATTTTCAGACATGTTTTTTTCGGCAACCAATTCTCTCCATTTTTGTCGCCTTTTCCATTCATCGACCAGAAACTTGATCAGGGCCGCTGTCGGCACACCGATGATCAGCCCCCAGAATCCCAGAAACCGTGAGAAAACCAGGATTGAAAAAATAACACCAATGGGATGTAAACCCACACGCTGACCCACAATACGCGGTGAAATGACATAGGATTCCGCCATCTGTACAACCAGAAATATACCGGCAATTTTGATCATTGATATCAGAGCCGGTGGATTAAAAAAACCTGTGAGCAGCGCCAGCGTAAGACTGATATACAGGCCGATATAAGGGATAATATTCAGGATTCCCGTAATAAAACCGATGAGCAGCGCAAATCTCAGTTTGAATACGACAAAACCCACACCGGTTAATACTCCGACAATGGAACAAACGATGAGCTGTCCCCGGATATAACCGCCGAATATTCTGTTTGACCGCCAGAGATAAAAATTGATGGCTGGACGGTATTTTTTGGGCGCAAAATCCATGGCCCAGTTTCGTATTCTGTTAAAATCCTTTAAAAAATAAAAGGTTAATATGGGTATCAGAACAATGTTTACAATTTGTCCAAGGAAAATTCCCACACCCGAAATTCCTTTCAGCAGATTGGATAAAACCTGCTCTATGCGTACAGGAATCTCCTCCAACAGTGTCTCATTAATGGATGTGGGATCAATATGCAGACGTTCGAAAAGTTTGGTGAGATTCTTGTTAATAAACGTATAAATTTCTCGCGGTTCAGGAATCTGTTTAATCAGATCCTGTATTTCCGACACAAGACGCGGGATCAGAATGGCGCCGAATGTCACAACAAGACCGATAGCAACCAGTAACAGCAGTAAAGCGCCAATTGTTCTGGGTACCTTTTTCTTTTCGAGCCAGTCTGTTATAGGATCAAACAGATACGCCAGTATAAAGGACACTATAAACGGAAAAATAACACCCTGTGCATTCATAAAGAACCAGATTAAAAGCAGCAGGACAACCATAAAAATCAGCCGCCTGGCTAAAGGAAATTCCTTTAATCCCAGAAGTAAAAAAATGAGCAGGGAACCAACCAGAATGGGATTCAGAATCTGATGGGTGGTCCATAAAAATCCTGTTAACAGCAGAAAAACAGCCGCCGCAGCCAGAACACGACGATTATTTTCTATCATAACATTTTCCCCTTATCAGGATTTCAAAAGATCTTATTTTAACCTCTGTGTATCATCTTGGTTCAGCAAATTCACAAAAAAAGGAGAAGAACCATTGCTCTCCCCCTTAAAGGGTATATCTATGGATTGAACAGATCCGCTCCGAACTGCCTGTCAATCTAAAATAAACATTACTTTGCAGTGATGAAGAAAATTCATATTGGCCGCTGCATTGTGTATTTTCAATGCATCTTCATTGTGAATCACCACATCGGTTTTGTTCGGACCCGAAGTCCTGAGTCCCTTTATAATCAGCGGCTGATCTGCTACCCGTTCGTTCAACATTGCCCGGCTCAGATCATTTTCATATCCTGCCAGACCAATAACCACTGCATAATCCCTGCTGACATATCTGGAACCGTATATCTCTTCACCATTCTCATTGAGTATTTTTGGGACAAGGGCCGGCTGCATGTTTAAACCGCGTGTGTCAATTATCAGGCCTGTATAGGTTTCCATCGTTACGCCGCTTACATTACCCTGAATCAGGGTCAGTCCCGGCGGGACAGGCTTGCCGGCAGGCCAGGGCTGACCGCAGCATGGACAATACAGCTTTCCGCCTGTTAAAAGAACCGCACCACCGAAATTTTGCGGCAGTATACGGTCGGAAAGATAACCGGTAATCGGTATTTCAATATCGACTTCCACATCATTGGTTGACATGTATCGTTTATCAACGATCCGGAGTTCCTGATAGACATGGCCCGGCCGTTCGAGAATCATATCTCTGATATCCCTGACTGCCATCATGCTCCCCACAGTGGCCTCTGAATTGACATGAATGGATTGAATGGTTTCTATCAAATTCTGATAGGCATTATCAAGAGCCGCTTTCTCTGCACCGGCTCCAGTGGAGGTCGGCAAATTTGGATTGGGCGATCCGATCCCGGTGCAACGAATCATTTGACCGGTCCAGTCCACACTGCCGGAAGTCTCAACTTGCTGAATATAGCCCTGGGCCGGCAGCAAGGCAGGTATTATCCACACAGAAAGCAGGATCAACAGATAATTGTTCCGCAAAGGCCGCATGATAGCCCTCCTTATAAATAGGCTTTCGGGAAATCTGTCCCGAAATAAAAATGAGCGAATGACGGGATTCGAACCCGCGACATCCAGCTTGGGAAGCTGGCGCTCTACCAACTGAGCTACATTCGCTTGGTTTATAATAATAATTAAATTAATCCTTCAGATACAAAAGTCAAGACATTTTTCCCATTATCATTCTGACGATTTCTACCTGTCATTCACTATCATAAGAAATCAAAATATGAAGCGGCACATCACCAAGCTTGTCACGCCCCTTTAAAAAACGCAGCTCGATCAGAAACGCTGCACCGGCCACAACACCACCCAGTTTTTTTACAAGCCGTATCGCAGCAGCGGCAGTTCCGCCGGTAGCCAGCAGATCATCCACTACCAGCACCCGCGCTCCATCTGGTATGGCATCCGTATGAATTTCAACTGCATCCTCTCCATACTCAAGACTGTATTCTTCTTTTTCTGTTTCTGCCGGCAGTTTCCCCGGCTTTCTGACAGGTACAAATCCGGCACCCAGCTTTTCCGCCATCACACTGCCGAAAATAAACCCCCTTGATTCAATCCCGACAACCAGGTCTATTTGTTGTCCATGATAGGGTTCGCATAAAGCCTCAACAGCTGCTTTGAATGCAGCCGAATCCTTGAGTAATGTGGTAATATCCTTGAAGACAATTCCCGCTTTCGGGAAATCAGGGACATCTCTGATAGCAGCTTTTAAATTCATATGAACTCCCGTTGTAAAGTAAATTCAGTATTTAATATCAAATGCTTTGTATTTACCGGAGAAAGACTCCCATGTTGTCTGTATGTTTCTTACAGCAGCCCAGGCATTGCCGGTCCAGAGCGCCTGTATCATTGACTCAATAAGTCCCCTGTTGCCTTCGATTTCAATTTCCACCTCCCCGGTCATCAAGTTCCTGACCCATCCTGTAAGCCGATACTTTCTGGCCAGCCGCATGACAAAATAGCGGTATCCGACACCCTGAACCCGGCCGGATACGATGATATGGGCCTGCATATCCATAAATAATCCTGAAAACAATAAAAGCTGCAGAAGAAAACCAATTTTAAGTACTGCGCTGCTTATTTTGACCGCGGTGATTTCTTGCGAATCTGCTTAAACAAAAGTTCAACCGCCTCGCCGGCCGTATCCGCCTTCAGAACCTTTTCATCCACATCCCAGCTCTTAAGAGACACAACAGGAATACCTGTCTGTAAAGCGAATGCCATCTCCGACAGGGTGCCGTATTTCCCTCCCACGGCGATGACGCCGTTTGAAGCCTGAACAATAACCGCGTTCCTGGCAATGCCCAGACCGGTCGGAATAACAATATCCACAAATGAATTGGCCTCCTTCGCATCTGTTACAGGCAGAATGCCCACGGTCAGTCCGTTTGCGGATTTGGCCCCGCGGCACGCCGCTTCCATCACCCCGCCCAGACCACCGCAGAGGAGCACTGCATCATGTTCCGCAATTAATTTCCCCACTTCTTTGGCGTCCTGCAAGCATGCATCGGATACCTCACGACCGCCGATCACACCGATCTGAAGCCGCTTTCTCGTGGATGAATGATTAATGATCTTCATTAAATTTTTCTGTCAGTCCTTACCACCAAGATGATCAAGGTCGTGCCCGGTTAAACGGAAAATGGTCCACTCGTACATCGGTTTGGCGCCCAGACGCCTGTAAAATTGAATCGCCGGTTTATTCCAGTCCAGAACAGCCCATTCAAACCGGCCGCAGTCATTTTTTACAGCTATTTTAGCCAGATGGGACAGCATGGCTTTGCCGAATCCCCTGCCGCGAAAAACAGGTTTCACAAAAAGATCCTCCAGATACAGACCCGGTTTTGCCAAAAAGGTTGAAAAATTAAAAAAGTAAACGGCAAAACAGACCGGTTCCGAATTTAAATAGCCGATCAGTGCCGCAGCTTTCGGATCAGAGCCAAACAAATTTTTATCAAGCAGTGCCTCTGTGGTCTGAACTTCATCAGACATTTTTTCATAATCCGACAGTTCCCGGATAAATTCCATGAGCAGAGGCACATCATCCCGCGTTGCTTTTCTGATATTCAGTTGTCCGGATTCTTTCATTGTTTTCCAGGGTTTTTCAACTGATCAGGTCGCATCATGATCGAAAAACAGATCCCTCATGATGAAATACGGCTATACAGGTTATTACACCAAGAATACCGAAAAAAATCAGGGATCCATAAACCTCCATAAAATGAAGGGTATGTATATTGCCGGCGATAATGGCCTTGGTGGCCAGTGACACATTCATGACAGGGACCAGAGCCGTAGTTGCATCCAGCTTCATCCCCGGCAGCAAACCCATAAAAGCGGGAATAATCACGATAATCATCAGCGGCGTAATGAGATTTTGCGCCTCCTTGAATGATTTCGCATACATGGAAAGCGCCAGTTCGATGCCGCCGAGAAATACGGTTAACGGAACAAGCAGGGATAAAAGCAGCAGAATGGATTTCAGCTCGATAATGTTTAACAATATGGATAAAATCTCCGGCGGAATTTCCTTAACCTGCGTAATGCCGATATACAGTCCCAGTATGGAAATTGCAGCAGACACGGTTCCTGTGAGAATAACCACCATGAATTTTCCGGTGAGAATTTGTCCTTTGCTTACAGGCGAAGTTAACAGGGTTTCAAGGGTTCCCCTCTCTTTTTCTCCCGCAGCAAGATCAATCGCCGGATACATACTGCCCATAAAACAAAAAATGATAAACAAATAGGGCAGAAAACCGCCGATTGTATCAGCCAGTTTTTCCTTGACTGTGGCCAGGTTGAATTGATGAATATTCAACGTTTTGATTATTTTCTCATCAACACCCAATTCAGCAAAACGCTCTGTCCTCAGTTTGTCCCCGTAACCGTTAAGCAAATCCAGAATTCGGTCCTTTTCAACATCCTGATTGTCTGTATGCTTAAAATACAAATTCACTTTTCCACCGGCCATTGATTTTACTGTCTCATCGAAATCGGATTTAAATTCAAAACAGGCGCTCAGTGAATCGGTTTTAATCCGTTCTTTACATTCCTGCAGCGAAAAATCCTCGACAACCGTCACATCACTGCGGCCGACCAGGCTCTCTCTGAAATCTTCTGCGTTGCCGTTGCGGATCAGGGCAATGGTCAGCACCTTGTCTTTTGCCTTGCGATGCTGTGACATAATCACACGGGATGAAATGCTGATCAACGCCGGAAAAAGAAAAAGCGGCACCAGAATCATGACGATTAATGTGCGCCTGTCGCGAAGTGAATCAATAATTTCCTTTTTAAATATCGTCCAGATTACATTCATTGTTCTTTTCCCTGTAAAATACGAATAAATTCCTCTTCAACGGATCCACCACCCTTTTGACCGATAAAATCTTTGCAGGCACCATTGTACAGCAATTGCCCCTGATGTATAATGGCCATATCGTCACTCAGCAAACTGACCTCCCCCATAATATGGGTTGAAAAAATTACTGTTTTTCCATCTTCCCTGCACTGCCTGATCAGATGAATAATATTCTGTGATGTCATCACATCCAGTCCCACAGTCGGTTCATCAAAAACAACCACTTCCGGATTGTGAATCATGGTTCTGGCAATGGATACTTTTTGTTTCATCCCTGTAGACAGTTTGCCGATCCGCCAGTCTGCAAAACTGCGCATATCAAGAATTTCAAACAGTTCGTCCCGGCGCTGCATAAACTCTTTTTTATCCATATAATGAAGATCAGCGTAATAGCGAATCAGTTCATTGGGCGTTAGACGGTCATAAAGCCGGGTGGAACCGGTTAAAAAACCAAGTTTCTTTCTGACTTCAACAGCCTCTTTGACCGCATCAAGGCCGCACACAGTGATGGAGCCGGAAGTTGGTTTCAGCAATGTGGCAATCATCCGTAAAGTGGTCGTTTTTCCGGCGCCATTGGGGCCCAGAAGTGTAAAAATCCGGCCCGGATTACATTTAAAACTGATATTCTGAACGGCATCAATAGTTCCGTTCCGGCCGCCGCTGCGCTTCTGTTTTTTCTGTTCTCGACTTATTTTAAACCGCTTATGTAAATTTTTTATTTCAATCATTGGTCATCCTTCATCCAATTAATCATACTGAAAACCATTCATCATAAAAGCAAATTCCGGTACCGGCGATCCGTTGCCGAATCACCGGTTCAACGATTGACAACATCCCTGAAAATTCTAGGATGAATAGCTTTTTACGGCCTGATCGACAGATTCAAAATTTTCGAATATGGTGATTAATTTGGTAACCATCAATATACTTTTTACTTTATCGGTTGCACCAGACAATTTAATTTCTGACTCGCTGTTCCGGGCCGATGTCAGGCAGGCCATCAGGACACCCAGCCCCTGACTGTTCATCCATTTAACCTTCGATAAATCAATCACCAGTCTTCTTTGACCTACGTTTAACAGGTTTTTTACTTTTTCATAGATTTCATCGGACTCCTTGCCGCCCATAAGCTTTCCCTTGATAGTAAGCACAACAACATCTTCTATTTTTGATTCAGATATAGCCATTGTTCTTTCTCTCCTGTTGTTAATGGTTATCCTGCACTGCCGGCAATTTATCAATTTGTACGATTCATTTTTATAAAAGTTTTCAAATTAAAACAGAAATGGCATCCAATACCCTATCTGACTATGGATGTAAACGGTGCCGCATTCGGGGAAAAAGTGACGCATCCCGAATATGGCTCAGCCCGCAGATCCAGGCTGTAATTTTTTCAAT
>Ga0272441_10010650_pt1 | contig 13847 bp, 7 predicted proteins | sample SSMProp6N_FD_193582 | JGI IMG/M metagenome (GOLD analysis project Ga0272441, IMG submission 193582) | Marine sediment archaeal communities from Little Sippewissett salt marsh, Falmouth, MA, United States - SSM-Prop-6N | ecosystem: Environmental > Aquatic > Marine > Wetlands > Sediment ... | reverse complement strand
CCGCATTTATCTGCTGTATTGCCGCGGGATTACACGCGGCCTGTTTTGGGGCATACAAGGATTCTCCCCATGAATCCTTTCTTTTAAAACGGTTTGTCAGGGAACTGCTGATTGCCTGGATTGTGGGATTCGGGTTTTTTATTTCTGGAATCTGGGAAACCGAAAACTGCCTGGTCCTGTATCTGTCCGCATTCACTGTAACCCGGGTTATCACTGAATTCTGGAAACTCAATTTGCGTGTGGAACCGCAGGGTCAGTTCCGTATTCCCACACAGATACATGTACTGGGGAAGGTGGTGCATCACCGGGGTCTGAGAATATTGCTGGGGCTTGTGACACCTGCTGTGATTACAGGTGTCTATTTTGTTTCTGTGCATCTTCCGGCTTCCCTGCCTCCGCCTGTCAGGGGTCTGGTTGTGGGTCTGCTTATCGGGCTGGCTGACGCTTCCGGAGGGGCCTATAAGGATGGATTGATTGAGGGCTTATATCTTCGGAAATTTTTAAAGAGTGCCTCCTATGGTCCCCTGGGCGGTTTTGTCCTGTCTTTCTATACAAGCCATCCTCTTTTTCATCTGCTGGCCACCATCGGTTTTATGCGCATGTTTCTTGAGCTTATTTATAAAATCCTGGTGGATGATTATGTGCCGGGCAAATTCAAGTCCATGAAAGCCAGGTATCCGGAATGGCTGAAAGACAGAAAATGGTTTTTGTTCCCCTATGCACTCACTTGGACGCTTTTTGTTGTTTTTTTGATGGTCCGGTGATTGAAAATGAATGATACACAAACATCGAAAGGTGGATAAAAATGAACATGAGAATTAAACGAACTGGAATTCTGATCTGTTTTGGTCTCCTTGGATTTCAGGGGATAGTATTTTCTGAAGAAACGACACCCAAGAATATGGATACGCCCTTTTCTAAAAACCTGCTTTTTGCAGAGAATGTTACTCATGCTATTGCAGTAAGTGAAAGCCAGATGGCTTATAAACCTAAATTCCGGCCCGGTATCTTTTTGCTCGAAATTGGTGTGGGAGCTGCTTTAGGTGTTGTATTTTCAATGCCCGCAGGTTGTCTGGGCGCTGTTATAGAGAGAAATATCTTTGGAAATCAAGGTGAATGGGCTGGATTTGCCGGAGGTATTATCGGCCTAAGTATGGGTTATACTTTTGGCAGTGGGTTGGGTGTATATCTGGTTGGTAAAAACTGTGGAGATAATGGCAAATTCTGGGCTTCCATTGGAAGCGCTTTAGGTGGTGGCCTTGGAGGCATTCTTATACTTATGCTGGATTCAGATTCTTACGTACTTGGCGCAGTAGCAGTTTTGATGGCCCCTTTCACAGCTATGGTTGCCTATAATCTTTCGAGAGAAGCCGTTATCGGCAAAGAAATCAATACTGGTTTGATTCATTTACAAGGGAAGCAGCCGATGATGACATTTCCGCAGGTCAAAATTGAACCCCATCCATTTGTCCCGGACAAAACCATAAACAAAGTGACCCTTGTCAGTTTTAATTTCTAATTTTTATCAAGCATTGAGGTGAGAAAAATGTTAAGACACGAATTCAGAACGGCTTACGACACCTGTTTTCATCTGGAAAAATATATCCGGTCTGATGATACGGTGCTGGATATTGGCTCAGGTACCGGTTTTGTGGCTGATTTGATACGTCAGCGGACCGGGGCCAGGGTGGTTTGTCTGGATGTGCAGCGGGATCCGAAAGCCAGCCGGGCCCCGCTTTTATTTGATGGAAAAACCATGCCCTTTTTCGACGGGGCGTTCACTGTTTCCATCTGCTGTTTTGTGCTTCATCATGCTCCGTTTCAGCGACAATTGCTTAAGGAGATAAAACGGGTCACACAATCGAGAATAATTATACTGGAGGATGTGACTGAAAACGCTGCCGATTATTTTTTAACCCTGCTTCATAAACTGTATTCCGGTTTTCGGTATCGTTCCTTTTATACACGCTTCAGAAACAGCAGCAGCTGGAAAGGACTGTTTCGGCAATGCGGACTGGTTATTGAAAAGGAGCTGGATATCGGAAAATCCAGGGAACCGACCTATCCGGTATCCAGGCGGGGTTTTGTGCTGTCAAAGAATGGACATTTGACAGAATCAGCGTGGCCGGTTTTATCAGCGAATCCTGTCTATGAAACAACGGGTCAGCCTATTCAAATGTGAAGTGTTTAATGATCTATTTAAAATGAACCGGAATATGCGTATTTTTTTATCAACGATGGAGCTGCCGGGTGAATAAGCAGTCATTAAAACCAGATTCAGACAATCATGTAAAATCGTCCATGAAAACAGTATTTATTATTCTGCAGATTCTTTTTGTCGCAGCTGTCTTTATTCTGTGGTTTACATCGGAATCGCTCAGAGAAAGCAGAAGCCTCTGGATTTTAGCCGTATGCGCCGTGCCTGCGAATTTTGTGACAGGTGTCATACCCTATGACCCCGCAGTCATTTTCTTTGCAAGATATCATGCCATATTCCCTGTAGTTGGTGTGGGTGTTGTCAGTATTTTACTGGTGGAGGGGATCAATTATTCCATACTGAAAACCGTATTAAACGCACGGCTTTTCACAAAGGTACACGATCACAGGCTGACAAAAAAACTGATCAGGTTATTTGACAGGAGACCCTTTCCGGCTCTGCTTGCTGCAGGATTTCTGCCGCTGCCCTTTTATCCGTTTCGTTTGCTGGTTGCGCTGTCGGGATATCCGTTTTATGAATATATTTTATCGGTGCTGATATCCAGAACGCCCCGTCTTTTACTCCTTGTTCTTCTTGGGCATACGGTTGAAATCCCGGACGCGGTTTTTTATGGAATATATATTGGGATGGTCGTGGCAGTTTATTTATCTGCGGTCATCAGTTCGATACGGAAAAAGACCGTCGGAGCAAGGGACGGCTGATTACCTGAATGTCCGCTTGAAATTAAATACAGTGGAAGGCTGTACCTGCGAACCGGATTTGCAGCGGTTCAAAATGGTCTGAAACCGGTTTGATGAAGGGGATTCGTGGCTGAAATCAATGAGAAATCGCCTGAATCCGGCCTTGATGAGCTGCTTTTTATACTGAAAAAGTGATACCGGCCGTTCGGGGACAATGATGGTTACACCGTCTTTCTGCTCCCGCCTGAAATCAAAACCCTGATCATCTTTCAACCCATTGCCTTCTTCAATATGTACAGGCATTCTGGAATAGAACAACTCCGGATAAAAATAGAGCGGCACCATACCGCTGCGGTCACTGCCTTTCAGCAAATTGTCCAGATCATTTTCAAGCGGATACGTGTGCCATGCAATGTTCTGATTCTGAACAAAGACCGCGGCCGCGTCATTAAAAGCCAGTACATTTTCATTGGCGCAGACCATGGCCCCGTCCGGGATAATCAGTTTTTGGGATAAATGGCTGATTACGAACCGGGTATATCCCTGTGTATACAGATTTTCACAAAGGGTGCGGAAAATGCTGATATACTTTTCTCCAATAAATTTGGGCAGTTCAATAAATATTTTATCCTGATTTTTCATGAGCAGCGGCGCGTTGGTTTTCAGGCCCGTCCATTCCCGCATACTCAAGTTCAGTATCAGGCCGTCTATGCTTCCGAAATGGGTTTTCTTGAGCCATTGAATGGAATCGATGCGCACAAACACCGCTTCTTTACTTTGTGTGCCTGCCATCCTGATTGAGGAGAGAATCTGTATGGCTTCGCTTTTTGAAATATGGTTCAGGGGCTTGGTACTTTCTGTGTCCAAAGTGTTGTTGAATTTCTGCTGCCGTGTATTGGCCAGAAAAATGGAATCGCCCACAGACAATCCTTCAATGTCCGTTATAATGTTGAACCAGCCTGAATTGTCAATGGTAAAATCCTTTACTTTGAAAGCACGGCGCATTTCACCCTGAGGTGAATGGATGCGAAGCCTGTTGCCCAGCTGAATCGGCCGGCTCGTCTGAAAAGAGAAACTGTCCTCATTCAGTCTTTTTATGTCTCCCAGATAGGATCCTGTACCGGGATTGTCTGTGATGGACTCCTTTACACTGCCGCTGAAAAAATAGCCGGTTTTCTCACGCCCCATGTCGTCGGCCAGAAGTTTTTTGGCTTCCGATAAATTATCAGGATGATCGATGGCCGTACGATAGGCCTTGGTTGTCTGATACACGTATTCGGCATTTTTCATGCGTCCCTCAATTTTGAGAGCGTGTATTCCCATTTCCATGATCATCGGGATATAGTCGATTAGCTCGTGGTCCTTTAGGCTGAACAGGTACTTGCCACCGCCGGCGGTCTGAAAAACTCTGCGGCACGGTTGTGTGCACAGGCCGCGGTTTGCACCCATGCCGCCTAAATAGCTGCTGAACAGACACATGCCGGAGAATGAATAGCAAAGTGCGCCGTGCACGAATATTTCTGTTTCAATACCGGATTTTTGTCGTATGGCGGCGATTTCACGGGCGGTCAGCTCCCGCGCGAAAATGACCCTGTCAAATCCCGCTCTTTCGGAAAAGACAGCGCCCAGGGAATTGTGATTGGCCATTTGGGTGCTGGCATGTACATTCAATTCAGGAAAATGGCATTTTATGATGTGAAAGATGCCCCAATCCTGGATGATAAGCGCATTAACCTGAATTTGACGCAGCAGATACAGAATATCAAGCAGTCTGGAGAGTTCCTCATTGCGGATTGCTGTATTTAATGTGACGTAAACCCTGATATCGGTCATATGCGCTTCTTTAACAAGAGCCTGAAGCTGACGCAGGGTGAAATTCACAGCACGCGACCGCGCATTGAACTGTTTCAATCCCAGATACACTGCATCAGCACCGCCTTCAAGGGCCGCATGAAAGGATGTAATGTCGCCTGCCGGCACCATCAGTTCGGGTTTGTTATCACGAATACCCATAAATACAATATAATACTTTTGAAAATGAAAACCATCAACAAATTTAGGTTGATATGAGCGGTGTTATTTACTATAATAGAATATTCCGCTTAAAATCAAATAATGATAAAATTGGGGGCCGACCGATGAATATTCAAAAACTGTCAGAGACGGTTCTGGAATTGATTCGCAGGACTTCATGTACACTGCCGCCGGATGCACTGGAAATGCTTGAACTGTATAAAAAACTTGAGCAGGGCGGTTCTCGTGGCGCTATGGCCATGGATCTGATTATGCAAAATATTCAAATGGCGTCGAGCCATTCAAGACCGGTATGTCAGGATACCGGATATCTGACATTCTATATTAAAACACCGCCGGATATGGATCATGGAAACCTGAGACAGGGGATAGAAAAAGCCGTGGCTGCTGCCACAGAAAAGGGTTATTTAAGAAAAAATTCCGTGGATAGTCTGACAGGAAAAAACACAGGGAACAATCTGGGCGCAGGGACCCCTTCGCTTCATTTCCAAATTCACGACGGAAACCTGGAGATCAAGTTAATACAGAAGGGGGGTGGATGTGAAAATGTGAGTGTGCAGTACAAACTGCCGGCCGCTTTCCGGGGAAAACTGTTTGGCAGGGATTTAAATGGTGTGCGGGCCTGTATACTGAATGCGGTGAACGAAGCACAGGGAAAAGGATGCGCCCCCGGTTTTCTGGGCGTATGCATAGGCGGAGACCGCGCAACCGGATACGCAACAGCTAAAAAGCAGTTTTTAAGGAAACTTGACGATACAAATCCGGTGCCTGAACTGGCAGAGCTGGAAGCCCGGGTCATGAAAGAGGCCAATCAGCTCGATATCGGACCGGTGGGATTTGGTGGTAAAATGTCTGTAGGGGGGTGTAAAATTGCGGTCATGAACCGGTTGCCGGCCAGTTATTATGTGACCATTGCCTATATGTGCTGGGCATTCCGCCGCAGGGGGGTTGTCCTTGATCAGAAGGGCAATGTTATGGAATGGCTGTATCATGCGCCGGGTGAATTTGAGACAGCTGCTGAATCCAGGGGGCATTTTTCAATGCCTCCAGGAAAAATTGTTGCATTGAAAACACCCATTTCCGAAGAACAGATCCGGTCCCTGAAAGTCGGAGATGTGGTTCTGCTGACCGGAAGAATTTTTACCGGCCGGGATGCGGTTCATCATTATCTGTATACGGGAGGGAAGCTGGATCCCATTAGAAACAGTGTTATATACCATTGCGGTCCGGTGATGCAGCAGGATGGCAAAACATACAGGGCCCTGGCCGCTGGTCCAACCACTTCAATAAGGGAGGAACCCTATCAGCATCAGATTATTCAGGATTTTGGCATTAAAGCGATTATCGGGAAAGGCGGGATGGGGGACCAGACCCTGGCTGCCTGCCGGAAATATGGCGCTGTTTATCTTCATGCTATAGGCGGGGCTGCACAGATTTATGCCGAATGTATAAAAAAAGTGAATGGTGTTTATCTTGAGCAGTTCGGCGGTCCTGAATCGGTTTGGGACCTGGATGTGGAAAAATTCCCGGCTGTGGTCACCATGGATTCACACGGGCATTCCCTGCACACGGAAATCAGAGGAAAATCCGATCAGGTGCTTGACAGCCTTTTTTCCTGACTGTTTATTCTAAATAAAATTTTCAATTTAAAATAGTTAGCCACGGATTGACATCACGCCAGAGGCGGACAGGCAGATGAAACACGGATTAAAAAGCATTTTATTTTTTTTAAATCAGTGTTAATCCGTGAAAATCTGTGGCTATATTAATAGTTGGATTTTTCCAATATTTAATATTTGCGGACTCAGACATCACTTTCCTTTTGGGGGCGTTCCTTCGTTCATATTTCCGTGCGCCGATTTCTTGAACGCCGGAAATACCACTCCTCACCCTGAATTTTTTAGGAATGATGTAATAAAAAAGTGTGTACCTTTAAGGGCAATTCATATAAGCCACCCCCGAAGGTGGTGGTCGTTGACTGGAATAATGCCGGTAAAACCTTACAAATCGGTTAATGTAAAATATACGTTATGGATCTGTCCATCCGTTTTGCTGTCAAGATATCGGATTTCTGTCTGTCCACGGGTATCGGATGAACCATTGGTCAGTTCAACAGACCGGTTACGCGACATATCAATTATCTTATTATCGTGATACGGATCCTTTGTCAGCAGTTTCAGATATGTATTTTGTGTGGAGACCATAATTTTTTGATTTTTAATTCCGTTATGTCCGATCACTATATTTTTATTATCACCGGTTGGGCGTGTGTATTTTGTATCAGGGTTTAGTGATTGGGCTTGACAATGAATTACATTAGAATGAAAAATTTTGATTGTAACGGTCTGAGCCGCGGAACTACGCGCAAAAAGTTGTGTGCCAAACAGAATGAATAGCAGGGTAAAGGTTAGTTTTGCGGTTTTCATTTCTCTCCCCTCTTTTTGAGTTGAGTTCGTTTCTCATTCCAATACAGAGGCGAAAAGTATACCAGGATATAAAATAACCAAATAATAATATATATAAATAATTGTAAATATAGATATTACGCTATTAAAAAATATTGACAAAATATAGCTTAAATGTAATAATGAGGCGAGTGTTGTATGTTATTGGATACAATACAATTGTACTCAACAACATAAATAAAGTAATAATAAAAATATAGCAATGTCAATAAAAAAATACAATTATTTGTAAGTGTTTATAGCAACCCAAAGCGTGAAAATAAAGATTTTGGTGCCCGAAACCCATTTTGGAGGTCATATTATAAAATTCAAATATTAGCCTTTTTTTACTTGACTTTTTAGTAAAATATCCTTATTATTTAATGTCTTAGGGGTTAAAATAGTGTTACGATTCCGTAACAAACGGAACTTGGGCAAGACCAGAGACAGAGGCGAGGTTATCGGTTGTCCTAAGTAGCACTATTTATACATATGTCTCTGGATTTATCAGTAATACCATTGTTAATAATGGATTGGGCTGTTCAATCACCGACAATCCATTATTTACTGTATAGGAAGAGGTGATTATGATCCAGAGACGATCTGAGCCAAAGCTCCGAAACGTAACTTTTGCTATCGGATGCTTCCTTTTAGCATTTCTGATTATTCCCCAAAACACATTTGCGGTGAATATCAATGTGGTTTTCAATTTCACCACCATTGATAATGACACCATGTTCCGTGATGTATCGGCAAATTTTCCAAATCCGGTTCTTTCACTCGTCACGGTTGTTGATTATGGCGGACGCTATGTACACGGTCTGGCGGCCCGTGACAAATGGCTGGGGCCTGAGGACATAACAGAAACCGGTGAAATAGTGAATGATGTATGGCGCATTCTCACTGAGTACCACCAGGAAAATCATGCCATACCCGCTGATCCCAATATCAAGCATACCAGTCCGCCCTTTATGGTCACAGAAATTGCCAATTATGAAGGATTCGGATCATCCGTTATCCTGGCCATGGATTACAGCGGCAGTATGGACGATGATATTTACAAAGCTGAAGACGGTGCACGTGTATTCGTACGTGAAATGAATGCATATGACCGTGCTGCCATCCTCAAATTTACAGGTGTCGTCGAGCTGTATCAGGATTTTACTTCTGATACAACACTTTTAATGGATGCTATCGAACGTCAACCGTCCGATCGTCTTGGAACCCCTTTGTATGATGCCATCTATCAGTCTGTTGAAGAATGCAAAGATGAACCGGGCAGACGGGCGGTTGTGGTATACACAGACGGCAAGAACAGTGAAGGAACAGCCACTGTTGATGAAATCATCTCGAAGGCAAAAAACCATAAGGTCCGTATTTTTACAATCGGTCTGGGTGGTGATATTGAAGAGAGTGAACTTCGGAAAATCGCACAGAGAACGGGAGGGGATTACCGCCGTGCACCTTCAGCAGATGACCTGGCGGATATATACAGAGAAATTTATGAAGATATCAGCGGATTTTATGTGTTAGCCCATTCCAGTACGGATCCCTTTTTCAACGGCACATGGCGTGTACTTGAGGTAACCATTAATTCAAATGAATATACCGGTGACGGGCACGGTGAATATTTTGTGCCTTTTGTTCATTCCAATGTTCGTGTCCGTAAAAATGTATTTTCTGACTCTCTGGTTGTATCCGGCGCGGATACACTCTATTTTGCGCTTGCGGGTGATACGGTTTCCTACAAAATAAAGGTGGATAACTGGGGACGGGGCACTGCCGGGATTGTTGAAATCAGGGACCTGATGCCGGATTCAATGGATGTAATTGATTTCTCCATAGAGCCCGATGCTGTGAGAGATGATACCCTGATATGGAGAGTCCCGCGAATGGATTCCGGAACGGGCATCACCATTGAATACCGGGCACGTATCAGGGACCGTATGCCGATGAACAATACACTGCTGTTTAATACCGTTCAGATCAGCTGTCCATATGATTCACTTTCGACAGATAATACGGATCAATCCGTACTTGCCGCTTTCGGAATGCCCGATTTTTCCACGCGGGCCATACCTCTTGATGACATGGCATCGCCCGGATATCCGCTGGGCCTCGATGCGGTTATATCAAATTTCGGAAACGCGGCCATGACCACATCCTTTGATGTCGGCTTTTATGCCGATGACCTGGATTCTGAGCCAGTCTGCATCAAAACGGTGAGTGCAATAGCCATCAATGACTCCGTTGAAATTGAGGGTATCTGGGATAATCCGATTGCCGGCAATCATCAAATCTATATTAAGGCAGATTGGAACAACCGCTTTAAAGAACTGGATGAAACCAACAATATTGATGAGACCTCCATACTTGTGGGGATTGATTCGCTGATTGTCCGTGTCAGTGATGTCTCGTTATCCGATGCGGTGCTTGGACTTACGGGTAAATTCCCCTCGCCGGTTTTTGATTACGTGAACGTCATGGATCAGAATTATTATGCCATACCAAGACTTGCGGGCAGGGGGCTCTGGCTCGGTCTTCAGGACCAGAGCGACGCCGGTTCACCAGTTGGCGATATATGGCAGACATTGATGGAGTATCATCAGGAGAATACCGCATACCCTGCGAACCAGGATGTCAGGGAAAATATGCGGATTACGGAAATTGAAAATGATGAAATTTCAGTCATTTTCGGTCTGGATCTGTCACTGCAGATGAATCCTGTGATACAATCCGTCCGCAGCAGTCTGAATGACTGGGTGGACCTCTTTTCCCGAAGTGATCAGGGCGCCGTGGTCGGATTCAGATCAGAGAATGATGTGATTCAGGCCCTGACGCAGGATACAGGAGAGATTCAAAACGCATTTTCCACGAATACTTCCTACCACAACCGAATGCTGTATGACGGCATCAGCAACGGCATTCAGCTTGCCCAAAATATTTGGGGAAGAAATGTCATGCTTGTGATTGTTGCAGGCGGTGACCAAAACAGCACGGCCACACTTTCTTCAACCATTCAATTGTCCAGGCAGTATGGTGTGCCGGTCTATATCATTGATCTCAATCCCGGTCCCGGTTCAGAATCTTTAATATCACTGGCAGATGGATCGGGCGGTGTCTACCTGGATCTGGATAATATTTCCGCACTGGAAGCGGCTCTGGAAAAAATGAACAGATTGTTCAGAAATTATTATGCCCTTTACCATACAAGCTCGGACACGGTACAGAACAGCTCATGGCGGATTGTGGATCTGACGGTATCTTATTTTAATCTGACCGGACAGGACCAGGGACTGTATCATGCACCCTACGGTGATACGGATGCCGCGGTATCAAAAACAGCCTGGACCGAGGCGTCTGATGAAAATGGATGGATGGTCAGCCCAAATGATACCATTGACTATACCATAACGGTTCGAAACGCGGGTCACTGGGGTATGCAGAATGTGGTGGTTGAAGATGAGCTGCCGTCCAATCTGATTCCCGTTGATTATGATGTTCAGCCTGAAGCGGTTGAGGAAAACACCCTGCGCTGGGTTCTGGAAACACTGGATTTTAATGAGACGGTTCAAATTGGATACCGGTGTTTTGTGGACACCCTTTATGCCGATAACAATGTAGGACTGGTAAACCTTGCTCAAATTACAGCTGCAGCCGACGATGTCCCGGGTAATAATACCGCTAACGCTATCGTAAATTACATACCGTTGACAAAAGCTGATCTGGTTGTTCAGAAAGAGGGTATTGGAACCCTTCTGATGCCAGGGAACGGCGGAACGATGTGGTATGTTGATCCGGAGGATACAGTAACCTGGCAGGTTGATTTTGTCAATCAGGGACAGCTGAACTGCTATAATATTGTGGCTTCGGATGTTATCCCTGATCACCTGACATTGATTGATTTTACCGGAGCGGATTATACCCTGAATGGCAGCACCCTGACCTGGACACTCAACAAACTCGAGAGCCGGGGTGGAACAGCCAATTTTACCTATACCTGTGTGGTTGATTCGTTGATGCCGCCCTGGGATGAACCACTTGTGAATCAGGTTGCCGCGGCTGCTGTGGGAGAGGAAAATCTTGAAAACAATACGGATCAGGATACTGTCTGGGTGAGGGGCATTACACCTCTTGGCCCTGAAGTACAGGTATCCCCAAATATTATTATACCACTGGACAGCATACTGGTTGAAGTTATGTCTCCGGTAACAGCGGTCAACTGGGATCTGAAAATTGTATTTGAAAATGGTGAAACCATTGAAACATTTGCTGATCCGTTTATTGATTCACATGTACTGGTTCCAACGGAATGGCTAACGGTTTACCCGCAGTTCAGCGACACGAGGATGCGTACCGAGGAACAGGAAGAGCGGGTGGCTGTCATTTTTGAAACAACGGGTATTTGGGACGATGTTCGTTCCGATACGGCGTATTTTACCATTCGCAGCGCCGATGAATTATGGCTGGACGAAAATACGTTTACGCCTGATGGAGGAAAGGGGCTTGGTCTGAGATTTATGCTCAGTTCAAATCGAAGAGCGGAAATAGTTATCTATGATCTGGCTGGCGGTTTTGTCAAACGTGTGGCAGATGAGAATTTTAATGCGGGATGGAACACAGTTTACTGGGATGGAACAGACAAACTCGGCCGCACAATTGGAAGTGGCGTTTATCTGGTTATTATGACATCGGGTCACTTCCAGAAAGCCAGAAAATTTATTGTGGTTCGCTAATGGGGGAACGAAGCATGCACAGACGGCTCATTATATCAAGCCTGCTTTTCTGTTTTTTTATTGCTGGTCTTTCAGCACAGGAAGTCGGGCTGCCCTTTCTTAAAATCGGGGTGGGTGCCCGCCAGATAGGACTTGGCGGTGCTTTTGCCGGTACAGCGGATGATATTTATGCCCTGTACTGGAATCCGGGGGGGCTGGGACATATCAGGCGGTGGCAGTGGTCCGCTTCCTATAACCGCTGGTTTACGGATGTTTATCAAACCAGCTTTTCCTATGTAAAACAGTTTCGGGGACTTGGCAGTCAAAAAACCGCTATCGGACTCAGCTGTCTTTACCTGGGGATGCCTTCCTGGGATGCCACGGACGGAATGGAAGACCCCGTTTCTGCCAATCACCTTCTTGCTACCATAGCCTTTGGACAGCGTCTGGACTGGATCTATTCCGGTCTATCGCTTGGTCTGAATGTCAAGTACGTTCAAAGCAATCTGGCCGAATATTCGGCCAACGGTTTTGCCGCGGATATAGGCATGCTGCTGAAACCAGGACGTTTTGGACTGGGCAAATGGGGCCTTGGTGTATTTGATTACGGGATCTGGTCTCTTGGGGTTTCCTTATCCCATTTCGGAACGGGAATGACCTTTGACACCCATGTGACATCCATGCCCCAGACATGGCGGGCCGGGACGTCTTTCAAATTTGGCCGATATAATTCGACATCCATAATGACAGCCTTCGACGTCATAGGCGTTAAGGATCATGATATTGTATCTGCTCTGGGAGTGGAGTTCTGGTGGAAAGATATACTGGGCGCCCGCATGGGATATTCATTTAATGGTGAAGATCTGGGCGGATTCAGTTTCGGATTCGGGCTGAGATGGGATGATGTCATTAATAATTTGCTGGGATTGCCATCCTGGTACGGTGATGCATTTGAGTTGAATTTTTCTGATGCCGGTTTCAGTGATGCCCTTCATGAAACGTATCGCGGTGCCGTGTCACACTATTCTGTGGCTCCGGAGCCCTTTAAACTTGATGATCCCATTGTGGTGCATTCATACGATATCCAGGAGTCTTCGGTGGTCCGTCTGTTCTGGGAAGAAGCCAATGATCCGGATCCATTTGACGAGATTGGATATTTACTTCTATTTGATCAGGATAAAGTGCGGGTAAAACGGGCCATACGTGAAATCGGGAAGGATATGGACGGATTTTTAATGAGTTCATTACGCGATTCACTGTTAAGATGTCAGTTCGTGAACGGTACTTCCTATGTGGATTCAGTCAATGAAGGCGGGGTTTATCACTGGGCTGTGGCAGCCTATGATCTTGCCCGTCATGTCCGACTTGCAAAAAGGGGCCGGGAGGAAATCAGTCAATTTATTATCCAGGTGCCGGATCCACAGGTTGAATATATCACATTCACACCCATTCAGTGGATTACATCAACACCCGAGCAGGGCCTCCTTTCTATCAAAGTAGCGAACAGGGGAAGCGGCCCTGCCAATGGGGTGCCATTTACAGTAGAGGACAGGTTCCCTCCAGGCGCTCCGGCCGGAGAAATCCTGTTAAGAACGCAAATCAGACACCTTGATGTGGGTGATGATACCACATTCGTTTTTCAATGGAATACGGATAAAAACGGGTTGCATCAAATAAGGACCACTATGGATCCTCAGGATCTCGTTCTGGAACTCAATGAAAGAAATAATGTCTACTCAGAATCCTTTGTTTCAAT
>Ga0272441_10010649_pt1 | contig 13847 bp, 17 predicted proteins | sample SSMProp6N_FD_193582 | JGI IMG/M metagenome (GOLD analysis project Ga0272441, IMG submission 193582) | Marine sediment archaeal communities from Little Sippewissett salt marsh, Falmouth, MA, United States - SSM-Prop-6N | ecosystem: Environmental > Aquatic > Marine > Wetlands > Sediment ... | reverse complement strand
AGAAGGGCTTATTTTAAATAAAATAAAAAAAGATGCTGTCAAGTTTCAGCGGCGCGAGAATCGCGTCCGTTGCAAACGCTTAAACAGCATCTTTGCGCGAGAGAGGGAGAGAGAGGTATTTAAAAGCCAAACAAAAGACGAAGAATCGTCGGAGGAGAAACATCGAAATTAAATATAAGACTGTCCGCGGAAGAAAAAGGAGAATAATTAAAAAACTCGGTATGAAACCTGCCTAAAAAAAGTGTCGTGTCATTTTGCAGTTCCGCTGGAATAATCAAGTCGTTATTACCATTAAGCGCAAAGCAGGTGTCGGAATAAAGTAAAACGGTATCAGGAGAACAGGGAATTGATTGATCAATTGAATAGAGATCAAAATAAACAGGGAAGGGGTTGTTGTTTACATATGAAGCTTGGAGTTCATAGAGTGCCGGAGAACAGGAAAAAGCAAAGACAAAAACCAAACAGAACAAGAAAAAAAGGTGAAGAAGTCTCATGGGGTACCTCCAAAAAGTTTTGAAATAACGATAAAAAAATATACAAAAATAAAATACAAACTCAAAACAAATAATAAAATTAATAAAAAACTATGTAAAACAATAAAAAACAGTGTGAAAAAAAGTTATAAAACATGAAAATAAAGTAAAAAAATGTTATAAAAACATAAAAAAATGTTATAAAAAACTTAGAAAATGTGTTGAAAAAGGTTTGAAATGCGCTGTAAAAACTTGTGACGGCATCTTGCTGGCATCGTGAAGGCATTGTTTTTATGCTTGTGGGCGGCTCAAGAGCGGTTGTTTTTGGGTTGGTCAACAGCATCGATGCAATGCCGCTGTTGGGTTCGGAATAAAAAGCCCCTGTCAGGGCTTGTGGAAAAAAAAGCAAAGACAGGGGTGAACGCAGGTTAGGGGGGAAAAACTAAAAGGGGCTTTTTATGGTATGAGTAGGGGGACTTTTACGACCATAAGAATCGATACAATGGGCTCTATATGATAAAACGATATCAGAAGGAAAGCCATGAGTGTGAATAAAAAAGGGATAATCACTGGGGAAAGTGGAAATAAGAGTCCAGCTTTCTTTGTTGTTACTTGAAATACCAACTTGAAAAGCAAATTCAAGGCAAATATAAGTATCCGAATCAGAAGGCGTATTCCAGCTTATACGATTAGAAAGAGAGTCAATTTGAGTGACAGAAAAGCCAGAAATAGACTCGGGAGTAGAAGGAGAAGGGGGGGGGTCAGAAATATAGGAAATAGGGTTGCTAACATCCAAAGAAGGAGAAGAAATAAGAATTTTGGCATCGGTGGAAGTGCCAGCAAAAAAGGTACTGTTAGCAATACCAGCAAAACAATAAATATAACTTTGACTTGCCTGTTGACCAAGATCAGACCAGTTTAAACCATAATCAGTTGATCTCAATATTTTACCACCAGTACCAGTACCAGCAAGACAAACACCGTTACCACAATAAAAAAGAGATTTAATTTGTGCTTGACTTGCCTGTTGACCAAGATCAGACCAGTTTAAACCATAATCAGTTGATCTCAATATTTTACCACCAGTACCAGTACCAGCAAGACAAACACCGCCTTCAAGATAAAAGATAGAATAAATATAATCTTGACTGAATTGTTGACCAAGATCAGACCAGTTTAAACCATAATCAGTAGATCTCAAAATATTGCCATCAAGTTGAGTGCCGGCAATAACAATGCCGTTACCAATATGAGAAGAGCAAATAACGGCACCTTCAGAAGAGATGGAATCAACAAGAGACCAGTTTTGACCATAATCAGTAGAGCGATAGCAGTTACAATCTGTATCAGTAAAGGCAAGACAAATACCATTGCCAAGATTAAGAGTGTTTTTTACACTGCCCATTTCGTCAAGTGAACGAACATTCGACCAATTCAAACCATAATCAGTGGAGCGCAAAAGACGACAATTTTCAGTAGTACCGGCAATAACAATGCCGTTACCAAGATAGGACAAGCAATTAATTTGACCTTCACCAAATTGTTGGCCAAGATCAGACCAGCTGGAGCCGTAATCAGTTGATCTAAAAATTTTACCATTGGAATAAGAACCAGCCAAAACAATGCCATGAGAAAGATAGCAAAGGCAAAGAATGCCTGTTTCGGAAGCCTGTTGACCAAGATCAGACCAAAAAAGACCAGGGCGAGAATATTTTGAAAAAGAAATAACATTATTCAAGCCCAAGTATTCATTAAAGCCGGAGGTTTTGGATCCCTTGTTTGAAGCGTATAAATTCCAAAGTTTTTTGGAATATGAAGAAAGATTGTACCAAGAGCGAGACAAATAGGAAGTTTTAATGCGTAAATCTTGTTGAGAAATAGAGCGTTTATTTCTTGGAGAGGATTTCTTTTGCATAACAAGACCGGATTTAACGCGCTTAAAAACAGAGCCATTATGTTTACCGGATATGTTGTCTATAAAAGCGGATGTTGTTATTTTAGCCAAAATGAATTAACTCACTTTCTGCCATTATGAGAAAGGCTGTAATGATTACCATCACCCCATCGACCACCCCAAGAGCCGCCAAGAGATTCCCAAAATAGACCAAATTGAAAATGATCTTTAGTTTCTATTAGATACTTACCATTATAAAAAAGATTAAGATCAATGGCAAGCCTTATGTAGTGACATGAATTTTGAGAGTGGCCGGAGTCTGCCCAAGCGTCACCGAGAGTGACTTCGTAACCTTGTTCATAAATAAATAAAATAAGCAAAGAAACCATATGGGAGAATTTAGATTGTTTTTTTCTGAGAGTCATAATAAACCTAAGTTTTAATTGAAGTCAAAGTAGAAGAATAAGAAGACCTTTCGCCGTAACAATTTAAAACGCGAAGCCTTGAATTGACTTGAGTATTTGAAACAAATTGACCAGCGGCAATATAGATATAACCAAGATTGCTTGAAACGGTTTGAGAAAAAGACCATGCGGGATAAAGAGTGTCTCTATAGCCAGTGACAACAGAATAAAAACACTGAACATAATAATTATACAATAAAGGCGAAGACCAAGTAGCTATAAAAGTATCTTTTGAAGCGTCATAAGTAAAAACAAAATCAGAAATAGAGGAAGGGTTTTTTCTTTCAGGTGGAGCATTATAAAGACGAACCAAAGTTGAATAATTGGCGCAAAGAATAGTTTGATTAAGAGATATAAAAGCATTAAAGCCTGAATAAGTATTTGAAACGAGGCCGGCATAATAATTCCAGTTATATTGAAAACCTGAACTTAAAGAATCGAACTGACCAGAAAGATAAGAAAAAAATTGACGATTAGAGGTTTGATGTATAGAACGAGGTTGACGAGGACGAGTGCCTTTTTTCCTATAAGTAATGCCCTTATAGGTTTGAAAAATATCACCGTTCCATTTGCCCTTAATTTCATCAACAAGAGCAGATAAAATTATTCTTGCCAAAACGCCAAACCTCTTACGCCGTTTGAATAAGACGTATCAGAATTAATGAATTGAAATTGTTCAAGAAAAGTAAGTGAAGAAGGATCAAATTTAACAATGCGATTATTATGGTAATCAGAAAGAAAACAATAATCTTTAACAAAAAGTAATTGAATGGGGCCATCAAAAGAAAGAGGATCACCGGATAGAGAAGTAAATTCAGAAGAAAAATCACAAGAATTTTCACTTATAACAATAATTTTGTTATTAATGGCATCAGCAACATAAACATAAGAACCAGAACTGTCAAGGCCATAAGGACTACTAAATTCACCAACGCCAGAGCCATAGGAAAAATAGCCGGTAGAATAAGTAAGATCAAAACCTATTTTATAAACACCTGTATTAAAACCGCCGGAAGAAACAAATAAATTATCATTGCAAACGCAAATACCTTTAAAAATAGCAAAGGAACCGGGACCTGAAATAGTTGAATCAAAAATACCAACAGGAGTCCATGTGGAAATTTGAATTTTAACAATGTACAAAGAACTTACAATGACGTAAAGAAAATCACCGTAAACGCATAAATCTTCACCAAAACTCATATCATAACGGGAGTCACCGCCGTAGCCGGTATAAGTGTTTGTTATTTCAAAAGTAAATTTATTAGCTTGATACAAACAACCATTGGTATGGTCAATAAAATAAATATAATTATCATCAATGGAAACACCGTAAATCCAGCCTAAATCAAGGCTTGAAAAATCATCAGAATATCTAGAGAAGGCATAGGAAAGAGGGTCAAGGTATAGACCTTTAATTTTGCCGCCGCCAACATCACCAAAAAAAAGAACATTAATAGGAAGTTTGAGTTGTGGACTGTAAATATAAGGGCCCTGGGTACCATCTTCTAAAATAGACCTTGCGCGATATTGAACAACAGTACCAGCTGGATAATTGTAATTGTGATTGGCATATAAATCGTTTGAACTGACAGTATCAAATAGGCGCCAAGAAAGTTTTGAACCATCAACCTTTGTGATATAACATTTGGCATTTACGAGCGAATTATCGGGTGAACTCCAACAAACATTTGTAGATGTACCGCCAAATTCTTGAGCGAATAAACCATAGAAAGAGGGAGGAGTTGCGGGGACAATTGGGGGTGTGTCAACAAAAGAAGCTGAGCTATAATTCGAATTAAGAATATTTGCATTAAGAGAAACAAAAGAATTATAACCAGAAATATTGCGACCAGAAAGAGAAGCAAATTTATTCCATAAAGATTTTTGAGTTTCGGTGAGTTTTGACCAAGACCCAACAATCGAAGAAAAATTGCTATTAATTTTGGACTGAGCTGGCGAATTAGGTCTGCGAGGACGCTGTTTAGGATAGACATGAATACCGGCCTTATTTGTTCTGAATGTGGAACCACCAAGAGAACCCCTAAGTTCATCAACTAAGGCAGATGGAATTACTTTGGCCACCTCAATGCACCTGCCGTAATGAGGGATTAACAATATTACTGAGATAGTCAATAGATAAATTAATATCGTTAGAAAGACGGTGATTTTCAGGTAAGAGAGCTCTAATTTCATAAAAAAACCTCAATGAAGTTTCTGCGTTTAAAATTGCAAGTTGCAATCTGGGATGATAGTATTTAGGCTCGAGTTCAGCAGCTTTATCGTAAAGTTCCATAGCTTTTGAAAGATTGCCTTCATGTTGATAACAAAGAGCAAGATTGAAATGGGATATAGGATCTTTGTTGTTTTTCTTCAAAGATTTAATGGCAAGTTTCTTGTATAATTTAGCAGATTTATCCTCGCTTTTATCAGGGTTAAGATAGCCAAAATGAATCAATTCAAAGGGCATTTCAGCTATTCTAAAATCAGCGGAGCTAAAAAAATTATCAAGGTTTTCATGAACAAGACCATTGAATTTCATGCCTTCAAAGTAACGAAAAAGACGGACAGTATCCGTGAAAGAAGGTTGACCGTCTTTGTGTAAATTTCTAACGGAAAATAAGAAAGCATCAACATCATCGTCAATAAGACGCTGAAGGTTTGGCAAAAACATAGGGTGCAAAGCTTCGTCAGGATCAAGATAAAAAACCCAATCACTATGACAATTTTGCAAAAGACGGTTTCTTAATTTTGAAAAATCATCATCAAAAGAACCAACAATGTGATTAAGGCCATAAAAATCAGAAAGAACTTTGCATTTTAAATGATCACAAGTAGATAAAACATTAATAGAATCAACAGCGCAATAAACTGAATCGATAAGATTAAAAAACTCAATATCTTCACCGCCGAAAACAATCTGAAAATCAATAGTTTGAGAACCAGAATATTGATGCAATGTAACAGAAGGTGAAATGATGTGTGAATAATCATCATTGCCAATCATATTGGAGTCAGGTTTGGAATCAGTACTGGAATAAAAATTATATTTAAGTTCGCGAATATCAGGATCAACATAGCCGTAGTGTAATATTTTAGTGTTTGCGAATCGAGTACCTTCAGGTGTAGCATGTGGACAATGAGGAACGTGATAGCCTTCAGGATGGTTTGAAAATAAAATTTGATCTGGAAAACATTTAAAAAGTCTTGGGCCGACCATTTCACCAAAAACACCATCAACACGCCAGTTCAAAAAATCATTCCAAAAATTAAAAAACGGGAAAGCAATATATTTGACACTTGGGTTAGGGTGTGAAATTAAGCGGTGCATAAAAGAATAATCACATTTGTCTTCAAGCATTTCGTCCGAATCAAGGGAAAGTATCCAGTCGGGATCAAAAGTTTTGGCGTTTTCAATGGCAATATTGCGCCTTTGAACTTCGGTTGTTTTGTGATTAATAGAAAACAAATGAACATTTTTAAGTAAAATAGAGGGGTGGTTAAGGTCAACAGAGCCGCCTTTATCGATAGTAATTGAAACAAAGTCAGAATAAGAACTGGCCTGTTCGATGGAATCATAAAAACAGGGAAGAGGATTTTTGACGAGAAAAGAAGTACAGAGGGACGGTGTGGAATTAAATTTATATTTATCAAGAAATAAACGATAATTGGAAAGACCATTTCTCAAATGAGAAAATTCAGGTCTATTTAAAGTTGAGCTGCCAAAGTGATAAACAAAAGAACCATGAGTAAAAACTGAACGATAACCGGATAATGCAGCTCTATAAATAAGGTCATTATCTTCAAAGCCACCAAGACCAAAAGACTCATCAAAAAAACCAATTTCAGAAATAAGAGAAGAACTGAAAAACATACAGAAACCGGAAATAAAATCGGCAACCTCAAAGTTGTTTTTATTTTGAAGAGTGTAACCTTGAGAAAATTCAATAAAATTATCAGGATTAATGGAATAACCTGAAAGGCACTGTCTTCCAGAAACGGAATTACTAACAGGGCCAACAAAACCAACCTTTTTGATACCTAAATATTTTGGAGCGTTCAAATAACAATCGTAAAGGTTGGTAAGCCAGCCAGGGGTACAGATTGTATCATCATTAAGAATACAGATAAATTCAGTAGAAATATCGGTTAAACCAATATTAATAGCGGCAGAAAAGCCAATATTTTTATTGGAATTAATGGATAAAAAATTGTCATGAGAATTTGACATAAAGTTTAACCATTCAAAAGTACCGTCGTTACTGCCATTATTAACAACAATTAAATCGAAATTGGCAGTATTATTATAAATACTGTAAACACAATTCATCAGAAGAGATAAATTGTTATAAGTTGGAATGATAATAGTAAATTTTGACATGATAAGCCCCTGCGTTAAGATGGAACGGTCAATGTTACTGAATGAGTGTAAGGTGAAATTTTAGCGAATCTATGTAAAGTGCGAAGCCTATAATACATAACAGTATCAATGGGGAATGAATGATTGTGAATATAAGAACCGCATTCAGAACCAATAGTGCAAACCATTTTCCAATGCCTATTAAAAGTCTGGGAGTAATTCCATTCAAGGTTAAAATAAGGCTGAATGAACATATCTGGACTGGAAGGTTGTTGCCATGAAATTAGATTAGATGTGGAATTAATTGGGGTAATAGAAAAGGGATAAGGATATTTAACCTCATAAATAGATAGTGGCGGATAATTCATGCAAAGAATGCCAGAATAATTTGCAGAAGCAATTCTGAGATTGTGACGCATAAAAGCATTAAAACCATTCAAGTGACCCTTGAGCTTTGAAGCGTATTGTCTCCACATATGCTTATATGTATTGGGTAAATTATACCATACGCTTGAATAATAAGAAAAATTATTTCTGTGAAACTGTTGTGATTCATTGTTTGGTTGATTCGGATTTGGATTGTGCTCTTTGATATAGTGGGTGCCTCGGCAGAAAGAATAAACATGACCACCGAGACGCCCGCGGATATCAGAAATAATAGCAGAAAAAGTAATTCGAGCCAAACTTACCCCCTTAACCTGAAAGTCAAGCGACGGTTACTGTTGTGACTGAGGTATTAGGACTGACGCGACCGTAACTATCCATGACCCGGGCCCTGTAACGCATGACAGTCCCAACAGGGAAAGCATGGTTGTGAACAATATTTGCTTGATCAGCATAGTCACCACCTGCAAAACTCCAACGAGGATTTGAACCATCATCCAGACCAGCCATAAAGGAATAATCAGCAATAATATAATCGCTGGAGCCAGTAGGCGAAGCCCATGTAATGGTATTATTCAGGCTGTCAGTAACAGCAATAGACAAGCCGGAAATAGCCTCGGGAGTGGAAGGCGTGGGAGGAGGATTTGAAATTGCGCTACCGGAACCCAAATATCGGTCGAGATTTGAATTTTGCTTGATGTAAGCATTTAAACCAGTCATTGGTTTTGAGAGCAAGGACGCGTAGCGGTTCCACAAATCCTTCAAGGTACTGCTTAAACCGTACCAGTCACCAGCATGATTGTTCATAAGACCACGAACAAGCTGTTGAGACTCGGTGCGGGGTTGTCGAGGAGTGGGATGAGACTTGAGCACGTTAATGCCCTTCCACTGACTCGCGATGGAACCATTCAACTTGCCGCGAATGGTATCCACAAGAGCTGAGTAAGTTACTTTTGCCATGATGAATCCTTCCTAAATTAAGTAAAGGGGGAACGTGATCTGCGATGTTTTTTCTTATGACATTTTTCACAGAGAATTTCGTAATTATCGGGATTATCCCAATTATCAGGATCATAAACATTGTAATGAATACAAAGATCAGTGTGCGAATTGCATCCAGGAGTATTGCAAATAAAAAACTTATCGAAAGCCTCTTTGTGCAGTTTGTGATAGATCAAACGATGCATTCTGTGATATTGAGCTTTAGAGATCGAACGACTTTTTTTTAGGTGCATGTTTTATCCAGAGTGTATGAGTAATAACTTGATTATAATCAAATAAATATAATATGTCAAGAAAAAAAATATATATGACAAAGAAAAAAAGAGAAAAAACGAAAATAATAGGGTTTTATATAAAAAAACGGTAAGTAGGAGAGGAATAAAAAAATAAAAACCCTGCTAAAAAAAGGTAAGTACTCGAATACACCTACCCCTACCCCTACTCCTCCTCCTACTTACCTACTCTATAGGAGTAGGTAATAGGTGCAAAAAAATTGCACCTATTATGTATAGGCAAAAAACGAAAATTGCACCTATTATGTATAGGTGCTTAAAAAAACATACCAAAAACAGCAAAAAAAAGGGAAGTTATCCACATTAAAAAAAAATAATATAAAATAATAAAATATCGCGGATATAAAAAAAAATAGCCGCGATATAAAAGGCTGTGTAAAAAAAGGTTATTTAGCGGGATAACAAAAAAACGGATCAGACAAATGATAAACAGCAAACTTAACCTTTTTCTCAACAAGTTCGGAAAGATAAGGAACAAGAGAAGATACAGTAAAAAGCTTTGCGTATGGATCAGAGTCAACCGGAAAAACAATAACGACGATATTATAAACCAATTAAGTCACCTCCTTCTATTAGAAGATTTAAGGTTAATGCGCCAGTATTTAACATGATTTGAAGAACAGGGCAATTCATAACAACTGTGAAGATATTTATCTTCAGAGGGATCAGGGCGGCCACGCCAAAGCTGTCTGATGAAACGAGACTTTCTGAGGGCAGTCAAAGCATAAGAAATAGACCTTTTGGAATAATCGAGTTCTTGACATAAAAGACCATTGCTAATTTCAACAACGCGCATATGCCATGATTGGTGAAAATAAGAATGCTTGTAAAGAAAATTATAAACAGAAACAAAAGACCTGGAGGGGGAAGAATCGATAAAGAGTTGAGAAACGGTAGGGGGAATGCCGGCAGACCACGGAGAAGAAAAGCTTAACCCAAATTTAGTACAAGCAAACTTATATTGCTTGGGACTTGGAAAAAGCCTACTGGAGTCAAAACGCTGTTCGCATTTACTCCAAAGAGACAAAAAAGCGTCGCCAGCCGGAAGGGAATCAAACTTACGAAAGCGAGGGGGATTACAAGTAACCCAATAAAGGCATTGAAATTCAGCTGGTTTAAGACGACTTAAGTATTCGTTATCAACAACAGGGCCCAAATCAAGAAGACAAGCTTGTTGATTCTATGCCTGAAGAAACAAAGCGACGAACAAGCTCTGTAACAGTTTTGCCAGACTTCAAAGCAAGAGCATTGAGACCGTTAATTTGATCAGGAGTAAAAGCAATAAGTTTTTTAATAAGCCCAGAAGAATTTTTAGAGAGATTTGATACAGAAGTCATAACGGATCCCCTTCCTGTGATTAAATGTTGTGAATGATAAAAAAAATATATAAAAGATATATATGAAAAGCAAGAAAAAAATAAATATTAATAGATGTTCGCATAATAAATATTATGTTAACTAAACCCAAATAGGTATATATTTAGAGGGATTAAAAAGTATATATTAAAAGAGGGTAAAAAGTATATACGAAAAAAAGAGAAAAAAGAATCAAACAAAAAAAATAAAGAAAAAAGATAGACAAGAGAAGCTTAAAAAAGATATATACGAAAAAAGAGGTATAGAAGAAAGAAAAAATAAAAAAAGAAGAAAAAAGCAGAGACAAAAGTAAATAAAAAAAAATAAAGTGGCTTAGAAGGGCTTATTTTAAGCCGAAAAACAAAAATGTGAAAAATTAGGACGTTTGATTCCAAACAAAAGAAGATCGACCTTTTTTAGAAACCCAAGAAGGATGACCACTGAGAGATTCATAATCAAGCCTAAAGCAGTTATAAAAGCTTTTAGAAATAGTGCTTTCAAAAAGACTGTATTTGTGTTCACAGGAATTGCCAGAGGAAACATTAAGCTTTTTAAGTTCATCGGAATTGCAAGGCCATTGAATGCGATTTTCTGAAGCGAGGATTTCTTTAATTGGACGAAACATAAAAACGATAGCATCGTCAGGCTTAACAAGATCAAGTAAAAGATGAACCATACCAGGGCATTGAATGACAGAGCGCGGGAACTTAGAAAGTAAAAGTAAAAGTTTATCTGAGTTACCAACGCCGAAATCAACCTCATCAATAAAATGCCTTTTGAGATCACAAGCAAGAATAGTGCTTGCAAAACGAGTACCGGAACGCTGTGGCCCGGAAACAAAAATATTATTAAAGCGAGAAAGATCAGATAAAAAAGACGAATAAGAAAAAGGCATAATAAAACCTCAAGAAGAAAAAACGTCAAGCTGTTTTGAATTTAAAGAAAAAACTTTACGACTGCATGAAGATTTATTACTGCAAGAAACAATAGAATTAGTTTTTGAATCAAAAACAAAACCAAAATGATTAAGGAGCCGAGTGTAGGCATTGGAATGAAAAACAGCATGGGAAAAAGTCGATAAAGATTTAACTAAATAAAGCTTGTCTGAGGGAGTGATAACAAAAACACAATACCTTGAGTTGAGTTTAAAATATTTTGGATCAGTTTCATTGATAATACGATCTGTAATTTCGGAAAGACTATAAGACCGAGACATGATAAAACCTCCCTACAAGTGGTTAACATTTGAAAAAGAAATAAATGGTTGCGCTAAAATGATATTAATAATAAATAAACAAAAAGTCAAGAAAAAAAGATATATACTGAAAGAAATAAAATAAACAAATAAGAAGAAAACACTTGCTTTTTAAAATAAACAAAAGTATATTAAAAAAGAATCAAAACCACACAAAAACAATATAAACAAAAACAGAAAAGGAGCGCGAGACATGAAGTATGAATCACACTACAAAGTAACATTAATGGGCATATGTTACAATATGTTGGCTGAAGATATTCTGGACGCAATAAATAAAGCGTGCATGATATATTTAAGAAGAACAGACGTAGACCAAATGGGATTAACTGATAAAGATTTCTACTATTTGGTTAAAAGGGTTGAGCGAGTTGCTCAATTAGACAACGTAGAAAAAGTGAGGTGACAAGTGGACAGACACAAAATAAAAGAAATAAGAAAAAGCATGGGATTGACACAGGCTCAATTTGCTATTAAAATTGGCCACACGAAACAAACCATATGCCGGTGGGAAAGAGGGGTAACAAAGATAGGCACCCCAGGAATAATGTTAATCGAAAAACTTATAGATGAAAATGAAAGGGACCTAAAATGAGAGTAAAAGACGTGAGAAATAGGGAAGAAAAGAGAAAACTTGGAATTGGAATTGTAACAAGATACAAAGGCCAAAAAATAGCAATTGCCTGCGAAATGAGAGAAACGCTGGAAGCTGTTGAGTGGGTAAGAACTCAAATGATATTTACGGGTACGCTTATAATTGGACTTGAAAACAAAGAAATGATTGATTCATTAAAAGTTAAAAAAATAACAACAATTGAATTAATTAAAAAAGAAATAGAAGGATTCATATAATAAATGACGCGCTTGCCCGGGCTGGATTGAAGCGAAGCAAAGTCCAGACCGGGCAAGCGCAATAAAAAGGGAACAAATATTATAAATAAAATTAGGCTATTGGCCCGAGAGAAAGGAAGCGTAATGGATAGTGTAATTACTTTAAGATTAAAAATGTGTAATGCAGCATTGGAGCGTGCGGCATGGATTATGGATGCTTTAACTCTTGATGATTTAGAAGATAATATTATTGAGTCAACTTGCCCCTCAAAAACATGTTTAATCGAGGTAAGAAGCAATAATAAATTAATTGAAAAAATAAAGGCCAACAGGCAAACATAAAAATAGTTTTATTGGTGTCATTTAATTGTCATTCAAAAATAAAACAAAAGAAATAGTAAAATACCCCGTAAAAACAGCCTCAAAAAAAACAATAAAAAACGCTTCAGGCGGATAGGGTTACGAACAGAACGAACTTCCTTCTGGATACCATGTGTTCAACAAGAAATTTACCGACGGAAAAAAAATTTTTTTTCGTCGATTTTTCGTAGATTTTTCAAGGTTTTTAAAAATAAATTTTACAGACGAAAAAAGTGAGGAAATGCGGTTGCGTGAACGACATCCGCTTTTTTTGCGGGGGGAGTGAATGCAATTGCATGACGAACAAGAAAAAGGTTCGTTCGAGAAAAAAAACGCAAACGAAAATTTAACTAAAAAAAAGTAGCGCACAGCAGCGTTGCGGACAAAAAGTTATTAGAAGAGAAAATGAGAAAGAAGTCATTTATCTGTTATTTTAAAAACATAGTTAAATAAAAAAAGAAAGAGTAGACAATAGCAGGGGAAAAGAATAAAAAACCAGGATAAGTAAAATCCGGAAAGCCAGTTAACATAATATTCATTATGCGATGGCCACGCAATAATTTATAAATTATAAAGTATGGGCCGTTCGCATAATGACTATTATGTTAAAGCCACACCCCAAAAGAAAAAGAGAAAAGGGCACCGACGAAGAAAAAGAGAAGGTTGAGTGAAGCGAAGCCGGAATAAATTAAAAGATAAAAAAAGCACCGCGTTACTAAAGGTGCTTTTTTTCGTTGAAGGGGTGTAGGCGTCTGGCAGTTGTGAAAAGAAACGAGGAATAAAAATCCGAGTCATTGAATTGTCATTTAAAAATCAAAATAAGATAATCGTGAAAAAGGGGGTGTAAGCGTATGGCCGTTTTGAAAAGAAACGAGGAATAAAAAACCGAGTCATTCAATTATCATTTTAAAGTCAAAATAAAATAAATGTGAAAAAAGGGGTATTGATACACAAAAAAACAGGCAAGAGAAATTAAAAAGGACAGGGCTGAGAAAAAGAAAAGAGAGGTATGAGACATATGATATGGCCAAAACAGAGAAAGTGGCTCAGAAGGGCTTATTTTAAATAAAATAAAAAAAGATGCTGTCAAGTTTCAGCGGCGCGAGAATCGCGTCCGTTGCAAACGCTTAAACAGCATCTTTGCGCGAGAGAGGGAGAGAGAGGTATTTAAAAGC
>Ga0272441_10010648_pt1 | contig 13848 bp, 10 predicted proteins | sample SSMProp6N_FD_193582 | JGI IMG/M metagenome (GOLD analysis project Ga0272441, IMG submission 193582) | Marine sediment archaeal communities from Little Sippewissett salt marsh, Falmouth, MA, United States - SSM-Prop-6N | ecosystem: Environmental > Aquatic > Marine > Wetlands > Sediment ... | reverse complement strand
CCTAGGCATGCTCGCCTTCGCCGTGGATCACCTCTGGCATCAGGGCGCCTGGCCGAAGGACATCCCGGTGCAGCGCGTGCTCGGCCCGACCGAGGCGCCGCTCTCGAACCCTAAGGGCTTCACCATGGACCGGCGCAGCCTCATCGCGGGCTGCATGGCCGCCTACACGATCATGATGGACGAGCGACGTGTGCCCGGCCGGCTTCGCGCCAGTCGCCACGACGTCGGCCCCGCCGAGCTGTTACACGCGAGTGCGAAATACGTCATCGCGCATGACGATTCGGGCGAGCTCCCGGAGGAGATCGCCGTTGACCCCGTGCCGCCGCTGCCGGGCGTGGCGGACACGCCGGTCATCACCGACCGCCGCTTCGGCTCCACGAACATGCCGCCCGACTGGGACGTCACCGCGCTCTGGGACCTGCTCCGGTGGCAGTCCTGGAGCTACCGCCCGGCCGTGCCCGGGCGGACGGAGTAGGGCCTCTCAGTGCGGAATGCGGAGTTCGGAGTGCGGAGTGTGTTCCCCAGGTGGTTGGGTGTGCGAGTGAGCGGGTGTGCGAGTGCGCGAGTGCGCGGGTGCGCGGATGCGTGAGCAAGTTCCGCAGGCTCTCTGGTAGGCCGGTGAGCCGATGAGCCGGTGGGCCGGTGAGCGAGTGAGCGGGTATGCGGGTGAGCGAGTTCGTTCCGCACCCGTCTCCGTCCCGCGTCTTCGTCCCGCGTCTCCGCCCCGCGTCTCCGTCCCGCGTCTTCGTCCCGCGTCTTCGTCCCGCGTCTTCGCGGGATTCTCTGCGTGCTCTGCGAGAGATCGCTCTGTTCTTGAGTTCGTTTCGTGGGTCGGTGGGCCGGTGAGCCGGTTCTCCATGGCGTTGCGTGTAGTTGCGTTCGTTCTGTACATGCTTCCTTGTGCCGTTCTCGGCGCTCTCTGCGTGCTTTGCGGTGGAAGGCGGTCCCGTCCGAGTTTGTTTCGTAGGACCGCAACTCGAAGACACGGTCAAGGCGGCCTTGACCGTGCCACCCGGCGCAAGCAGGGGTCTAACTCCGTTTCGCACTCTTCTCTGACGACTGACCTCTGACCTCTGACCTCTGGCCTCTGACCTCTGACTTCTGACCTCTGACTTCTGACCTCTGACTTCTGACTTCTGACCTCTGACTTCTGACTTCTGATCCCGCGTCCGCGCGGGACCGTCCGAGTTCGTTGCAGGCCGGCCGGAATCTCGCCCCGGCCGTGTTTTTTCACGTATGTCCAGTATTCTCCTTGACTTACGTGCCATCGTGGCTAACAATAATGGTCGCGCATCCCCTCGCGAAGCCGTCATGGCGCGGCGGGCCGGTGTGCATGTGAACCGGGCAGATTCCCCTCTCAGCAAGGAGCCGCTCATGAGCGAAGAACCTTCCATAGCCGTTTTCATCGATTTCGAGAACCTCGCCATCGGCGTACGCGATCTGAAGGGCGCCGACACCTTCCGGATCGAGCTGGTGCTCAAGCGCCTGCTCGAGAAGGGCCGGGTGGTCTACAAGCGCGCCTACAGCGACTGGACCAACTACCGCGGCGAGGTGCGCAAGTTCCACGCCCAGGGCATCGAGCTGGTGGACATTCCCCAGACGAAGATGACCGGCAAGAACTCCGCCGACATTCGCATGGTGGTCGACGCCATCGACCTCTGCCACACGAAGGACAACATCGACACCTTCGCTCTCGTCTCCGGGGACAGCGATTTCTCGCCCCTGGTCTCGAAGCTCAAGGAGAACAACAAGCGCGTCATCGGCTGCGGCATAAAGAGCTCCACGTCCAGCCTGCTCGTGGGCAACTGCGACGAGTTCATCTACTACGACGACCTCATCCGGGCCACCGCCGTGAAGCCGCGATCGTCCTCCAAGAAGAAAACGGCCAAGAAGGCCACCAGGAAGCGCAAGACCACGTCCAAGGCTGCGGGGCCCGAGACGGAGACGCCCGAGCCGAACGCGGCGGAGACGAAGAACGACGTGGACAAGAGCGAGGAGGCCCGGGTCAGGGTGCTGGAGATCATTCGCTCGCTCCAGGCCGACTACGACGTGCTCTGGGGCTCCATGATCAAGCAGACCGTGCGTCGCGTGCATCCCGGCTTCCAGGAGAGCTACCACGGCTACCGCACCTTCGCCGAACTCCTCGAAGACCTCGCCGACCGCGGCGACATCGAGCTCGAACACGACAAAAGCCGCGGCAACTACAAGGTGACGCTGGTGTCGGAGTGAGGGGGGCTCACGCGCCATCCTGAACAGCGAAGTATCTCGCCAGTACCTCCTTGTCTATTCGGGCCCATGTGGCATCAAGCCTGGGCATGTCCTTAGCGGGGAGCCTGTCATGAAGGATGAAGTTGGCCACACAGAAGTGCTTCATCGCTCTGTCATTGTACCAGGATTCCAGAACGTCAGGCAGAGCAACTTGGCTGGCCACTAGGGTCTCCAGTTCGTCGATGTCCAATACGTGAACATACGGCCGACTGCGCACTTTGGGAGGGAAGCGCATCCTGCGGTACGCCCTCTTGATGGCGCGCAGACGAGCCAGGAAAGGGTGCTGGATGATCGGCGTCAGTGTGACTACGACGGGGAAAATCCTGGTGAAGGAATTGTAGTCCCGCCCGGCGACCTCGAATCTGCCGTCCTGGAAATCCCTGATCACTGTGGCGAGTTGCTGTGCTGCCTTGAGGACAGAGCGCTCCTTCATGTCGTCAACGAACGTCTCTATGTCTCCGTGTGCATACACCTCCAGCTTGAGTCGTGAGGTCTTTGCTTCGATGAACACCACGCTGTCGCCCGACATGACAATCGCGTCACTGGCCTGCTTTCGCCTCCTCCTTGTTCCGTATTCCGGTGGTTCTACTGGCGCGTCAGGCTTTGACGAACAGGGCAGGTAGTGGTTCAGCACGTCGCGGACTTCCTCCTCAAATAGCTTGCCGAAGGCGTTCGAAAAGGCGTGGAACCCCTTCTCGTCGCCTCTTAGGCCATCGGCCATGGCCCAATAGATCCCGTCGCTCATCTTGTGAGCGAGGAACTGCGGATGTGCGCATACGAGGCGACCACTGTCGAGACGCAGCAGCGGCTTCGTCCGCAAAGCGAAGAAGTGATGGTCCTCACCGACGCCCCGTGCTGAGCCGATGTCGTCCTTCAGCTCATCGAGTGTCTGGGTCATCTGAGCAAAGGTGCTGGCGTACTCGTCTGTGCCTATCTTGGTCACGGGGCGGAACTCGGTCTCGGCAAAACACGTGTCTTCCCCTATGCCGGATCTCACGCACCTGGAGGCTCTGGCGTATATGCCAAACAGAAGGGCAATATAGGCCTCAATGCCGATCCGGGCGGTACGTCTGAACGCGGCGTCAAAGTCATAGGCTGCTCGCGTAATGTGCGGCAGTTCGACGAAGAGGCGGTAGCATCTTGCTATCTGGTACTTCATCGCGAAGGTGTTCAGGAAATTGAGCTGACGGAGCACCATCGCCGCCAAGTAGTTCGGCGCCTCCTCCGGCGCGATTTCCGGGCTCGGTTCCCACACTTCACTAGCCATAAGGCAGCACTGGCCCCATTCGGATAGGTCCTCGCTTGTCCGAATGGGTCTCCCGTCCCCGGTGCAATGGCGAACAGCGGCCTCCATCAGGGTCAGCAACTGCTGCCCGAAGAAGACGATGCGGTCCGTTGCGCCTCGCTCCCGCAAACGCTCTTCTATCCTCTGCAGGATTTCCGGCGAGAAGACCTGCTTGCACAGACTAAGCTGGAGATCTGGCTGCGAAAGGAAGCGGCCCTCAGCGATCAAGGCCGTTAGGCACGCTGCTGTGCTGACGCAGGAATCTCGGCTGAACTGAGAAAGCCTTTCTGCGAGCTTGGCTTCATCGCCTCTCTCGCCAGAAATGTCATAGTAGCTGAGGAAGCTCCCCAACAAGGCGGCCAACTCGGCGCGTTCTGGAGCGACAGGATCCCTGGCCATGCATCATCCCCCGCTGAACTTCGAAAAGGTGCTTTGCTGCATGCCACGCCCCGGCGCAGCAGCCTAGAGCGTATCATGCGCGGCGTTACTATGAAACAGCAAAGCCAGAGGAACTGGTCTGCGGGGGCTCTGGCATGGGCGGACCAGCTAGCAGCCGCAGAAACCAGGGCCTCAACCAGCCCCTTGGCGTGAAGCGACTTGACAATCGTCGCGCGTATGGTATACTGTATGTACGATATAGCATATGAGCGGAGAAACCCATGGCGGACCAGATGATCGTGCGGCTGGACGGGAAGTTGAAGAGCAAGGTCGCCAGGCTGGCGAAGGCGGAGGGGAAGAGCGTGAGTGAGGTAGTGAGGGGACTGCTCAATGAGTATGTGCGGGATCGGGATATGGGCGCATACATCGACGATCTGTGGGATCGGATGGGCGCGAAGCTGAGGGCGAAGCGGCGTACGGTCAAGGATATCCCACGCGCGATCCGTGATGTCCGGGCCCGGTCATGATCCGGGCGGTGCTGGACACAAACGTCTTTGTCTCGTCCTTCTTTGGCGGGGTGCCGCGCGAAGTGGTGGACCTGTGGAAGACGGGCGAGGTGCAGCTTTGCCTCTCCCGGCCCGTCGTAGAGGAGTACGTTGCCGTGCTGCAACGCCTGGGGCTGCAGGACGCAGATGAGTTGGCCGAGCTGCTCGACGTCTTCGCGCGCGGACACAACGTGCTGTTCACGGCAAGGACGCCCTCTCTGCACATCGTCAAGTCGGACCCCGATGACGACAAGTTCATCGAGTGTGCTGTGGCCCTCAAGGCGGAGTTCATCGTCTCCGGTGACAAGGCGCTGACGGAGGTCGGCACCTACATGGGGATTCGGATCGTCAGTCCGAGGCAATTCCTGGAAGAGCGGCCGGGGGCGAGCCGCTGAAGGGCCCGTACCGCGATTGCCCGTTTGCACACAGGGCATGACGGGACTCGTCGGGGGCGGTATTCCGCTCCCGCGTTGGGAGCTTGTTCCGCCGGGTTCGCGATTTGGCCTCTAGACGCCCACAGCACCTTCCATTCTCCCTTGCACGCCCCATTTCCTTGTGCTATAGTGCGTTTTTGCCTTTGCTTGGGGGCGGCACAGCGACGACAACGCAATCGGTACTGGTTTTGGAGGTATCGAACGATGGCGAAGAAGGGCGTATCGCGGAGAAAATTCCTGGGGCAGGCGGTGGGGGCGGCGACGGCCTTTACCATCGTGCCGAGGCATGTGCTGGGGGGGAACGGGTCGCCGCCGCCGAGCGAGAAGATCAATCATGCGGTGATCGGCACGGGCGGTATGGGCCGCGGCCATGTGGGCTACGCGCTGCGCGACAAGAAGGCGGCGCTTGTGGCGGTGTGCGATGTGGACGCGAAACACCTCGGTCTCGCCATGGACATGGCCAAGAAGGCGGGCCAGGCCTGCCAGGGCTACAAGGATTTCCGCGAGGTGCTCGATCGCGGCGATATCGACGTGGTCCACGTGCCCACGCCGCCGCATTGGCACGCCCTCGTGTCCATCGCCGCTGCCGATGCGGGCTGCGATGTGTGGTGTGAGAAGCCCATGACGCGCACCATCGGCGAGGGACAGCACGTTATCGACGCCATCCAGCGCAACGGACGGGTGTTCCGGCTGAACACCTGGTTCCGGTTCAGCAGCAACTACTACGGCTTCGGCGCGTCGAGGGACATCAAGAAGCTGCTCCTGAACGGCTGTCTCGGCTGGCCGGTGAAGGTGCGCGTGAGCCGGGCGGCGGGGTTCAACTGGAAGGTGAAGCAGTGGAGCGGCCACCTGAACGATGCGCCCCAGCCCGTGCCGAAGGAGCTGGACTTCGATTTCTGGCTCGGCCCCGCGCCGGTGAAGCCCTATACGCGCCACCGCACGCACAGCAGCTTCCGCGGCTACTGGGACTACGACGGCGGCGGCCTGGCCGACATGGGCCAGCACTACCTGGACCCGGTGCAGTATTTCCTGGGCAAGGACGACACCAGCCCCGTGGAGATCAAGGCCTATGCACCGTGGCCGGCCCATCCCGACGCGTGCGACGTGTGGGGGCGGGTCGATCTGAAATACGAAGATGGCTGCCACCTGATTCTCGAGTCGGGTGAGTGGGGCAAGTCGGAGCCGGAGGGCCAGCCCTTCATCGAGGGACCCAAGGGCAAGATCTTCAAGGGGTTCCGCCTGGAGCCGGAATCGCTGTATGACGCCGTGGCGGAGATGCCGGACCCGCCGCCCATGATCTCGGACTTCAACCAGTCGATCGTCACGCGGCAGAAGTTCGGCCTGAACGAATCCAACGGCAATCGCAGTAACATCCTCGTCCATCTCGCCAACTGCGCGATCCGGACGGGGCGGACGCTGCGGTTCGATCCGAAGACGCAACGCTTCATCGGCGACGAGGAGGCCAATCGCCTGGCCGACCAGCCCATGCGCGCGCCGTGGCATCTGTGAGACTCCCGCAGAGGAGATGCAACTGATGGGTGGCGAAGGCCTTTCGCGTCGGACGTTCCTGCGGCGGTCGGCGGCAGCCGCGGCATTCACCATCGTTCCCCGCCATGTGCTGGGCGGATCGGGGCATGTTGCGCCCAGCGAGAAGCTGACCCACGCCGTGATCGGCGTCGGCGGCATGGGGCGAGGACACGTGCGCTACGCCCTGGGCGACAAGAAGGCCGTACTCCTGGCGGTCTGCGACGTGGACTCGAAGCACGTCGACCTGGCCCTCAAGATGGCCGAGAGCGCCGGGCATCCCTGCAAGGGGTACAGAGATTTCCGCGCCGTCCTCGACCGCGGCGACATCGACATCGTGCACGTTCCCACACCGCCGCACTGGCACGCCCTGATCTCCATCGCCGCCGCCGAGGCGGGGTGCGACATCTGGTGCGAGAAGCCCATGACGCGCACCATCGCCGAAGGGCAGCACATCGTGGACGCCGTGCAGCGCAACGGTTGCATGTTCCGGCTCAACACGTGGTTCCGTCTCTACAGCAATCTGTACGGTTTGGGGTCCACGGCGAAGCCCATCAAGAAGCTGGTGAGCAACGGCCTGCTCGGCTGGCCCATCACGGTTCGCGTCAGCCCGGCGACGGGCTTTGGCTGGCGGACGCGGGGGTGGAGCGGGAAGACGAACCTGAAGCCGGAGCCGATTCCGGCGAATCTCGACTACGACCTGTGGCTGGGCCCGGCTCCCTCCAAACCCTACAACCGCCACCGCACACACGGCACGTTTCGCGGCTATTGGGACTACGACGGCGGCGGTCTGGCCGACATGGGGCAGCATTACCTCGATCCGGTGCAGTACATCCTCGACAAGGACGACACGAGCCCCGTGGAGATCAAGGCCAACGCCATGTGGCCCCAGCACCCGGACGCGGTGCTGCCGTGGGGCCGTGTGGAGATGACCTACGCCGACGGCTGCCGGATCATCCTGGAGTCCGGCGAATGGGGCGAGATGGAGACGAAGGGCAAGCCCTACATGGAGGGCCCGAAGGGCAAGATCTATCAGGGGTTCCGCCTCGATCCGCCCGATCTGGTCGATGCGCTGGCAGTGCTGCCCGATCCGCCGCCGATGATCTCGCAGTTCAACGAGTCGGTGATCACGCGGCAGAAGTTCGGTCTGAACGAAGCCAACGGCAACCGCAGCAATATCCTCGTCCACCTCGCCAACTGCGCGATCCGGACGGGGCGCACGCTGCGGTTCGATCCGAAGACACAGCGCTTCGTCGGCGACGAGGAGGCCAATCGCCTGGCCGAGCAGCCGATGCGGGCGCCGTGGCATTTGTGAGAGGGTACACGTTTTCCGTGAGGTATAGATGATGGTGCGACAGAAGACGGTGCTGGGGGTTGTGTGTGTGGTGCTGTGTGTGGCCGTGTCGGCGGCCCTGGCGGCCGATGCGAAGGTGGCGGAGCTCATCGACAAGATGCCGGCGGAAGGCAGCGCCGAGGGAACGAAGCTGACGGCGGAGCTGGTGAAGCTCGGGCCCGACGCGATCATGGAGGTGTGCAAGATGCTCGTGCCGCCCGGCACGGGCGACGACGTGAAGGCACGCTTCGCCCTGAGCGGCTTGGCCATGTACTGCTCGCGTCCCGAGGCCGAGGCGGAGCGGAAGATGTACGCCGAGGTACTCATGAAGGCGTTGAAGACGGCCTCCGACAACGAGGTGCGCGCCTTCCTGATCCGCCAACTCCAACTCGTCGGCAAGGACGATGCCGTACCCATGCTGAGCGGATACCTGGCCGACGATCGCCTCTGCGAGTCGGCCGCGCGGGCCTTGCTCTCCATCCGCACGCCGGCGGCCGTGAATGCGCTCGTTCAGGCGCTGCCCAATGCCAAGGGCGATCGTGTTCTGACGCTCATCCGCGCCGTGGCGCAGTGCCGGGCGAAGGAGGCCGTGGCGGCGATCAAGCCCCATGCCGCGAGCACCGATGCCAATCTCCGTCGCGCCGCGCTGTATGCCCTGGCCAATATTGGCTGCACGTCGGCCGAGGAGACGCTGAAGAAGGCGACCGAGGCGGAGGATCCCTTCGAGCGTGCGCGGGCCACGTCGTACTATCTCCTCTACGCCAAGCGCCTCGCCGAGGCGGGCAACACGGAGCAGTGCGCCAAGATCTGCCGCCAGATGATCGAGACGCGCACCGCGCCGGAGGACAAGAACGTCCAGTGCGCCGCCCTGAGCACGCTCGTCTCGACCGTGGGCAAGAAGGCACTGAACGACCTGCTTCGCGCCGTGGACAGCGACAACAAGCAGATCCGCGAGGCCGCCCTGGCGCTGGCCTGCGGGATCCAGGACGAGTTCGTCACGGTGCGGTTCGTCAACAAGATGATGCAGGCGCCGCCGGAGGTGAAGGTCGAGATCCTCAACATGCTCGGCCGTCGCGGCGACAAGACGGCCATGGAGGCCATTCTCGCGGCGCTGAAGGACAAGGAGAAGCCGGTGCAGATTGCCGCTATCCAGGCTGCGGCGCGGCTCGGCGGCGAGTCGGCCGTGCCGTCGCTCATTGACGTGCTCAAGACCGAGGACGCCGACGTCATCAAGACTGTGAAGGACGTTCTGGCGCGTATGCCCGGCGAGAAGGTGCTGAAGGCCGTGGCCGACGCCGTGCCCACGGTGCCCCCGAAGTCGTCCATCGCCCTGCTGCAGATCCTGTCCGAGCGCCACGCCCGGGCCTACTCGGCGGTCGTCTTCGCCGCGTGCAAGAACGAGGACAAGTCCGTACGCAAGGAGGCGATCAAGGCCCTGGGCAACACGGCATCGCCCGAGCAGCTTCCTGAGATGATCGGCGCGGTGCTGCTCAAGACCGAGAGCAGCTCCGATCGCTCGGCCGCTCAGAAGTCGATCGGCTCCGTGACGAAGCGTATCGCCGACCCGGCCCAGCGCGCCGACGCGGTGCTCGCCTCGCTGGAGAAGACCAGCGGCGAGAAGCGAGGCTGGCTCATCCAGACGCTGCCGCGCATCGGCGGCAAGAAGGCGCTGGACACGGTCCTGCGCGAGATGCAGAGCGACGACGCCAAGATCAAGGACGCATCGGTGCGGGCCCTGGCCGACTGGGAGGAGATTGAGGCGGCGCCGAAGCTGCTGGAGATCGCCAAGACCACCGATCAACTGCCGCACCACGTCCTCGCCCTGCGCGGCTACGTGCGCCTTGTCCGGGCCATCCGGTATCCCTCCGAGCGCGAGCTGCGCGCGTCCAAGGAGGCCCAGCAGGAGATGAAGGACAAGGAAGCGCAGAAGCTGCAGATGCTCAAGGACGCCCTGGCCATCGTCAAGCGGCCGGACGAAATCAAGGGCATCCTCGGCGCTCTGGCCGACGTGCGCACGGTGGAGTCGGTGCAGGTGATCGAGCCGTATCTGGACAACGACGCGGTGAAGAACGAGGCGGCGCAAGCCGTGGTGAAGATCGTCGTGCCGCGCCATCGACGGGACAAGGGCGTGGTCGATCCGGCCGTGCAGCCGGCCCTGAAGAAGGCCGTGCCGCTCATCCGTGACAAGAAGAAGAAAGCGGAGGCGGAGAAGATCCTGAGCGTCCTGCCCCTGCCCGACACGCTCAACCTGGCCTGGCGCAAGCCGGTGAAGGCGAACAAGCCGCAGGAGGGCGATCGCGAGCCGAAGTACGCCGTGGACGGGGACTACCAGGAGAGGCACAAGAGCGCCTGGTTCGCCCGCGGCTGGCCGGTGTGGCTCGAGGTCGATCTGCAGAAGCCGGCGAAGGTCGAGAGCGCACACATCTGGTTCTACTGGGACGGCAAGCGCTATTACCAGTACAAGATCGAGACGTCCATGGACGGCAAGGAATGGAAGACGGTCGTCGACGCCAGCAAGAACACGAAGCCCGGCGACGCGCGGGGCGTCAAGCACCAGTTCGCGCCGACGGAGGCGCGCTACGTGCGGTGCAACATCCTGAAGAACAGCTCCAACCCGTCGGTGCACCTGGTCGAGTTCAAGCTCTACGGCGAGGGCACCACGCCCAAGCCGCCCCCGCCGCCGAAGCCGGACGCCGAGGGCTTCGTATCGCTCTTCAACGGCAAGGACCTTACGGGCTGGACGGGCTCGACGAAGGGCTACTACGTGAAGGACGGCGTGCTGATCTGCGATCCGAAGAAGGGCGGGTTCCTCAGGACAGAGAAGCAGTACAGCGACTTCGCCTTCCGGTTCGACTTCAAGCTGCAGCCCGGCGGGAACAACGGCGTGAGCATCCGCTATCCCGGCAAGGGCAGCGGCGCCTACGCGGGCATGGAGATCCAGATCCTCGACAACACGGCGGAGAAGTACGCCAAGCTGAAGCCGTATCAGTATCACGGCTCCATCTACGGCATCGTCCCGGCCAAGCGCGGCTTCCTGAAGCCGCTGGGCGAATGGAACACGGAGGAGATTCGCGCCAAGGGCTCGCACATCACCATCACCCTCAACGGCACGGTCATCACCGACGCCGACCTCTCCAAGATCGACAAGCCCATGGACGGCAAGGAGCACCCCGGCATGCGCGAGACGTGCGGCATCATCGGCTTCATGGGGCATGGGTGCCAGGTGGAGTTCCGCAACATCAAGATCAAGGAGTTGAAGTAGGGGGAGAAGGTAGGAGAGAGGAAGGGGGCGGCTCCGCAGGTCGTCAAGCAGTACCGACAGGGAAAGGGGGACGAAATGAGATCTCTGCTGTATGCCCTGCTCTTCGCGATCTCCTGTACCTGCCTTGCAGATGATGCGGTCATCCCAGGATGGCAGACAACATCGCCGCTATGGAAGAGCGAGAAGGGCGGCCTAGTCGCCGACATTCCTGCCGGCGAATATGCGCGAATCGTCACCACGTCCACGTACCCCAAGCCCGATGTCAGCATGGAGTTCAGAATCGGCCGGTGGCGGGGCGAGAAGCCGGGCTTCGCCTTCTACTGGGGCATGAAGTCGGACCGAGGAAAGCAGACCTATGATCGCTACCAGTTGGTCTTCGAGCCGAACAGGATCTTTGTGGTTCGGCTCATGCCGGATCAGCCGGCGAAGATCCTGCAGAGCTTGGGCCTGAGTACACCGGCCGGGCGGTGGGTCCGGTTGGCACTCAAGTACAAGTCCGGCAAGCTGTTCGTCGCGATCGGCGGCAAGAAGCAGATCACGCTTCCTCTGGAGCAGGCCACCGTCTCCGGGCATCTCGCCTTCCACACCAGCGTTCCCGTCCAGATCCGCAAGCTCAAGCTGCCTTAGGAGCCAACTCGTCACGCTGCGAACTGCGGCCATGCTTAGGCCGGCGCTGGGGCTGCTCTCTCTGATGGCAACATTCGCCTTCATCCCTCCCTTGACATTCCCCTGCGTTTTCCATACTATTGGTGATCTGTTTTCTCCGCGCACACCGGCGCCGGAGGGCCGAGGAGGGCGCCGGGGTGAGGAGGATGCACGAGAGTAGGGAGGATCGCCTATGGCGAAGAAGGATCTGACCCGACGAACGTTCCTCAAGGCATCCGCAGCGGCCCTCGCTGCGCCTGCGATCATTCCCGCTTCGGCCATCGGCGGCGACGGGCGGCCGGCCCCCAGCGAACGAATCCACATCGGCGGCATCGGCATCGGCGGCAACGGCAGCGGGCACCTCTCGCGTCACCTGAGCAGCGCCGAGACGCAGGTCGTGGCCGTGTGCGACGTGGACAAGACCCACCGCCTGGAGGCCCAGCAGAAGGCCAACGAGAAATACGCGGACCTCATGGAGAAGGGCTCCTACAAGGGCTGCGACGCCTACGACGACTTCCGTGAGCTGCTCGATCGGGACGATGTCGACGCCGTCTGGATCTCCGTCCCCGACCACTGGCACGCGCTGATCTCCATCGCCGCCGCACAGGCCGGCAAGGACATCTATTGCGAGAAGCCGCTCTCCCTTACCATCGGCGAGGCGCGTGAGATGGTGAAGGCCGTGCGCCGCTATGATCGCGTGTTCCAGACCGGCAGTCAGCAGCGCTCGTCGTTCCGATTCCGACTCGCCTGCGAGCTGGTGCGCAACGAGCGCATCGGCAAGCTGGTCTCCTGCCACGTGAACGTGGGCGGGCCGTCGCAGTATTGCTATCTGCCGGCGGAGCCCGTTCCGGACGATCTGGACTGGGAGATGTGGCTCGGGCCCGCGCCGTGGCGCCCTTACAACAAGGGGATCCACCCCTACTCCTGGCGCTCCTACCGCGACTACTCCGGCGGCGGCATGACCGACTGGGGCGCGCACCATTTCGACATCTGCCAATGGGCGCTGGACCAGGACACCGGCGGCCCCATGGAGATCATCCCGCCCGACGGCAAGGACGTGAAGTGGCTCACCTATGTCTACCGTGGCGGCGTCACCGTCCAGCGCGGCGGCTACACCGGGCCGGGCAGCGGGATCACCTTCAAGGGCACCAAGGGCATGGTGGAGGTGAGCCGCAGCCACATCAAGACCGATCCGCCCAGCCTGCTCGACGAGCCGATCGGGCCGGGCGAGGTCCATCTGTACGAAAGCAAGAACCACGCGGGCAACTGGCTCGAGTGCATCCGCACGCGCAAGCGCCCCATCTGCGATGTCGAGGTGGGCTGTCGGTCCGTTACCGTCTGCCATCTGGGCAACATCGCCTATTGGCTGGGTCGCCCGCTCAAATGGAATCCCGAGAAAGAGGAGTTTGTCAACGACCCCGTAGCCGACCGCTGGCGCGACCGCCCCAAGCGAACCCCCTGGCGGCTGTAGCGCCGTCTGTTCCCGCAGGAGAGTGCCAACCACCATGACCCCCAAGCACCGCAAGCAATGCACGTCGGGTCCCGCCCCGTCAGCGACGTCCGAACGGATCAGCCGCCGTCGATTCCTCAAGGCATCGGCCGCCGCGTTCGCCGCCCCCACGATCATCCCGGCAACGGCCCTCGGCAACGAGACGCGCCTGCCGCCCAGCGAGCGGATCGTCATGGGCGCCATCGGCGTCGGCGGCATGGGCAAGGGCGACATGGGCTCCTTCATGCACTCCAAGGAGGTGCAGATGGTCGCCGTGTGCGACGTGGACGCCGACTTCCTGAGCGCGGCCAAGAAACAGGTGGAGGACTACTACGCCAAGCAGTCCGACAAGGGCTCCTACAAGGGCTGCGACGGCTACACCGACTTCCGCGACCTCATGGCGCGCGATGACATCAACGCCGTCACCATCGGCACGCCCGATCACTGGCACGCGCTGATCTCCATCGCCGCCGCCAAGGCGGGCAAGGACATCTACTGCCAGAAGCCGCTCTGCCTCACCATCGAGCAGGGCCGGGCCATGGTGAACGCCGTGCGCCGCTACGCGCGCGTCTTCCAGACGGGCAGCCAGCAGCGGTCGGAATACAACGGCAGGTTCCGCCGCGCGTGCGAGTATGTGCGCAGCGGGCGGATCGGGAAGGTGCAGACCATCCACGTGAGCTGCGGC
>Ga0272441_10010647_pt1 | contig 13849 bp, 10 predicted proteins | sample SSMProp6N_FD_193582 | JGI IMG/M metagenome (GOLD analysis project Ga0272441, IMG submission 193582) | Marine sediment archaeal communities from Little Sippewissett salt marsh, Falmouth, MA, United States - SSM-Prop-6N | ecosystem: Environmental > Aquatic > Marine > Wetlands > Sediment ... | reverse complement strand
TAGTTAATGTAGAGGAAAATGTGTGAACTCAAAGTTGTTGTAAACGAAAAACAAGTGTTTGAGAACGCAATTTATGCTAAAGCTAGCGGAACCGAAGTTGTAGTCAAGGACGTTTTTGGAAAAACAATGGAATTCAAGAATCATAAAATCCTTGAAATCAACATAGCTAAAGAACAACTGACTCTAGCTGAACTCGAATAGAATCGATTTCAACACCAAAAAGTGGACTACGTTTTTAATATCAAAGTAGGTTAACTCATAATTTTTGTTCCCAATTATTTTCGTGATTCTCATGTAGTTACTATTTGTTCCATTCGAGGAAAAGAACCTTGACAGAATCTTCAGTCTCAAATATTCCATTTACAAAAAGAAAGTCAGACGATGGATATAATATAATGCTGATGTGGGTTTGAGGTTAAAATTTAGTCATAGAAATAGTAGTCGATGTTATTCCTTTCTGAAAACATATATCGCCCATCCTATAGTTTCTCTACCTCCCTGGAGATATATGTGCTTCTCACGGGTCTTTCGTTTTACTAGCTCGCTGATATCAGGGTCGTCGGGATGGGTTCTGACATACTCATCAACAGCCCACCATTGAAGCGTCTCATAGTGGTCCCAATCGTCGAAATCACTCACGAGTGTGTAAAGGCAGCTTAATCCTTCGTTCTCTCCCACTATTACATTATTCTGATGAGTACCAAAATCATTTATGTTGATTCCTTCTATATCCAAGTACTCTTTACTCGGTTCCATCAACCAGAAAGGTTCTCCTACTACAATCAGCCCTCCATTTTTTACCATTCCTTTCAATGCTTGAATCGTTCCCCGATGACCACCGTACACCCAACTTGCCCCGATACAAAGCGCCGCATCAAAGGAGGAAGGAACTTCAGGTCTATAATCCGCCCCATCCATCTCCACAAATTTAATATCCGAGTCTGGTACTCGCTTCCGACGCTTTTCTATGCAATCTTGAATGCAGTTGGGAGAAATATCTACGCCTATACCTGTAATATCATAGAGCTCCGCTAGCCTGATGAGAAACTCTCCTTTTCCACAAGCTACGTCTAGGACACGTTCTCCTCGCTTCAATCGGAGGAGTTGGCACAGCCGCTCAAACTTCTCGCTGTTCAGTGGATTACACAAGTGGTGTCGTTTATGGGTGATGTCATAATACTTCCATGTATCCATTATTAGTTCACCTAAAACAGCCAGAACTAGTAAAAAAGTTACTAATAGTGTTTTCCAACATAGATGGCGCGCATTATTTTTGCGATGTCTCTTTTCTCTCCAAATAGGAATCCCAAAAAAGGCCTCCAACCCCAAGAATAAGGCCTGTGCTAATTGCTTCTTTGCTGAGTATTATTGATCCAATAATTCCTATTACCATTCCAGAATTTGTAACCCAAAAACGCCAATCATGGACATTCATAGCTTCTCTAGCTCACCTACATAGGCATGGCATTTATTAAAGTTTGCAACCCAATAGTGGTAAACCACATTCGCGCCGTCAGTTTGGTTTGGGTTTGGGGATTAAAATTTAACCCTAGAAAAAAAGGGGAGTTTCACGGTTTGGAGTGTGGCGATGTATCCAATGGTCCCCTGTTCAAATCTCCGTGACCCCACCAATTGTGACTAGGGGACCTCACTTTGGTTAGCAATTTCTTGCTGCTCTTAGACAAGGTCGAACCGGTCTAGGTTCATTACTTTGTTCCATGCGGACACGAAATCATGAACGAACTTTTCCTTTGCATCATCAGACCCATAGACTTCCGCCAAAGCCCGAAGCTGAGAATTAGAACCAAAGATAAGGTCTACACGAGTGCCGGTCCATTTGAGTTTGTTTGTTTTCCGATCATACCCCTCAAACAACTCTTCATCATCTGAGGTTGCCTTCCAGACTGTATTCAAATCTAGCAAATTCACAAAGAAATCAGTAGAAAGAGTTTCAGGTCTTTTAGTGAAAACACCATTCTGAGACTGCCCAAAGTTAGCGTTCAACACCCTCAGACCACCAATTAAGACTGTCATCTCAGGAACAGTAAGAGTCAGCAATTGTGCACGATCAACCAGTAATTCCTCTGCTGAAACAGCATATTTGCTTTTAAGGTAATTACGGAACCCATCCGCAACCGGCTCAAGTACACCAAAGGACTCTACATCAGTTTGTTCTTGGCTTGCATCTGTTCTTCCTGGCGAGAATGGAACAGTTATATCAAAACCTGCATTCTTTGCAGCTTGCTCAACACCAGCACAGCCACCTAAAACAATCAAATCTGCAAGGGAGACTTTCTTTGCCCCTGATTGGTCACTATTAAACTCGTTTTGGACTCTTTTCAGGGTCTCCAGTACACTTTTTAGTTGTTCTGGTTGATTGACTTCCCAATCTTTTTGAGGGGCAAGACGAATGCGTGCACCATTAGCTCCACCTCGCTTGTCTGAACCACGGAATGTGGAAGCTGAAGCCCAAGCAGTAAACACCAGTTCTGAAATTGACAATCCTGAAGCAACAATTCTAGCTTTGAGTTCTGCGACATCTTGATCATCAATCAGTTCATGATCTACTACGGGAAGGGGATCTTGCCAGATCAGTTCTTCATCAGGAACTTCAGGACCGAGGTATCTTGAACGGGGACCCATATCCCTATGAGTTAACTTGAACCATGCTCTGGCAAAAGCTTCAGTGAACTCCTCTGGATGCTCGTGGAAGTACCGAGAAATTGACTCATAAATTGGATCCATCTTCAGTGCCATATCAGCAGTGGTCATCATGGTTGGAACCCGCTTTGAAGGATCATGAGCTGATGGTGCAAGATCTTTTTCAGCAACATTCTTTGGTCTCCATTGCCATGCTCCGCTTGGGCTTTTTATCAATTCAAAATTATAACCAAACAACATATCAAAATAGCCCATATCCCACCGAATCGGGTTTGGCGTCCATGCACCTTCTAGACCACTTGTTATTGTGTCGTTTCCCTTTCCACTGCCAAACTTACTTTTCCAACCAAGTCCTTGTTGTTCAATGCTAGCAACTTCTGGTTCAGGACCCATAAGTGATGGGTCTCCAGCCCCATGGCATTTACCCAATGTATGTCCTCCTGCAATGAGTGCTACTGTTTCTTTGTCCTTCATTGCCATGCGGGAAAATGTTTCCCGAACATCACGAGCTGATGCTAGTGGATCAGGGTTACCGTTTGGTCCTTCGGGGTTCACATAAATTAAGCCCATCTGAACTGCTGCTAAAGGATTTTCTAGGTTTCTATCTCCTGTGTAGCGTTTGTCACCAAGCCATTCACTTTCTGATCCCCAGTAAATGTCTTCTGATTCCCAGACGTCTTCCCGGCCACCTCCAAAACCAAAGGTTTTCAAACCCATAGACTCCAAGGCACAGTTCCCAGCGAGTATCATCAAGTCTGCCCAAGAGATTTTTCGTCCATATTTTTGTTTGATTGGCCAAAGTAAACGGCGTGCTTTGTCAAGGTTTACATTATCTGGCCAACTGTTAAGAGGGGGAAAACGTTGCGTGCCTGAAGAGGCTCCTCCCCTGCCATCACCTTTACGGTATGTTCCTGCGCTATGCCATGCCATCCGTATAAAAAGCCCACCGTAGTGACCATAATCTGCTGGCCACCATTCCTGTGAGTTAGTCATAAGTGCGTAAAGATCTTTTTTAAGGGCTTCAAAGTCAAGTTTTTTAAATTCTTCAGCGTAATTGAAATCGTTGCCCATGGGATTAGTAAGGGGACAATTTTGATGTAACCCGTTCAGATTTAGCTGGTTTGGCCACCAGTCTCGGTTTGAGGTTCCCATACGGGCTGTTCTAAATTCCTTTTTTTCGTTCATTTTTTAAACTCCTTTTACTATGTTTCCGTTATCAAAATTCAACTTGACCATAATCTTGTTGAAAATGCCATTTCAACGCGATTCACCCTTTTACTAATATATCGGCAATATTTACACTTTCTGAAAAATTGAACCAATTGGTTTAAGAGTCAAGTTTTGAGTCTAAAAAATGGAATTTTGTGGGAAAATATCTGTTGAAGTATCAAATTTTCACTAGAGATGTCTCAATTTAAGATTACTCATCTGTGCGCGCGTGACTTGTGGGTGATTTCACTTGCGATGCCGCTATGGCTGCGCTCAGTAAAACTAGAATACATGCTTCTTAAGGCGATTATCTTGCACAGTAGGGCAATTCGCCTTTCTCGTCGTGGTGTTTGACGCATTCTTCGCATTTTCCGTGAAGTGGGCACTCTTTCTCAGGACAAGGGCAATTGGGAGCAGTGTATGTTGACGACATAATATACGCATGGATTTTGGTCTCATAAAACCCTTTTTGTAAAGAGACTATGCTTTCAGTGCACGCAAAAGGGGAAATTTAGCGGATAAAAACTGGCGACATCTCACAAAATCCTGCTGTGCAAACCTCAAACTCATGACCTCGAGATATGGAAAAGATAACACTTGTTGCTTCCATCACCACGGAATGCAGTTTCTAAGCAAAGAAGAAAAAAATCGCCAAAATAAAGAAATACAAACAATGACTGGGCAATGAAAGCAAAGGTGTTGAAGAAACAAACACTCACCTAGAATGCGATTAAATCGTAAATACCCTATAGGAAATGACACAGCATTCTTTTTCTTTTCATTTTTTAGCATGGAAAGCTTTTGAAGAAAATTTCAAACATCAACTTTGTTCCATTTTTCAGTATCGTATTTCTTGCTACACAACGTTTTTATATCGCTAGTGATATTCCTGCTGATACATCTGATGTGGTAAAATGATTGCTCCCATTGCAGGCAGAAGATTAGGAGTGCCCCGAGGCCTTCTTGGCTTTCTAGTTCTAAAAATGCTTAGTGAAAAACCCATGTCAGGAATGGAAATCATAGAAGAAATCGAAAATCAAACTGGAAGCTGGAAACCAAGCCCTGGATCAATATATCCCCTACTTGCCCGACTGGAAAAAAAAGGCTTCACAAAGGAGCTGCCAAGAGACGATATGGGCTCCAAACGCTATGTTTTCACAGAAGAAGGCAAAAAGTTCTTGAAACAACAAGTAGAAGCTGGAAAAGCTTTCATTGAAAGAATCGAGTTCCTTGCACCCATGCTAGTTGGGGGATTCAACATTGAATGTAATAGCAACAAATTTTTTCCATCAAAAGAAACTGTCCAGAAATTAGTGAAATCATTCATTTTTCTACGCCAGAATTTTGATAGCATAAATGAGGAAGACGCTAAGGAACTTTCTGAAGTTCTAGAAGATGGATACGTTACAATTGAAAAAATCGTTCAAAGAATCAAGATCAAAAAACAATCAAGTTTGACTGACAACTAATCAACATTTTTGTGGAAGTGAATATTTTGGGTTTGAAATCAAGTTTAATAATTGCATGGAGGTCCTTAGCCCGACGAAAGACAAAGAACCTTAGTGCGATTTTGGCAGTAACTCTAGGCGTTACGTTGCTTGTAGGAATTACGATAACCACTGACACATTGGAAAATGCCTTCATAACAAGTCTTCTTCAAGGTGAAGGAGAAGTCGATCTCAGAATTACAAACAGCACTCAAGGTGGTTACCTAAGCATTACCGATCAGGAATCTATAACTAATCTTGTTCCTGATGCATTAGGAGTAATGCCTGAGTTATCCACAAATCTCCCAGCACAGATATCTAGCCAGTTTGATCCTGAAATTACACTTGCTGGAATTCCTGTTAGTTATCCTGACGCCTTTGGAACCTTTTATGATTGGAAAACCGGAGACCAAATGGAAATAAGGTCTCTTTTAGGTGACAACAAAAGCATCTTGCTCTCTAGTAAACAAGCCGAACGACTAGGATTAACTCAAGACACGTCTCTGCCCGTTACTTTGACTACTGAATTCACTAATCTTTCAGCCATAATTACGCCGCCAACTGTTCCTTTATCTAAATGGGCAGTTAATGTAGAAGGCACAAACACCAACTATCTTCTTAACAGCACGGATTCTGGTCTCCAAATCGGAATTTCACCAACTAACTTCACTAGCATGGTAACCATCTACACCATAAACTGTCCCCAATTGAATCTGTCAAGCTATACTCATGTTAACATAACTGCAACAGGAACCCCTAACACGATTGTTATGATGGGTTTCTTCTTGGATGACGAAAGCAAATTTGATGTGGCAAACTTGACAGACGTTGGCACCCTTAATGCTTCACTTTTCGAACTGGCTCCTTATGCCGGAAAATCTCTCAATGGAAATGGCTACCTCACAATCATGAGTTTTGATGGAACTCCCGCTGCTCTCAACATAACAGAAATCGCCTTTGAGACTATGACTCCAGACGGTTACCAAAGAGTACCCATCATTGATTATGTTCCTGAAATTTCGAAAGTTGAGATGAATGTAATTGGCATTTTTGACTCTAATAGACCTGGAATTGGCTCCCAATATTCAGGAGCTGTAATGCGGCTAGACCATCTTCAGGACTGGCTTAGTCTGAGCGACCCAAACAGGGAAACTGACTTAATCAGCACATTCTTGGTTTCCTACCAGGCTGACCACTTTATTCTAGAAATAGACGAGGACTACCTGCAAACTCAAGTAGATCTGGTAGAGGACTCGATTCCTGAGAAGGTTGACTCTGAAACAGGCAACGCACAAAAAATCTATCGGGTTACCTCAAATCGGCTGGATTTCATTAGTTTTGCAGATTTTTTCATCACACTAATGAGTACAATGTTGACCGCTTTGGGCTTTCTAATCACGTTAACTGGTATTTTATTGATTACTAACGTTCAGTTGATGAGTGTAGAAGATAGAGAGTTCCAAACAGGAGTTCTACGGGCAGTAGGCGCAAATCGTGGAGGAATTTTTCAATCAATAATAATTGAAAACTTGTTCCAAGGGATAATCGGAGGAATCTTGGGGTTAATTGGTGGATTGGCCTTTGGTCAAGCCGTTGCCATATACCTTGTAAATCTTTTTGGAACCGGCGAACTAAGTGTTCAACCAGTTGTTTCCCAAGAAGCAGTAATTCTATCTGTTATAGTAGGCGTAGTTCTTAGCATAATAACTGGAATTCTTCCTGCTCTAAGGGCTTCTCGAGTCAAGATTGTGGAGGCTCTTCGTGGACTAAAAGTGGACTTTAAAGAAAAATCAAGCCGCAACTTAGCAGCGCTTGGTGTTCTGATGATTTTGGGCGGTATCATTCTTCTTTTGAATAACGGAATAATCGATGAAGCCTATCAAGTTTTTTGGGTAAGTGAAGGATGGGATACTCTTGACGAGTGGCGGTTCCTTATGATGGGATTTGGTCTGTTTACTGGAGGATTAGGTGTTGTTCTCTCCAAGTTCATGAATAGGGTCCGAGCCTTCAACATAACGGCAATCACACTCTGGGTTATTCCTTCAATACTGTTTGTTGTAGGCATGGGAAACTGGGTCACAGACATCTCCGGATTTTCTATTGATATCCTGATTCTGGGAATAATAGAAATAGTGATTGGTTCAATTCTATTTGTTGCCCTCAATCTGCCCCTTCTGATGCGAGGTCTAAGGAACATTCTGATACGAGCACGGGGAGTAAAGGGCGTTGCCCAAATATCCCCCTCACTAATTTCCTCACATATCAGCCGTTCCACTCTAACATTCGCCATCTTTGCCATAATATTAACCCTCAACGTTTTGGTTTCCGCTCTCATTCCAACAAGTTTGGGAACTGCAACTCAACTTGAAGCGGACTCCAAAGGTGTTGATTTAGTAATTTTCTTGAATAAACCTGAAGCAATAATCAGCGGTACTTCATATACAACAGAAATTTACAAACTTGCTGATCGTATAACGGATATCATCGGCTTCAAAACCTTTTCACCCGATCAAGATTACACAAAGTTTGTTTCACTAGCGAATCCTCTTTCCCCGGATTTCGAAGCCAGCACAGATTTCCTTCCACTCACGCTTGGAGAATTCAAAGCTGAACAAATACGAGGAGATGCCAGCAACTATACTGATTCCAATTGGCGTTACCCATTCTTTTTGAGTGGCTTGCCTGATGATGTTCGTGTATCTTCTCTTTCAGACCTCTCTGACGATGAATTAGTAGAATTGTCAAAGAAGGGATGGGATAAATTCTTTGATTCAGAATATGAGATGGCTGCCTACAATGTTACATCCGGTTTGCTTGCCATATTCTCTGGAGAAACAGACATTTCTGACTTAGATTTTGGTGGTGGAAATGGTGCAGGCTTCGGAGGTGGTTCAGAAGATCCCCTTGAAGGCGTTGACACATTGAAAGATAATGACGGAAACGTAATCAAAAATCCAGTAGTTTTCACTGATTCCCTAGTTTTGCCTCTTGGGTTGCAAATCTGGATACCAATGAACAGCTCAACAACTGGACTCCCTAATTATCAAGCCTTTACTATTGGGGGACGTCTTGACAGTCAACGTGCTGGAGGTTTCCCATTAGGAGCTGCAATATCTATTGATGACTCAGGAGTCGATTTTCAATCTCTTCTTGGAACCTTATACTTGCCTGAATATTGGGCGAATCAAACAAATTATCTAGGTGAAGCAGACGGTGAAACCCTGATATCCAGAGAAAGCGACCAGTACGACTCATATATGATTAAAACCAGTCTTCCCATCGATGATCCTGAAATTGAAGACATAGCCCAAAAAATCGAAGAGTTCACAAACACAAACGGAGAAGGATACCGCGATTTGGCGGATGACAACTTTTACGTTGCAAGCTCTAGTTTGACATACTCCCGCATTGAATCAACTCTAGAGATGACCGACAGAATAGGGTCTTTCCTGCAAATCTACGTTACCTTTGGACTTGCAATAGGCGCAGTTGGCATGGGCGTTATTTCAGTTAGAAACGTTTCTGAAAGAAAACGGGAAATCGGCATGATGAGGGCTATAGGATTTCCTAGAGCACAAGTGATTCTTTCTGTTCTCCTGGAACTTGTAGTTCTTGGAATAATCGGATTACTTATCGGAATTGTCAATGGACTATTAGTTAGTGTAGGCTTTGCGAACATGCAAGGTGTAGCCCTAGTGATTCCATGGGGAGACATTGGATTGTATCTTTCCATTATTGTGCTCATAGCCTTAGGTGCGGGTTCCCTTCCTGCCCTTGTGGCTTCACGAATTCCCCCAGCAGAAGCATTGAGGTATGTAGGATGAAAAAGACAAACCAAAAAGAAATGGGCTCTCAACAGCCAATCCTTTCAATTTCAGAGTTACACAAGAAATACAATGAAGGCAAATCGAATGAAGTTCATGCTCTCAGAGGAATAGACTTAACAGTCAATAAAGGGGACATGATGGCGATTATGGGCGCTTCTGGATGCGGAAAAACAACTCTTCTGAATATGATAGGTCATCTTGACAAGCGCTCTTCAGGAGAAATAATAATCGATGGAGTTGATACAGCTTCCCTTTCTGATAGCAAAATGACCGCCTTTCGCCGTGACAATATCGGTTTCATTTTCCAATTATTCAATCTCTTTCCCTTCTTAACCGCAGTTGAGAATGTTGAAACACCCTTGTTGCTTAGTGGTGTTCGTTCAGGTTTAGCTAGAGAACAAGCAAAAATGTTGCTTCGTGAACTAGGAATGGGAGACAGACTCTATCATCTTCCCACTGAACTCTCTGGAGGGCAACAGCAAAGAGTTGCCGTAGCTCGAGCCCTCATAAATCAGCCGGCCATAATCTTGGGAGATGAACCCACCGGAGATTTAGATTCTGTTACAAGCTCTGAAGTTATGACTCTATTTCGTCGAATAAACAGAATCAATCATCAAACACTAGTTCTTGTAACCCATAACAGATGGATTGCCGAAAAATGTGATTACATAGTGCACATCACGGATGGTGTTATATCACGCATCGAACATCTCTCGCCTAATTCTGGAGGAAAGAAGCAATGAAAGCATATTTTGGGGCTATAATAGATAAATCCCTCTCCAAACAAAACTCCCAATTGGCTGACAAAATCAAAAACGAATTCAGGAAAAACTTCAGAAAAGCGACCGTCAGCAAAAAAGAACACAACACATTTTTGTTTTTGAGGGCAGAAAAAAGCCTTAAAAAAGCAGCTGAATTGGAGACCTTGGAAAAAATTGAACAAAAAATCTGTCATTTGCTTCAGGGCTACTATAACAAAAACGAAACAAAACTAAAGAAATTGCTAAAAGAAAAACAGGAACTTAGGGAAACCTCTCAGATTGTCAAAGAATTCCTGAAGGAAATTGATAAGAAGCTCCCGAAAACATTTGAATTAAATTTAAGGAAGTTGTTGTCGGATTTACCGAATCAATATTTTGAAATTCAAGAAAAAAGCCTGACCCTGATTTGGGATTTGAATGAAATTGAAGAAACCCGCCTTCTTCTCTCAGGATGCAAAACAAAGACATTCCTGATATCCGACGGGAACAAAGTAGATTTTGAGGAGATGACCGACAAATTAGTCCTAATGAATTTCTTTTTGGGTTTTCTAAATCCAACAATATCTCATTTAAGAAACATGCATGGTGTTTTGGAGCGCCTAAGTTTAGGTCTTCAAGGAAAACACTTCAGAATCAGTGACTCCAGAATTCAAGGAAAGCTTGAAACGTTTCTTAGGATCCTTCAAGCAAAACTCAGTGCACTACAAAACATGGACAACACCATCTCAACAATACTTAATCTATTTCAGGAACCTAAAGCCTTCTTCTTCCGAAACCCTGACTTCAGAAATGTTAGCGAAAATTTCGATGAAACTCTGAGACAACTCTCTTGGAACATCAATCAAGGCAAAGCTTTGCTTGACCAAGTTCAAGAACAACTTGAAGTCTGTCAAGTTGCCCTCCGAGATTATCTTGATGAAACAAAAAGTCTCGTTGAAACATTTGATTCTGTTGAAGAATTCAAGCTATCTATGTTCCCATTAGCTGAGTTAAGTTCAGATCTTTTCATCGAAGCAGAACTACTGAAGATGTGGCTAGACTTCTTCGGCTCCGATCTTCCCTATTACACTTTTCAAAACCGAATTTTCAGCGACTTCATCCCTGAAGACATCGACCTCTCCGGAGACAGTATCCTTTCAGTCAGGAGTCTTACAAAGAATTACACTCTTGGAAAAACCACTGTATATGCCCTGCGTGGAGTAGATCTTGATATTAAAGAAGGCGAATTCGTGGCGATAGTGGGCAATTCTGGCGCCGGAAAAACTACCCTATTGAATTGTATGGCAAGCTTGGATGAACCTGATTACGGCTTTGTAATGTTCAAAGGAAAGAACATTCATAAACTAGGTGATAAAGCAAAATCCAAAGTTAGGCTTTTAGATATGGGGTTCATCTTTCAAAGCTATGCTTTATTACCCCATTATAATGCCCGTGAAAATGTTGCATTACCCGCTGATTTGGCAGGGTTCAGTAAAGACTTGAAGACTAGAATCGAAAGCCTCCTTGATGGTGTTGGAATCAAACAGCAGGCTAAACAGTATCCTGCCCAACTGAGTGGGGGACAAATGCAGCGTGTGGCTATTGCCCGAGCGTTAACTAACAAGCCTAAGGTTTTGTTTGCAGACGAACCTACTGGAGACCTAGACTCGGAAACTGGAAAGCAGGTCATGGAGTTGATTAAAAAGTTCCATGAAGAAACTGAAACTACTGTCATAATCATCACCCATGAGAAAGACATCGCTGACTATGCCCAAAGAAAAATCAAACTAGAGGACGGCGTAATCAAAAACTAATCAGATTCTAAAGCAAAAACAAAAAAAGAAAAAAGGTTTTGATTTGGGGTTAATCAGAAGCCACTGCCATCAGAAATGCCGTCGCCTGACTTAGGTGCTGGTCCAGTACCAGGATTATCTGGTTGAATAAACTGGTTTCCCGAAGGCTCTCCATCACCCGACTCGGGTGCTGGTCCGGGACTAATTGGTTCTTCAGCAGCTGCTACAATTCCACAAATCATGCTAACGGAAACCAACAATAATATTGCCATACATACTGTTTTTTTCATTCTAGCCAACCTCAATATTCTTCTTACTGATACATGTCGGGATTTGATATAAGGGACATTGCGGGATGAGCGTTCCAAAAAATGGAACATCTGTACCTTAAGATTCTGCTCTGAAACAGGGAACTGTGACAAGTAACGAGGTGTTGTTTCCCTAAACGTTTCTGTGACCCTCACCAAATAGTTTCTTTTGGCGAGTAAAATTTAAAGTCCTTTTACTATTCAGTGTGTTCAAGAGTTTAATTAATGGGTTCGTATTACAGATGGTAAACAGTAAGAAAGATACTTCTGAGTGGTTCAAGGATTGGGCAAACGTCTATGATAACACTTTGGGAAAAGTCGATAGGCACCATCAACTGCTAAACCTTGTTGTTGAATTATCCAATGTCAAAAACGGTCAAAAGGTTCTGGATATTGGATGTGGCACAGGACTCTTGTCTCTGAAATTCCTTGAAAAAGCAGGCTGTTCAATTACGGGTGTAGACAGTTCACCGGAAATGCTCTCGATATTCAGTGACAAAATCAAAAAATTAGCCCTATCTGCCAGAGTTGTCTGCAAGCTTGAGGACGCAAAAGCCCTTGACTTCGAACCAAACACGTTTGATGTAGTTGCTTCAACTGTTACTTTGCATCATCTGACGGACAAGTTTCCTACAATCAAAAAAATATCTGAAATATTGAAACCTGAAGGAAGGTTCGTTCTAGGAGACATCGATATGGACACCACCGGAGACCTCACAGACCCCAAACGGCTGTTAAGAATGCTTGAATGGTTAACTGAAGAATTTGTTCTTGCCCTAACATGGGGCGGAACAGAAGCCTTCAGCCGCATGTACGACAATGGCAAAAAACACATCTTGAATGACGGCGAATACTGCATCAGCTTTGAACAATGGAATAATCTGTGCTACAAAGCAGGCTTCAGTAAAGTTACTGTTCATGATTTACCTGGATTCAAATGGTTCAAAGTGATAGTTGCCATCAAATGAACACAATTGGCTACAGAATTAAGAAAACCCTGTTTAGGTGCCTTAGAGGTTAACTTTCAGTCTGGAGGAAAGGGTAATTCTAGAGAAGTTGTTTGCAATTTCTGTTTTGTAGGCATAAACTTCCACTCCTTCATTGGCAGCTTTTCGTAATGCCTTTCCAAATTTTGGGTCAGTTTCGTCGCTGGGAGCAAATGAGTATGCGTCAGTTCTCTGAACAAGAAAAAGTATGCATGCTCTAGCGCCTTCCTTTTTTGCTTTCACCAGCTCGTTTACATGTCTTTTTCCCCTTTCAGTTACAGCATCAGGAAACATGGTTAAACCATCTTTTACCAAGGTGGATGACTTGACTTCTAACAAGCAAATTTCAAGTTCGTTTGCCAAAAAGAAATCGAATCTAGAATGCCCATAAGTGAACTCTGGCTTTATCACAGTGTATTTGGAAAGTTCTGCAATATCCCGGTTTTGTAGGGCTTCTAAAACAAGTTTATTGGGCACCCGAGAATCCAAAGAAACCATCTGACTATTATATGCAACTCCAATTAAATCGTAACATATTTTTCTTTTCTCTTTAATTACTTTTCTAAGTAATACTTCGGTTCCTGGAATCAAGAGTTCATGCATTTTACCTGGGTTCGGCAAAAAAGTCAACAAAACTTTGTCTCCGATTTTTACGAAGGCTGCGAACCTGTTTGGTCTCTCTTGAAACACGCCCTTAATAATTCTTTCTTCAATTTTTATGGAGCTAACCAACTTCTTTTACCAACAACAAACACAGAGATAAACGTAATAGACCTTATAATCACAAAATATGACTTTCTGAAACGCGAGTAGTTAACAAAAAAAAAGGAGGATACTC
>Ga0272441_10010645_pt1 | contig 13852 bp, 10 predicted proteins | sample SSMProp6N_FD_193582 | JGI IMG/M metagenome (GOLD analysis project Ga0272441, IMG submission 193582) | Marine sediment archaeal communities from Little Sippewissett salt marsh, Falmouth, MA, United States - SSM-Prop-6N | ecosystem: Environmental > Aquatic > Marine > Wetlands > Sediment ... | reverse complement strand
GAGACCCCATGGTCAATGAAAGTGTAGAAGATTACCTGGGCGCTATCTACCGTCTCCGCGAAGAGAGATCCATTCCCCTCCCCTTATCAAGGGTAACAGAATACTTCGGCTTTTCCAAAGTGTCAATCCATGAAATGATCCAGAGGATGGAGGAACAAGGTTTGGTTACCTACCAGCCCTACCACGGCGTGACCCTGACAGAAGAAGGGGAAACGGTCGCCACGGCGCTCCTGCGACGGCATCGTCTATGGGAAAGATTTTTAACGGACTTATTGGACATTCCCTGGGACAAATCCCACGAAATCGCCTGCCAACTGGAACACGCCGCGCCGGAGACGGTCACAGAGCGTCTAGCCACGCTGCTAGGACAACCCAAACAGTGCCCGCATGGAGGACCTATCCCCCCTTACAGCAGAAAGATGCCGGGAGAAACACTCAACACGGTGGCTGCGGACGACTGTGAGCACAAAGTCATTCGCATTAGTCCCGAACTGCCGGAGGTCCTGAAAGTCCTTCATGACCTTGAGATCGGGCCAGGCAGCCACCTGCGCATCTTAAAACAGGTCGAACAGCAGACACTTATCGAGCTTCACGGAGACACCATCGAACTGCCTCAACATGTCTCACAAACCATTTGGGTAACGCCCATCTGAAACTTTATAATTGGAGGTACAGACGACGTGATACCACTCGAGCAGCTTCAAACGGGCCAAAGCGGCATGGTGCGCCTGCTACATGGAGGACATACCTTCGTAGCACGGCTGGCCGCGCTTGGGTTTACCCCAGGGGCCCCCGTCACCATCGTACGCAACCATGGATTTGGTCCGCTTATCGTAGAAGTACGCGGCACCCAGGTCGCCCTGGGACGCGGTGAGGCCAGCCGCGTCCTGGTGCTGGCAACGGAGGACGAGCATGTTATCGCAGGTAGTTAACATCGCTACCGATACTGCAGTTGTCGCGCTGGCAGGACAGCCCAATGTCGGCAAATCTACCATCTTCAACATGCTGACCGGCCTCAACCAACATGTGGGCAATTGGCCTGGCAAAACTGTAGCGCAGAAAACGGGCAGCTACACCCACAATGACAAACAGTTTACCCTGGTAGACCTCCCGGGCACATACAGTCTCACAGCCAACTCGGAAGAAGAGCGCATCACCCGGGACTACATCCTGCAGGAGCGCCCGGACGTTGTCGTGGCCGTTGTGGATGCTGCTATCCTGGAGCGCAGCCTCTACCTGTTATCCGAGCTCTTGCTGCTGCCCGCTCCCGTCATCCTGGTCTTGAACATGATCGATGTCGCGGCACAGGAAGGCATTCAAATTGAGCCTGACGTGCTCTCCGCAGCCCTGAACCTGCCCGTCGTTCCGGTCTGTGCCACACGGGGGGAAGGCCTGCAAGAACTTATTGACACAGTTGAAACCTTAATAGCAGGCAAGCTTCCCTACCATCCCAAACGCCCCACGATCCTGCCCAACCACGAGGCCATCCTTATGCAGATCGAAGGAATGATCGCGGACTACGTTCCGGCACCCTACCCCGTCGACTGGGTCGCGCTCAAAATGCTGGAAGGGGACAGTGAGATGCTCGCCAAAATCGAGGCATTGTTGCCTGAAGAGACCTGGGAAAAGGTCCACACGCTTCTCTATAAACACGAGGACGCCATCCTGGACATCGCGGGCGCGCGCTACCAGTGGATCGGGCGCATGGTGCGTGCAGCCGTCATCCGCCCCAAGGTCGGCCAGGTAGGCATGACCGCACGCTTGGACAAAGTGCTCACACACCCGCTGTGGGGCATCCTGGTGCTTGCCGGCGTGCTCGGGGGCGTCTTCTGGCTCACCTACGCACTCGGCACCCCCCTTCAAGAATGGATGAGCGGCGGCCTGGACCACCTCGCAGCCTGGATCAAAGTATCGCTGACCGGGGCACCGGCGTGGCTGCCCGCGCTGCTCGCGGACGGCGTGCTGGGCGGCGCAGGCATGGTGATCACCTTCCTGCCAATCCTGGTCATCTTCTTCGCCGTGCTGGGCTTCCTGGAGGACTCAGGGTACATGGCACGCATCGCTTACCTGACCGACCGCTTTATGCACATGATGGGGCTGCACGGCAAGAGCTTCATCCCGCTGCTCCTGGGGTTCGGCTGCAACGTACCCTCCATCCTGGGGACCCGCATTATCGAGACCAAACGTGCGCGCTTGCTCACCATCCTGTTAGCGCCGCTGATCCCCTGCACTGCACGTCTGGCTGTGGTCACAGTGCTAGCCCCGGTCTTCTTCGGCGACAAAGCAGGCCTTGTGACCTGGGGGCTGATCGCCACCAATATCATAATTTTAGCCCTCTTAGGGATCGTCCTGCACCACTTTATTCTCAAGGGAGAACAAGTCGCCTTTATCATGGAGCTGCCGCTCTACCACATTCCCAACCTGCGGACGATTGGGCTCTACATCTGGGAAAATATCGTGGCCTTCCTGCAGAAAACTACCTCGATCATCCTAGGCGTCTCGCTGATCATCTGGGCACTCTCCTACTTCCCGACAGGGAACATCACGGAGAGCTACATGGCCCAGCTTGGCCAGGGGTTGGAGCCCCTCGGACAGACAATCGGCCTTCCCTGGCAGATCGTCACAGCCCTGCTCACCAGCTTCATCGCCAAAGAAAACACGATTGCGACGCTCGGCATTTTATACGGGGACTTCGAAACCGCGCTGCCCACAGCCGTGACACCGGCAGCCGCCTTAGCCATGCTGGTCATCCAAATGCTCTTTATCCCCTGCGTGGCCACGGTCGCGACCATCAAACAGGAGAGCGGCTACAAATGGACCGCGATCAGCATCGCCATGCTTCTGGCGATTTCCTTAGGCGCGGGCGTCCTGGTTTACCAGATCGCCGGGCCCATCCTGGGAGGATAAATGCTCACAGAACTGCTGCGACAACTGACCAAAGACGCGCTTCAAAAGCCCGCAGACCTTGCAGACTACCTCGGGGTCACACCCACCCTGGTGGCGCAGATGACCGAACAGTTAGTCCGCCAAGGATACCTGGCAGAAGTCACAACCTGCCACGCTGGCTGCACCCATTGTCCCCTGCAGACAAGCTGTACCCTGGAGAGGGGCAAGCCCAAGCTGTGGCAGCTGACGGAGAAAGGAAAACGCGCCCTGCAGTCACGGGCGGCACCAGCCTCCTAACATAAAAAGACCTCTTGGGTTTACATAATTCAATTTCCGTAAACAGGATCACGAGTAGAAAATCGACATTTCCCTCCAATACTGCGACTGAAACCCCAGAGGTCTGGACGTAACCTTGATACGATAAAGTTAAGATACGCACGCCTTCAACCAACAACAAAAAAAAGCCCCCGACGTAAAGTCGGGGGCTTGGCATTTGGATAAATCGGACAAGCGGTTTAGTACATACCGCCCATGCCGCCCATGCCACCCATACCGCCCATGCCACCAGCACCACCAGCGGGCGCGGGAGCTTCCTTCTCAGGCAGATCGGTGATCAGGGCCTCGGTGCTCAGCACCATCGCGGCCACGGAAGCAGCGTTAAGCAATGCACCACGGGTCACCTTGGCGGGATCGATAATGCCAGCTTTGAGCATATCCTTGAACTCGCCGCTGATCACATCGTAGCCCAGCAGCTCGCTGCCCTTGGCAGCCTGCTCACGACGAACCGCATCCAAGATCACCGCGCCGTCCTTGCCGGCATTCTCAGCGATCTTGCGAACGGGCATTTCCAGCGCCTTGTAGAGAATCGCGACGCCAGTCTGCTCATCGGGGTACTCCATCTCGAAGCCGTCCAGCGCCTTCATGGCGTTGATCAACGCGACACCACCACCAGGGACAATCCCTTCCTCAACAGCAGCGCGGGTAGCGCTCAGGGCGTCCTCGACACGGTGCTTCTTTTCCTTCAGCTCGGTCTCAGTCGCAGCACCGGCGCGGATAATCGCGACGCCGCCGGACAGGCGAGCAACACGTTCCTGCAGCTTCTCGCGGTCGTAGTCGGAGGTAGAGGCTGCAATTTCGGCCTTAATCTGCTCGATGCGCGCCATGATGCTCTTCTCATCACCACGCCCACCGACAACTGTGGTCTCGTCTTTGTTGGAAATGATCTTGTCCGCGCGGCCCAGATCCTCAAAGGTGGTCGTATCCAGCTTGCGGCCCTCTTCCTCGGTGATCACGTGACCACCGGTCAAGGTCGCGATATCCTGCAGCATAGCCTTGCGGCGATCGCCGAATCCAGGAGCTTTCAGAGCCAAGCCGGTGAGCAGCCCACGCAGCTTGTTCACAACCAACGTCGCCAGCGCCTCGCCATCAATGTCCTCAGCGATAACAACCAGGTTGCGGATACCCTTCTGCACCAGCTTCTCCAGCACAGGGACCAGGTCCTGAGCAGCAGAAATCTTCTTGTCGTAAATGAGCACGTAGGCATCTTCGATCACGGCTTCCATGGTGTCGGGGTTGGTGATGAAGTAGGGGCTAATGTAACCACGGTCGAACTGCATACCTTCAACATACTCGGTCTCGAAAGCCAGACCCTTGGACTCCTCAACGGTGATCACGCCGTCCTTACCGACTTTGTCCATCACCTCGGCAATCAGCTCACCAATCTCGCGGTCCTGCGCGGAGATGGAGGCCACATTGGCGATATCGTCCTTGGTTACAACCTCAACAGAGGCGTCGCGAATCGCGTCGCCGACCTTCTCAGCAGCAGCCAAAATGCCGCGCTTGAGCATCATGGGGTTGGCGCCGGCAGCAACGTTCTTCATACCTTCCTCAATCAGAACGTGGGCGAGCAGGGTGGCTGTGGTGGTGCCATCACCGGCGATATCGTTCGTCTTGGTGGCAGCCTCTTTCAGAAGCTGGGCACCCATGTTCTCGAAGTGATCCTCGAGCTCGATTTCCTTAGCAACGGTCACACCGTCGTGCGTGATCGTGGGCGCGCCCCACTTCTTGTCCAATGCAACGTTGCGACCCTTGGGCCCCAACGTGGTCACGACAGCTTGTGCCAAAACATCCATACCGCGCTTCAAGGCCGCGCGGGCTTCAGTAGCAAATACCAACTGCTTAGCCATATTTTCTTTTTCTCCTTTGGGAAATAGATTTCGTGAGTTTATGCAGCGTCAGGAGACTTACGCCTCGATAACGCCCAGGATATCATCTGCCCGCAAAATGAGCAGTTCATCACCCTCGTAGGTCTTAAAAGTGGTGCCACCGTATTTCGCGTAGATGACGAGGTCGCCCTCTTTCATCCCCACAAAGTTGCCGTCCTCGTCCTTGGTCTCCACAGCGGGACCAACAGCCAGGACCTTGCCCTGTTGCGGCTTTTCTTTGGCCGTCTCAGGAAGAACCAGCTTGCCACCAGCAATCGTCATCTCTTCCTCTTCAACGGGCACTACAACGACACGATCACCAAGGGGTCGAATCTTTACACTCATCCTTTTTACCTCCACCAATGTGTAATGTTTGTGATCTTTCAAAGGTTTAGCACTCCAATAAATAGAGTGCTAAATACATCTGTTATCATAGCATGGTTTAATATTTTGTCAAGCACTCTCGGGGTAAGAGTGCTAAAATCTCGCATAAAGAGCCGGGGAAAGCGGTCCCCCGGCTCGGAGTACACTCAGAAACAAAAGTCGCGGATCAGCGCGATCGCCGCCTCATGCACCGGCGACTGCGCATCCAGCCAGTGAATATCCGGACTGCTCCGCCGGAACCAGGTGTACTGGCGGCGGATAAAATCATGCGTGTCCAGCTTGATGCGTTCAACCACTTTCTCTAATGTCGCCTCTCCCTCAAAGTAAGGGCGGAACTGGCTGTAGCCCAAGCCGGACATGGAGGGCAGCTCCCATCCATAGCCCGCCGCGACCAGCCCCCGCACTTCCTCAAGCAGTCCCGCTTCCATCATCGCGTCCACGCGCGCGTCGACACGCGCATACAGGGCCTCGCGCTCCATCGTCAAGCCCACCTGCAGGACGCGGTAAGGCGGCGGGATGCGGCGGCGCTGCTCCGAAAAAGGCTTGCCCGTCTTCAGGCAGACCTCCAGCGCGCGGATCACCCGCCGGATATTGCGTCGATCGATAAAACCCTCCGCCTCAGGGTCCAAGGCCATCAGCCGGGCCCACAGCGCGTCGGGCGACGCCTCGGCCTGCCGCTCCAGGTCCGCGCGCAGCGCTGGATCAGGCTGCACCTCCGGGACCTGCCAGCCCTGCAGGAAAGCCCGCACATATTGTCCGGTCCCGCCGACCAAAAAGGGAATCCTGCCGCGCCCCACGACCTCGTCCACCGCCGCGCGCGCCAGCCGCAGGAACTGCGCCAACCCCACCGTCTCATCGGGATCGGCGATGTCGATAAGATGGTGCGGCACCTGCGCGAGCTCCGCCTCGGTGGGCTTCGCCGTGCCGATATCCATCAGGCGGTAGAACTGGCGGGAGTCCGCGGAGACAATCTCCGCGGATAGCTGCGAACCGGCCACCACCCCCAGGGCCGTCTTCCCCACCCCCGTGGGGCCCACGACAGCCACAAGCGGGGGCAAACTCACTTCATGCTGCGAGGTCATTCTACCGGGATGCTTTCAGGATTGCTGCTGACGCCCTTCGCATGGACCACGCGCAGCGACATATTACTCGAGCTGCTAGGTTCCACAATTGCTACCACATTATCCTCGTTCCAGGAAATTACCTCCGCATCCCCATGCGTTACCGTAACGCTGCCCGTGTCAGGACCAAACCCACCGCCGTGAATCGTGACAGTTTTGGGACTATCCGGAAATACAAGACCGTCATAGTCGATCCAAGTAATGGTGGGCGTCTCCAGAACGAGCTGCATATGCGATGTCATAAGCTGGACATCGGGATTAGCGTTGACGTAGACAAAGTAAGGGCCATGAACCTCATAATCCCCTAATTTATCCAACGCAAACCCTGCGGTAGGGTCAACCTCTCCCAAAAAATTATTCTCCGTCGCTTGCTCGTCTTTATCCAGCATGTAAACCTGTGTATAGGGCCAGGTCTCCGGGGCGCGCAGCACACTGCCCGAGGCCTCCGAAAAAGAGTCGGGAACCAGGTTTCTGTCGACGGGATTATAATAAGCGTTGATCACCCCCGAACTCAGCGAGCAGATATAATCATCCAGGATAGTGTTCTTCGCCGAGGTAAGGCGGACCTTTTCGAAAGCCAACGAGAGGTCCCAATCAGCAGCCGTTGAGTAGTTCTTCTGCCAATAATCCCTGGCGAACTCACCATAGAAAGTACCAAATTCCTCGCAGTCCATACCCAACGTCAACCTGATCGCATGGTAAATATTTATCGTTGAGCTAAGTCTTTTGAAAATATTCAAGATCACATCCTCACCACACTCTTGCAGATAGAGGACAAAAGCCACCGTCGCGTATTCCTGGTGCACGTCCAACGCGCCGTCCCACGCGAGATAGGAGACGTTAAGGAAATTACTGCCGTAATAGATGCGATTCTTATAGGACTCCGCAGAGTGATCGATCAGATATTCAGCCCAGGTAGCCGTCCCCTCCATCCACCATCGAGGTGCGGAAGCATCCATACGCATCGTCACACGCTGCGTGACATGGAAGAACTCATGGGCAGTGGTAGTCTTGATCCCATTTGCGTCGAGCTTGTCATTGAGCACAATCGTCCAAGTCCCCAGCATGCTCACACGAGGGACAAACCCGTCGGACTCCGACAGCTTCGTAGCCCAGGGCGAGACCTTGACAAGAACCTGGTTGTCCGGAACATCATAGCCCATGGAGATGTACAAATTGCGAGCATTGTTCAAAGCATTGAGCAGCGACTGCGCATACGCTTCCGACACCCCATCCGCCGTGTGGTAGATGATACCAAAATTAGTGTCCACAGTCTTAGCATCTGGCAGACCGCTGGCCCACCACAGACTTTGCCCCACGAGATTGAGGCCCTCGGTCACAGACGACCAGATACCTGACTTCCCCACGACAAGATCCGCGTCCTGGGCGCGCAGGTCAGCAGCCTGTCCTGACGCCCGCGCATCGCCATAGTCACCCGCGGGGAAGGTGACCGTCACGTAGCCATCGCGCGCCTCAGAGTCCAGCGCGGTATAATCCCGCAAAGTAGCGTCGTAGAACGCCCCCCCGGGCGTCTCGGAGACCGCCGCCGCATCATATGGCATGCGGAACGTGATGGCAGCGTTCAGATGCGTCGGTTCAGGATCATACGTCACTTGGTACTCTTTGCTGCGCTCCGGGTAAGCCTCGGAATATTGCAAATCAGGTGTATCGCTGAGGGCGCTTACCGTCACGGTGTACGGATCGGTGCCCGGCAGCGCGCCCGCAGGAATATGCAGTTGGCATCCGCTATTATAGAGCGTCCCGCCCACCGTGGGATCCACCTTAAAGCGACCGCTGTGCCCTCCCCCCAGGCGCGTCACCTCCACATTGAGCAGCACATCCGCCCCTCCCACAGTCATCGTAAAGGAGTAAGTCCCCGGTTGGTTAAATTGATAGGCTAACCAGGGGCCTTTCGTCGTGTCCCAGGCCTCAAACAACCCCTGGTGAGAGACCACAGAAGTTGCAGAGCACAGGAACTGCGACCAGACCAGCCATTCATGCTGCGCCAGTTGAATCGTATCCCCGCTCTCATACCAGTGTGCGGACTGCCAATTGCCCCACTCCGGCATCGAGAATGTGCCGCAGGAAGCTGTCGCCGCACCTTCCCCCAAAATACAGGCGCCCGAGGAGGGCTCCACCTTCGGCGACCATCCACCCGGATCCGGGTAGATATTGGGCAGCTCGTAAGTCAGCGTGTTCTCCGAAAGGCCAACCAAATTGCGCACGGGCGTGCCCCCGATCCGCAGGACATTGTGCGCCGGCACCATCTCCAACATATTCGCGCTGATGGTCAGCAAGCTGCCCTGCCCGGAGACCGTCGCGGCAGGCGCGATCGTGGCAGACAAAGTCCCGGCAGGCTTGTCGCGGCGGCTGCGCGGGAAGGAGAAAAGGCCACCCTCCCCACCCGTCCACAGCGTATCGTTTCGGACGGCAACGCCCCACTGTATTTCCCCGGCCCGGATAAAGCCGGTGACCGCAGGGTCATCCCCGGAGACCACGGTGATTGCATCCCCGCCGGGATTGCTCACGTAGAGCGTCCCCTGGCTATCCATCGCCAAACGCTCCGGGTGTGCCAGGCCCGATGCCACGAGATCCCAACTATAGGCATCCACGTTCTCCAGAGAATAAAGGGTGCCCCAGAAATTAGCAAAAGACGAGCCCGCAGGGCCAAAATCCGTCACGATGGCGAACACGCGCCCCTGCGGGTCCACAAGGATATCCTGAATCTTTGACGAAGAAGAAAGCCTGAGAGTGGCGAGCTTCTTGATCAGATCACCCGTCTGCGGGTCGATCTGCGCAACGGTGTACTCCCCTGCGACATACAGCACGTCATTGGCCTGATCGAAGAAGACAGCTTTGGGATTACCGATGTAATAGGAGGACTCCAGAGCGTCATACAGCACGGATTGCTCACGCGATGACGTCAGCTTGGAGACCACAAGGCCGGTGGAAAAGTAAAGCGTGCCCGTGCTGCGGTCAATATCCAGGTCCAGATCATCTGGATATTCACCGCGGCCCGTCGGATAATGATGATAGGGTTCGGCAACCGTCGCGCCCGGCGCCAGCTTCTGGATGTACCAGCTGTTGAAATCCAGCCAGTAGAGATTCCCAGAGGCATCAAAGACCATGCTCAACGGGGCCGGCGTCTCAGGAAGGCTACCGGGGTCCTCGGTTACAATACCAGAGGGCGCGAACAGGCCAAAGGCGGAGAGCTGCGTCGTGTAAGCCCGCGCGACGCGCGCGCCCGCATCGACCGTCGTCTCCAGCTTGCGCCAACTGCCATCCGCCTCGTGGTGATAGATCGCCAGGTTCGCGACAGAAAGCGAGAAATCATCCAGCCCCGCGTAGCTCAACGTCACCAGCAAGGGTTGGCCAAAGGACGTGACAGGATTGCCCGCCGCGTCGTACGCGTGGATGTCAAAGACCATCCCGGCATCTGAAACCTGCGCAGGCGGCGACGACTCGGACCGTTCGATCGTCAACGTGACCGTCGTGTTGACCGCCCCGGGAGGCGCGGTTACCGTGACCTGACCATCCGCGGTCGAGACAGTTCCCCCCGCCCCCGGAGAGATGGTCCCTGAGGCCGCTCCAAAGTTGCGGACCACCAGGGGTAAGTACGTGTGATAATACCCCAGACTCATATCAGAGAGAGGCGGCTCCTCGCCGGCGGCATCCACTACCGCAGCACTGTCCACCACTGCACCGCTGACCTCCTGTTCATCAGGGGCGTACCCCAAGGCCACCGCAGGCGCGCTCGCCTGCACCAGGATAACCAGAGCTACCACCAAACCAAGCCATGCACCACGGGACTTCCGCATCGTCGTTTACGTCCTTTCGAGATTCAAGTTGAAGTTCAAGCTACAATAGATTAGCCAATATTAGCATAAAATCCAGGATTTACCCACAATCACTGCACAACAGGATATTGACTCTCCCCCCACATCACGTATACTCAATGCCGTTTGTAGAAAACACCGAGCCACTTCAGTACACCCATCTCCTACAAACAGCAAACGCATCATAAAAAAGGATAGACAGATACACTATGACATCAGCACTACCTAAAGGATTCGCCATGCGCCCGGCCACCCTGGCAGATGCCGAGGCAGTCGTCGCGCTCTTCAACACCTGCACCATAGAGCAAGCCGGCGTCCCGCTCCACGACCTCAACGAGCTCAAGACCGATTGGGAAGACCCCCAGTTCAACCTGGAGACCGACTCGCGCGTCGTGATCGCGCCGGACGGCACCCTCGCGGGCGCCATGCACCTGTGGGACCGCGATCCACACGTGCGCGTCTACGCCCAGGGCTACGTCCACCCGGATTACCAGGGGCAGGGCATCGGCAGCGCCCTCTGCGCGTGGAGCGAGATGCGCACGCAGCAAGCCATCTCCCGCGCGCCGGAAGGCACGCGCGTGGTGATGGTCCAGGGAATACTCACGACCGACGCGGCCGCACAGGCGCTGCTGGAGGCGCGCGGGTACCAGACCGTGCGCTATTTCTCCCGCATGATCATCGAGATGGCGGAGCTCCCGCCGGAGCCCGTGCCGCCCGAGGGCATCGTCATCCGCCCCTTTATCCGCGGCAAGGAAGAACGCGCCATGATTCTCGCCGAGCGTGAGTCCTTCCGGGATCATTGGGGCTTTGTGGAGCACCCACTCGAAGAGACCTACGAAACCTGGATGCACTTGCTGGACAACAACCCGGACATAGACCCAAAGCTCTGGTTTGCCGCGGTCGACGGCGAGGAGATCGCAGGCCTGCTGGTCTGCTTCCCCAAGACACCGGAGGACCCAGAGATGGCCTACGTCGACACCCTGGGCGTGCGGCGCGCCTGGCGGCGGCGCGGCCTGGGACTGGCGATGCTCCAGCACGCCTTCCGCGCCTGCTACGAACGCGGCAAGCACAAAGTCGCCCTGGAAGTCGACAGCAGCAGCCTGACCGGCGCGACGCGGCTCTATGAAAAAGCCGGTATGCACGTGCAGCGCCAAGAAGTCAACTACGAAAAGGAACTGCGCCCCGGCAAAGACCTGAGCACCCAAACACTAGAGGCGTAGATTTTACATAGGTCCAAAGCCCCATTCATGGGGCGCCGTTACGTAGCCCGGGGTCTTTAGCCCCGGGCGGAAGGTCATAATCCATACAAGGCGCGCAATACTTCAGCGCCTTATACAATCAAACTTAATGAAGGAGAAAACATGGAAACTGAATTCCCCACCAATTTTACCGTACGTCCCGCGGAAAAAGCGGACCTGCCCGGCATCCTGGCGCTGCTGAACGCTGACCAGCTCGACCAGGTCGGCGAGGGCAACGAAGTCCGCAGCACCTGGCAGCTCGCCGATGTGCTCGACAACCTGGCGGCCAACACCCGCCTCGTCTTCGCCCCCGACGGCGAGCTCGTAGCCTGCGGGCTCTTCCAGGCATCGGCGCCCTACGTGCGCCTCAACTGCGCCACCGCCGTGGCCCCGGCTTACCAGGGACAGGGCATCGGCACCATGCTGGCCCGTTGGGCGGAAGCGCGCGCCAGGGAATGCATACCTCAGGCACCTGCAGGCGCCCGCGTCGCCCTGCTCCAGGAGCCGCTGAGCACCAACGTCAAAGCACGCGAACTGCTGCTGGGTCAGGGATACGAGTGGACCCGCAGCTTCTCGCGCATGGTCGTCGAGATGGACGGGCCACCGCCCGCCCCCGTCGTCCCCGACGGCCTCACCATCCGGACCTTCCAGCACAATAAAAAGGAAGTCCGCGCCCTGGTCGAAGCACTCCGGGATATCTTCAGCGATCACTGGGGTCATGTCGATTCGCCCATCGAGCCATCGCTCAAATGGTGGCCCCACATCATCGAAAACGACCCCGATGTCGACCCCTCGCTCTGGTTCCTCGCGGTTGCGGGCGACGAGATCGCCGGGGTGGCGCTCTCCTGCCCCAAGCTGCTGGAGGACCCCGACATGGGCTACATCTGGCTGCTGGGTGTGCGGCGACCCTGGCGGCGGCGCGGCCTGGGGCTGGCGCTGCTCCAGCAGGCCTTCGGAGCCTTCTACGCCCGCGGTCAGCACAAGGTCAGCCTCAGCGTCGACGCGCAGAGCCTGACCAAAGCCGTGCAGCTCTACGAACGAGGCGGCATGCACCCCATGCGCCAGTACGACTACTACGAGAAGGAACTCCGCACCGGCGAAGATTTGAGCCTGCGCACACTTTAGTAAACTTCCCGAAATAAAACTTCCCGGAAGTTAAAAAAGCTAAAAATTAACGAAAGGAAACGCGACGATGAAAAAGCATACCTGGCTATGGATACCTCTGCTGTTGGTGCTGCTGCTGAGCTGCACGCTCCCCGGCCTGGGCAAAAAATCGGCGATCACCAACCACACAATGCCGGATCTCAGCATAGACATGACACCCTTCGAGGAAGCCGGCTGCACCGCGGATTCCTACGGGATCTGGACCTGCCCCGAGGGAAGCTCCCTGGCGGACTTTGAATGCGACCGCATCGAGACCCCCGCGGCCCTCCTAGGCGGGCTCGAGCCCGCGGATGCGCTGGCACTCTGCTGGATCATGCCCTTCCAGCACGCGGACTTCGAAGAAGCCGCCCGCCTCGAAGAAGCAGTCGAGCAGGAAGGCTATATCTACGCCGACGGCTGCATGCTCCCGACCTATGCCCGCTACATCGTCGCGCACGACGGCACCTTCGAACTGCTAGCGAACCCGGAGGCCTTCCAGGCGCACTTCGGCGAGGTCACCTCGTACGACGAGGCGCTCAGCTACGCGCTGGCGACGACCAACTATTACGCGGCCTACGGGCTCGAGGCCGAGCCAAGCTACCGCTACCTGGTCGACGAGTTAGAAGATACCTACGTCCTGGATAACGAGGAAAACGGGTATATCGTCCACCTCTACAGCTACCAATTCTGCGGCTGCGGCCCGCACACCACCTCGACCATCGACATCATCGTCACCCGGGACGGAGAAGTGCTAGAGTCGGGACTTATCCCCGCCTATGAAGATCCCGCGGAGGACGACCTCTGCATCGACTAAAAGTAAGTCGGAGCGCTGCTCCGACTTACACATCCGGCTAAAGCAAGCGCGGAGTCCCAGACTTGTCTGGGCAAAACCCCGTCTCAGAGTAATGAGTTCGCGCCCCGGGACAAGACGCTCGCGCCACAAAATAAGACGCTCGCGCCCTATTAGTTATACTGGTAAAAAGATGCCAACAGAGTAGTATAAATGGGTGTGTTGAGAGCCCAATTAACTACTCCGTCGG
>Ga0272441_10010644_pt1 | contig 13852 bp, 13 predicted proteins | sample SSMProp6N_FD_193582 | JGI IMG/M metagenome (GOLD analysis project Ga0272441, IMG submission 193582) | Marine sediment archaeal communities from Little Sippewissett salt marsh, Falmouth, MA, United States - SSM-Prop-6N | ecosystem: Environmental > Aquatic > Marine > Wetlands > Sediment ... | reverse complement strand
GATCTATCCTCCCGGCGCTCATGGCATCGCAACGGATATGACTACATACCTGCTGCTGATGACACAGTATACGGACTATCTGGAGAGATACCTGAAGTAAAGATACAAGATACAAGTCACAAGATACAAGTACAGAAGATACAAGTAGAGACGCCAGGCTTGGCGTCTTAAAAGATAATAGACGAACGAAGGCCAGGGCTTCCACCTTTGCTGGCGCGGTTCCCTATGGTTATCGGGACCTAACCGTTCTGTGCTACGGCGGACGGGGTAGGCTGAGGAAATAATGTTGCAGGATGATGGCAACAATTTCAAGATTCAACTGAATTATTTCTTATACATTTCCTTCAGGGTATCATAGATTCCCTTATCATCAAACCCACATTCTTTCTTGAGCTCTATTTGTGTGCCCTGCTCGATGAAAAAGTCGGGGATACCAAGTCTTTTGACTTTCACATTATAATTATTGTCGGACATAAATTCCAGCACAGCTGATCCAAAACCGCCCTTGAGCATTCCATCTTCAACCGTAACTACAGCTTTATGGGTTTTAAATACATCATGCAACACCTCCTCGTCAAGAGGCTGTACAAAGCGCATGTCATAGTGTGTGACTTTGATTTTTTCTTTTTCAAGTTTTCTAACTGTACGCTGTGCACTGTTCCCGGTGTGCCCTATACTAAGTACGGCCACTTTCTCACCCCTGGAAATTAACCTTGCCTTACCTACAGGAATTTCCTCGAAAGGTTTTTGCCAGTCGACATTCAGCCCCAGTCCCCTGGGATAACGTATACTGAATGGACCTTTATTTTTATCAAGCTGTGCCGTATACATCAGGTTACGCAGTTCAATCTCATCCATGGGAGCAGAAACAACCATATTCGGCAGGACCCTCATATACGACAGATCGAAAAATCCATGGTGCGTCGCGCCGTCGGCGCCAACCAGACCACCCCTGTCGAGGCAGAATACAACGTGTAGGTTCTGCAGGGCCACGTCATGTATGACCTGGTCATACGCCCTTTGCATAAATGTTGAATAAATATTGCAGAATGGTACCATACCTTCAGCAGCCATGCCGGCAGAGAAGGTTACTGCATGCTGTTCGGCAATCCCGACATCAAATGCCCTGTCAGGCATGGCATCCATCATTATATTAAGTGAACAACCGGTTGGCATAGCAGGTGTTACCCCAACGATCTTTTCATTTTGCCTGGCCAGCTCCAGAACGGTATACCCGAATACATCCTGGAATCGAGGAGGCTTTTTCGAATCGTCTGAGCCAGTTATCTCACCTGTAACTTTGTCAAATAAACCCGGGGCATGGAACTTGGTCTGATTAAGTTCAGCCTGCAGGAATCCTTTGCCTTTTTTTGTGATACAGTGAAGAAGCTTGGGCCCTGGAATGCGCTTCATATCCTCGAGTATGCGCCTCATATGCAGTATGTCATGTCCGTCAATAGGACCGAAATACCTGAAATTCATGGCTTCAAACAGATTTGAATGCTTGAGGATGGTGCTCTTGATACCTGTCTCAAGCTTGCTGGCAAGAGCCTGGGCATTGGGCCCCAGCTTGCTTATCATACCCAGCACATTCCAGACCTCATCCTTGAACTTATTATAAGTCTTACTTGTGGTTACATCCAGGAGGTATTCCTTAAGCGCACCCACATTAGGATCAATGGCGATATTATTATCATTCAGGATTACCAGAATATCAGATTTCTCCGTACCTGCATTATTCAATCCCTCAAAAGCCAGTCCGGCGGTCATTGCTCCGTCACCAATTACAGCTATTACCTGTCTGTCCTCACCTTTTTGCTTGACTGCCTTGGCCATTCCCAGGGCAGCAGAGATTGAGGTTGAGGAGTGACCAACACCAAATGCATCATACTCGCTCTCCTCCCTCTTGGGAAAACCACTTATACCCTGATATTTCCTGTTGGTGTGAAAATTATCCCTTCTTCCCGTAAGTATCTTATGACCATAAGCCTGGTGTCCCACATCCCAGACTATCCTGTCGTAAGGTGTATTATAAACATAATGAAGAGCTATAGTCAGCTCTACAACCCCCAGACTAGCACCAAAATGACCTGGGTTGCAGCTTACCACATCAATAATAAACTGCCTCAATTCCTTGCTTAACTCGAAGAGGTCTTCAGGTTTAAGTTTTCTAAGTTCATAAGGAGAAGAAATCGTGTTGAGCAGATCGTACATACTATCGGACTATAGTTAAGCTGTGTGATACAAAGATATAAATATTATTACTATGTGGTTTGTATGAAGGAACATGGAAATTGTTATTTTTGTCATTGATTTCAAGTCAAATCATTGGGCATTTAATTAACGCAGTATCGAATAATTTGTTTAAAAACAAACCGTCATGTTCAATAGCAAAGCAATTCCAGTAGTCTTCCTGATAGCAACTTTCAGTATTATGTCATGTGTCCCGGGTGGCAGGTATAACAACCTGCATGACAAGAGTGTTCAATATATGAATGAAAGGGACAGGTTCAAAACTGATAACCTTGATCTATCTATGCGAAACAGGGAAATGGCTGCAAGATTACAGGAGCTTGAAGAGGAATATGCAGGGATGGAAGACGAAAAGGAAAGCCTCCGTAAGGAAGTAGACCAGGCAAGGGCAGAGTATACCGATTTAAACAACAGGTATACCGAGTTACAAAAGGCTCAGGAAGACCTTATTCGAGGCAATGTAGCAGAGACCAGGCGACTCCTCAGGGAATTACAGGAAGCACAGAAAAATCTTCAGGATAAAGAAGACCTGATGAAGCAGCTGGAAATGAATATGGAAGCCAAGAGAGCAGCACTTGATGAATTATCCTTCGAACTGGATCAGAGAAATGCCAGGTTAACAGAGCTGGAGCAAATACTTGAAGATCAGACGAGAATAGTGAGAGAGCTTAAGAACAAGGTCTCGGATGCATTGTATGGATTTGAGGGTGATGGGCTAACAGTGTCGATGAAGAACGGGATGGTATATGTATCACTTGAAGAGAAACTACTATTCAGGACAGGAAGCTATAATATAGATGCTAACGGACGCAATGCCCTAAGGAAGCTGGCAACCGTATTGAAAAATAACCCCGATATACAGATTACCATCGAGGGACATACAGATGATGTACCCTATATATCATCAGGTGGCCCTATTCAGGATAACTGGGACTTAAGTGTAAAAAGGGCAACTACGGTAGTCAGGGTATTACTGGACGGCACAGGTATCAATCCAAAAAGATTAACAGCTTCGGGTAGGGGAGAATATTTGCCGGTTGATAATAACAAAACATCTGAAGCAAGGAGGAAGAACAGGCGTACCGAGATTATTCTGACACCTGATCTGAGCGAGCTGTACAGGATTATCGAGAGTTATTAGATTTATATTCACCCAGTCGGGCATCTATACGCCTGAGGGCATCTTTTATGTTCTCTTCCGGCCTTACAAAATTATCCGTTCCCCAGAATTCCCAGTCGTATTGTTCGATGGTTTCAGAGAATATCGAATGAAGAGGCGCTCTCTCTTCCCTGGCAAAACGTTCAACATTAAGGGTGTCGATACCGGTTATGGCCATCTCAAAAAAGATATCATAGGTGCTGCCAAACAGGCGATTTTCCTTCCTGGCATAAAACCTGAGATCTCCCCTTACATGGTTCAGGTAATAACGGTCGTTTATATAACGGTAATTCACCAGGTATTCAGCCGACCGTATTTTTACCTTAAAGCCTCTGGCAGCCTGCTGTATAAATGTCCTGTCGAGCAGATTAATATATTCTTCATTGATCTTGAAATTAATACCATGGATACCCAGATTGGTGGTGTTGATATAAATTGACCCTTCCGGCAGTGCAATGTCAGTGACATTTTCTTTCTGTTCAAAATCGATGACATAGGCGGCTTCATCACCGATATTAATAATATCAGTCATATTATAATCATAATATTCGAAACTTTCTGACAGGAGGAAGTCGAAGGGATTTTTCGCACCATCGAGCTGAAGACAACCATCCAGTCCTGATCGTAATTTAAAAGTAAGTGTATCTGACTGATCCAGGTTATTTATCTGCCGGCTTTTGTATATTTTAATCTGGTCTTTAAGAAGGGTTGCTGAATAAGGGCTCTTATACAACTCGAGCACAGCCTCAGAATACTGCAATAATTTATTCCTTTTGGATACCGATTCACGATAAAAGGCATTCATTTTTGCAGGTATGCTACCATAGTTTTCCGGTATTCGCTTTTTTGCATTAATGATCAGATCGAGAGGTTCTCTGCTTCTTATGATTACTTCAGGTATGGGGACATACAGCCTGGTCAGGGCAATATTGAAGTTGCTGTTTATAGCCTGGTTAACAGGAATAATACGATTATAGTAGCCCAGATAAGAAATGAGAAGCGTATCATTCAGGAAATCACTGGTAAGTCTCAGGCTAAACTCTCCTTCATAGTTTGATATTGTGCCTTTACCTCTGGATTTAATACCTATTGTGGCATAGGGTAAGGGCTGCCCGTTAACAGCGTCTGTTATAATACCGGAAAGATTATAAACGGGTTCCCGGCCTTCTTCTATGATTACCGGTGTTTTTTCAGTAACTGATTGGTAAATGATAATATGATCTTCAATAATGGAATAATCGAAGGTCTTTCCGTAGAAAATAGTATCAAGAATGCTCCTGAGCTTCTGATTTTCCATCCTGATTGTTGTGAGGGTTTCTGGTTCAACCAGTTCAGTATCATAGGTAAAGTTGTACCCAGTTTTCCTGCTTATGGATCTTAAGACACTGGAAATGCTTGTTTCAGTGAACCTGACAGTAAGCTTATCGTCAAGGACATTATCCTGGGCCCGAAGGATATTGGGTGCTGCCAAAATAAGAATAATTATAAGCAGCCCTCCGGGCATATTTATATTTCTGACATTACCTTTGACACTCATTGAGTGTTTTTAACCTTTATTTATTATCGAGAAAATAAATATTTTCTTCTTTACTGTATTGAAGGTTAAATGTAGTACAAATAATGCGGATAATAGTATCGGGAGACTGTTTATTAAATACCGAGGTAAATCTCAGTTTGTTGATATCCTCATTCTCAACTTCGATATTTATATTATGAACTTTCTTAAGATCTGAAATAACCTTGGCCAGGTTGTCTCCTTCAAATCGTAATACTTCTGTTTTCCACGAAATGTAGTTAGGATCGGTATTTACCTTACTGGCAACTGAGTTATCTGATAATGAACCAATATCTCCCGGATTCAGTGTAATTGAATGTTTGCCGTCATTACTGTTTAGCATTACTCTTCCTGTAGTGACATAAACTTCCACTTTTTCGTCGGCAGTATTTACATTGAATGATGTCCCCAGCACAGTTACCTTTGCATTCCCGGCATCTATTGTGAATGGCCGGCTCTCGTCCTTTTTAATATCAAAGAAGGCCTCACCGTTGAGTTTAACCGTTCTTTCCTTCTGGTTGAATTCATCAGGGTATTCAATGCTGGAATTTCTGTTAAGGAATACTTCACTTCCATCGGGAAGAGTAACACTGATATTCTTTTGATCTACACCTGCTGTGATGGTGTTTAGAGGCGTATTATTAAATACGTTGGAGCCAATATAAAGTCCTGTTAATGTGAGGCCTATGATTATTATAATAGAGGCAGCTATCCTGAAAACCGGATTGCTTAGTATTCTTTTCTTGTGCAAAAGATTATCATTTTCAAGCCTGGAGTAAACCTTATCCCAGGCACTATCAACATCAACTTTCCTGCTTCTTCCAATTTCATCCATTTCGTTCCAGTATTTTCGAACAGATTGGTTTTGTTCGGAAAGGAATTCCTCAAACATCATCCTTTCCTTCTTATCCATACTTTCGTTATTTCTTTCTTTCTTTTTCATATTAAACTGACAATTCTTTCCTGAATTCTTTTAAAGCTTTACCCATATTGGCCTCCACAGTTTTCACTGATATGGATAGTCTCTCTGCTATTTCTGTATACTTAAGTCCATCAAAGCGGCTCATGCAAAATATCCTGGCGCAGCGCTCAGGCAGTTTCTCAATTATCCTGTTAACCTTATCATGCAATTCTCTGTAGTTCATCTGATCAACCGGGTCTTCATGTTTATTAACAGAACCTTCCCTTATGTCCGCCTCATGTTTCATAATAACCTTCTGATGGTCAATATAGTGAAGACATTTATTATATACCGACCGGTAAAGATAACCACTAAGCGAACTGCTTATGTTCAGTTTTTTTCTATCTCTCCACAATATGTAAAACAGGTCCTGCACTATTTCTTCTGATGTGTCTGTATCCTTAAGGATTGTTCTGGCGTAATTGACCAGAGCATTATAGGAAGACCGGAACAGTTTCTCAAATGCTTTGATATTTCCATTCCTGATCTTCCTGATAATGTCTGTGTCGGTTACCATATACCTTTTACTAATTATCAAACAAGTCGGTCCACCTGAGTTTGCGGTTAAGCTTTCTTATTGCCGACTCTATGCTCTGATCCGGCTCGATCACATTATACTCGCCCCAGAAATCCGGATCGGCAAAAGCACTCAGCTGCTCTGTAAAGATATCACCTTTTCTTATCTTTTCGTTCGATGCAAACTTAATTACTTCCTCTTCAGTCCTGTCAGTAATGGCTATTTCTGACATAGTGGTGAAAGTCTTGTTAAAAAGTTTCTTTTTCCAGTTAACTTTAAATTCGACTTCTGCGCGAGCATAACCAAAGTAATATTTTCCATCCTGCTCGCGGAATTTCACTCTGTAGCTTGCCATTTCCGGTGTTACTTTCATACCCAGGGGCTTTTTCCTAACAAATATGGAGGAAGCCAGGTCTTTATCTTCGAGGTTAATGCTGAATTCAGCCTCAGTCAAAGCGTATGAATCCATCTCTACGTAAAGTTTACCAAGGAATAATGGAACTTCAACGTTGGGACGCTGATGAAACTCAATAACGTAATGTGGTTTCTCATCTATTTGTATGATATTATCAAGGGTATACTCGTACGAATCCATAATATCACGGGTAAGTATTGCATATGAATTCTTGACAACATCGAGCTGCAGTGTGGTGACAGGGCCTCCCTGCAGGCGGAAAAGAACGGTATCTATCTTGGAAACATCCATATTCTTTCTCCCTTTGTAGATTTTCGTTGCATCAAAGCGGAAATCGGAATTATAGGGAGCTTTAAACACCTCAATCACAGCCTCAGCAATGGATACATAATTACGGTTCCTTTTAATAGTTTCACGGTAAAAGCCGGTCATCAGGTTTGGAACTTCGGCATAATTTCTCCTAATATTGCTGATTACTTCCCTCATTATTTCCTCGGGTATTACAGGTTTAACTGTAATCTCCTCTATGGGTATAGCGGCCTGAACAAGTTCTATTCTGTTCTCTTGATCACCCGTTGAGAGATTTGCCAGGGGTATTTCCTTATTTCTATACCCTATATACATGACTTCGACATAAGGATTGTCAACCTCTACATCAATCTTAAGAATAAATTCTCCATCGAGGTTTGAGACAGTTGCCACATTGGTTCCTTTAAGAGCTATGGTTGCAAATATCAGTGGGTCACCTGTTTTGTTATCTACTACCTTGCCTTTTAAAGTGATGAAAGTCTGCGGATCCTGTTCATTATTATCCGGATTAACAGCTGCACCGGCAGTTGCAAGCGAGATAATCGTCAACAGGATCAACGCGATCATAGTAATATCAATAAATCTTTTCATGGCTTATGATTTTTGTTTTAAACTATTTGTGAGATTGTCATTTTCCTTTTCTCACTTATATGACCGCTAAATAATTATTTACCCTATCCACAGGTCAGGAATTATTGCCGGGATGTTTGCAGGTTTATTCTCCGGATAATCGTAATGTGCCTCCGGCTATTATACTACAGGAGTTTGATCTATTTGAAATGGATTTAACTGTAACGGGTTTAGTAGCAGGGATGCGTGCCTAGATATTACACTGTCATAATATCTTCCTCTTTTGCTTCGACTATTTCTTCAACTTTTTTGGTGTATTCGTTGGTCAGTTCCTGAACTTCGTCCTCGGCTGTCTTCTCTGCATCTTCTGAAAGACCTTCCTTCAGGAGTTTCTTTAGTTCGTCATTTGCCCATTTTCGTGAATTACGAAGGCTGATTTTGGCCGATTCACCTTCATTCTTAACCATCTTGACCAGTTGAGCTCTTCTTTCCTCGGTTAGTGGAGGTACATTAATCCGGATTATTTCACCATTATTAATGGGTGTAAGTCCTATATTGGCTGCCAGGATTGCCTTTTCAATGGGGCCAAGCAATGTTTTTTCCCAGGGCTGAATAATAATTGATTTAGCGTCCGGAGTATTTACGTTGGAAACCTGGTTTAAAGGGGTGTTTACCCCGTAATAATCAACTTTTATTCCGTCGAGCAGGGCAGGTGTGGCTTTTCCTGCTCTAAGCTTCGAGAGCTCGGTTTCGAGATGCGTAATCGCATCTTTCATCCTGTCCCCGGTTTCTTCCATTATGATTTCAATCTCTTCGTTCATACCTGTAGATTTAGTAGTTTGACCGTTTGCCAGTTAACAAATTTAAAAAAAATATGTAAAAACCATATTTATGTTCAATACACTATTGTGCCGGTTGATTCTCCTTTTACTGCTTTCAAAAGATTACCTGGTCTGGTAACATCAAATACAATTACAGTCATCCTGTTTTCCCTGCACATAGTAAAAGCTGTCTGGTCCATCACCCTGAGTCGCTTCGAGATGGCTTCATCAAAAGAAATACTGTCGTATTTTTCAGCTTTATCCGATTTCTCCGGATCATCTGAGTATATGCCGTCTACACGTGTACCTTTAAGCAAAGCATCACAACCAGTCTCCACTGCTCTGAGAGCTGCAGCCGTATCGGTGGTAAAAAATGGATTACCTGTTCCTCCAGCCAGGATACTGACGGTGCCCTTTTTCATGCTGTCTACCACTATATCTCTCCGATAAAGCTCACCAACCGGTTCCATCCTAATGGATGTAAATAATCTGGCACTGTATCCGGATGATGTAAGTACGCTCTCAAGCGCAATACTGTTAATAACAGTAGCAAGCATCCCCATCTGGTCACCCTTAAACCTGTCAAGACCTTCTTTAGTACCATTTAGTCCCCTGAATATGTTTCCACCACCCAGTACAACTCCTACTTGAATACCGGCATCAACAATTTCTTTAATCTGCATTGCATAATAACTCAATCTGTCAGGATCGATCCCGGTATTATTTCCCTGGAGTGATTCACCACTGAGCTTAAGAAGAATTCTTTTGTATTTCATAATGATATTTACATCTGAAGGTTGTCAATGTGCTTCAAAGTTTGTTTTAATCCGGGTAAAAACGTTCAACGGTATCAAAAATAGCAATTTTAACTATAAACGGGAATGATATATTTTTTATCGCCTGTGGTACAACAGGATAAAAAAATATGTTTATTTGCATATTAATCAAAGGTTCAAAAATAAATAAACTGTTTGACTATAAATGAAAAACACGTATTTCAACCTGGTTGAGCAAACTTTTTATTTTCCCCAGGAGGGATTCGATCTTATTGATGGATATCTCACATTTTACGGAGTATCAATAAAATACCTGATAGAAAAATACGATACTCCGTTCAGGTTAATCTATCTGCCAAGGATAGGCGACCAGATCAAGAAAGCGAGAAACCTGTTTAACAGGGCTATCAAGTCAACCGGATATAACGGGAAATATCATTTTTGCTACTGTACCAAATGTTGTCATTTTCATCATGTTGTAAGTGCTGCCCTGAAGCATGATGTGAACCTTGAAACCTCATCATCATTTGATATAGACCTGATAGAAAAACTGTATGAAAACGGGGAAATAGATAATAAGAGAATTATTATACATAATGGTTATAAAAGCCCTGGGTATATAAGTAAAATTTTAAGATTGCAGAAAAAAGGTTTTATAAATTCAATCATTGTCCTTGACAGCGAGGAAGAGCTTGACCGCATCCTGGATCTGGTTGGTGAAAAGAAAGTCAAGGTGGGAATACGGATGGCAATTGATGAAGAACCGCAATCAAGTTATTACACATCCAGGCTGGGTCTGCCTCCTGCAAGAGTCATTGATTTCTTTAAGCGCAGAATCAAGGATAATAAAAGCCTGGAGTTGAAAATGTTACATTTCTTTGTTGATTCCGGCATTAAAGACAGTCTTTATTACTGGGGCGAGTTTCAGAAAGCCCTGGGACTGTATATTGACCTTAAGAAAGAATCGAAAACTCTTGATTCGCTTAACCTGGGAGGGGGATTCCCTGTTAGAAACCATCTGGGTTTTGAGTATGATTATGAATATATGATAAACGAGATAGTGAGGAATATTAAGGAGTCCTGTACAAATGCAGGCATAGATGATCCTCATATTTATACTGAATTTGGAAAATATACGGTGGGCGAGAGCGGTGCCATTATTTTTAAAGTGTTGGAGCAGAAACAACAGAATGACAATGAGCTATGGTATATTATCGATAATAGTCTGATAAATACCATACCTGATTCATGGTCAATGCATGAAAAATTTATCTTGCTGCCTGTAAATAAGTGGTATAACGAATACACCAGGGTTAATATCGGCGGTATTAGCTGCGATCATTCAGATTATTATAATTCCGAGGATTTCAACCAGCAGATATTACTTCCACGGTACGATAAGGAAGAAACAGAACCTTTGTATATAGGCTTTTTCCACACAGGGGCCTACCAGGATTCGTTGAGTGGATACGGTGGTATTAAACACTGCCTGATACCAGCTCCCAGGCATGTCATAATCGACAGGGATTCCACCGGGAATTTCAAGGATTATGTTTACAGGAACGAGCAGACAGTTGATGATATGCTTAATATCCTCGGTTATCCAAACATTTAATGAGAACATTTGGTAAAATAGAAGGACCTTATTCCGGCCTGGAAGATTCAGAAGTATTGCTTCAGTCTATCCCCTATGATGGTACAAGTACATGGGGTAAGGGTGCTGACAAAGCATTCGATGCTTTTATGGAGGCATCAGACCATCTTGAACTATATGACATAGAAACAGATTCGGAAGTATATAAAAAGGGGATTCATATTTTACCTGAAATAGATCTGGAATCGACACCCGAAGAAGTATTTAGCAGGATATACAACAGGACAAAAGACCTGTTGAAGTATAATAAAATGCTCACATTCATAGGTGGCGAACATTCGATAAGTATAGGAATAATTCAGGCATACCAGGAGAAATTCCCAAACCTTACCGTTTTACAGCTCGACGCGCATACTGACCTGAGAGCCGAATACAATGATTCAGAATATAATCACGCATGTGCCCTTCACAGAGCATCGAAAAATACAAATCTTATCCAGGTTGGAATAAGAAGCATGGATAGTAGCGAACTGGATTATTTTGACAGGTCGAAATGTGTTTTTGCAAGGCAGATACATGAGGATCCTGAATGGATAAGAAAAGTAGTATCCATGATTAAAGGAGATGTTTATATCACTTTAGACATGGATGTATTTGACCCTTCGCTAATACCGGGTACGGGAACACCCGAGCCGGGTGGATTAAACTGGTACCAGGTAACCGGACTCATGAAGCAGGTATTCAGAAAAGCAAGGGTTCGGGGGTTTGATATGGTTGAGTTTGCCCCTGCCGGCAGTCTGCGGGGTCCGGCTTTTTTAATGGTTAAATTATATTACAAAATGTTAAGCTATAAGTATTATGGATAGGGGAGCGATAGGTAATTTTTTAAGGAATCATTTCAAACACTTTAATGCTGCCACACTTGTGGATGCCGCAGAAGCTTACAAGGGACAGCTTGCTAATGGAACGAAAATGATGGTTACTCTTGCAGGAGCAATGAGTACAGCCGAAATTGGTAAATCCCTGGCCGAGATGATCAGAAAGGATATGGTACATATAATTACCTGTACCGGCGCCAATCTGGAGGAAGATATATTTAACCTGGTAGCTCACAATCATTACAAGAGAATACCGGGATACAGAAATCTTAGCGATGAGCAGGAGCAGGAGCTGCTGGAGAATCATTTCAACAGGGTTACCGATACCTGTATACCTGAAGAGGAGGCCATGCGCAGAATAGAGAAACACCTGATTAAATACTGGGATATGGCAAGCAGTGAAGGTAAAAGCTTTTTCCCGCATGAATACTTTTACGAAATAATCAGGAGTGGTGAACTGAGTAAGGATTATGAGATTGATCCGGCTGATTCGTGGCTGGTGGCGGCAGCTGAAAAAAACATTCCTGTTATTGTGCCCGGATGGGAGGATTCAACCTGTGGCAATTTTTTTGCATCACATTGTATAAGGCAGGAATATAAGTCATCTATAGTCAAATCAGGTATCGAATATATGATATTCCTTGCTGACTGGTACAGGAATAATTCAAGCAGGGGAGTGGGCTTTTTTCAGGTGGGTGGAGGTATTGCCGGTGATTTTCCTATATGCGTTGTTCCTATGCTGCACCAGGACCTGCAGCTCGAAGATATACCTGTATGGTCATATTTTTGCCAGATAAGTGATTCCACCACAAGCTATGGATCCTATTCGGGAGCAGTACCGAATGAAAAAATCACATGGGGCAAGTTGTCACCCGAAACTCCAAGGTTTATTATTGAATCGGATGCTACCATTGTCGCACCACTGATGTTTGCGTATATACTGGGGTGGTAGATTTTGAAAAATGGAACCGAGGATCCCGAGTTTGCCGACAGGCAAATGAGGGAGACGAGCTCGACGAATTCCTGGTTGTCGGGATGAGTCAATGATGGATTAATGAAAAAAGCCGTTAACCCAAAGATTAACGGCTTTTGCATTAGAATAATCTTCCTTACAGACTAATCATTTAATGTATATCTCTCAAAACCTGTTACCGTAAGTTCCTTATCAACAGAGCCAAGGTATTGCTTTATGGTTTGTTTGGTGTCCTTGACAAACTCCTGGTTAAGCAGTGTGCTTTCTTTAAAGAATTTACCCAGTTTGCCCATTGCTATCTTTTCCAGAAGGTTATCAGGTTTTCCTTCTCTTCTTGCCTGCTCTTTGCCAATCTCCAGTTCCCTGTCAATATCTTCCTGCTTGACATCATCCTTATCAATGGCGACAGGGTTCATAGCAGCGATTTGCATTGCTATGTCCTTGTATACCTGCATATCTATTCCGGTCTTATTAAAACCGGCCAGTGTGGCAAGCCTGTTTCCGGGGTGGATATATGAATGTACATGTTCTGCCTTTATGAAACCATAATATGACAGTTCAAGCTTTTCTCCAATTATGCCTATTTGTTCAACCACTTTTTCTTCAATCAATACACCGTCGATGTCGGTCTTTTTCAGATCTTCAAGACTTTCAATTCTTTTTTCAAGTGCTTTATCAAGAATATTATTAGCCAGTTTTTCGAAATCAGCATTTTTTGCAACAAAGTCAGTTTCGCAATTCAGGACTATCAGTGAGCCAAATTTTTCATCCTCTGTAGTACGTGCAAGAACAACACCTTCACCTGCTTCGCGATCGGCTCTTTTACTAGCAACAGCCTGGCCTTTTTTCCTGATTATTTCCACTGCCTTGTCAAAATCACCATTGGCTTCATTGAGGGCCTGTTTACAATCCATCATGCCCGCTCCGGTCATTTTCCTTAATTTTGCTACATCTGCAGCACTAATAGTAGCCATTATTTCTCCTTTTTATTAAAGTACTTAATTCTTAATCTTCACTATTCTCATCGTCAGGTTCTGTAACCTTTTTTGTTTTCTTTTCTTCAGCTTCATA
>Ga0272441_10010643_pt1 | contig 13853 bp, 8 predicted proteins | sample SSMProp6N_FD_193582 | JGI IMG/M metagenome (GOLD analysis project Ga0272441, IMG submission 193582) | Marine sediment archaeal communities from Little Sippewissett salt marsh, Falmouth, MA, United States - SSM-Prop-6N | ecosystem: Environmental > Aquatic > Marine > Wetlands > Sediment ... | reverse complement strand
GTTCTTCAACTACACCATCATCGGCAAGGCTATGCGGGCTTGCGCCATAAATCGCGCCGCTGCCAGGCTGGCGGGGATCAACGTCGAGCGCATGACGCTGCTGGCCTTCGGGCTAAGCGCCGGCATCAGCGGGCTGGCCGGCGTGGTCCTGGCGCCCAAGACGATGGTCTCCTGGGCCACCGGTACGCCGTTGGCCGTGAAGGGCTTTTGCGCGGCCATCGTGGGGGGATTGGGCAACGGTGTCGGGGCCGTGGTTGGGGGCCTGCTGGTGGGCATGCTCGAATCTCTTGGCGCCGGCCTGATCAACTCAGGCTATAAGGATGCCTTTGCCCTTGTGGTGTTGTTGCTCGTCTTGTTCGTGCGGCCCAGCGGGCTGCTTGGGCGCAAGTCGGCCGAAGGCCTGTAGTCTGCGGGCAGCCCCCTGTCGGGGGCCGGCGATGTGTCGATCTCTTCGCCGGGCATCAAACCGGGACGGAACATGATACGGAAGACTATTCGGGAAATCTGGCCCTACGTCGCGCTTGCCATCCTTGTGGGTGTGTTCCCGCTGGTGGCCACGAACCACTACCTGCAGTTCGTCGGCGCACTGGTGGGCCTGTACTCGATCATCGCCCTGGGGCTGTGCCTGCTCATCGGGTACGCGGGGCAAGTGTCCCTGGGGCATGCGGCGTTCTACGGTCTTGGGGCGTATACCTCCGCCATCCTGACCACCAGGTACCATGTCAACCCCTGGCTGGGTATTGTGGCCGGAATGGCCATCACCGCGCTGGTCGCCGGTCTGGTAGGCCGTCCCACACTGCGGCTACACGGCCACTACCTGGCCATGGCCACTCTGGGCTTCGGGATCATCGTTCAGATCGTCTTCCATGAGGGAGGCGATTTGACGGGCGGCTTCGGCGGCATTCCGGCGATCCCGCGGTTCAGCATCGGGAGCCTTGTCTTCAAGGGCGATGTACTGAACTTCTACCTGATTTGGTGCTTCGTGTTGCTCGGCGTCGCCCTGTCATCCAACATGGTGCGCTCCCGCATGGGGAGGGCAATGAGGGCCATCCATGACAGCGAAGTCGCGGCGCAGGCCTGCGGCATCGATGTCGCGCACTACAAGCTGAAGGTCTTCATGCTCAGCGCGGTGTTCGCATCGGTTGCCGGCAGCCTGTACGCACACTACATGTCCTATGTCAGCCCCGACGCCTTTGGGCTGGCGTTCTCGGTGCAACTGCTGGTGATGGTCATCGTTGGCGGCTCACGCAGCGTCTGGGGGGCCCTGTTGGGGGCCGGACTGATGACGGCGATGGCCGAGCAGATCGAAAAGGTCGAAGCTATCAGCGATCTGAGCACCGTTGTCTACGGCCTGTTGCTGGTCCTGTTCGTGATCTTCATGCCCAAAGGGCTGGCGGGCATCATCCAGCAGCTCACTGGGGCGCTCTTGCGCCGGAGGGTAGGTGAGGCCGGTGCCCGAGCCGCTTCTTGAGGTGCTAAAGGTATCGAAAGTGTTTGACGGTGTCTCGGCCCTGGACAGCGTGTCCTTTGAGGTGCGCCCCGGCGAGATACTGGCGATCATCGGCCCGAATGGCGCCGGCAAGACCACCCTGTTCAACCTGGTCTCGCGTGTGTTCCCGCTCTCTGCCGGCGACCTGCGGCTGCAGGGCATCAGCATCTGCCATATGCCGGCCCATCGCATCGCGACGCTGGGCATCGCCCGCACCTTCCAGAATCTGCAGGTTTTCGGGCACATGACAGTGCTCGAGAATGTGATGGTGGGATGTCACATCCAGGGCCGGGCCGAGATGCTCGCGGCCGCCGTACGCGCGCGCTCGGCCAAAGCCGAGGAAGCAAGGCTGACCGCTCGCTCCAGCGACATCCTGCACACCGTCGGGCTCGAGGATCGAGCCGATGAGTTGGCCGCCAACCTGCCCGTGGGGCAGCAGAGGCTCTTAGAGATCGGCCGTGCCATCGCCATGGACCCCAAGCTATTGCTGCTCGATGAGCCGGCCGCCGGACTCACCACCAGGGAGACGACAACCTTGTGTCATCTGGTGCAGCGGGTCCGCGATGAGTTGGGACTCACCGTGGCCCTCATCGAGCATGACATGAGCATGGTCATGGGCATCTCCGACCGCGTTGTTGTGCTCGACCACGGGCAGAAGATCGCGGATGCATCGCCCAACGAGGTGCAAAACGACGCCAAGGTTATCGCGGCGTATCTTGGTGAGGACGCCCAGGAAGCATAGGACCCAGACATGCCCACACTTCTTCGAGTCGCCAGTCTGAACACATTCTACGGTCCGCTACAGGCCCTCAAATCGGTTTCGCTGCATGTTGATGAGGGTGAGATCGTGGCCCTGCTGGGCGCAAACGGAGCCGGCAAGAGCACGACCCTGAACACCGTATGCGGCCTCGTCAAGGCGCGCGGCGGCACCGTCGAATACGCGGGCAAAGACATCACCGGGGCTACCCCGGACAGCATCGTGTCTCTGGGACTGACCCAGGTGCCCGAGGGACGGCAGATTTTCGGCGATCTGACGGTGCGGGATAACCTACTCATCGGGGCGTATCTGCAACTGCGCCGCGGGCGTAAGCAGCAGGTTCTGGAGGACATGGACCGGTGGACAGGTCTATTCCCGGTCCTGACCGAAAGACTGGCCCAACGCGCGGGCACCCTCAGCGGCGGCCAACAGCAGATGCTCGCCGTCGCCAGGGCCCTGATGTCCAGGCCCCGCATGCTGCTGCTGGACGAGCCCTCCATGGGCCTGGCGCCTCTGATCGTGAAGGACATCCTCACCGCCACAGCGTCTCTGCGCGACGAGTACGGGACCACCGTACTACTCGTTGAGCAGAATGCCGCCGCGGCGCTGAAGATCGCCGATCGAGGGTACGTCATCGAGACCGGCCGCATTGTGCTCGAGGGCTCGTCCACCGAGCTGATGCGCGACCGAGAGGTGAGGCGGGCATACCTGGGCAAGGATTACGAGGAGGTCTGACCTCACGGGAGGAGTACTCATGGCTGCCGGCGCTATCTGGAATCCCGAGCGCGAGACTATGCCCCGCGACGAGATCGAGCAGTTCCAGCTCGAACGTCTGCAGGCGACCATCAACCGCGCCTACCGCAACGTGCAATTCTACGGGCGCACGTTTAAAAGCCACGACCTGGCCCCGGAGGATGTCGGGAGCCTGGAGGACCTCAAGAAGCTGCCCTTCACCACGAAGGAGGACCTGCGACAGGCCTACCCGTACGGCATGTTCGCGCTCCCGCTCAGAGAAGTGGTGCGCATCCACGCCTCCTCCGGCACGACCGGGCCGGCAACCGTGGTCGGCTACACCAAGAACGACCTGGACGACTGGACTGAACTGGTGGCCCGAGACCTTGTCGCGGGCGGCGTCACCAAGGACGACGTGGTTCAGGTGTTCTTCGGCTATGGGTTGTTCTCCGGCGGGTTCGGCCTGCATCAGGGCGCCGAGCTCATCGGCGCATCCGTGCTCCCCGTATCCAGCGCGGACATCGAGAGCCAGGTCAAGGTCATGCAGGACTTCCGCACCACCGCCCTCGTTGGGATCCCCAGCTACGCACTGCAGATCGCCGAAGCCATGCAGGAGATGGGCGTGGACCCCAACTCCCTGTGCCTGCGCGTCGCTGTGCTGGGCGGAGAGCCGTGGTCACACGAGACACGCGGGGAGATCGAGGACAAGCTCAAGATACGAGCGACCGACATTTACGGTCTGGCGGAGGTGGGTGGGCCCGGCGTGTCCGGCGAGTGTGAGCACCAAAAGGGCCTGCATATCGCCGAAGACCACTTCATCGTCGAGGTCGTCGATCCAAAGAGCGGTGAGACGCTGCAGCCCGGGCAGGAGGGCGAGCTGGTGTTCACCACCGTACACAAAGAAGGCATGCCCGTCCTGCGGTACCGCACCGGCGATATCTCCAGCATTGACCCCGAGCCATGTCCATGCGGACGGACCTTCGTCAGAATGGCCCGGGTGAAGCGCCGTGTCGACGACATGATCATCATCCACGGCAAGAACATCCTCCCAGAGGACATCGCACGCGTAATCGCCCAGGTCGAGGGAGTAGGCCCCAACTTCCGCATGACCGCCGACCGCGTCGAGGGCGAAGACACCATCGAGATCGAGGTCGAGCTCTCCAGCGTGCTTGGCGAGGACACCATCCGGGCCATCGAGCAGAGAGACCAGGAGCTCACCGAGAGGCTACAAAGGTTCCTGGGCTTCGAGCTATCGGTCAAGATCGCCGAGCCGTGGTCATTGTCGGCCAATGGAGAGAAGAAGCCCACAGTTATCGATCGGCGGAAGCTGTAGGGCCGCCGCAGGCCGCCGGGGAGCTGTAACGCTGGGCTTGTGAAAGGCTGCAGGCGAAGCCCTCCGTCCCTACCCCGATTCCGAGACAACGGGCTTCTTGGCGCCGGCCTTCGTCTGCCGCCCAAGCCCCGCCAACTATTGCAGGCACGAAGTCTGGAGGAAGCAGTATGAACGGCCACCTGTTTACCCTCGCCGCAGCAGTCTTGTGTTCCGGCGCACTGGCGGCGGTCACCCTCGATGAGACCCCTGCAGCCCCCGGTGAATGGGGCTACAGGCCCCTCGACGGGAAAGTCTCGGCCGTGGACCCGCCCGGCTTCGTCTTTAGGCCTCAACGGGCCGCGAGGTCCTATGAGCTGCAAGTCGCCACAGACCAGAACATGCAGGACATCCGCCATGAAGCCAAAGGTCTGACGCTGTACTGCCACTGCCCCGACGCGGTTTTCGGCCCGGGCACCTACTACTGGCGCTTCCGGTTCATCAACGCCGACGGCGAGACCTCTGAGTACAGCTCGGTGCGAAGCTTCACCATTGATGAGACCGCCATGCCCTTCGGGATGCCACGACGAGAGGAGTTGCTGGCGCGCATCCCCGCCGAGCACCCGCGCCTGTTCCTGCGGCCCGAGGAAATCGACAGGTACCGAGAGCTGGCCGAGGGGCGACTGAAACAGCGGTGGGATGGCATCGTCGCCGCGTGCGAGAAGATGCTCGAGAGCCCCGCCGATACCGCGGAGCCCCCCAAGTACGACGAAAACAGCCAGCGCAAGAACAACCCGGAGGCATGGCGCAAAATCTGGTGGGGAAACCGCGTGCGGGTGGTGGCGGTCACCAACAACGCCGCGACCTTGGCCTTCGCGTACCTGCTCGGCGGCGATGAACGCTACGCCGAGGAGGCACGCAGGCTGATCCTCGCCGCCTGCCAATGGGACCCGAAGGGCGCCACGGGCTACCGCTATAACGATGAGGCGGGCATGCCCTTTGCCTACTACACGGCCCGCACGTACACATGGCTGCATGACTACCTGAGTGAAGAGGACCGGCAAGACATCCGGGACTGCATGCAGGTGCGCGGCAAGGAGATCTACGACCACCTATCGGGCCGACTGCACATCTGGCGGCCCTACGCCAGCCACTCGAACCGCGCCTGGCACTGGCTGGGAGAGGTCGCGACGGCCTTCCGTGGCGAGCTCGAGGGCGCCGATGACTGGGCCTGGTTCGCCCTGAATGTGTTCTTCAACTCGTACCCCGTCTGGAATGATGACGCGGGCGGCTGGCACGAGGGCCTCGCCTACTGGAGCTCTTACCTCACCCGGGTGACGTGGTGGCTGGCGACGATGAAATCCTCCTACGGGATCGATGGCTACCGAAAGCCGTTCTTCGCCAACGCCGGCAACTTCGGCCTGTACGTGGTGCCTCCCGGGGAGACAATGGGCGGCTTCGGCGACTTGACCTTCGGCCGAAGCGCCCGCAACGTCAGCTCCTTGATGAGCATCTTCGCGCGCATGGCCGGCAATCAACACTGGCAGTGGCTCGTCGAGAACTCGGGGGGCAGCGCTTTGCCGGGCGGCTACATGGGCTTCATCTACGCTATGCTCGACGAGGTGCAGGCCGCCCCTCCGACCGATGCGCCCAGCTCCGTGCTCTTCTCCGGCATCGGCCTGGCCGTGCTGCACAATAACCTGGTCAACCGAGAAGACGATGTGCAATTCATGCTCAAGAGCAGCCCCATGGGCACCCAGAGCCACGGCTATGAGAGCCAGAATACATTCCTGCTCAGCGTGGCGGGCTCGCCCGTCTTCATCCGCACCGGACGCAGAGACTTGTACGGCAGCCCCCATCACAAAAACTGGATGTGGAACACCAAGAGCCAGAACTCGATCCTGGTGGATGGGGAAGGGCAACGCGCCCACTCGAATCGGCCGCAGGGCGAGATCACCGGTTTTGCCACCTCGGCCGACTTCGACTACGTGGTCGGGCAGGCCGCCGACGGGTATGAAGGCAGGCTTGATCGGTTCACCCGTGCCGCGCTGTTCATCAAGCCCGAGGCCATCGTCATGTTCGACGCCCTCGAGGCCCCCGAGCCCAGCACCTACCAGTGGCTGCTGCACAGTTGCCGCGAGATGCTTGTGGACGGCCAGACCGTCCGGGCGACCTCCAACAATGGGCAGACCGGGGCCGTGGTGCAGATTCTAGCTCCCCGCGACCTGCAGATCACCCAGACGGATCAGTTCGACCCACCCCCGGCGGAGCGGATCAAGCTCACCCAGTGGCATCTGCAGGCTGAGACGCCGAAAGAGAGGGCTTCCGAGGAATTCGTCAGCGTGATACGCCCGCTGATGGCCCAGGACGCTGAGCTACCCATGGGCGCCAACAGCCTATCGTCAGAGAACGCTCTCGGATGCGAAGTTGAGCTGGCATCCGGCAAGGCCATTGTCGTGTGGCGGAAGTCCGGAGTCGAGCCAATATCCCTGGGAGGCATCAGCACCGACGGGGAGGCCGCCTGCGTGGTACTCGATCCCGCAGGCAAGGTCGCGAAGGTATTCGTCCACGGCGGGGAGACCGTAAGCTACGACGGTGAGCAGATCGACTGATCGGCGTCTGCGAGGGCCGAATCGCCGCATGCCGAAGCGCTGAGGACCGCCATGCCTGGCCGCTTGGCCATGAGCGTGGCGGTCCTTTTGGTCTGTCCTTGGGTTTGGCGTGCCCGTCTCCGTCCATGCACTCCTCGGGCCGCATATACCCAGCCCAACAGATCCGTGGCCTCCCGCGCGCTTATGTACCAGTGGTTGCCTGACTCGACGTGCGTTCGCCGGACCTCGGCGTGCTGCCTCGTGAGTGGGGGTCCGGGGGAGTTATGGTCCCCCGGCGGGCGGGGGCCGTCAGAGAAGGGCCGGAAGGCCCCCGCGACGTAAGGACGCGAACTAAGCCCCGCAGACCGTGGGCGGCCCCCGCCCTCATTCCTACTCGACCCAGCCTTGGTCGCGAGCCTGACGGTAGAGCTGTGCAAGCTGCGCGGGCGTGACGAACACCATGTCCGCGTCACGGCCCTCATAGGCCGCCTGCAGGGCGTCCATGTCGAAGGTCCAGTTGTGCAAGAAGGCGTTGACAAAGGCCGGGCGCTGCTCGTCCACCTGCTCACGGATGTCGCGAAGCAGGCCATCCCGGCCGTACCCCCAACCAGTCAGCGCGTGGAATACCGGCATACCCCCGTCCAGCGAGTAGACCGCCTTCTCGTAGTCCATGCCGCCGCGACGCGAGTAGTCGGCAAAGACCGAGTGCATGGTGGGGATACGGTCCGCATAGCGCTGCATGACCTCGCGGTCGCCACCGTGAGGTCGGGCGCTGCGTATGCCCATGCGATCCATATAGAGGGAGGTCCACTTCAGGAAGCCGTCGACCACCTTCGACCGCTCACGGTAGCTGGAACCGTATGTCTGAGGAAAGACGTAGAAGATTCCCGAAACATCGGCGATGAACTCATCGGCCGGAGTGGCCTGCTCGTAGTACCACTGGGCAACCGCGGGCATAAGGTCGATGACCGCCGGGCCGATGCCCCAGCCGATGGGGATCTTTCCGTGGGCCGGGTGCTCGAAGTACCGGTAGAAGTAGTCGGCCCAGGTGTTGAGGTTGTCGCCGTCGGACATCGTGAGGGCGATGTAGACCTTGTCGCGCTCCAGGGCCGGGGCCGGCGCCGGGGCCGGCGGCTTCAGCCGTTCAATCCGCACGCCGCTGGTGACGCACTGATTGGGCGTATGATCGTTGCACGTGAGGCCCTTGCCGTAGGCGCCGCAGAACTGCACGCCCCCGCCCTCCCCCAGGCCGATACCCTCTCCGCCCCAGGGGAATCCACGCATCCCGATGTTCGGGGGCAACTCGGCGAAGATGCGGGCCATGACCTCCCTTTCGGCGATTGGGTCGGCGCCCGGGCTCTCGCCATCCTTCGTGCCCGTAACCCAGAAGATCAGCCCGCGCCACTGGATGTCGTAGCCCACGGTGCCCATGTACGTCGTCACCGGATGCGCGTAGATGCACAGATGGTGGTTGAAGCGGTCGGCATAGTTGTCCCACAGCCAGCCCATGCCCTCGGCATACGTTTCGAACCGGCCGCGCAGGTCCTGCTTGATCTCGATGCCGAGTTCCTTGGCCAGGTCCGGCGGAGCGACGATGAAATCCTCCAGGCCCGACAGGTTGCAGGCCAGGAGCACGCCCTGGTACAGGCTGTCGTCGGGCACTACCGCGCCGCGATACGCGCCGGCGAACTGTCGGAACAACCCGCGCCAGTCTTCCACCATGGTGTAGTCATCAATGTAGCCCTTCTGCTTGTGCCACTTCAGCCAGCGCACGTCGCGCTCTTCACGGAAAACAAGCCAGATCTTGGGCTCCTGCCGGCTGGTCAGCGCCTGCAGACATGTGAGCGCGAGACGTTCATCGTAGCTCAGGTCTCGCACATCAACCGCCAGCAGTCTCCGGGCGGGGGGCTTGGACCTGGGGTAGAAAGTATCCCCCCATGGCCGGGGCTCGTCGACGATCTCGATCTGGCTGGGCATCGGCTCGGGCTTGTCCTCGTCATCCAGTCGGGCAATGAGCGCGTCAAAACGCTCCGCGCTAAGCTCGCCCTTCTCCTTCAGGCACCACGCGACCCCGCGAGCGATGAATTGTGCAGCGGCGTATCGGTCTGCCATGCTTGAACCCACCGCGGCCTGGCCGACCCACACGTCTCGGGCGCCGCTGAACTGCGGGCAGTTGTGGCGGATCGCGCATGCAATGGGATACCTCTCCCCCTGGGGCTGAAGCTGTTCGACCACCGGCAACACTTCATCCTCAGGCGCCAGGGACTCGGTGTCGAGCCACTGTAGATGGGCGTCGATCCTGGGCAGGAGCGCGTCGGTGACCCGAAGAGGGTTGGCCGCGGCGGCGACGAGCCTGCCGGCCTCCGGCGCAGGCCCGCCGTAGCCCCCGGTCCCAATGCCGGCCGCATCGTGCCCGAAGTAGTCATCGGAATGTCCCCGGTCGCGCCATTCGGCGCCGGGTGTCTCGAAACCCGGGTTCGAAACCAGGTTTTCGTCGCCATCAGCCAAGGTCAAGGACACGTCATCCAGATCAGTAAAGCCTCCGGTCGACCGCACCTGGAGCGACACATCAGCCGCCGTGCAGCCCTCCGGGACGGTCACTCGCTCCCGGATCCTTGCCCACTCGTCGGATGGGCGCGGTATGTCCGGGCCCGCCTGGCCGAGGAACTCGCTGCCCCGGAAGAACCGCACGAAAAGCTCATCCAGGCCCTGTTGGCCGTCGGCGGATCGCACCCAGGCTGAGAGGGTCAGCGCGTCTCCGGCGCGGACCGCGACTCGTGAGCTGGTGCAGCCTGACCACGATCCCTCGGTGTGCGTCACGCGTACGCACCGCCCGCCGCCGCGGCCGCCGTCCACCCACTGAACGTTGGCGCCCCATCGGCCCCCCGATCCGTCTGCTCTCCACGCCTCGGGCGCTGAGGATACGCACGGGTGGCAGAATGGCACGCCCGTCATCACCAGGCAGCCGCCGGTACGGTGGAATGCCTTGACCGACTCGAAAGCCGACAGCGGGAAGGCGTTCCCGTAGTCCATGACCAGCACGCTGAACAGATCGGCACTGAAACGCGTCGGGTCGGCCACCTCGTGGGCGCGCAGCGCCGTGACGGGCACGCCGGTATCACGCAGCACATCCACCGCCTGGGAGGGGCTAAGCGATGGGGTCCCGCCGTAGTTGAGCATTCCTGGCTCGACAAGCACGGCGACCTCGGCTGCGACGACGGACGCACACAACGCACACCCGACGGCGAGGACAACTGTGCGGCGATAGACCGTCATGGCTTGGCCTCCTGCGGTCATTGACTGCTCAAATGCCGCCGTGGCTGGGCCTATCGGCTCAGCCGCTATTCCATTGGGCGCCCTGCCGCGTGTGCCGCCCGCCGGCCACCTGTTCAGGTCAACAGGAACCTGTATCCCGTGGTGCCCGTAAGCGCCGACACCACCACCCAGATCCCCGCAACAAGGAACTCGCCCACCACCAGGCCCAGGAAGAATGGCCGGGCCTTGCGGTACGACCGACCCGAGCCATAGCGCATGAGGAAGACTTTCATCATCCACCCGATGAAGATGGATGACCACAGTTGGATCATCGGCCAGCTTGGCCCCATGGCATAGCCCAGCGGGTGGAAGGGCCACCAGACGAAGCGCACCCGCGCGATGGACAGACCAACGGTGACCGCAACGCCGATCAGCACGAACAGGATGCTCAAGGGGTTGGGAGACTTGGGTGCATCAATCCACGAGACGAGCGTGGTGAAGGGCTGCTGTGGGCTGGCCAGGCAGAACCAGCCCGATAGCGTCACAGCGCCGTGCTTGTAGCATGTGGCGATCAGTGAGTAGTAGCTGGCCGCGATCGACACCACAGCGGCCAGCCCTAAAGCGGGCATCAGTTTGCGCAGGTTGATTTTCCCCTCGTGCGCCAGCTTGTAGGCGTCCATGATGCTTGGCATGGGAAAGGTGCGCAAGTCGAACATGAAGACCCGTTCGACGAAGGATGCCCCCACCAGGCTGGGCACCGGCACCCAGCGCAGACCCAGGAACGTCTGGTAGATGTCGGTGGGGCGGAAGGGCGCCTGGATGAACAGCAGCCCGCCCTCCGAAACCAGCCGGGTCAGCACCAGCGCAGTGACGAAGTACAGCCCAAGACTCGATACCGAGAACCACCCCACCATTCCCGCCTGGGAGCACCACAGTGCGAACAGGCAGGTGCCCACGATCAGCCCCCAGATCGTCGCCGGGTATGACAGCGCCTCCTTGCTGTCCTCAGACCCGGACGGTTTGGCGCCGAAGGTGACCCGGAGCATGTCCCTTGCCTGACCGCGGACCAGATAGACCATGTAGCCGAAGATGACAAAGAACGCCCCAAGCATCTGAAGCGCCGCCTGGGCGCGTGTGGGGTAGTTGGGGATCGGTGGGATCTCGATGCCCAGGGCCGCCATGGCCACCGACTCGAGGTTGAACAGCACGAAGAAGAACCACAGACTGAAGGACAGCTCTGAGGACAGAAGATAGCTGAAGCCCACGATGGAGAAGTGCAGCCAGACCCAGATCAGCCCCACCTGGTTCCACGGCCGGCCGGTGATGAACTGGTTGAGCCCGATCCTCAGAGTGATTGGCGGGATGAACGGGTAGTAGTGGTGCAGCCCGTTCCACGAGTGGATGATCAGCGGGATGGCCGCCCCCAGCCACATCATCTTGTTCGAAAAGAACGGTGGAAGGGCCCTGCGGTCCATATCCTCTACCATGTCCAGCGGCAACTGAACGAGGGGGAAGATCAGGTGTTCATTCTCGATCCACTGCCGCCGGAAGATGGCGCTGACGCAGGCCATCAGGAACAGCATGATGACCGCCAGTACCGTCCAGGCGAGCATCGGCGTGGCCCACGCCCCCCATGGAATCGCCTCACCCGGGTGCAGCCCCTCGTAGAAATCGGTCACGACCTTCGGGTCTGTGGGGGCGATCCAATCCGGGATGTACTGGAAGAACGTCTCCTCCCACTTGTTCTCAGGGGAGGCGAAGTAGCGGACCCCGGCCAGGGTGGGGAACAGGTACTCGGTCAGCCCGAAGGAGGGGATGCCGCTGCCTACCAGCATCATCGCGTAGACCACGATCAGCTCGCCGGGCCGCAGACGCAGCCGGGGAAGCACCAGACGCAGACCCAGATTCAGCACCACGATGAGCAGGAACTGAATGACGAAAACGCCGATCGGCAGGTGGCAGGCGGCAATCCACGTGCCCTGCAGCTTCATGTCGCTGAAGGGGATCAGCATCCCCAGGACCGCTACGCAGAGGGCTCCGATTATCACGGCGCGAGCAGATATCATGATGATTGGGTGATGGTTGAGGCCGCGGGCGAGTATCTCCACGCCACTATACGAGAGTGCTTATTCTCCCCGGAAGCCGACCTGCCCTTTGCAGGAGACACTTAACTCAGCGGCCAATGGGGTAACAAGAGACGACGGCGGGACCACTGTCAGATGCGGCAAGGAGCGTGGACATGAGCAAGCTCAACAGGCGTCAGTTCGTGAGCGCCTCGGGGATCGGGGCCGGTCTTCTGACGGCCGGCGGAACCGTCCTGCATCAAACCAGGGCTGCCGCCCAGCAACCCGGAACCCACCAGGTGCAGGCACTCAAGTACCCCTACGATGCCCTAAGAGGCATATCCGAGCAGGTCGTGACGTGGCATCACGACAAGCACTACGCCGGGTATGTAAAGAAGCGCAACGCAATCGAGACGCAACTCGTGCAGTACGGGCCCGGTGGCGAGGGCTTTGACGCCCGAGTCTATGCGGGCCTCAAACGGTCCGAGACCTTCAACGCCAGCGGCATGATCCTGCATGAAGTCTACTGGGACAACCTTGGGGGCGATGGCAAGCCCGGCTCCGGTCCGGTCGAGCAGCTCATCAAGCACTGCTTCGGCGCTATCGACAGTTGGGTGGCCGACATGAAGGCCATCGGCGGCCAGGCCACCGGCTGGGCTCTGTGCTGCTACGACCCCAGTGATGGCCGGCTGCACAACTACCTGGTGGACCAGCATGAGATGGGGGCCGTCTGGGGGGCCACGCCCATCATCGCCTTGGATGTGTTCGAGCACGCCTACTACCACGACCGCGGCCCCGATCGCGGGGCCTATATGGCCGCCTTCTTCGACAACCTGCACTGGGGCCGAATCAACCAGCGCTACGGCGCCTGATAGCTGCGATGTCCCGCCCCGACCTGCCCTAGAACCTCACACCGACGGGGTCTGCCGCGACGCGCCCTCGGCGCCTACTCGGCGTCCCGGTACTCGGGCAGGCATGCCATCAGTGCGCCCTTGAGTTCCAGCACGCCCCTGTGGTCGGACACGCGGCCGCCGTCCTCGATGAAGATCGGACCGTCATAGCCGCCATCGCGGGTGATCTGCACCATCCGTGCCATGTCGACGCGGCCATCGGGGCGGTTCCACTTGGCGTGGACCCCCGCCGCGTAGGGCATGATCATCTCGATGCCCTCATACCGGAACTCGTCGGCGAAGTTGCCGTAGTCCGGCAGTGTGCCCATACTGTCCATGCCCACGCCCTGGACCAGCTTGACCATGTTTTCAGGACGCGTGGACAGCCCGCCATGGTTCTCCGTGCAAATGGTGATGCCCCGCTTGGCGCCCTCAGCGGCGAGCTCGGTGAAGCTCTTGATGCAGAACGCAAGGTCCTGCTCGGCCGTCTCGGCCGATCCGCCCGTATTGACCCGGAAGTAGCGAAGGCCCAGCCAGCCGGCGATGTCGAAGTACGCCATGGCGTTTGCGACGGCCTGCTTGCGCTCTTGCTCATCACGCGCGCTGAGCTCACCGGTGCCGTCCACGGCCATCCCCCACATGGTCACCTGAGCCTGCTGAGCCGCCGCGACCAGCTCACCGCAGTAGCTCTCGTCCTGGCTTGCCATGAAGACGTTGTTGATCTCGATGTGCGACAGCCCGAACTCTTCCCTGGCCAGCGCCGGGAA
>Ga0272441_10010642_pt1 | contig 13854 bp, 11 predicted proteins | sample SSMProp6N_FD_193582 | JGI IMG/M metagenome (GOLD analysis project Ga0272441, IMG submission 193582) | Marine sediment archaeal communities from Little Sippewissett salt marsh, Falmouth, MA, United States - SSM-Prop-6N | ecosystem: Environmental > Aquatic > Marine > Wetlands > Sediment ... | reverse complement strand
ATCTCGCGAAGGTTGTACTCGAAGACCAGATGGGATATGAAGTGGAAATAACTGCTGCAGACGTTGCGCCTGCATATACCTCTATAGCACAGGGCGACATGGATGCGTTCATGGAGACCTGGCTGCCTGTACTTCACAAAGACTATGTCGAGAAGTATCAGGACGACATTATCGATCTCGGCCACGTGTACGAAGGCACCCAGAGCGGTCTGGTCGTTCCTGACTACATGGATATCGAGACCATCTCCGAGATTAACGACATCGCTGATGAACTGGACGGCAGGATCACCGGTATCGACGCCGGTGCTGGTGTCATGAAGACTACCGAAGCTATTATTGATTCCTACGGTCTTGATGTCAAGCTGATGGCTTCCAGCGGTCCCGCAATGACGGCGGCCCTCAAGGATGCCTATGAGAACGAGGAACCCATCGTTGTAACCGGCTGGAGACCCCACTGGATGTTCGGAAAATGGGACCTGAGGTTCCTCGACCAGGACCAGGAACAGGTCTGGGGCGTGGGTAATATCCACATCATGGGCCGCAAGGATCTCAGGGAAGACAAGCCCGAGCTGGCACAGTTCCTCAGCAATTTCTTCTTCACCGATGCCGATCTCGGCAGTCTGATGGTCGCCATCGAAGAGTCCGACGAGGACATCGAAGACGTCGCACGTCAGTGGATGAACGACAACATGGACGTCGTCGAGAAGTGGATTCCGTAAGGAAGCCTCAGTGCGGTAGAAATACCGCCTCACCTCCGGGTGGGGCGGTTTTTTTTATCCAATAAGTTCGATCTGCAGGTTGTAGTAGGCTCCGATGAAGCCGGCTGCTGACCATGCCTGATAGCGTTTGCCCATTGGCCGGCCGGTTTTCCCATGGACCCACTCGTTGAACTCCCAGTCCTTCTCGATACCCTGCTGGTTGACGAGGGCAAGGCGGTAGAGCTCCTGCTGGGCGAGATCTCTCAGTCCGAGGCGGTTGATGAACATTACCCAGTAGGCGCCGATGAAGGGCCAGACCCCTCCGTTGTGGTAGTGATCGGGGAGGTTGAGGAGGTTCACCGTGTAGTAGGTCCGCCAGTGAGGATCTCCCGAGAGAACCGGAGGGTACAGATTCACCACCGGGGCAGGTTCGTTGACCCCCACCCCCCACATGAAGTTGAATGCCATCTTGGCGTGCTCCATGCTCAGAACGTTGAACTGAGCAGCCAGAATATTACCGTAGACATCGCATCTCCAGTCGAAATTGAAGGGAGTAATTTCCGCCAGCAGGTAATGGGTGTCGCCGAGGGTGTATTGCTGCTCGGCAAAACTGCGGGTCTGATCGCTGTGAATGGATGGCCAGAATTTTCGATTGATGGTCTCCTTAATGGTCTGGGCCAGCCGGAGCCGGTATCCGGCGAGAGTGAAATCACCCACGAGTTCGGCCAGCCGTCCGCTGGTCAGGTTGGCATAGTACCACAGTACTTCGTCATAGAGAACGTTGTAACTGCGGCCGAAGAGGTCCATCCAGTCTCCGGCTTCAGGTATTTCGAGCAGCGAGTCATAATTGCTGTCGTGGGCTTCGAGCCAGTTCATTATCTTGTCGATGTCTTCGATCCAGTCGCGAAGATAGGTATAATCCCGGGTCTGCCGTATGTAGTGGTAGAAGGCTATCACGAGCCAGAGTCCGCTGTCGATGGAGGCGATTTCGCCGACCCCGGAATAGTCCGGGGTGTTGGTGTCGAGCCGGACGTTGCTCGGGACCTGACCCCGGGGCGAGGTGTGTTCGAGCAGTGTGTCGAGGGTGGCCTTCTGGCAGGCCCTGATATCCGGGTCCTCCACCGATAGTGAATTAATTACAGTGATAGCGCCGTCCCGCGCCCAGATGCTGCGGTAGTTCTCATCGGTAGTGTGGAAGGTGTTGTCCGTGAGACTGCAGGCGGAAAAACCGAGGGGCGTGATATTCTTCCGCAGTGCGTCGATCGCCCTGGTGTAGGCTGTGTGTATCAGTTCTATCTGGTCGGCGGTAAGTGATTTGAAGGCTTCCGAGCGGACCACGTTGTGCAGTCTGGGATCGAAGTTCTTGTGACTGAGAGTTTCAGCGCTGATATCGGCTATTTTATCTATAACTTCGAAGTGGATGAGCCCTTCCAGTACGCCGTCGGCAAAGGGTTTGGTGGCTGTGTATGTCGGACGCTCGATTGTTTCGAGGAGGAGCTCCGGTTGGGCGTTTTCGACTATGATCCCGCGGATATCCTTGATCTGAAACATCGAGTTGTCGTTCCCGGTGTCACCGGCTACGAGGGTCTCCTTCTCGCTGATTCCCAGCCAGCGGATAAGCCACTGCAGGGCGTTGCCCTTGTTGGCATAGAGGGGCAGGACATCGAGGTCGCGGCTGGAAGAGTAAATGACGTTGACCGAGAGACCCTCCTGGTCCAGAGCGTTGCGGATTTCATCGATCTTCCCGGGAAGAGCATCATAGATATACCAGCTCGATTTGAACTTGTTCTGATATTTTTTCGGTTGTTCGGTCACATCCGGGAACCCGTGCATGACCTTCTGGACTTTCTCCCGGTCCCAGCCGGTGTTGAGGGTGTCGGAAAAAACCTTGATGAACTCCCGTTTTTTGTAATCATATATGATGGTTCCGACCCCGCAGATGAGGTAGTCCGGGTCGGGCAGGTAGCTGGTCTTAATAACTTCGAGCGTGTGGGGCAGCAGGCGCCCCGAATTGTAGACCAGGATAGGCGCCGGCCGCGGTCTGGCCTCCCTTCGCAGCTCTTCCCATGTGTGCTGAAAGGCCAGTGTTGCATCGGGTTTTCCGATCAGCGTACCGTCGAGATCCGATGAAAAAAGTTTGACTGCTTCCCCCATATACTGATACTCCTCCTGTGCGGCTGTTGGCTTTTTAGAGATGGTCCTTCGGTCTAACTTCCGTGAGATGCACCACGTCGGTCAGATTTTCAACGTCGGTAAGCAGCTTCTGAGCTATTCCAGTCCAGGTGAAGCGGGCCCTGGCCCGCTGGGCCGCCTTCTGGGCCATGCGGTGGTGGAGGGAGCGATACTTGAGGGCTTTGTACATGCTGATACCGAGCTCCTCACGGTCGAAGGGGTCGGCGAAGAGGGCGTGAATACCATATTCGAGGACCCGGCAGAGTCCGCCGTGGATGGTTACGATACAGGGTGTGCCGCTGGCCATAGATTCGACGGCGGTCATGCCGAAGGGTTCATAGCGGCTCGAGAGAACGAAAAGGTCTGCGGCGCGGTAATAGTCGGGCAGATCCTCGTCTTCGATGAATCCGATGAACTTGATCCGGTCCTCTATCTTCCGCTCCCGTGCGATCCGGAGGAGTTTCTGGTAAATGGCTTCTTCTGTCTCGTCGCGGTCCTCATGGCCGATTGCAAGTACGAGATTGGCCTGCTGGAAGCGTTCCGCTACCATGGCGAAGCTGTCTACCAGAAGATCGAGCCCTTTGTTCTCAGCCAGCCGAGACACCGCGAAGACGGTCGGTCCGCTGTATCCCAGCTGGTTCCGGATGGCCTGGCGGGAAGATTCTCCGACTGGAAAAAAGCGGTTGTCGTCGTATCCGGGAGGAATCATGCGGATGGCGGTCTGGGGAATATCGTAGTCGCTTTCAATCTTGTCGACCTGGATTGGTGTCGTGGCCAGCAGAAGATCACAGGCCCGGTATATCTGGGCCTCGTATCTGATCCGGTTGGTGAAGTTGTACTTCTCCTCGAAAGAATCTGCGTCTTCCGGAAAATCGGTCAGCATCTGCTCCTTCTTCCATGTGCCTATCGAATGGGGAGTGTGAATGTGCGGGATATCGAGCTTCTCGCTTACCATGTGGCCGGCCAGTCCGGCATCCCAGTAATGGCTGCTGACGAAGCTGTAGTTCAGACTATTGCGCTTGATGTAGCCGAGTGCGTTCTTGACCCACTCCGGAATTTTCTCATAGAGGTACTCCTTGGGGATGAAGTCCTTCCCTCCGCAGGGCATACGGATAATACGCACGTTTTCATCGACTTCCTCGATTTCAACCTGGTCTTCGAAGCGCCGGGTCCAGATATCAACTTTGTATCCGAACTGACCGAGCTTCTTGGAGAGTTCGAGTACGTACACCACCTGTCCGCCGGTATCCGGCGCGCCGAGGGGCGGTTCGGCGGCAACGTATCCATGGGTGGAGATCATCATGATTCGGTTCGGCTGTTCCGATGCCTTTTCCCTTGAATTTTTCTTATCTTTTTTGTCATCTTTTATCATAAAGAGACTCCTTTGACATTCGGTTCTATGGTTATGTGATTCGATTCGGGTGCGGCAGAAAGAGAATGGTACTGCATGTAAATATGCATGTATTTACATTATAATGATTTCTGTGTCCAAAAACAAGGGCCGCTGATCAGGCTGATCGAGGATAGGGCTGAAATGAGCTCTGGAGAGTGCACGAAGAAAAAAAACCGCCCGGGAGAACCGGGCGGTCTTGCGGGAGCGACGGGGATTGAACCCGCGATCTCCGGCTTGACAGGCCGGCGCGATAACCATCTTCGCTACGCCCCCGTTGGGTAGAAAGACAATGCACAATTTTTCCTATTTTGTCAACTAGGTTCAGCCGGCCGCTGCAGCACAATGTCGCGCTTATCAGTGATCGAGACGGTTTTCAGACCGAGTGCGGATGTAAGATATTCGATGGTTGTTTCGGAAAAAAATGCCACGTGGGTCGGATCCTGACGGTACCACCAGGAAGAGAAATGGGCATCAGCATCATGGTGCAGACTGCTCCGGATACACAGATACCCGCCGGGTTCAATATGATCTCTCAGTCTTCTCATGGTACTGACGGGATCGGTAAGATGTTCCAGCACCTCTATCATCACCGCCGCGCTGTAGGTCTTTTTCTCCCAGCTCGTATCCGGGAAGAAGAAGGGGTCGAAGGAATCGACCCGGTAGCCGCTGCTGTGCAGGATCCATGAGAAGGCAGGAACCGGACCGCTGCCGTAATCGAGGACACGCGTGCCGCACTCGACGTATGGGATGACAGCAGTCTGCAGGAAGGAGTTCAGAAATGTAATGTATCCCTCTTCCTGCAGACCGTTCCGGTGCCGAAGGTAGCGCCTCTTCTGCGCATCAGGAGGGAGGTGATGGTCCGGATGGAGGAAGATATAACGGCAGGTATCGCAAGTCAGGTAGATCCGGGCATTTTTCCGATCCAGAAGCGATCTCGAGATGCGCGACCCGCAGACCGGACAGAATCGGGATCCATTATGGTCGCCGGGGCCGTTCCCGGTCAGGCTTTGTACGATGAGATCCATGCCCGCATTGTACACATTCTTTCCCTGCGTGAGAATGACAGAAGCATATCTGCTGAGCGGCCTGCGTGTTCCGTACCCGATGGAACGGAGTGGCCGGTCTGGTTCTCCTGCGGAAAAAAAGTAGAAATTCACAATTGACATACCGCGAATATATGATACAATATTTTGTATACAATATCCGATTATAAATAGCCAAAAGGAGGTTATTATGAAGAAAATTCTGATAGTGCTTCTGCTTTCGCTCTGTGTTATCGGCACAGTAATGGCAGGAGGGGAACAGGAATATCCCGCCAGAGATATCACCGATATCGTCGTGTGGGGTGCCGGTGGTGGTACGGATACTTGTAACCGCGTTATCATGGGTGAAATGGCCAAGATCCTGGGCGTCAACATCAATGTGACCAACGTGACCGGAGGAAGCGCCGGATCAGTCGGTCTGGCAGCAGCCTATGCCAAGGACCCTGATGGCTACACCCTCTGTGGGCTTTCCGAATCGAATACAACCACTGCTGTAATGGTAGAAGACTGGGACAATACAGTCGATGTGTGGGATTTCTTTATCGTCGGCGGTTCTCCTGATGTCGTGAGTGTAACCCCTGATTTGCCCTACAAGAACATCAAGGAACTCGTAGATGCAGCCAAGAAGAATCCCGGCGCAATCAAAGCAGGTGCGAGCGGTGCCGGTTCAATTCACCACGCGAACCTGCTCGCTTTCGAAGCCGGTTCAGGCGCTGATTTCGAATTCATTCCATATGACGGATCCGCCCCGGCCCAGAACGCGGCTATGACCGGTGAAGTACAGCTCGTAATAACCTCAGTGGCCGAGCAGGCACAGCTCCTTCGGGCTGGAAAACTCCGCCCCCTGGCAGTACTGGTAGAGGATGCATTCCAGCTTGACGGCAAGCCCATTCCTTCAGCCTTCGACACCCTGCCTGAGCTGACCAAGACACTTCCGATCAAGCAGGCTATCGGCTTTGCAATCCGCGCGGATGCGCCCGACAATGTGAAGGCTGTACTGCGGGAAGCTTTTGCCGAAGCCATGAAGACCGACAAACTGAAAGAGTTCGGACAGAAGCAGTTCTACGTACTCTCCGGTGCGAGCGGAGACGAAGCCCTCGAGATCATGGAAGGTCTCCAGTCTGCACTCTCCTGGGCAATGTGGGATAACGGTCTGGCGGCAGAGAATCCTGCTGACTTCGGTATTCCCAAACCGTAACGTCAAAAACTATTAAAGTGTATCGGTAAACTGCGGCATGGGGTCCCTCAATCCCGTGCCGCACATTCCAATATGTGCTTCAAAAAAACAGTGATATAATCAGCACAAGGGGGCGTACTTCATATGATGGAAACAAAGAAACTCCGGGAGGCAGATTTCATCACAAGTATTCTGCTCATCCTGTTCGGAGCATGGGTACTCTTCGAGGCCTTTCAGATGCCGATGAAGGGAACCTATGGGGGGGTAAAAAACGCCTGGTATGTATCGCCGGCACTGCTGCCTCTGGTTATCGGGATCTGCATTGTTCTGCTAGGAATTACGCTTTTGTTCTTCTCAATACGGCATGGAGGAGCTACCGGCTTCCTGCAGAAAATGAAACATATCCATGTCGGGACGAGCGAAGCTTCCGAACGTTTTCTCGCGATCGTTATTGCTTTCGTTTGTCTGGTTTACCTGTTTATCCCGAGGGTCGATTTCTTTCTCTCGGTCTGGTTCTTTCTGAGCTACATGATCATCACATTCTATTACGATGACGCCAACCTGCTGCGGCGCCTCACCATTCTCTTTACCGCCGAGAATCTGCTGATGCTGGCCTTGTTTGTATTCGGTATAGCCAAGGTCCTCAACTCGGCTTTCAGATATGCAACCGACGTCGTAGCCCTGGCGGAGATCCTTGTCTTTCACGTCAGCGCAGCCCGTGCCGGACGTTCCAGTGAAGAGTTGAAGAAACGGTACAGAATTGCTTCTCTCATCGCGATTGCCGTTCCTCTGGTTCTTGCGCCGATCTTCCGGTATGCATTACTGGTCCCTCTTCCGACAGAGGGAGGCATCATCGATTTAATGAGTCTGATCTATTTTTCACTGAGGTAGTGTATGGCATTTCTTGAATCACTCAATCTATTTTTCATGAACTTCTTCGAACTCGCGGCACAGCCTGTCAACGTTCTCATGCTCTTCGGGTCCGTAATCCTCGGTATCGTGTTCGGGGCGATACCGGGGCTTACGGCGACCCTTGGAGTCGCATTGCTTACGACCCTTACCTACGGGATGAACCAGGGAACGGCGATGATCGCCCTTCTGGGAATCTATGTCGGCGGTGTTTACGGTGGTTCCTATTCATCGATCCTGATAAATATACCTGGTACCGCAGCGGCGGCGGCAACGGCCCTCGACGGATATCCCCTGGCCAAACAGGGGAAGGGCGGAGTAGCCCTCGGGCTCACCACAACCGCATCGGCGATCGGGACCTTCGTCGGGATGCTCTTCGTCGTCAGTCTGTCGCCGATCATATCAGAACTGGCGCTTCAGTTCACGTCGTTCGAGTTTTTTCTCCTTGCGTTTTTCGGCATAATCATCAGCGGGACATTGACCAGCCCCGATGTAGCCTTCAAGGGATGGATCGCCGGTTTCCTGGGACTCTTCCTGGCCGTTATCGGACGGGAGAGTCTGCAGTTCTATGCACGGTTCACCTTCGGTTTTTCCCAGCTCGAAGGCGGTATCGAGGTCGTTCCTGTACTGATCGGCGCCTTCGGTATCCCGCAGATCATACAGGTGCTGAAGGACAAGTTTGTCGTCAAGGAGGCCCAGAAATTCGACAGGATCCTGCCGGAATGGGGCACGATTTTCAAACATATGAAGCACATCCTTCGATCGGCCCTGATCGGGGTCGGGATCGGGGCGGTGCCCGGCATCGGTGAAGATATCGCCGGTTGGGTCAGCTACGGGGCTGCCAAGAACGCCTCCAAGACCCCTGAGAAGTTCGGCAAGGGTTCTTATGAAGCCATCATCTCGACCGAGACCGCTAACAATGCATGTATAGGCGGAGCGCTGATTCCTCTCCTGAATCTCGGGGTGCCGGGAAGTCCACCGGCGGCAATGCTCCTCGGGGCCCTGATGCTGCACGGCATAGCCCCCGGTCCGATGCTGAGGATCGATCATCCCGGATTCATAGAAGAGATGACGGCAATTCTCCTGATGGCCTCCATCGCAATGTGGATCGCAGGAATACTTCTGGCCAAGCAGGTCGTGAAAGTCCTGCGGATTCCGCCTTCGATTTTCATGCCGATCATCGGAGTGCTGTGCATTATTGGAAGCTACGCCCTCGGAACCAAGGTAATAAACCTCTACCTCATGCTGCCGGTGGGAATAATCGCATACTTCCTGACCGAGATGGGATATCCGATAGCTCCTCTGGTGATCGGAGTCATTCTCGGACCGATGGCTGATTCGAACCTGAGACGGGCCCTCATGGTTTCCGGCGGAAGCTTCGCTCCGATGTTTACCCGCCCTGTATCTCTGATTCTCTTCCTCATCATCGTTCTCCTCATTCTGAGCCAGATCCCCTTCATTCAACAGGCAGTGAAGAAGCTTAGAGACCGCCTGAGCCGTAATAAAAATTCCGTGAATAACGATAACTAATAGTATCTTCTCCTTCTACACTCTGACAGCCGGTGAGTTCAGCGCTCACCGGCACTTTTTTTATCAGTGAAGTGGTCGAGCCAATCGGTGTTGGCCCCGGGCCGCTGAATCACAGTACATCAACGGTCATCCACAAGGTTCGCACCACTACATAAGAAACCGGGCGGCATGGTTCGAAAACCAGCCGCCCGGTTAAGAGAGTATTATGAGAAATCAGTTCTCGTACACTTCGGGATTTACACAATCCGGGGCGTGTTCTCCGCGAAGCATAGCGAGCAGATTCCTCGCTGCTTTTAATGCCATGTTCGTGCGCGATTCATGGGTAGCAGAAGCAATGTGGGGTGTGACAACGATGTTGCCGAGCTTTTCCAGACCGGGAGTGAGGAGAGGCTCGTTCTCATACACATCGATTGCCGCACCGGCGATCAGGCCCTCCTGAAGAGCCTCCAGAAGCTCTTTCTCGGCAATGACCGGTCCCCTGGACGTGTTGACCAGGTACGCGCTCCGCTTCATCTTCCGGAAGGTCTCCCGGTTAAAGAGGTGGTGGGTGGAGTCCATAAGCGGGACATGGATGCTGATGTAGTCAGCAATGGACAGCAGTTCTTCAAAAGATACTCTCTTCGCCCCACACTTTTCCTCCAAAACAGGATTGTCTGCTACATCGCTGTAGACAACCTTCATGTTGAAACCCCGTGATTTCAACGCCATAGCAGTTCCTATCCGGCCGGTTCCAACTACACCGAGGGTCTTGCCCTCGATGTCGCCGCCGATAAACTGGAGAGGACCCCAGCCCTGCCATTTCCCGCTGCGCAGAAAAGCATCTGACTCAACCACCCTGCGGGCGATTGAGAATAATAGCGCCCAAGCCAGTTCAGCTGTCGCATCGGTCAGTACTCCCGGTGTATTCGAGACAGGAATTCCCCGCCTGGTTGCTTCCTCTACATCTATATTATCATATCCCACGGCATAATTTGCAAATCCTTTCGACGAAATTGCGGTATTAAATACTTCCGCATCAATCTTATCGGTCAGGAGACAGAGAACGCCGTCGGCATCCCTGATGTTTTCGAGCAGTTCCTTCCGGGTCAGAACCCGATCATCCGGGTTCACCGTAACTTCGCATTCTTCTTTCAGGAGATCGATTCCCGCACGGGGAATCATCCTTGTGACGTATACTCTGGGTTTGTTGCTCATGTTGTGCCTCTGATGCTCTACTTCAACCGGAAAAGGTTCGATTCGACGAATTTCCATGTTTCCATGAAGTTGTCTCCGTGGATCAACTGTTCCAGCCGGTCGGTATCGATGGTGTCGAGAAGGTCCCATATCTTTCTGGTCACCCTGCTGTTGATTTCGAACATATCCTTGATAGGCCAGCGGGTAGGGGAAGTGTCCGAGGTAAGGTAGTCGGAGTAGCCGATCTTCCGCAGATAATACAGGAACTCGATGTACTCGAGCATATGCTTGGAACCGGTAAAGAAGTCCCAGTCCCAGCGGGCATCGTTGTCGTTTATATGGACGTAGAGCTTGTAGGGACTGCGGTGGACCAGCAGTGCAGCCTCCGAGGGATTCTCATTTCCGTAAATGGAATGGCCGAAGTCAAGGGTGATTCCCATATTCGGCGCATCGACTTCATTCAGAAGGAGGATCGTTTTCGCAGTGTCATTGACGAAACATTTTGCGCGGGTTTCGCTCGGTTTGTACTCGATGTACAGAGGAATATCGGGATTGTGCCGTCCGGCCTCGCGGAAGGATTGGATCAGGTTGTCCCAGTACTCGGCGTAATCGACCTGGAAGCTGAACTCGTAGCCGTCGCCGAGGGGGCAGCAGGTCACCTTGTCGGCGCCGACTTCCCGGGCAAAATCCTTGGCCTCCTTGATGAAGCGGACCGCCTTTTTCCTGACCTGCGGATCCGGTGAACTGATACCGCCGTTGCGGAACTCGGGTTCTCCCTTCACGTTCACGTTGACGGCGGCAAGGGATACGCCGTATTTTTCCATGAGCTCCTTCACATGGGCGGCATCGCTGACCTCATAGGGGTAGACGATTTCAAGTCCGTCGTAACCCTCGATCTCACTGAGGCTCCTGAATTTGCCTTCCAGATCGAGTGGTGTATTGTATTCATGAAAGCGGTCTTTGGTCTTTCCCAAAAAACCTGCAATGATAGCCATTTTCAACATATCTGTCCTCCTTTTTACGGACCCTTATTTCTTCAAAATTGCCTGCGCCTTGTCCACGATGTGTTTGGCGGACAGGCCGTACTTCTCGATCAATTTGTAGTAGTCACCGCTTTCGGCGAACGTGTCTTCAAGACCGATGTGATCGAAGGGGACTGGATACTCCCTGAGACAGTAACTGGCCAGTTCGTATCCCATACCATTTCTCTTCTGATGGTCTTCAATGACCAGCAGGCGCCCTGTTTTTTTAATCGACTTTCGCACGGCGGCATAGTCGACGGGTTTGAATGAGTAGAGATCGAGTACGTCCGCCTCTATTCCCTTACCTGCGAGGGTCTCCGCAGCTTCGAGGGCCTGAAAAACGGTATCACCGTAGCTCGCGAGAGTGATGTCGCTGCCTTCCCTGAGCAGCTTGCTGCCGCCCATCTCGAACTTCTCGTCTTTGGTGTAAATGTCGAAATAGGGGTCCCGCATGAGACGGACGAAACAGGGGCCCGGGGTCTGCATGACGATATCGACGCACTTCGCGGATGAGACAGTGTCAGCGGGAACAAGTACCTTCATATTGGGAATCGTGGCGAGAAAAGCCATATCCTCGCTGGCCTGATGGGTGACCCCGTCGATGGCAGGGGTAATACCGCCGTGGGAGCTGAGAATTTTGACATTCAGATTCGGGTAGCACACGAAAGAGCGTACGGCTTCGATCGCCCGCATACTGAGAAATACACCGTAACCGGCTACCAGAACGGTACGTCCCTCCGCGGCCATTCCGGCGGCGGCGTCCATGGTGTTGAGCTCCTGAATCCCCATATTGAAGTAGCGGGTGGGGTATTTGTCGCCGAAGAGATAGGTGTAGGTCGAATACCCAATATCGGATTCGAAGACGACGAAGTCTTTGTCGATCTCTCCGTATTCGACCAGCCGCTCGGCGAAGGCCCGGCGGGTAGGTATCTTTGCTTTGGTGATGTTCATCTTCAGGCCTCCCCTCTGATTTCTTTGATTGCAATGTCGTACTCTTCAGGTTCCGGCGGCTTCCCGTGGAAACGCTGCTGGTTCTCCATCAGGGACACACCTTTGCCCTTCACAGTCCGGGCCAGTATACAGACCGGGCTTCCGGCTGTTGCCCTGGCCTGCTCGAGTGCTTTCAGGACCTGGCGCATATTGTGGCCGTCGATCCGGATCACTTCCCAGTTGAATGCTTCGAATTTTTTGTCGATGGGGTCCATCGGCATGATCCCGTCGGTGAATCCGTCGTTCTGCATACGGTTGTCATCGACAATGGCTACGAGATTGTCGAGTCTGTACTTGTCCGCCGCAGCTGCAGCTTCCCAGACCAGACCCTCCTGAATTTCTCCGTTTCCGAGAACGGTGAAAACGGTGTAGTCCTTCTTGGACAGTTTCCCTGACAGGGCGATCCCGATTGACTGTCCAAAGCCGTGACCAAGAGAACCGGAACTGATGTCGACTCCGGGTGTCTTGCTGATCGGATGCCCCTGGAGAATGCTGCCGAATTGCCGCAGCGTTTTGAGGGTCTCGACGGGAAAGTATCCCCTCAGGGCAAGACAGGCATAGAGGACCGGGCAGGCATGTCCCTTTGAGAGGATAAACCGGTCCCGATCGGCCCATCGGGGCTCCTTGGGATTGATGTTCAATATATCGAAGTAGAGGGCTGTCATAATGTCCGCGGACGACATGGACCCTCCGATATGCCCTGATTGGGCGGTGTGTACCATATCGACGATGTGATACCGCACCTCCTTCGCTTTTTCAACGAGCAGCGCAACCCGTTGATCGAATGTGAGCTTGTCAGCTATGTGCTGCATGATGTACCTCCATTAGCTTCTGAAAGATGGTGTTGAGAAACCGGGATGCGAAAGAATACTCGTCTGGAACTGCCTCCTTGTCACATCGGATCTCAATGTCGTACGGACCCGAATACCCCGCAGCCTTAAGAGAGGTAAAAACATCGATCCAGGGGACCGACCCCCTCCCCGGGCTGAGGGAAAGGTTCTCATGTCCGAAGTTATCGGAAAGGTGCGTACACACGATCCGTGTACCCAGCTTGGACGGGATCAGCGCTATGGCTTCTTTGCACGCCCAGGCATGTCCCGTGTCGAAGTTATATCCCAGGTGCGGCGCACCGAGTGTATCGGCTAAATACAGAAACCCGTCGCTGTTTCCTATCAGAGAACCGGGCAGAATCTCGAGGGCAAGGGTGAGAGATTTTGAAGCGGCGTAATCGAGAAGTCTTGACAGCGTGTCGAAATAGTCCTGCTTTATGCGGCGATACATTCCGGGCGAGAGATCATCTCCCATATGGAATCCGGGCTGCGGTATTGTTACGACCTTGCAGGTTGGGAAAAAAGATGCAAGCCGTAGAATTTTTTTGAAATCATCGATGAGCTCCGCCCTCTGAAAGAGTTCATGGCGGCTGAAGTAGTGCAGGAGATGGTGTCCGACGAACTGCGATACCCCGAGCCCGAGTTCCTGGATCCTATCCGCGAGGGCCTTCGTGTGATTATCATCCCACTGCTGCAGCTGTTTGGCAGAAAAGGTCTCGAGCTCTACCTGGGTGAAACCGAGTCCGGCAAGCCTCGGAAGTTCCCCGATAACTTCCGAAAGGGTAAAATTCTCTGAAAAAAGTGAAATAAAATAGGCCGGGGAGACTCCTACCATTTGACTGCTCCATCAATATTGTATACAATATTTATAACACAATATACAGATTCTTGTCAAGGAGAGGTTGTGCTATGGGCGG
>Ga0272441_10010640_pt1 | contig 13855 bp, 9 predicted proteins | sample SSMProp6N_FD_193582 | JGI IMG/M metagenome (GOLD analysis project Ga0272441, IMG submission 193582) | Marine sediment archaeal communities from Little Sippewissett salt marsh, Falmouth, MA, United States - SSM-Prop-6N | ecosystem: Environmental > Aquatic > Marine > Wetlands > Sediment ... | reverse complement strand
AAAGTGGAGTTAAGGGTCTGCGAGATATTCGGTATAGACAGGGATGAGCTTTTCTCCCGCAGCCGGATAAAGGCAAGGGCGGATGCGAGAGGATTATATTGCTATTGGGGATCGAGAGAACTGGGATATACTATGTCGGAACTGGCAAGGCGACTGAACATTACGGTACCAGGGGTCGTCTATGCCGTCAGGAGGGGCGAGCGTATCACCAAGGAGCATGGATATAGGTTGGTGGATTAAGATAGTTACTTAATTAAGGACGTCCCCTTCCTTCCTTTGTACTATGGAAATTGGCTATAGAAAATGGGAAAGAGCAATACATAGACAAGTTGCGTTCTATCCAAAACGAGATGACGGAAAATCAAATCGCGGAAGCAAATCGATTGTTGACAAAATGGAAGGAAAAAGATTCCAGTCCAGGTAACTGATTTCCTGAATTCACAGGTGTGTTCGACATGTTGGATTATATTTTAAGTTTGAAAAAACATAGAAAATACTGTAAATATTATTTGTTATTGAATTGTGTGCTCAGTAATTAAAACTTAAAGAGGTTGGTTGTGAAGGATTCTGATTCATATCTTATGGAAAGTAATGAAGAGGCCTATCGCCTTGATATTAAAACAGACCGGGATGCTGTTATACAGCAAGCCCGCTGGTGCGGCATCGGCCCGGGCGCCCGGGTATTGGACGGTGGCTGCGGGGCCGGCATAACTACCTCAATTATTCATGAATTAATACAGCCGGATGGTGAAATAATCGGAATTGATTATGCTGAAAATCGAATACAATATGCTCAAGAGCATTACGGAAATAAAAAAGGCATCGAATTCAGACTGATGGATCTCAGAAATCCCTTGGATGAACTTGGTAAATTTGATTTTGTGTGGATCAGATTTGTGCTGGAGTACTATCTGCATGGTGCCATTGATATCGTGAATAATGTTGTCTCATGTTTGAAGCAGGACGGGTATCTCTGTCTGCTGGACCTGGATCATAACTGTTTGAATCACTATCCCCTGCCAGACAAAATGGAAACTATCCTTTACAAAATTATGGACAAAATGGAAAAGGTATTCAATTTTGATGCATTCGTTGGTAGAAAGCTTTACAGTTACATGTTTGGACAAAAGTTTAGTGACATAAAGCTTCATCTCATGGCTCATCACTTGATTTATGGCGATGTTGTATCTTCGGATATGTTTAATTGGATTAAAAAGTTTCAGATGGCATGTTCCAAATCTATGGATCTTTTTGAAGATTATCCAGGTGGTTATGAAGCATTTTTTGATGATTTCAACGATTTTTTTAACAATCCTCGTCGATTCACTTACACCCCCTTGATTCTCTGTAAAGGTAAGAAGCCTGCATGAATGATTCAGTTGTTGTCAAAGAAGATCAGAGAATATGTAATAATTTACCATTATTGCGAGGTAAGATGGCAATAATGTTGTATTTTACCAACAATACACTATGTTTTCAAGTATATAAGTAATTGAAAATATTATAATATTTTGTTGGCACAGAAATTGTATATAACTTGATGTTTTTTGGTAAAGTAACGTACTGAAATGATTAGTAAATTATTTTAAAAATGGGGAGTTGTGAGGGCATGCAGTTGGAGAAGGGCCTCTTTGAATCAGAAGAAAACAGAGAATATCATAGTAATGAACGTGATTTGAATGATGTTTTTGAGAACGGTTCAGGCATTATTCAATTCCGTCATCAAGAGATTTTTCAATCTTCCAGATTGCGCCGGACGATAAAGCGCAAAGCTGTTTTGAATGCTTTGAATTACATCCATTTTACCGGCAGAGATATTTATGTCCATGTCAGACAGAAGTTTTTCAAAGAATATTTCTTGGTCAAAGTTCAGCTTGAGTCATGTGCTTCAAGTGAAGTTTTTTGCCGGTTGCCCATGCAGAATGAATTTAAACCGGAAAATTATGATTTTTTAAATTTGGTTATTGATCAGGGGAAGTCTGTAATCCTAATTCCGGCTGAGTTCGAGATCTCAGGTTATGGTGGGTTTGTTGTCAGACTGCCGGAATTCAGCTTTATTCATGATATTCGAAAGAACAGGCGCTATGAATGCCAGAATATCGATGCGGAAATTGTGCAGAAAGATCAACATGCCAGGGGTATATTGAAAGATTTCAGCCCTTCCGGACTTCGTATAAGCTTAAGTAATGATTCTGCAGATAATCCCGATTGGCTTGATAAAGTTATCCCAGTTTCAGTATGTATTAAAAAAAGAAAGAGGGTGCTTTTTGCCGGCACCTGCCGGTTTATCAGATTTGATGACACGGAAGAAGGCAGAATCCTTATCCTTTCTCCCTCCAACAAAGCCCACAGCAGGTACAAGGAGAGGAAATATCGCAATCCAAGAATGAATCTTGTCCCCACACCAAAAATAGAATTCATGCATCCTTTATGTTCTAAATATGTCAAATTTGAGATCGACGACATAACAACATCAGGGTTTTCGGTTTTTGAAAATGCCGATGAGGCTCTTCTTATCCCGGGGTTAGCCATTCCCAATCTTTCAATACTGTATGCAGGAAATCTCAAGATGAAGTGTTCGGCGCAGGTTATCTACCGGTCCCGAAAGCGAAATGGAACCGTGCGCTGCGGCTTTACCATACTGGATATGGACCTGAAGTCGTACAGCCAGTTGTTTGATATTGTGGGAAATGCTGATGATTCACATACCAACATGATCAGTCAGATTGATATGGATACTTTGTGGGAATTTTTTTTTAATTCAGGGTTTATATATTCAAAAAAATATGAGTTAATAAGTCCTTACAAGGATAATTTTAAGGAGACATATCGTAAACTTTACCATCTTGGGAATGATATTTTCACCTGTTTCACCTACCAGGAGAATGGAACCATATTCGGTCATTCTTCAATGGTGCGGGCGTATTCAAAAACCTGGATGGCGCACCACTTTGCAGCCCTGCCGGTAAAAAGAAGACGAAGCGGGATCCGCGGGTTGAATCAAATGCTCAATTATTTTGACGGGGTTTACCGTCTGCCATCTGTAGGAATTGATTACCTGATGTTTTATTACCGGCCGCAGACCCAGTTTGTTGATTATTTTTTCGGTGATGCCTGCAGGGAACTTAATAACCAGAAAGGGTGTTCGATCGATCTGTTTGCTTATCATTCGATCGATTTACCGGTGGAGGCCGCACCACTGCCCGATGGCTGGACAACTGAACTGTTTTCAGGCAAGGATGCAACTATTCTGGAGACATTCTACGAATCGATATCCGGCGGGTTGTTGCTTGATGCCCTGCCATTTAAACAGTCGGGGCACGACCGGGAGTCGCTGGAGTCAGCCTATCGCAAGATCGGGCTCAATCGCAAAAGCAACATATATTCACTCAAGAAAGACGAAAAGCTCATGGCTGTCTTTGTGGTGGATGAATCAGACCATGGTGTTAACCTTTCAGAGCTGTTAAACAGCATCAAGATAATCGTTACAAACCCCGAGGGTCTCCCATGGAACATATTGTATAGGGCTGTCGGGATTCTCGGCAGGATTTACAATGCTGAAAAGATACCGATTCTGGTGTATCCATCCGAGTACCTCGATTCGCAGGGAATTAAGTTTGAAAAGCATTATCAGCTATTGATTTTTGCTAAAACCCATGGATATGATTATATAGAACTCGTAAAAAAACGAGCAAAAATAAGATACAGCAAACTCTTGGTAAAATATATTCAGTCTCTTTTCCAGAAATAATCAGCATACCTTATATTTATTATTGGGTGTTTTGCTTTTCCGTGACGTCTAATAAAATTATTCAGGAAATCATTGTAAAAAATTATTTCTCAGTTTCGGTCTCCTTTCTAAATGTTTTGTGTAATTTATCCGATAATGATAAAAATATACAAAAATTTCAGGGGCGATTGTTTCGGAGAAGGTTTTATAATGCGTAATGAATTGAAAACTAAGACGGAAACAGAATTGCATTCAGATAAGAAGAGCGACCACGACTCGCGATACTATAATATAAGAATTATAAAAAACTATGTTGAATATCTAAAGCAATGTTATCCGCATATAGATATTTATCCTGTTCTCGATAATGCAGGGATCAATCCGTATGAACTTGAAGATGACGGTTACTGGTGTACCCAGGAACAGGTAGACAGTTTTCACGATCAGTTAGTACAGATAACCGACAACCCGTCTATATCAAGAGAGGCAGGCCAGTATGTGTCAACATCAGCTACCACAGGAATAGTTCGTCAATTTGCATTTGGTTTTTTTACTCCTGTCGCAGCCTATCAACTAGCAGACAAAATTGGTTCCAAGCTTACTAGAGCGGGTGCATTTAAAACAAAAAAAATCAGTTCAAATGTTGTTGAAACTACATTTACGCATTTATCAGAAGTTGAGGAGAAGCCATATCAATGTCAAAATCGAATTGGAGGTCTCGAGGCCTTAGCCAAAGGCTTTACTGGAGAGTTTGCTAAGGTCGAACATCTTGAATGCATTCATAAGGGCGGTAAGGTTTGTAAGTATATTGTTTCATGGAAGCAGTCTCTATGGACAAAGTGGAGGACATTACGTAATTATATCATTTTACTTAGTATATTGATTTTTGTTGCTGTAATGTTTTTATTACCAATCCTTATCAGCATTCTTTGCGGTTTGGTATGTTGCATTATTATAATGGGTTTATCCCTATTATGTTTGCGTTTGGAAAATCAAGAATATGCTAATAATATTAAGACTCAAGCTAATTCTGCAGAGCTTCTCTTAGATGAAATCAATACCCGTTACAATGATGCTTTGCTTGTACATGAAGTCGGTCAGGCCTTTTCAAGTATTCTTGATATTGATCAGCTTCTGAGATCCGTCATGGAGATACTTGACCGTCGCCTGGATTTTGAACGCGGGATGGTTCTTCTGTCGAATAAAAACAAGACTCAACTTTTATATTCTGCAGGCTATGGCTACAATTCTAAACAGAAAAATATTTTGATTAATACTGAGATTCCCCTGGACAGCACAGAAGTAAGAGGGATTTTATCAGATACATTTATTAACCAAACACCGTATATGGCAGATAATATTGATGAAGTATGGGAAAGATTGCCGGAAAAAAGCAAATCATTGGCAAAGTCGATCAACATCAATTCCTTTATTTGTGTTCCGATCATTTTTGAAAAAGAATCTTTAGGGGTTCTTTTTCTTGAATATATTCAGTCAGAAGGGAAACTTACCCAGAGTGAGATCAGTCTTCTGACCGGCATCGCCCAGCAAATTGCAATCAGCATAAACAACGCAAAATCTTTCCAGAAACTGCATGAGAGTGAAGAACGCTACCGAGAACTTGTTCAAAGTGCAAATAGCATAATTATGCGTATTGATACGAAGAGCAATATTACCTTCTTCAATGAGTTTGCTCAGAAATTTTTTGGTTACAGGGAAGATGAAATCATCGGAAAGAATGTTGTTGGAACTATTGTTCCCAAAACAGAAAATACCTATAGCGACCTGTCGATAATTATTCAGGAAATAGAGAACAATCCGGAAAGCTCCAATACGTATGAATACAGGTTCTTCACCCGCACCGGCGAGAAGGTCTGGATAACCTGGTCAAATAAGGCCATCTATGATGAAGAAGGAAATATGGTTGAGATCCTCAGCGTCGGAAGTGATATTACTGATAGAAAGAAGGCCGAAGGGGAGAAAAAGAAACTGGAAGATAAACTTCAGCGGGCACAGAAAATGGAGGCAATAGGTACTCTGGCAGGCGGGGTTGCCCACGATTTGAATAACATTCTCAGCGGAATTGTCAGTTATCCTGATCTGCTCCTGATGGACCTGCCGGAAGACAGTACCATGAAGAAACCGCTTACTACCATTAAGCGATCGGGTGAGAAAGCAGCGGCAATTGTGCAGGATCTTCTGGCCCTTGCAAGAAGGGGTGTGTCGGTATCAAACGTGGTAAATTTAAACACAATCGTTTCCGAATATTTTAAAAGCCCTGAACACCAGAGATTGGTTGACTATCACCATGAAGTGGAATTTGATGTCCGGATCGATGATAGTCTGCTCAACATAATGGGATCTCCGGTTCATCTTTCCAAGACCATTATGAACCTTGTTTCAAACGCGGCCGAGGCCATGCCGAATGGCGGCAAAGTTATGGTTACAACCGAAAACTGTTATATTGACCGGCCTATTAAGGGATATGAAGATGTTCTACAGGGGGAATATGTGAAGCTGAGTGTTGCCGATACCGGCATGGGAATATCCCAAGAGGATAAAGCCAAGATATTTGAACCGTTTTACACCAAGAAAGTGATGGGAAGAAGCGGCACGGGACTTGGCCTGGCTGTGGTCTGGGCCACGGTCAAGGATCATAACAGCTATCTTGACTTGAGCAGCACAGAAGGTGAGGGCACACGTTTTGATATCTATTTCCCGGCTACCAGAAATGAAACGGAAAAAGATTTAAGGGAAATTTCACAGCAGGAACTGATGGGAACCGAGAAGGTTCTTGTAGTAGATGATGTTCCCGAACAGAGAGAGATTGCCTCAAAGTTTTTGACCAAGTTCGGCTATCAGGTGGAGACCGTAAGCAGCGGAGAGGCAGCAATTGAATTTTTCAAGCATAATACCGCCGATCTTGTGCTGTTGGACATGATTATGGATCCGGGTATCGACGGGCTCGAAACCTATAAAAAGATTCTTGAGATAAAGAAAGACCAGAAGGCACTGATCGTCAGTGGTTTTTCCGAGACAAACCGGGTCAAAGAAACACTCAGGCTTGGAGCCGGGTCATATGTACGAAAGCCATATCTCCTTACACAAATAGGGTTGGCTGTGCGCAAGGAACTCGATAGATAACCGGAGAAGTTTCTGAACTAAATTATTTTACCATTAAGTGATTGATTATATAGCAATATTTGTTTTGTCCAGACACTTTAATAATGATGATTTGCAAAGCTGATCTTTTTTGTTTACACTTCTGATTGAAAAGTTGTTTCGAGTGGTGAAAGAATACATCGGAGGTGTTTGTTATGAAACGTGCAGTGGTCGTAACCATTGTAGTAATAGTTTTAGCGTTGCTTGCCTTTTTCGGGTGGAGTTGGCTGACAAAGGAACCCAAGCCGGAGGTGGATACACAGCCGCAAACGCTTTACCAGGAATCACAGGAAGTTAATACACAGGTTTCCGCTGAGAAGGAAAAGTCTCCGGAAGCCGAGAAGCCAATCGGAATTCAACAGCCTCAGGAGACAACAGTCCCTGAGTTAAGACGTCCAAAAACCTTTAGTGAACTACAGCAAGAAATCAAGGCTTTGTGCGCAAGCCTGGATGAGAAAAAATATATCCAGGCCTACAATCTGGAAGGTGGAATCTGCCGTCACATGACGAATTTGATTGAGAAGCTTGCGTATAATCCTCCCGTGGTAACGGGCGAAACCAAGGATTTGTATACGTTACTCAGCAATACCGCCCATTTGTATCGCACGATCGGACAAAAGAATATTACTCTGACAAAGGATATACTCGTTCACGAGCGGGACAGCGTTGAAGAAGATTTGGCCCTGATTAATCAATGGTTAATGATGGGAATTGAAACCGGCAGGTTGAAGATCGGGTTGAGACATCTCTATGAATATGCCGGATTCTTCCTGGATACATTAGGCGGTAAATCCTATCTTTCACGCAGAAATTCTAAAACCCGAACCCTGGTGCAATACTATGCCATCCTGATTATTGATCAGGCAAATAAAGAACGTATGAACCGTTATGGAATCGACATCGTAGAGTTTATCGATATTTTGTCCGATGACATACGCAGCCACACCGGGCTTCAAAGGTCCGCGGAATATCTGGCGGTTTTGAGTAGGCTAAAAGCAGAGAATATGCATTAGATATTTGAATATAGTGATAGTTTTTAAGAGCCTGCCATGAGTTTCATCACGAAATTCTGCATCTTCCAAACTATGATATTTGTGCCGTTTATATTTGGCGCCTTAATACAGAACAAACTGGAATCCGGCATAGGATCCACCAAAAAACTCATCAGAATCAACCTGATATGTATTGAGCCCCTGATTGTATTGTGGAGCGTATGGGGGCTTACACTTAAAATAAGCCTTGTTCTGCTGCCCATATCAGGTTTGGTGCTTGCCTTGATCGGCATGAGTGCAGGATGGCTGGTGAATTACGTATTGGGGTTACATGACAGATCAAAGGCCACTTTTTTAATAAGTTCATCACTGGCTAATCACGGGTTTACCATGGGGGCCTTTCTTTGTTATCTTTTCATGGGAGAGCGCGGACTGGGACTTGCCTTTATTTTTTTGGCTTATTACATGGTATATCTCTTTCTGGTGATTTTTCCTTATTCCGGGCTTGTGTCGAAAGGCCAAGGCTACAGCCTTAATTTTCTGAAAGAATACTTTGCCAATTTGCAAAACATGCCTCTCTGGGCTGTTCTTGTGGGTCTCTTTCTGCAGGTTTTTGGAATCAGACGTCCGCAAATATATTTTCCGATCGACTTTTTTATTCTGATTGCGGTTGCGCTCTACTATTTTACACTCGGAGTTAATTTTGATATGGCTGATCTTGTAGCCAATAAAAAAGAAAATGTTGCTCTGGGAATAATAAAATTCATGATTGTGCCGGCCATTGCTTTTGCCTTTCTTCCAATGGTAAATTTTGACGAGAGCATGAAAACAGTAATCCGGATACAATCATTCATGCCTGCTGCAATCTATTCGGTTGTAGCCTCGGTATTGTTTGATCTTGATTCAAGGCTTGCTTCCGGACTTTTTGTTGTCAACATGATTCTATTTCTGGTGATTGTTTTACCGATTATTTTTGTATGGAAGAATCTGCTATTAGGGGTGGTGATGTAGGATGATTGGTATGAACCAATGCCGTGTGCAAGTAATATTTTTTGATTTTGGTGGTGTCATAGCGGAAGAAGGATATCGAAATGGCCTGTATGCTATTGCAGAGGAAAACGGTCTCGATCCGAAGGATTTTGCGTATATTGCCCGGGCACTGCTTCACACGACCGGTTATATTCTGGGAAAGTCTGACGAAGCATTTTATTGGCAGGCTTTACGCAAACAAACCGGTATCCGGGGTAGTGATCAGCAATTCAGACAACATATTTTGAAGCGTTTTATTTTGAGAGACTGGATGATGGATCTGATTGATGATCTCAGACCGAACGTGCGTTTGGCGGTCCTGAGTGATCAAACAAACTGGCTGGATGAACTGGATGTTCAATATGGCTTATTCCGGCATTTCGAACACATCTTCAACAGCTTTCATATGAGGAAGAGCAAACATGATGCCTCCCTTTTCGATGATGTTCTCAGCATCATGCATGTGGAGTCCGATCAGGCCCTATTTGTTGATGACACCTTGGGCCATGTACAACGGGCTCGGGGCAGGGGTCTGTATGCCATTCATTTTACTGATAGGAATACTTTTATTGAGCAACTGAGAAACTATTGTTCGTTTTGATTATTATGTATATCCTCTGTCCTGAAGCAGTGAGTGTGAGATCGATTTTCAAGCACATATTATAACTATTCCATGGAATATTTTTTCAGCTTTTTATGCAGCGTCATCCTGGTAATTCCCAGTCTACGGGCAGCCTCGCTTTTATTTCCGCCGGTTGCTTCAAGTGTTTTCAGTATGGATGCCTTTTCAATCTCCTCGAGCGAGAGATCGGCAGAAGTATCCAGTGTTTGAGCTGAGGTTTCGTTTTCAACTGAAATGATCGGCAGATCGCTTTCATCGAGAAAGGTTGAGTTTGCAAGCACTACCCCCCGCTCGACTGTGTTCATCAACTCCCTGATATTCCCGGGCCAGTCGTCCTTGATCAGCTTGTCCATAGCCTGGGGGGTGAATCCCTTTATCTGTTTAGCGTTTTTTTTGGTAAATTTATTGAGAAAATGCTCTGCAAGCAGAGGGATATCTTCTCTGCGTTCTCTTAGTGGTGGAATGTGAAGGCTGATCACATTGAGCCGGTAAAAAAGATCTTCACGGAACATGTTTTGCCGGATTAGTTCTGGGAGATCTTTGTTGGTTGCGGCAATGATTCTTACGTCAACATGGACAATCTCTTCTCCGCCTACCCGGGTGAATTCTCGTTCCTGAAGAACCCGTAGGAGTTTGACCTGCATGGCAAGAGACATTTCACTGACTTCATCCAGGAACAGACTGCCGCTGTGTGCCTGGCGAAAGCTACCTTCCTTACGTCTCAATGCGCCGGTAAAAGCCCCTTTTTCATGGCCAAAGAGTTCTGATTCAAGCAGCCCTTCAGCCAGAGCCGCACAGTTAATTTTAATAAACGGGTGATCTTTTCTGGGGCTGTTGAAGTGGATGGCGCCGGCAATCATTTCTTTGCCTGTGCCGGATTCGCCGCTGATTAAAACCGTGGCATCACTTAAAGCTACCCGGGAGGTTGTCTCCAGCAGCCTGACCATTGCCGGGCTTCTGCCGATAATGTTTTGCGTGTCAAACTGCATGCCTATAATTTCTTTGAGGTGGCGGTTTTCTGCTTTCAACTGAGTGTGCTCCATGGCCTGTTCCATTTTCAGGCGCAGTTCGTCGAAGTCCAGCGGTTTGGTAAGGTATTCATACGCTCCTTTTTTCATGGCTTCGATCGCGGTTTCAACCGAGGAGTAAGCGGTCATTATAATTACAGGAATGGCAGGGTTTATGCTCTTGATTATATTCAGGGCTTCCAGTCCGGACACTTTTACCATGCGGATGTCCATGAGAATCAGATCAAAAGGTTTTTCCCGCACGTTTTCAATGGCTGTATCTCCATCGTCGGCCTCATCAACCGAGTATCCCCAGCCCGCAAGCAGTGTCTTGAGCATGGTACGGTGTCCTCTGTCATCATCGACCACAAGCACAGACCTGTTCATTATGAAACCTCCTTGGTTGCCGGAAGAGAAATTGATACGGTGGTGCCTTTTCCGAGGGTGCTTTCCACCTTGATCAATCCCGAATGGGCCTCAATGATTTTGTGTACAATAGCAAGACCCAGACCGGTTCCAGTGGATTTGGTAGTGAAGTAGGGATCGAAAATATGGCCCAGGTTCTGTTCGCTGATACCCTCTCCGGTGTCTGTTATGCCCAGTGTTATCATATCCGAGTTGCTGTTATTGTTGAGGCGTATTGTAAGTGTGCCGTTTGGGTCCATAGAATCAATCGCATTCAGGTAGAGGTTTAACAATACCTGCTCAATTTTGTCTCGATCAAGAGTGACTAATTGGTTATCTGAAATAAATTCACGGTTTATAGTTATGGTTTTTTCATGGGCCTGGGTTTCAATCATTTTTAATGAGTGCTGGATTATATCCGCCATGGGCGTGAGCTCCATTTTCAGGCTCATGGGTCTTGCGAACTCGAGTAACTGGCTTATGACCCGGTTGAGTCGTTCCACCTCGCTGATCATAATTTCTGCGATTTTCTGATCCTCGGGGATATTTCTGTAGCGTTCCTTGAAGTAGGTGGCAAAGCCCTTGATAGAACTGAGGGGATTCCGGATTTCATGGGCGATGCCCGCCGCCAGACTTCCCAGCGAGGCAAGTCGCTCTTTTCTCTCGACTTCTTTTTTCAGCTGTTTGATTTCAGTAATATCTCTAAGCAGTATAAGGGTTCCGAGAAAGTTTTCGTCCCTGTCTCTGAGTGTGCTGGCACTAGCTTCAAACAGCGATAGTTTTGTTCTGATAAAGCATTCAATTTCCCGTGAAAGGATGTCATTTTCCTGCTTGAGGTCCTGAAACAGATTTGTAATTCGCTGGGGAAGTATATCGGAAGCCATTTTGCCGATAGCCGTTTCTTCGTAAATCGAAAGCAGCTTTTCAGAGGTGCTGTTTATGGCTGTCAGTCGTCCGTCTTCACTGATGACGAGCAGCCCGATCGGCATATTTTCGACCAGGTTGTCCGACAAAGCCTGGACTCTACTCAGCGAGGCCCTGGTGGAACGGTAGTTTTGGGCGATGATGATAGTGATGATCCCGAGGATGCCGATAAGCGCAAGGATAATCGTGACCACAATGGTCTGGCGGGTGTTTTCACGGTTGAGTTGTTCAATCGGCCCCATATCCAGCCCGACAAAAATTGCATGGCGGGGAGGGTTCTTAAACCTTTCCGGAAACATGTGCGGGGTAAACCAGTCTTCGGAAAACATCTGTTGCATGTGTTCCAGAAGATTGTCCCCTGTAGGTTTGAACTGTCGGTGGACTTCAAAAATTTCTTTGCCATCATATGTTTTCAGGGTCCTCCACTGGATATTCTCACCAAATCTCTGTTTTCCCAGATCCGAGCCGTGTTTTTTGCCGATGTTTGAAGGCTTGTTGTGGGCAACAATGTTCCCTTTCTGATCGGTAATAAGGATGTAAAGGATATCCGGTTCCTTGGCGGATTCCATTATAAGCCTTTGGACTTGGATCCCGCTCCAGTTCATACCCATCATGCCGGTCCTGGTGCCAGCTTCAAAGGACCGAATCAGGGCATCACCTTTTTCGCTCAAGAGCATTTGCATGTTTTTTTGCTGGGAAGTTAGATTCTCAACGGTTATGTAGGTAAAAATTGGCACTATGATACACAGCGATCCGATAATGACCCATGGTGATATTCTAATCCATTCCAAATATTTTCTTTTGCGCGACATAGGTTCGCTACCTCAGACATTTATGCCTTACAAGCGCTGTGCCAGTTGATTCAGAAGGTCTGCAGCGTGATTTTCAGACACAGCAAGCTCATATATCTGTATATATTGTTTACAAGTGTAAAACGACTATGTAAATTAACTATACACATGGAGTTGGATTCCCGCAATACCTAATCATGAAAGAACCAGGCATTGTTCTGTCATCACTGCTGTTACCTGCTTATTTGGAATTATGGCATAAGCCTTGCTTTATTTTAAGATACAGCTTGAGCACAAGGAGTTGGCATTATGTACCACATGCTTATTGAAAAGAAAAAACAAATGCATGCCAGGCAAAACCGAAAAATGCAAGCTCGGTACTGCTGGCTAAGATCACAAAAAGGGGATGCCCAGCTCCACGGTGATCTGAACATTTAAAACCTTCATAACCTCCTCAAAAGGGATGGCGATTCAAGCCCGAGACGTCATCCCTCTTTTTTTATATTATCAATGGTTGAATTCTGAAAGGCTCTCTGATAAAGGGCTTTCAACAAATTTTTATTGAAGGGATTTTCCCATATGGAATTGATCTGGTCATTGCCCGCTTCGGCCAGGGTTTTTCTGGTTTTTGCTATAATGCTTGTCTTGATCAGAAAGAAAATTTCGCTGGGAAATGCTTTTTTCATCGGGGCCCTCGTATTGAGCTTTCTATTCGGCATGCAGTTTCGGGATACGCTGGAATCGTTCGTTAATTCGATTACCTATCCCAAGACTATAAGCCTTGCCATAATAGTTTCCCTGATCCTGGTTTTTTCTGCCAGCATGCAGAATACCGGCCATCTGAAAAGAATGCTCAATGGTTTTCAGGGCTTCATTTCGAACAACAAGGTAAATCTGATCCTTTTCCCGGCTTTGATCGGCTTGCTGCCCATGCCCGGGGGGGCGATTTTTTCTGCTCCGATGGTGAAGGAACTAGGAGCGGGAACAATGCTTCCCGGTGATAAAATGAGTTTTATCAACTACTGGTTTCGTCATATCTGGGAATACTGTTGGCCATTGTATCCGGGTATATTATTGACAGTGACCCTTGCAGATTTAAACTTGTGGGGGTTTATGCTGCTTATGAGTCCCTTTCCCCTTGTTGCACTAGGTCTGGGGTATCTGGCGATAATAAAATTTATTCCTGCAGATCA
>Ga0272441_10010639_pt1 | contig 13855 bp, 7 predicted proteins | sample SSMProp6N_FD_193582 | JGI IMG/M metagenome (GOLD analysis project Ga0272441, IMG submission 193582) | Marine sediment archaeal communities from Little Sippewissett salt marsh, Falmouth, MA, United States - SSM-Prop-6N | ecosystem: Environmental > Aquatic > Marine > Wetlands > Sediment ... | reverse complement strand
GCCGGCGTGTCCCTGTTGAGCACTGTCTGCGTGTCCACGCCGCCGCCCCAGAAGGTCAGAACGTCGCCGAACTCCGCCTTCAGAGTTGAGGGTGCCATGCCTGCCGCGCTGAGTTGGACCGGGTTCAGGGCGTCGACCCCGACCTCGACCAGGTCCGGGATGAACTCGCGCACCGACCCGCAGGAATGGAACAGGATCGGCGCGTCGAATGCGCGTTTCACGTGCGCGAACAGACGCTTCTGGTGTGGCTTCACCAGCTGCCGGTACAACGACGGCGAGAGCATCGGGCCCTGCTGCGTGCCCAGGTCGTCGTTCAACAGCACGACATCCACCAGTTCCCTGAGCACGGGCGCGAGCCGGTCGACCCGCTCCGCATAGCCGAGGACCAGCATGTCCAACAGCGCCTCCGCAAATGTCGGGTTCAGCGCAAGGTCGACCATGAAATTCTCGTAGCCGCGCAAAAGCTGGCCGGCCGCGAGAAGATGGCAGCACAGATTGAACACCACGCACGTGCCGCTCTCATGGAGCAGACGCGCGCGGTCCTGCAACTGTTGAAGCCCTTCGTCGACGAAGAACGGCCAGTCGAACGACGTCACTGTGGCGCGATGTGCCTGTAACGAACCGGCGTCGGATACGCCGGCCAGCGGGGGATTGACCGGATCGAAATAGAAGCCGCCCGCGGGCCGGCGCGCCGCTGCCGTGCCGTCCGCGCGACGTACCACCGTGCTGCCGTCCGGGGACCGGTCCTCATGCCATTGCTCGGGGAGCAGGACTTCGAACCCGTTCGGATGCACGCGTTCTGACCAGTTCGTCGGCTCCGGCGTGAGGTTCCCCGTGTCGATGCCGAAACGCTTGTGCGTCGGATTGTCCACATAGCTCACGTACTGGAACGGCTCGAAAACCTTTGGGGTGTGCGCCATCCCGAGATGACGCGAAAGCGTAACGTGCGCCAGCGCCGTCAGACCCGAAGACTCCGTCCCGCCCAGATCGCGGGGAATGCGGTCCGGTTCACAGTGCGATAGGGCTGTTTGAATGCGTTCTCTTCCAGTCATGACGCCGTCCTGCACGTGTGGCTCCAGTCTCTTTGCTCTGCTAACTACTATTGTGGTTAGTATAGAGAACTCACGGGGTGCTGTCAAGAGGCTTTTTGGGGATTGCGGGGGGGGTGCCCGGGCGGTTTTTCGAGTATCTCGCGTGCGGCGCGTCTGGCCCGGTGCGGCGCGAAGATCCGGACGATTCGCTCGTTTTTGGAGGAGGCGCGTGTGATCGAGAGCTACTTCGACATCGAGCACGGGCTTGCGCTGGACGGGCCGGTACTGGAGAAGATCTACGGCGGCAATTTCCGGCGCCTGGTGGGGGAACGGCCGAAGGCCGTCGACGTGGCTGCGACGCGGGCGTATCTGGGGGAACTGATCGACGGCGTGTCGGGCGCGGCGGGACAGGAGCAGATTCCCGGGGAGCTTGGCGAGATCCGTGCGAGGCCGAAGTCTGGGCAGGGCCCGCAGGCAGGAATGCCTGCGGTACTCGCCCGGGAATAGAGACGCGAACCGCAGGCATTCGTGCCTGCGGGCGAGGGGCAGGGCTCAGTGCGATTCGGCGACGCTGAGGATCTTCTCGACGAACGCGGACTTCGCGCTGGTGTAAGCGTCGCGGTTCTTGCGGTATTTGCGGGCGAGCGACCGCTTGAGCTTGTCGTAGGCGACGGCCGTATCCTTATGCTTGCGCAGATAGTCGCGAAACGCGAGCCAATGGCGCCAGTGTTCGCTGGTGTCTTTCACGACGTGCAGGTGGTGCGTGGTTGGGGTGCCCTTGGTGAAGAAATGACGGCCGGGCAGTCCGTATTCACCCATGTACTTGTAGCCGATCGTCGCGAGCCGCCTGATACAGGTGGATACCCTTCGGAAGTCGTGGATTGTGAGCGCGATGTCGATGATGGGCTTGGCTTCGAGGCCGGGCACGGATGTGCTGCCGACGTGCTGGATGTCCACGGGCACGCAGTCGCCGAGCGCTTCGGTCAGCAGGGCGGCCTCCTTCTTGAACAGGCGCACCCATGCCCGGGAATAGGGGGCGAGCCTGACCGTGCCCGACTTCAAGCCCACGACTGTGTTCTGCTTCGCCATGTGGCGTCCACTCCCGAAGTCGCGGGGTACTATAGGGGAACGCGGGCCTGTTGGCAAGGTCTTGGTCAGAGGTCGGAGGTCGGAGGTCAGCGGGCTGTTGTTGTGTAGGGCGCGTTGCGGTCGTTAGGGACGTTCGTTCTGCAGGAATGGGATTGAATATCCAACAGCCAACAAGGAATATCCAATTTCCAAGTGAGAGACATCTCCGTTGGGCATTGGAGGTTCCTTGTTGGATATTGGGTGTTCAATCTGAGCCAATGCGGCCGGACAAGTGCCGGCCACGCCATGAAGATCGACGTGATCGTCTTCTGCTGGCCCTTGTTTTCTGTGCTCTGACTTCTGCCCTCTGCCCTCTGTCTTCAGCCGTGCCGCCAGTACTGCTTCTGGGCGTCCACGAACGGCTGGTAGGCCCAGGCCGGGCGTTCGGTGGCTTCGTGGACGGTTTTGATGAGCCATTTCCTGCGGATATCCTCGTCGAGCTTGCGGTCGATCGCGTCGGGGTCGAACCGGTCGAGGATGAGCTTCTTGAGTCGTTTTTCGGTCGCGCCGTGTTCGGGGCTTCCTGCGAGGTTCTGCCATTCGCCGGGATCGTCGGCCAGATCGAACAGCTGGCTTTCGGCGTTGTGCAGGTACACGTATTTGTGGTTGCCCTGCCGGACCATGAAGCAGGCGGTGGTCGCGCCCTCCGAGTGGTTCTCGCAGAACACGTGCCGGTCCGGGTCGGATCGGCCTTCGATCTGCGGGACCAGCGACGCGCCGTCCATGGGCAGATAGTCGTTGACGCCGGCCAGTTCGAGGATCGTCGGGCAGACATCGGCGATCGAGACGGGGTCCGTACAGACGGTGCCCGGCTTGCCGCGCGCGAAGTTTCTTGGAAGCCGCACCTGCATCACGATCCGCGAGGACTGCTCGTAGAACGCGCGTTTCTGGATCATGCCGCGATGTCCGAGCATGTCGCCGTGGTCCGAGAGAAACACGACGATCGTGTCGTCGGCCAGCCCGTAGTCTTCGAGCGCCTGCAGCAGTTCGCCGATCTTCTCGTCGACATAGGTCGTGTTGGCCAGGTACGACCGGTGCATGGCGCGCAGGCTGAGCGGGTTCTTGAGGTCGACCTCCGCGCAGCCGTGCCACTTGTTGAGCGTTTTATCGAACGAGGTGTAGGTTTCTTCCAGGTTCTCCGGGTACTGCGGGATCGGGATGTCGACGCCTTCGTAGAGGTCCCAGTGCCGTTGCAGGCAATGGAACGGCTCGTGCGGGTGGTTGAACGAGACTTGCAGGAAGAACGGTTTCTCGTCGCGTTCGGGCAACGGCTTCTGCAGGGTGCCTGAGGGTTGTGAGCGCTTGTAGCGCAGGTATTCGAGCGCGCGGAACTGTGTCTCCTCGTCGTAGTCGAGCTGCATACTCCACTGCCGGACGCCGACGCCTTCGGTCACGTAGTCGACGGAGATCGGGTTCGTGTGACAGGAGGCGAACGCGTCCTCATCCTTGCGCTTCGTGAGGAAGTTGAAGTCGGCCGGGTAGATGTCCGTGTTCAGCCGTCGCGCGAACCCGTGCAGCTGGTCCGGTCCGATCGCATGCAGTTTCCCGGACAGCACCGCGTCGTAGCCCGCCAGTGCGAGGTAATGGTTGTGGGTCGGCTCGTCGGCGTGCAGGATCGAGCCGTTGTCGTTGCAGTTGATGGTCGATACGTACTTGCCCGTCAGCAGCGACATGCGCGCCGGCGTGCAGATCGGGCAGGTTGAATACGCGTTCTGAAAGAGAATGCCCTCGTCGGCGAGCCGCTGCATGTTCGGGGTTTTCGCGGCCTCGTAGCCGTACGGGCTCGTCATCAGCGGGGTGAGCTGGTCGGCCATGATCAGCAGGATGTTCGGCTTTTCTTGTGGCATGGTTCTTGCTCCTTGCGGTGCCAGCTGTCTTCGCGTGCGTAAGACGATGACGACGATTCGGACGATCAGGACCTGCCGGGCGTCGTCCGGCAGGTCCCGGATGTATGCTCAGTTCGAGTGTTTGACGTAGAGCACCGCATCCCCGTCGAACGGCGCCTGTACTTCTTGTTTCGCGCCGCCGGTCAGTTCTTCGGTGCCGGCGGTCTTTCCCTTAGCTACATCGAACCACTCGGCCTGCATGGTCCCCGAGACGGCGGTCAGGTCCACGGTGAATGGGCCTCCGTCCGGTGCGTAGACGACGTATTCCGGGGTGTCGGCATTTGAGTTGGCCAGGCAATATCCGGTGGAGCACAGCTCGTTTTGCGGTGTCATGGCGGCGAGTTTCACACGCTGCGCGAGCTGGAGGGTGTGGCCCATGGCCGTGCGTGCGGTTTCGAGGCCTTCGTCGGCATTGTTCGGGTTCGGCAGCTCCGCGCCGTTGCCCGGTTGCGGGCCGTTCGGGTCCATGAAGATCGGGTTGTAGCCTCTGCAGAAGCTTTTCCATACCCATTTCCGGTCGCCGCCGACCCCGAAGAAATGATCGGTATCGAGCAGATGCACCTTACTCCCGTCCGTTGCGGGCGGGTCGTTCATGAGCCGGTCTTTCCACTCGGTCCCGCCCTCGCCGCCGAGCGAGATCGCGTCGGCCGGGCTTGCGAACAGGTTCGCGTTCTTGCCGCAATCGATCCCGTCCCACTGGAACGTCATGACGACCGGATGTTGCATGGCCTTGCGGGCCTCGTGCCGGCGGATATGCTTGATCATGTGATACTGCCATTCGGTCGAGCTGCCGTGCGATTCGTTCGCGATTTCGTAGAGCACGTTGTCCAGATCGTTGACGGTATCGATGACCTTGCGTACGTAGCGCTCCTGGACAGCCAGGACGTCCGGGATCTCGAGCGTGTGTACGAGCCGGCCGTGCCCGTCGCCGTTCGGGTCGCCGTCGAGCCCGTTGATGTTGTTCTGCTTGTTGAACGGATGCCCGATCCAGGGCGCGCCGGGCACGGGCGGGCCCTTCTTGTTCTTCGGGTTCGTGCTGAAGCCCTGGAACAGCATGACCATCACGTACAGGCCACGGTCGCGCGCCAGCAGCACGCGTTCTCTCATGCGCTCGTAGTACGCGTCGTTATCCTGGCTCAGATCGAATTTCGGCAGGCCGTCCAGGGCGTTGCCCGGCCCGGTCCGCGGGTGGGGGTGCGGTTGGAACAGCACTTTCGGTTCGCTGTTCGGGGTCCATGCGGTCTGTTCCCAGGCCCAGAGCCGCGTGAAGTTGTGCCCGTATCCCTTCAACCAGTCCAGGTGCGCGACGTAGTCGAAGTCGGGCTCCTCCTCGTTCGCCTTCAGCTCCTGCAGGTTCGCCCATGTGTGGGAGCCGGTCAGGTACACGGTGTTGCCGGTCCTGTTGGCGAAATACCGGCCGTTTTCTGGGTGAACACGGAGTAGCTCCGTTGTTTTCCGGTCTGTTGCCGTTGTCGTCATCGTCCGCCTCCCTCGAAGTAACCCAAGTAGTCACCGGCCGGGAACGCCCCGGCCCGTCACAAACACATTATGTCATGGCCCGTGCCTTATAACACGAATACACCTGTTCTACCGAAAACTGAAAGGTGTTTCTCGTTTATCTAACACCGTTGTCTGCGTCTTCGCTGCGCGGCGACAGCGGGCAATCAGCTTTTTTTGTTGTGTCCGCGGCCAACTTATTGCACAACTACGGCCGCTGGGGGGGGCACAGGACACACGGGAGAGACCTATGAACGACGAGCAAAGAAGGCTGTTTGAGGGCAACATGGATGCGGCCAGCCTGGCGAAACTGGCCGCGATCGCGAACCCGGAAGCGATGGCATTCATCGCGCATGCGATCGAATTGTGCGAGCCGGACCGTGTCTGGGTCGGCGACGACACGGACGAGGATGTTGCCTATATCCGGCAACTCGCGATCGACAACAAGGAAGAGATTCCGCTCGCGATCGAAGGGCATACCGTCCATTTCGACGGGTACTTCGACCAGGCCCGCAAGAAGGAGGTCACGAAGTATTTGGTGCCCTCGGACCAGACGCTGGACCCGAAACTCAACCAGATGCCGCGTGACGAGGGCATCAAGGAGATGGAAGACCTGCAGCGCGGCGCGTGCAAGGGCCGGACCATGCTGGTCCGCTTCTTCTGCCTCGGCCCGACCGGCTCGCAGTTCGCGATCCCCTGCCTGCAGATCACCGATTCCGCGTATGTTGCGCACAGCGAGGACCTGCTCTACCGCCGCGGCTACGAGGAGTTCAAGCGTCTTTCGGAAGGCGCCGAGTTCTTCAAGTATCGGCACGCCACGGGCGAGGTCGACGAACGGACGACTTCGAAGAACTACGAGCTGAACCGCGTGTACATGGACTACACGCAGAACACGGTGATGAGCGTGAATACCCAGTACGCAGGCAACACGGTGGGGCTGAAGAAGCTCTCGCTGCGGCTGGGCCTGCGCAAGGCGGACCGTGAAGGGTGGTTGGCCGAGCACATGTTTATCATGCGCAGCAACGGGCCGAACGGCCGCAAGACGTACCTGGCCGGCGCGTTTCCGAGCGCGTGCGGCAAGACCTCGACGGCCATGATCCCGGGCGAGAACATCGTGGGCGACGACCTTGCGTATTTCCGGGTCATCGACGGCGAGTTCCGTGCCGTCAACGTGGAAAGCGGGATTTTCGGGATCATCACCGACGTGAACGCGAAGGACGATCCCGTGATCTTCGACATTTTGACCCGGCCGGGCGAGGTAATCTTCGGCAACGTGCTCGTGAAAGACGGCAAACCGTACTGGATCGGCATGGGTGAAGAGGTCCCCAAGGAAGGCATGAACTACGTGAGCCTGACCTGGACGGAGGGTATGAAAGGGCCGGACGGCAACCCGACGAACCCGAGCCACAAGAACGCGCGCTACACGGTGAAGATGGCCGATCTCGAGAACGCGGATCCGGACTGGGACAACCCAAACGGCCTTCCGATCGGCGGCATCATCTACGGCGGTCGCGACAGCGACACGAGCGTGCCGGTCCGCGAAGCGTACAGCTGGGAGCACGGTATCTGCACGATGGGCGCCATGCTGGAGTCGGAGACGACCTCGGCAACGATCGGGCAGGAAGGCGTTCGCAAGTGGAACGTGATGTCGAACATGGACTTCCTGTCCATGTCCGTCGGCCGCTACATCCGGAACAACCTGGATTTCGCCAAAGAGATCGAGCGCCCGAAAGTGTTCGGAACGAACTACTTCATCAAGAAGAACGACGCGTACCTGAACGGCAAGCTCGACAAGTCGATCTGGGTGAAATGGATGGAGTTGCGCGTGCATGGCGATGTCGAGGTGATCGACGCCGGGTACGGGTTGATTCCGAAGCTCGAGGATCTGCAGAAGCTTTTCAAAGAAGTGCTCGACAAGGACTACACCGAGCAGGAGTACGTCGACCAGTTCACCGTCCGGATCCCGGAACTGCTGGCCAAGTTCGACCGCATGGACGAGATCTATGCGACGATCGAGGACACGCCCCAGCCGATGAAGGACGAGATGGCCGCCCAGCGCGAGCGGCTCGAGGCGCTCAAGGCGGAGAAGGGCGACTACATCAGCCCGCTGGATCTGTGAGCGCCGTGCCGCTGCGGCGCAGCGGCACGGCGCTCCGTTCTTCCGAATCGCCTACTCGAGCCAGACCTTTACCCGGAACTGCGCGGTCGTATCGGCGTCGGGCACCGTGTAGACAATCGTCTCGGCCGCGGTCGCTGTGAGATCGGCGTAGCCGCCGGCGACATCGGTCCAGGCGTCCTGTCCGGGGGCGGCGCGCGTCTGCAGCCCGTAATGGCGCGTGAGCCCGGCGTAGCCGCTGCCCTCCGCGGGCACGGCCTGGAACGAAGCGGTTACCTGTCCTTGCTCAAGCCGAGTTTCAAGTTTCAAGTATCCAGTTTCATCATCGGGATCGGTTCCCGCAATCCATTCCTCGATGTTGGACGCGCCGTCGTTGTCGGGGTCGCCGGAGTCGGACAGATCGGACGGATCGGACAGATCCGACAGATAGGCCTGTTCCCAGTCGTCGGGCAAGCCGTCGTCATCGGTGTCGGTGCCGGGCGGCGTGCCATATTCGACGCTGAGCTCGGCGTCGAGTGTCAGGTCGCTGCTCGCCAGGTCTGCGTTGAAGACCTGGATGGCGAGCATGTTGGTGCGTGCCAGGACCGGCAGGCTCGCGCCGGTCAGGGACGCGCTCCATTCGGTACCGTCGGCCACGGCGTCATTGGCCGTGGCATCGAAGGAGGGCGTTGTGCCCGGTATGCCGGCCACGTTGTGCCGCGCCACGTCCTTGCCGTTGATCCAGACAACGAACCCGTCATCGTAGAGCGTCCACAGGTTGACGGCGCTCACGCGCGCAGGGCCGGCGATCGTGAAGGCCTTGCGCAGGAACAGGCAGGTGTAGTTGTCGCGCATCTGGTCGAGGGTCGTGCCGTACGGGCCGTCGCCGTATCCGAACGGGGCGGGTCCGACGTCCCAATCGGAGTCATCGAACCTGGCTCTGCGCCAGACGCCGGGCGGCGCGGACGCATCGGTCGTGCCGGCGTGGTAGGTCCATGTTGCGCCTTTCGGCACGAGCGCGCCCGAGAGTTGCGGCTCGTAGGCGCGCAGCATGAGAGCATTCGCGTAGTACTGCGCGGAGGGCGAATCGACAGTGATCACCATGTCCTGCCCGGCTGCCGGTTGGATGTCGGTGAATCGTGCGACATAGCCGTTGGCCGTGTTTTCGCCGTTGCAGATCGTGACGGAGCTGTCCGCGCTGCCCGCGAAGTCCGCGCCTGACGTGCTGCGGTTTCCGAATCCGGCCACGCCGGAGATTGTCGCGGTCGTCAGCCGGTCCGCATAGCCGCCGGCACGGTTCCCGAACAGCACGAGCTCGTAGCGCGTGTCGGGGTCGAGCCCGGCGAACGCGAGCGTGAGTGCGGGGCTCGCGCCGTAGGCGACGAGCCCGACGGCGTCGAGCTTGCCGGCAAACACGGCGTCCGCGTCCGTGCCGCTGTCTGCGTTGGCGCCCTGCGTGGCGTGCGTATCGAGCCGGTTCCCGCCTGCGACCGAGAGGCTGACCTCCGCGGTTGCGCCCGTTTCGTAGTCGACCAAGGCGCCGGCGTCCGTGGCCGTTCCGTTCCCGTTGGTGGTGGAATAGACGGTGATGTTCGCCGCGGGCTGGGCGGCTGCCCAGTGCAGGTCGTTATAGGCGGTGAACAAACGCACCTTCGGGCCGTCCGGGTCGGTGGTGGCACAGACCGGCGGCGAATAGGCGGAGTTGCCCGACGCGTTCCATGCCTTGACCTTGTAGTAGAACTTGGTGTCCGCGGGCAAGCCGCTATCGGTGTGCGTGGTGGTGCCTGCCGCGAGTGTCGCGATTCTGACCCACGCGCCGGTCCCGCTGGTGCCGCTCTGGCGCCGGTCGATCTTGAAACCGTTTTCGTTGTTGCTGTTGTCGCTCCAGGTCAGAGCGATTTGGGTGGTGGACGTGGCAGAGGCCGCGAGGCCGCCGGGCGCAGCGGGCAGGGCCGGTCCGCTCACGGTGAATGTCGCGTTCGCCAACGCGCTCCAGGTGCTGCCGTTCTTGACGCGCGCCTTGACGGTGCTCGTGCTGTTCAGCGTCAGGACCTGTGTGCCTGTCCCCGACGACGAGCCGGATCGGACCGCGCCGCCGTCGACGCGCGGGTCGGCGCCGTCGGCACGGTAGAAGATCGTGCCGCTGCCGTTGTTGCGGGTGATCGTGAGTCGGTAGCCGGCCGCCACGCTGCCGCCGTGCTTGTTGTAGAGCGGCGGGTTCAGCGAGGGGTAGATGGGGAAGCCGCGCAGGCTTTTCGCGCGGCAGACGTTCAAGAGCTGGTCCGGCCGCGCGCTGAGCTGGTTACGCACGGCGGTGCAGGCGCTGTACCAGTGTGCGTGGCGCGTGTAGACCGGAAGTCCGGAGTCGATATGGTCCTTTCGGCAATCGCCCCAGCGCGCGGACTCGCCAACGATCGCGCGCTCGACATGGTCGTGCAGCGCGTCCCAGCGCGCGCGCGCGGTGGCGGAACTGAGCGCGCCCCCGTTCTTGAGGTGCTTGTAGAGGCGGTCGGCGAGCAGCACGCGGAAGTCCGGGCTCCTCCACAGGTAGTAGAACGGACGCGCCAGGTCCTTGTGAGAGGTGAGCTGGAGAAAGCCGGGATGGATGAGCGGGTCCGCACGGAAGCTGAGCTCCGCGTCCCATACGTAGTAGTGCACGGGCCCGGCCGGGCTGTTGCGGTTGCCGACATAGAAATTGTTCTGGTAGCTGCCCGTGCCTTTGACCCAGTCGTCGGTGGCCCCGTACCAGCCGAGCAGCACATAGTCGCAGTAGTTCTGCACGTTCAGATAGTTCTTCGTGGTCGTGTAGTTGCCGGTGTTGCTCTGGTCCTTGACAACCTGCGAGTCCCGGTAGGTCGTGTAGCGGGAACTCGAGCCGCTCACGTTGCCGGCGTGGTTCCGGGCGTAGTAGTCGGTCTTGGCGCCGCCGAACGTGTCGGCCGCCCACCGCGCATCCGGCCGCTCGACAGGGTTGTAGACGCCCCAGTAGTAGCCGTTGATGTAGAGGTGCACGAATGTTCCGTGCGCGCCGTAGCCGCACATGTCGATCTGGCTGTCGCGCATGAACTGGTCTTTGATGTAGGTGGTCGCTGCCTGATCCGCCTTGGTCATGCCGCCCCAATCCTCGTTCATGCCGGCACGCAGGATCAGTTTGCCGAGACTGTCGAGCGCGGAGCCGGCATGCAGCGGCGCGTCCTGGAAGAAGTCGTACTCCAGCTTCTGCGGACCGCCGTAGTTCGTCTTGAACAGAAGCCGCAGGCTCCGCTTCCAGCAGCGGTGTGTGTGCGACTTGAGCCCGGCGTCGATTTGAAAACCCGCCCGCCCGTCCGGCCAGATCAGTTCGGCGGACACGGCGATCTCCTTCGTGTTCGCGCCGCTGCCGCCGGTGACATAGAGGCCGGCACTCGCCGCGAACAGGTCGTCTTTGTCCGCGACAAGCGACAGGGTGGGGATGGCTTTCAGATCGCCCTTGATCGTCGAGCTGTAGCGGGAGTCGTTCACGACCTGCGGGTCCATGCCGTAGTCCGAGGAGCCGTTGTACCAGCCGACCGTGCCGGCCGGGCCCCAGTCCGTGTTATAGCCCGGCGGGGTGCCCTGCACGATGACGTCCGAGAGAAAGATATAGGTCTGCGTGAACGGGTACGAGGTCGTCATGCCCGACTGATACCCGACCGCGCGCAGGACCGTGGTCTTATTGACGGTGACCGAACCGCCGTTCGCGAGCTGAACCCCGTGACTGGCGGTCGGCGCGCTGCCGTCGGTCGTGTAGCGGATCTGGGCGGTCGAGGTGGAGGATGTGATCTTTACGGATATTGAGGAGGTGAAGAAGCCGTGCGATTTGCCGAATGTCGGCTTGGCCACACGCGCGGCGTGCGCCGAGATGACGGCCGCACAGGCCGCGATGAGCGCGAATCTCAGTGCTCGTGGGGTTCGTTGCTGCAATATCATGTCCAGTCCTCCCTTTTTGGTTCAACGCCGGGTATGCCGGACCGGGGCCGGCTCTCTATCCTGTTGTTTGCAGAGGGCGGGATTTGATAACAGACTTTTCTCCCTTCGCTGAGGGGCCGAACATCGAACATCCAACATCGAACATCGAATGTCGAATTGTGGGATCTGGAGCATTCGAAATTGGGCGTTCGATGTTGGATGTTCGATGTTCGCTCCGCCCCTTGACGCATCAGCCCCCGCGCGCTATAGTTATGGCGACAGCGTTAGGACGCTAACGACGAGCAAACAATCAGCATGAGTAAGCTTGACCAGGTGACGGGGGTGTTGGTGCGGCTGGTGCGTGACGGCGGGCTGGCGAAGGGGTTACGTTTGCCGCCGATGCGCACGATCGCGGCGGAGAACGGGGTCTCGGTCTACGTGGCGAAGAAGGCGATGGACCGTTTGATTGCGGCAGGCGCGTTCGAATCGCGTGTTGGCGACGGCTGCTATGTAGCGAACTCCTCGGCCCGCGCAATGTCGGGGCTGATGGTGGAGGTCGAGGAGCGGTTGGCTTTGGAGCAGCAGCGTCAGGTTGCGCGCCGGTCCCCTTCGCCGACGCCGTCGGTGGGGGTTGTTGTATCCGGGACCCGCAGTTCCTTTACGGGTGCGATTCTGGGGCGGATCGCCGCGGGTCTGACGGGCGGCTCGCACCGTTGTGTTCTGGCCTTGAGCGGGTGGTCGGCGCAGCAGGAAGCGCTGCACGTGCAGTCGTTCTTGGCGGATCCGGGTGTTCGCGGAATTATCGTGGATCCGGTCAGCCGGCGGGACCCCCCGTTCTGGCTTCCGGACGTACGGCGCACGCGCACGCCGGCGGTGGTTGTTGGGGATTCGTATTATCCCGCGGGGACCGGGCTGGACGTACTCCGCTGCGACAACCGGGCGGGCATGCGCATGGCGATGGAGCATGTCCTGTCCTTAGGGCATCGCCGTGTTGCGTACCTGGAATTCGCGATGGTGGACGCGCCGGCCAGTCGCCTTCGCTACGAGACGTACTGCGCGTGCCTGCGCGAAGCGGGCTTGGAACCGCTGCCGACGGTGGCTTTGGGCCACGGTCCGGAAAGCGGACGGCGGGCGGCCTTGGAGCCGTTGCTTGCGGACGACACATCGCGTCCCACCGCGCTGGTGAGTTTTGACGACAGGCTGGCGTTGTGGGCGATTCGCGTCTTGTCCGAGGTGGGCCTGCGCGTACCGGCCGACATAAGTGTGTGCGGCTATGACGACCACGAGAGTCTTGACGTGATGACGCCGGCCCTGACCACGGTTCAGTACCCGTGCGAGGCGATCGGCAAGCTTGCGGCCGAGCGGGTGCTGGGCAAGATCGCCGGTACGATTCCCATCGACGATATTCAAGAGATCGAGCTCGAACCGCACCTCATGGTGCGCGAAAGCTGTGCGGCGTTACGTCGCACCGAAAGATCAAACCGCTAGTCATTCTGCGATCCGACCGGGCGGGGTTGACGGGGAGGTGACCGTCAATTCCGAGGAGTTGCCTATCGCGGTTGGGAGCGCCACCGTGGACAGATGAAAATGGAGGGCGAAGCTCCTGCTGAGCCGCACCAGGTGCGGTCGACAAGGTTTACGACGAGGTTTACGACAAGGTTGTTTTCAAAGGGAGGCATCGATGTGAGAGCGGTCTCGTTGTTCAGTATTCTTGCGAGTATCTTGACGGCGGCGTTATGGTGCGGCACGGCGCGCGCCGAGATCCCGGCGGCGGCGAAGGCTGATCCGCGCTTTGCGCTGGGTTACGTGGTGGTCACGCACTATCCGGGCGTTCGCGCGGACGGCACGGGCGACGCGACCGCCGGGATCCAGGCGGCGATCGAGGACGCCTACGACGAGCGGCTGGCCGTCCTGTTCCCGGCGGGCACGTATCGCATAAGCGACACGCTGAAGTGTTACGAATGGAACTTCTGGCACGCCAGGCACCCGAGAGGCCCCCGCGCCAGGAACCCGGACAAACGCAACCACGTGCTGGTCGGGTCGACGCTGGGCGCACACCGGCCGCTCATCAAGCTGGCGCGCAACGCGCCGCGGTTCGGCGACCCGGCCAAGCCGCGGCCGATGCTTGCCTACCGCGTTTTTTCCGCGACGTCGGCGCAGGGCACGGAACGCGTGGAGCCGGACGACCCGATGCTCGGCGCGCCGCCGCACTTCAGAGATTCAGTCGCGGTGCTTTTCCACTCGGAGCTGCGCGGCATCGATTTCGATTGCGGCGGCAACCCCGGCGCGAT
>Ga0272441_10010638_pt1 | contig 13855 bp, 7 predicted proteins | sample SSMProp6N_FD_193582 | JGI IMG/M metagenome (GOLD analysis project Ga0272441, IMG submission 193582) | Marine sediment archaeal communities from Little Sippewissett salt marsh, Falmouth, MA, United States - SSM-Prop-6N | ecosystem: Environmental > Aquatic > Marine > Wetlands > Sediment ... | reverse complement strand
CCACAGATGTATCGCATACGGGTTGGAGGAAATCTCGATCCTATATGGTCTGATTGGTTGGCAGGCATGTCGATCATTCCCGAACAGAGTGAGGCTGGATGCCTGTCCACGGTGCTAACCGGTCCGGTAGCGGACCAGGCTGCGCTGAGAGGCGTACTGACCAGGCTCTGGGATCTAAACCTGGATATCATATCGGTGAACCGCATCGACAGAAACGGGGGGGAAGCATGAAAAGTACCAACAAGGTTGCTGACAGTTTCATTGCACGACGGCTTCTGGTCGACAGAATTACCGGAAGCCTGACCGGACATGTGAAGGATCTGCACAAGTTGGCCGGTCTGGGCAAGACACCGTTACAGAATCCCGGATTGAGAGCCTTTTTGCACACCCTGGAACGAGACATCGATGACAGCAGTGGCATGGCTACACTGTTTGCACGGGTGGGTGCCCTGGCCAATCAGCGCTGCAAGCGCAAGCTGGTGGAGAACCTGATCTTCAACTGGGGAATCAGGGGGAGAGGCCTCCGGGAGCAGCTGGTAGATCAAGGCATCTGGGCACCGACCTTGATCGTGATCAGCCCCACCATGCGCTGTAACCTCAGGTGCACCGGCTGCTACTCAGGCCTGTACAGCAAAGACGGGGAGCTGTCCGAAGAGCAGATCGACGGCATCCTGGACGAATGCCGCCGCATCGGGGTGTATTTCGTCGTGGTCTCCGGGGGAGAACCCTACATCATGAAGGATATCTGGCTCCGCCTGTTCAAAAAGTACAATGACCTGTACTTCCTGACCTACACCAATGGAACACTCCTGGATGAACAGACCGTCAGAACCCTGGGCCGTTTGGGAAACGTGGCTCCGGCTATCAGCGTAGAGGGCTTCCGGGAGCACACGGACAAACGCCGCGGCCGCGGTGTGTATGACAAGATCATGAAGACCATGGATCTGCTCAAAGCACAAGGAGTGATCTTCGGGATCAGCGTCACCTATACCAGCGAAAACACCGACCTGATCACCACCAATGAGTTCGTCCAGTACTACATCAACAAGGGTGCCATCTTCGCCTGGTACTTCATGTTCATGCCCGTGGGTAAAGATCCGATTCTGGAACTGGTGCCCACCCCGCAACAGCGGGTGGCCTGCGGCAACCGCATCGCCCAGCTGCGCAGGAAACATCCCCTGTTCATGGCGGATTTCTGGAACGACGGTCCGGCGGTCAGCGGCTGCCTGGCCGGAGGGCGTCAGTACCTGCACGTCCTGAACTCCGGACGGATCGAACCCTGCGTATTCGCCCACTTCGGAGTGGACAACATCCGGGAGGTCTCGATTCTGGAAGCCGTGAACTCCCCTTTCTTCAAGGCGATCCGGCGGGAGTTTCCCTACAATGATATCGCCAATCTCAAACGCCCCTGCATGATCATGGATAATCCTCAGGTGCTTCGCAAGGTGGTCAACGAACACCTGGTTCCTCAGGGACACCGGCATTCTGAGGACATCATCCGAGACCCGGAGGTGGTGGAGTGGATCGACCGCTACGCAGAGGAGTTCAGGGAGCTCACCGATCCGGTCTGGTTGGAGCTGATCGAAGATCCAACCTACCGCTGGTACAAGCACGGCAAGGAGTACAGGGGATTGTTCGACTCCGGCGACCGCTCCCGGGGCGACGGAAAAGCCGAACGGCCACGCACAGAGAAGCGGATCTTGATCGGCAGCGGCTCGAGGCAGTAGGACGGATCGAAGGTAAACCAAATGAAGAGACGACAAGTGCCGGGACGGCAGCCCGAGGGCTCTCCTGCCGGGATCCTTGCCCAGGCTTGCTCCGGAGCCGCCAACCGGAGATGCACGGCCCTGGTCATCTCCGGCGGGGGCGCTAAAGGCGCCTTCGCCGCCGGCGTGATTGAACAGATCTTCAGGGAGTATCGCAGCAAAGGCTGGTTTTCGATAATTGGCGGATGCTCTACTGGTGCCCTGATCACACCACTGGCCGGCCTGCTGGGCGCGCCCGGGGAGATCGCGGAGCAGGCGCTGCAGGAACTGGTCAATCAGTACTCGAATGTACACACCTCCGATATCCTCGAGAAGAACAGCGTTATCGAGTTTATAAAACGGCAAAACTGCTTGAACAAATCCACCCCTCTTCGAATGCGGGTGAATCAGGTTTTTCGCCCGGAGTGCTTCGAGTGGCTGCGGCGGGAGGATATGCCCTACTGCTACGTGGTGTACACCAACTATCAGAGCGGCACCCTGGAGGTGGCCTCCCCAAAGGATCCGGGGATGAGCCGGGAACGCTTCATCGATGCCATGATCGCCTCGGCCAGCGTACCGGTGGTGATGGAGCCCACGATCATAGACGGGCAGGTCTGTTACGACGGAGGCGTGCGGGACCTGCTGCCCTTTGCCCGGGCTATCGATCTTGGCGCTGAAACGATTGTTCCCATCATGCTGGATGCTGGCAGGGTTCCGCCTTCGGAAAGCCGTTTCCGCCGCTTGGACAAGGTGCTGTTCCGCACCCTGGCCATCATGCTGGATGAAACCGGTGAGAACGATCTGCAGATGGCGAACCGGATCAACACCGCCATCCTGGCCAAGGGCGAAATCCTGCAAGCCCTGGCGGGCAGGCCGCACTGCAGGAAAAAAATTCAGGCCATATTCGACAAAGAGGAATACAGAGAGCTGTTTGGTTCGGAGAAACGCCTGGTGCGGATCATCGACGGCCTGCGCCCTGACCATGCCCTTACCGACAATCCCATGCGCTTCAATCCCGAGCTCATGCAGAGGTGGATCGAACTAGGCCGGCAGAAAGCCCATTCCGTTCTGACGACAAATCCCTTTGCCTGAAGCAGGATGCTGCCTAACCCAGCCCGACCGTCTCACATTTCAACCGGCTCGCTACTTCTCGAAGACTCCCTTGAACGCATTTTCCTCGATCTCGGCGGAAACCTCCCTCAGGCCCGCCTCATGCATCAATCGGCGGATCTCCTCAGCCGGCATGCCGTGACTCGCACGGGTGGGTTCCCAGATCCACAATCTTCCGTCGGCTTTCAGCAACGCTCCCAGTGCCTGCACCGTGGCGGAGCGTTTGGCTCTCGGGATATCGTGGATCACGTGAACGATGGAAATCAGGTCGAATGACTGCCGGGGCAGATCGAGCTCGGTGATTTCCCCGCGCAGGATACGGGCATCAGGGTAACGAGCGACCCGCTTTCTGGCCCTCTCGCTGAAGTAGGTGGAGATGTCCACACCCGTGACCGAACCGCCTTGGGTAAGCTCGGCGGCAATACTGCGGGTGCCGACTCCTCCTCCGCAGCCGAAATCCAGGACCTGCTCGTCTCCCCGAAAACCTCCGCGGCTGCGGAAGTACGGGGCGTAGTACAGCGGTCCTCCCATCAGGCCCTTCAGCCTGTCTTCGAATCGGAACAGGGCCGAGGGGTTGTTGAAATCAATTCCACTTGGATCAAACTCTTTCATCGTATTACCTTTCATCTCGATACCTCTCTCTTGCTTCGATACCTCTGTCTTGCAATGACGCAGCACTCTCCATCATTATTGTAATTATGAGTGATTCTTATCATCTCGACCTTCAAGACATCTCTCTGGATCAGTACGGGCAAACCCTCGAGTCCGCCGAGCTGATCCCCAGCCGCCGGAGCCTCAAAGAGGAGATCGACACTCGCTTTGCCCGTTTGAAGGCGCAGGGCATTACCAACCTGGCGGAGTTTCTCACGGCAGTCAAGAATGCCAATAAGACTGCCGAGTTGTCCCGGAACACGGGTCTTTCCGTGGAGTACCTCATGCTTCTGCGAAGGGAGGTGAACGCCCTTGTGCCCAAGCCCAGGAACCTGCGGGATTTTCTCAGTGTCGATCCGGCAACTGTGGAGAACCTTGCCGCCCTTGGCATCAGCAACAGCAAGCAGCTGTACGAGAACGCTCTGAGCCGGCAGCAGCGGGCGGAATTGTCGCAGCAGGCCGGGATCGAGCCGGCCGCGCTTTTGGAGCTGGTCAAGCTCTCCGATCTGTCCCGAGTATACGGCGTGGGACCGGTCTTTGCCAGGCTCCTCTACGACGCCGGGATCGACTCAGTCCGGGCTATCGCCCGGGCGGACTCCTCCCGGCTGTTCGACAAGCTTGCCGAGGCCTACCTGGCAGCCGGTAACAGCCGGGTGGACTTCAAAGAACGGGATATCGCCTTCTGTATCCAGATGGCCGGCCGCCTGCCCGGCTCGATCGACAGTTAGTTGCCCACGGTTCACTAGAAAAAGGCCGGGGATTTAACCCGGCCTTTTGTATATCTATCACTCTTTGCTGACTGACAGATGCTACAGCTGTACCCTCACGTTCACAGCTCCGCCGTATGAACTACTAACTAAATTGTACATTGCACTGAGATCAATAGAGATGAACACAATATTGATGGCAGTGCCCGCATAGGCCCAAAATGAGTACCCGTCGGCATCGGAAGTTATCGAAATTCCTGTATTGTCCAGCTCGTCGATCGTATATCCGTATCCCGCAAAGGCGTCTTTGATATCCTGAATCTGTGTTGGAGTCATTGGAGTAGCCCCATCGTAGAGTATATCGCTGGAAAGCCCGCCTCCGGCGCTGGACAACCCATAAGCTGCGCCAATTCCCAAATGCGGAGTAAGTAGCTCCAGATCCCAACTCGCCTGGACCTTTCCCACGAAAGTACTGGTTTGAATAGCGAACGTAAGTTCTGGAGATGTAATTTCAATGTAGTGTGCGTCTTCGGGAGGCGGCAAGTTAATTTGAGTCGGTCCGGCAACGTCGGAGATACCTATATTTCCTTCGAGAAATGTGTACCCACCACCCACTGATACACTGGGCAATAATCCGCTTCCTTCAACTACCCGTAAGCGCACATCTCCACCTGCAAGAAGATAGTCTGCGTTTAGTTTGCCCAGTTTTTCTCTAAGCTGATCCGGTATGTATCCGAATTTCAAGCCTATATCAAAAGGAAGCACAAATCCACCAATCCGCGCGTCTAACGCATAAGCCGGAATGGGCATGCCCCACTTCTTGATATAGTCGAACTCGGATGGCAGGGTGAGACCTAGATCGGAAATAAGGGGCTGTACAAAGTCGTAGGGAATCGTGAACGCCCCAATAGATGCACCTACGCCAAAATGCGGAAACTCGCCGATGTATGCTGGAGACCAGTTCAAGCCGGATACGGCCGCGGTCGAGGGAAGCGTCGTGGCGATTTCAGAGGCAAAATCCTCAAACGCATCACCGAACACGTCATAGTCGATCTGCGCGGACAAGCCTGCAGCCGCAAACAGTAGTATAGCGAGAACAATCAGTACTCTTTTCATAGCTCTATCCTCCTGACTCTCAATATATACCCTTAATTTAGTATTTCAACGGAAAAGGAGCAAACAAAAACCTGTTAAGTGTTTTGCTCCTCGCCCCGCTCATCGAAGTACAGATGAAGCACATGCTCGATCAGGGCGCGCCGAACCTTGGCCTCCCTAAAGGTCTTGCCGTCGTAGAAATCCCTGTACAAGTCGGGCATCAGCACGGGCATGCTGAGCGCACAGAACAAGTGGATCACCACCAGCTTCAGCTCCTTGGCCGGACGATTCAGCTCCAGGCTGAGCTTCTTGGCAAGATCTCCGAGGAAACCGTTCAGCAGCTGTACGAACAGAGAATCGTAGGTGTTGGCGATAAGGGGCTCCCACATGTGGGCCTTTGTGATCCCCGGATACATGATCGCTCCCTCCATGTAATCGGTGAACAGGAGGAACAGACGCTCCCGGACCGTTCGGCTCTCATCGTTGATGATTTCCCGCCAATCTTCGAAAACATGCTTCACGGTACTTCGCTTCACCTCTTCGACCAGCTTCTCCTTCGAGCGAAAGTAGTAGTTGATGGCGGCGCTGTTCACCCCGGCCAACTTGGCGATCTTGCGAATCGTGACTGCCTGGATTCCCTCCCGTTCTATGCATTCGATGGTCGCTTCGATGATTTTCCCCTGTACCGATACATCATCAGTAGACATGTCCGTTTCCTTCGATCTTCATTCCTGAAATGGTTGTTTCAATCATACGATTAATAGCTGCCGTGGTAAAGTGAGCGAACAGGCAATCCCTCAACGCACGGTGTAGGTCACCGCATCCTCTCCAAACCGACCGGCCACCTCCAGGCGGTAGCGCCCTGGCTGCACGGGCAGCAGGGGACGTGTCGGGTCCTCGGCCTGTAGAATCCGGCCGTTCAAACGAACGGTGATCCGATCCGTCGGGTCTGTGGCGATCCATCCCGGGATACTCTGTCTGTTTACCGCGGTACTGCCCTCCCTGTAGAAGATCATCCGGTTTCTCGGAAAGAGAATCCTTACCCTCCTCTCTTGCCCCAACATGGTTTGAAGCAGCAGCTGTTCCAGGCTTGCGCCCCGCCCGTGAAGCGGGCAGATCGTTTCGGGCTGCGAACCGTCCAGGTAGAACTCGCTCCGCGTGGCCGGGCAGGCCGGGGAAGCGCGAAACCCGGAATGGCTGCAGATGCGCACCTCCGTGAGCCCGTGAGGCGGAATCTGTGTGGCCTTCGGCCCTCCTTGCCTGTAGGTGAGCTCCTCCAAGATGCCCACGGCAAGCTCGGCAGGCAGGGAGCTTCCCGTGGACCCGAAGGCGGGCCGGCCGTCAAAGTTACCGGCCCACACCCCCACCGTATAACCGGAAGCGGCACCCACACACCATAGGCTGGTATACTCGCTGGCCGTGCCGGATTTGAAGATTGCGGGAAACGAGGTGTTGAAGCGCGAGTCCGGGCCGAAGCCCGTGGCCCTGGCGGCCGGATCGGCAAGTATGTCGGAGATCAACCAGGCGGTTTGCTTGCTAAACACCCGTGCTCCCTGCCCTGCCGATCCCGAGGCGGCCTGACCGATCGGGATGCGCTTGCCCTCAGCGGTTTCCACCCCCCGGATTACCCGCACCTCCGGCAGGAGGCCTCCGCCGGGGAATACGCTGAAGGCGCGGGCCAGCTCCAGAAGGGTCACCTCCAGATTTCCCACAGCCGCTCCCAGACCCACCCGGGCCGCTGCATCCTCAGGAATAGCGATGCCCACCTCTTCGCAGAGGGCGAGGAACTCCTCCAGGCCGATCTCAGACAGCAGATACACTGCGGGGACGTTCAGGGAGCTGGCCAGGGCCGTACGCAGCCGAACCGGGCCGCGGCTGCGGCGGTCGAAGTTCTCGGGCCGGTAACCCTCCTCCGCACCGAAGGTCAGGGCCAGATCGGGAAGCAGGGTGGAGGCGGTGTACCCCTTCTCCAGAGCAGCGGCGTAGAGAAAGGGTTTGAGGGTCGAGCCGCTGGAGTTTTTCCGCACCACTCCGTCGATCTGACCCCCGTTTTCACTGTCGAAGAAGTCCTGGGACCCGACCCAGGCCAGAACCTCGCCGCTGTGATTGTCCAGGACCAGGGCTGAGGCATTTCTCAAGCCGGTTGCTCCGGCGCCGGAGCGGCCGGCACCGTCGCCGGCAAGATCGGCAGCCGCCAGTTGCCGTCGAATACCCTCGCTCACCGTTTCATAGAGCTCCAGATCCAGGGATGTAATAATCCGTACCGGTTCCAGCTCCTCCAACTCGCCCCATTCTCCGGCTTTGGCGCTGCGGAGCACATAACGGAGGAAATGAGGTGCTCGAAACTCGGGTCTGCCTCTACGAAACGTAGCCATGGCTCGATCGATCTGTTCAGGGGAAATCGACAGGAAGGATGCGAGAGACAGGGCTCGCAGCCTCAGGGAATCCCGGTTTTCCGGTGAAGCGAATGGATCGTAGAGGCTGGGAGCCTTGGGAATGACTGACAGGAGCAGGATTTGAGCAGGAGAGAGCTCTTCCAGCGGCAGGGAAAAGTAGGTTCCGGCAGCGGCTCCCACACCCACTGTATTGTACCCGAAGGGAAGGTTGTTCAGATACAGAAGCAGGATCTGCTGTTTGGACATCCGCGCTTCCAGGTACAGAGCAAACAGAGCCTCCCTGATCTTTCCGCCCAGCCCCCCGCCGTGCGGGTGAATCAACCGGGCCAGCTGCATGGAGATTGTCGAAGCTCCGGAGGCCACGCGCCGGTCCCTGAGATTCACAACCACGGCCCGGCCCACGGCAAATAGGTCGACGCCGGGGTGATTGAAGAAGCGCCGGTCCTCCAGTCGCACAAAAGTCACACGGACGGTTTCGGGGATCTGGGGCCAGCTCAGCCGCTGCTGAACTCCCCCGCCCCTGCTCGGCACGCTGTACAGGATTTGACCGGAGCGATCGGCAACAACAATCCCCTCCCAGCCCATGCGCATCCGACGAACGGATGCATCGGGCAGGTAGAGGGTCACTGCGGTGAGCAGCGGCAGTAAAGCGAAGGGAATCAGTCGTCTGAACAGCTGGATCCGCATCGGATGCTCGCTAGGGAACGATGCGGTACTCCCGCCCTCCGGTTCGGCCGAACACCTCCTCCTCGTACATCAGCTCGGCACTTGCCGGGGGCACGGAGAAGGTGCCGGGAGTGGTAGTACGGAACAGAAACGAGCCCTCCCGTTTGCCCCTGTAGAAGCTGTCGTAGTAGAAACGGACCTCGTTGTCGTAGATCCGCTGAACCGGCGCGTAGTACCAGTCTTGCTCATCCTGTTCCTGCTCCGGCAGGAGCTGAGAGGTTGCCAGAGATCCGTCTATGGTTTCCGCACCCGCCGGAATCGGCAGGCGCAGGGCCAGGAAATCCCTGTCCCTGCCGGAGTACAGAACGTAGCGCATCCTGTACACCTGGCCCAGCTTCAACGATCCCCCTACGGGATTACCGGCCAGATCGAGGATCTCGGTGAACAGCCCGATACCCTCGTCCCGGGCTTCGATCCGGGACGCCTCCAGGGCGTAGCGCAGTGTGGCCGTGTAGTAGAGCCTTCCCTGCCCCTCTTTTGAAAAGACCAGGGGCAGCGACTCCTGTGCAGCCCCGGCGGCTATATCGATAAGTTGTTCGGGCTCTACCTGCAAACCCCTGGATTCGCGAGAAACACCGGCGAAACGGATCGGGGAAAATGCCTTGTCCCCCAACTGGACAGTGGCGGTGAAGTCGGTCTGTCGCTCCCGGTCCTGATCGATGTAGGCGGCAAAGGCCTGAAGGATCCAACCGGTGTTGCTGGTATTCTGCCAGTAGCCCTTGCGGGTGGAGGCCAGCAGATCATCGGCCAGGGCCCGGGCGATCTGGGAGCGGGGCTCGAGGCGCCCGTAGAGCAGCAGCAGGGCGGCCTTGGCCTGCAGCTGCCCCCCGTAGTAGATCCAAGAGCCAACCGATCCGGTCAGGGTCAGCGAGCGCGTCCCCACCCTCATATACCCCCGGATCTGATCGAGCTGCTGCTCCGCCCTCTGCCTGTCCCCCAGGGTGTGGTAGGCCAGGGCCATAAAGGTCTGCTCCAGAACACCGGGAGTCGAGCTCCCGCTGGAAAGTTCCCGGAGCCGCTGCTGCACGAAGGATCTCAGGGCACTGTTTTCGGATAGGACCCAGAGAGCATAACTCTGCAGATAGGGCCTGTCCGACGGATACTCCCGGACCAGGTAATCGAGCAGGGACCCCAGATCCAGCCGCTCCGGGAGAGCGTATCCCTCCCTTTCGGCCAGGTTCAACAGGTGGACCGTACGCAGGGATACGTAGTAGTTCGACCTTCGAAAGCCGGGATCCTGCCAGAAGCTCATGCCCCCATCGGCGCTCTGGTACAGGGGCAGAGCCGCCAGCTCGCTTGCGATCCTCTCGGCGGGTGTGTTTGATGCGGCTGCAGAACCGGAAGCGGTACGAGCTTCGCCCTCCTCCAGCAGCCAGTCGAACAACAGGTACGCAAATAACTTGCTGGTGCGCTGCTCCAGGCAGTCGTGGGGATACAGCTCCAGGAATCGGATCGCCTCTGTCAACGAAGTGGCCAGGGTCGAATCCAGGGTGATCGTCAATCCCTCCTCCGCATCCCCGAGAAACTTCTGCGGAACGACCAGACCCTCCTGCACGCTACCCTCGGTCTGTCCCACGATGGTGAAGGCCTCGCGAACCAGGCTGCGCTCCACGGGAACCGAGACCTCCAGCTGTTCCTGAAGCACCTCACTGTCCACAGTGAAGCGCATCGAGGCTCGCCCCTCGGCCACGGCCTTCAGCTCGAAGGCCACCTCCCGGGACTTTCCGGGCTGCAGGCTGATACGCTTCTCCGCCCGATCCCGGATGTCGAGCCGATCGCTGTCCATACGCACGGTAACTGTCTGGCTACGGCTGTCCAGATTGGTCACGATCACTCCGGCCTGGGCTTCATCCCCCACCCTGAGCGTTCTCGGCAGGGCAGTGCGCACATTGATCAGATTCTGCACAACGATCTCATCCTCCGCCAGACCAAACAGATCATCCTTCACCGCCACGGCGGTCGTGCGAAAGGTGGTGAGTTGATCCGGCAGAGAAAAACGCAGGGTTGCCCGTCCATCCTCCCCGGTGACCAGACCGGGTTCGAATACAGCGGTGGCACGGAAGTCCTTGCGAATCGTCAAGCCGCTGTCATCCGACTCCTCTCCCTCCTTGTCGCCCCCGGGAAGATCCCGAGTCTTCCACAGCACCGGATCCAGGAGAAGCGCCCGGCTGTCGAAGTGGGCAACGCCGTGACGGAAGTTGTACCTGCTGTAGAACATGGACAGAGGATCGGGCAGATGATAGTCGATCAGATCCAGCACCCCCCGATCGGCGGCCACCAGGGCGATCTCCACACCCTCCAGCGGCTGCCCACCTTGGGTGGCCCTCACGGTGAGCTCCGCCTCCGCGCCGGGGCGGTAGCTGTCCCGGGAGCTCTCTATCTCCAGGTGGATCCTGCGCGCTTCGGTGTCTACGGCCAGGGCCAGCATGCCGAAGCAGCCCCGGGGTTTGCCGAGATCGGGTTGATCCGGAGAGCCGGGAGGAGCGGCGCTGCGGCCCGTGGCGCTGGAGATGGTGAGGTAGACCACCGGTATGTACTGCTCTTTAATGGGAATTTCAACCGTGTCGGTGCTGCCGGAAAGATCCAGGATCCTCTCCTCCAGGATACCCTCCCGTTCCACCGTGAGCAGATACCTGCCCGCCTCCAGGGGACTCTTGATCAGCAGCCTGGCCGCTTCCCCCGGAGCGTAGCTGGGCCGATCCGCCACCAGCTCGATACGATTCTCATCGTAGCGCTGCCAGAGCACATTGCCGCTTCCGGTAGAGTAGAAGCTCGTGCGGGTCAGGGTCTCCCGGCCCTGGTCGTCGGCACCCCGCAGCTCGACTATGTAGAAACCCACCTGGGCGGCGGACAGCTCTGTGGAGGTCAATCGCCGGCCTTGGGCATCTTCCTTCTCAGGGATTGTTAACAGGAAGCTCTGCTCCTCTATCTCTTCCCGAGCCCAGCGGGTGTCCACACGCCCCCCGATGCTGCGCTCCCGCACCATCTTCCAGTTCTCCCGCAGCAAGCGCCCCCGAATATCAGAGACGGTCCTGTCACCCTCTACTTCAAACGGCTGCCCGTCCGGTTGGAGCGCACAAGCCTGGAGGGTGAAGGGTTGCCCGGCCTCCACGAAGTACAGTGACTGTTCCCCCGTGGCGCGATCGCTCACCCGCGAGCCGATCAGCAGAGAGGAGGTGAATACCGTGGCCGTGGCCTGACCGGATATGGCCTGACGGTCGATATCCTCGATCGTCGCCGTGATCGTGTACTCGTAAACCCGGCCGGCTTCTCCCTCGGAGAGGGTCTGTGGGGCGATCACTGTTCCCTCCCCGCTCAATTCCCCCTCGTCTGAAGAAAGCTCCTGGTAGTAGTCGTCGTAGGAATCGTAATACCCGAAATCCGGATACGATCCGAAGCGGAAACCCCTGTACACGCCCTGCGGATCCGGCGGTTGGAACGCCACGGGCCTTCTGGCCCACCAGTAGTTCCAACGCCCCTGGGTCAGGGTGCCGCCACCGAGATAGCCGGCCGAAAACCGAGCCTCCAGATCCTCCCCCATGGTGTGGATCCCCTCAGGGATGCTCAGGTCCACGGCGAAGTTCACCCGGCGGAAGAAAGCGACCCGCAGCCGCACCTCCCGGGTCTGAGAACCATCCGCCCGTTTGTAGACGATAAAGTAGACATTCGGCTCCAGCTGCTCCGGTAACCGGAGAGTGCCCCAGAAACGACCGGATGCTGAAAGCCGGCCGGAAACCGAGGCGTGCACCGTCTCTCCATACCATCCCTCCCGCAGCTCCACCGTGTAGCCGCCGGTCCGGGGAATCAAACTTCCGAGCTTCAGATCCCGGTCCATCCCGTAGAAGGAAACGGTTTCCCCCGGGCGATAGATGCCGCGGTCCGAACAGAGGTAGGTTAGGGGCCTGACCTGTTCCGCTTTGAAGGGACCCTGCAGGTTCCAGTTTTGGGAAGGAGACTCCGAGGGCCTGAACACCAGGCGGTCATCAGCGGTCCTCACCTCGATCTGGAGATTTTCCGCCTTCCGGGCCGTGAAACGAGCCAGCTCGCCGGGTCGAAAGGAGACCGAGGCAATCCCTCGGGCATTGCTTCGGGTGCTTCTGCTTGCTCCCTCGACGCCGTGGATGATGATCTGCGCTCCTTCCAGAGGATCTCCCGATGACAGGCTGGCGGCCTGCAGGGTGATGCGGTTGTAGGCGATGTGGCTGGTGAGGCCGATATCGGAGACCTGCAGCCGCAGATCCGCATCCATGCTGTACGGTTCGTCGGACCACCAGGAGGGCAATTCGAACTTCCAGCGTGCGTACACGCTGCCCCGGCCGTTCTCATCGAGAAAGGGGGAAAAATCGATCATGCGAAATATCCGGGTGTTTCGGGGAATGTTGTCTACCTCGTAACTGCTGAAACGGCCGGAAGGCAGAGAGCGAAACGGCTCGCCCAGCGCGCCGGCGGCGACGGAGCCGCTGAGCACGTTCTGGAACTCCACGGCAGCTACAGGAGGGAAGCCCGCCTCGAGTATCCGGTTGCCGGAGGCCCGGAAATGAACGTAGCTGGCCGCGGGACCGACTTCCAGCTGGACCGTGTCGTCGTAGGGCAGAGCCTGCCCGTAGATATCCTTCAGGCCCCTGCTGATAGAGATCGCAAAACTGGACTCGAACTCAACGGGAAGGTTCTTCAGGTAAACAGCATTGCCGTATACTTCCAGATTACCCGAGAGTCGGTAGCCGGGAAGCTGCACATCGAGGAAGGAGGTGATGTCCTGCTCGGCCACGGGGTGGTTGAAGATCAGCCCTGCCTCGATTGTCGGCAGCCAGTCGTACACCTCTCCGTACTCCAGACGGAAGGGTTCCAGGGTGTGGAAGCTCAAACGCTGCTCACTATCGGTGCCGTAGTTCGTCTCCCCCGGCCGGGCGCCTTCCAGCAGGCGGACCAACACGTCGCTATCCCAGGGTAGCTGCTCCTGCATCTTCAGAAGGATCGCCCGGCTCGCGTCTGTGCGAACGGTCAGCGCGCTTGGGGAGCGGGAATCCCCTGACGCCGCCGCCTCCTCCGCATAGGCGGCAACAAAGGGATAGCTGCGCCCCGCCGCCTCCACCTTGAGGAAACGGCTGATGGTGGACAGCTGCACGGGAAAGTTGAAGTACAAGAGCAGCTCCCGGCAAGCTTCCGGGGCAACGTCCGATCCCGAGGGTTGCAGGGACAGCAGCTGGAGTGCGGGCGTGCGAAAGCGAAAGGCGTTCATCCCCTCCAGGGGCTTGCCGGTGAGAGAGGTCAGCTCCCCGCTGACGGCCACCGTGTACTTGGTCGCCGGCACCAGGGATGCGGTGGGTTCGAAGCTCAGCAGACGGGAACCGTACCAGCGGTAGATTCCCTCCACAGGCGGATGAATCAGCAGCTGCTCCGATTCGGTTGCCGGCTTGCCCAGCTT
>Ga0272441_10010637_pt1 | contig 13855 bp, 11 predicted proteins | sample SSMProp6N_FD_193582 | JGI IMG/M metagenome (GOLD analysis project Ga0272441, IMG submission 193582) | Marine sediment archaeal communities from Little Sippewissett salt marsh, Falmouth, MA, United States - SSM-Prop-6N | ecosystem: Environmental > Aquatic > Marine > Wetlands > Sediment ... | reverse complement strand
AGCTCGGTCCCCGGTTTTACAAAGAACTGCATCTCCATCTGCTCAAATTCCCTCATCCTGAAAATAAACTGTCTTGCGACAATCTCATTCCTGAAGGCTTTGCCTGTCTGTGCAATACCAAAGGGGATCTTCATCCTTCCTGTCTTCTGGACATTAAGGTAGTTTACAAAGATGCCCTGTGCTGTTTCAGGACGCAGATATATCTTGTTTGCACCCTCCAGTGTGGAACCCAAAGCAGTTTCAAACATCAGATTAAACTGTCTTACATCCGTCCAGTTCCGGGTACCTGATACAGGACATACTATTTCGTTATCAATAATTATCTGTCTTAATCCTGCCAGGTCATTATCATTCATTGCTTTATCGAAACGGGTGTTTATTTCGTCAATCCTGGCCTGGTTCGAGAGTACACGTGGATTTGTTTCCCTGAATTTTTGCTCATCAAAGTCATCCCCGAATCTTTTGCCTGCCTTTTCAATTTCCTTGTTTATCTTATCCTCGATCTTAGCTATATGATCTTCGATAAGGACATCGGCACGATACCTTTTTTTGGAATCTTTATTATCTATTAAAGGGTCGTTAAATGCATCAACATGTCCCGAGGCTTTCCATATAGTGGGATGCATGAAGATTGCAGAATCAATACCCACGATATTTTCATAGAGCAGCACCAGGCTGTCCCACCAATACTTTTTTATATTGTTTTTCAGCTCAACACCATATTGCCCGTAGTCATAAACTGCACTTAAACCGTCATAAATCTCGCTTGAGGGAAATACATAACCGTATTCTTTGCAATGTGCAATTATTTTCCTGAACAGATCTTCCTGGGCCATAATAACTTTTATTGTTATGATACGGAAGGCAAATGTAAATCAAAAAGTTTGGTTTTACAATCTGTAGAGATAATCACAGCCGAAGAACCATAAATACTGGTAATCATAACAAATTCTATTTGTATCTTTACACCTTAAACAGAGGATTAAGCAATGAAGAAAAGAACCGATTTTCTTGTTCTTGGTTCGGGGATGGCAGGACTCACCTTTGCTCTTAATGCTTCAAAATACGGTAAAGTTGCTGTTGTAACAAAAGCAAAGCTTGGAGATACGAATACAAGTTATGCACAGGGCGGAATAGCTGCTGTTTTAAGCAAACCTGATAATTACGAAAAACATATTCATGATACTATTATTGCCGGAGACGGCTTATGCGACGAGGAAGTTGTCAAAATTGTGGTAAAAGAGGCTCCCGACAGGATAAAGGAGATGATTGATATGAGAGTACCCTTCGATAAAAGAACTGATGGTACTTATGATCTTGCGAGAGAGGGAGGTCACTCTGAATACAGGATACTACACTATAAAGACAAAACAGGCGAGGCTATACAAGAAACCCTTATAAAAAGAATAAAAGAGGATCCGAATATTGATATCTATGAACAACATTTTGCCATCGAGCTTCTCACTCAGCATCATCTTGGCGAAATCGTCAAACGCGATTATCCTGATATTAAATGTTTTGGTGCTTATGTTGCTGACCTTGAGAACCAGAAAGTAGTGGCTTTCCTTTCAAAAGTCACTATTGTGGCAACAGGGGGAATAGGTAATGTATATCTTACTACTACAAATCCTGAGATTGCCTCAGGAGATGGTATTGCAATGGTATACAGGGCAAAGGGTACTATTGAGAACATGGAGTTTGTACAGTTTCATCCAACATCACTATATGATCCCAATGCCCGGCCATCTTTTCTGATAACAGAGGCATTAAGGGGTTTCGGTGCAGTACTTAAGAATATGCAGGGCGAAAAATTTATGAACCGGTATGATAGTCGCGGATCGCTTGCCCCCAGGGATATAGTGGCACGTGCCATTGATAACGAGATGAAGATATGGGGAGATGATCATGTATGGCTCGACTGTACCCATATTGATCAAGGAAAACTTAAAGACCATTTCCCGAATGTATATGAACATTGTATTGCAAGGGGAATAGATATTACAAAGGATATGATACCGGTAGTGCCTGTTCAGCACTATTCCTGCGGAGGAATAAAGGTAGATATACACGGAAGATGTAATATTGACAGACTTTATGCCATTGGCGAGGTATCTTCAACAGGACTTCACGGAGCCAACCGTCTTGCATCAAATTCACTCATTGAAGCGGCTGTCTTTGCACACAGGGCCGCAATGCATTCGTCACAAAGGATTAAGGAGCTTGATTTTGAGGAAACAATACCCGAATGGGATTATAAGGGCACGACACATCTCGAGGAAATGGTACTTATTACGCAGAGCATCAAGGAGGTACAAATGATAATGAGTAATTATGTGGGCATAGTGAGGTCAAACCTGCGTCTTGAAAGAGCCATGGTACGTCTTGAAATCCTTTACCATGAAACAGAAAGCCTTTATAAACGTTCACTTATCTCGAAAAAGATATGTGAACTGAGAAACATTATCACCGTAGGATACATAATAATTAAGCATGCAATGGCCAGAAAGGAAAGTATAGGTCTGCATTATTCAATAGACTATCCCAAAAAATCAGCTCTGGAACACTGATGCCATATACCATGATAATATCCGACAGCGGAACACTAAACCCAATCTGTTAATGAACCATCTTGAGTCTTCCTTTTCCGGCAAGAATGCTTTCTGGAGATATCTGGTGATGCTGGTGGTAATTTTTGCTGCCACAAATACTATTGGCGGCATACCTCTGTTTGTTGCAATGGTTGTCAGGGGAGCAGATAATCCTGAAATAATAACACAACTGGCAGAGGATCCCAACAATCTTAATATACTGGGTCTGGATTCCAACCTTTACCTGTTTACAATGATATTTCCGTTTTTAATCGGTTTAGTAACCTTTATCCTGCTCATTAAGCCACTGAACCAGAAAAGCCTTATGTGTGTAATTAACGGAACAAACTCTTTCAGATGGAACAGGTTTTTCATTTCAGCATTAGTATGGCTTATAATATCTGCATTATATCTTTTTTTATATATTAAACTGGATCCTCTTAACTTCAAGGTTAACAACATGTCGATCAATACCCTGGCACCTCTTATCATGATGTCGGTATTATTTATTCCGTTCCAGGCTGCCTTTGAGGAGGTTCTTTGCCGGGGTTACCTGATGCAGGGATTTGCAGTACTGGCAGGGAACAGGTGGATACCCTTGATTATGACATCTATTATCTTCGGACTGATGCATTTTCTGAATCCCGAAGTTTCGGAATTTGGATTCGGGACGATGATGCCCCAGTATATTCTGTTTGGATTGATATTCGGGATAATGACAATTATGGATGATGGTGTTGAGGCAGCTATAGGAGCACATGCTGCAAACAATGTATTCCTCTGTATTATGGTAACCAATGAATCATCAGCATTGCAGACACCTGCATTATATCAGCAGATAGAAATTCATCCCTGGGTCGATCTTATTTCAATGTTATTCATGGGTATGCTTGTAATTTTCATCCTTGGGATGATATTCAAATGGAAGGGGATTCCGGTTTATCTTAAGTAATGTTAACAGCCTGGCAAAGAATCACTCAGGTGCCGTATACCGACGATCTTACACTGGTTCTGAAATCACCCCATCTCTTACGGATATCCTCCAGTAATTGCTTTATTTCATCAATATCGAGACTGGTAAGTAATTTTAAGCGGGTTTCTTTGAAATCGGGTAATCCCTTGAAATAGTTTGACAGGTGACGGCGCATTTCATAGATTGCCCGTTTTCCTTCCTTGTATTCAAGAGATTTCTCAAGGTGATAAAGGGCGATATCGGTTTTATCATTTACAGACGGTTCAGGCAATAGCTCTCCTGTTTCGAGGAAATGTTTAATATCTCTGAATATCCATGGTCTACCAACAGCAGCACGTCCTATCATTATACCGTCGACACCATAAAGGTCGAACATCTCTTTTGCCTTTGCCGGACCGTCAATATCGCCGTTTCCAATGACTGGGATCTTCATCCTGGGATTATTTTTCACAGCACCTATGAGGGTCCAGTCGGCACTGCCTTTATATAGTTGTGCCCTTGTCCGGCCGTGAATCGTAATAGCCTGAATACCTGTGTCCTGAAGTCTTTCTGCAACATCAACGATGTTTTTGCTGTTTTCATCCCAGCCAAGCCGGGTTTTTACAGTAACAGGCAGTTTGACAGCATTAACAATTGCAGATGTTATTTCGGCCATCAATGGTATGTTTTTTAGCATACCGGCTCCTGCGCCCCGGGTTGCTATTTTTTTTACAGGACAGCCAAAGTTAATATCTATAAGCTCCGGTTTTGACTCCTCAGCAATGAGTGCAGCTTCCACCATGGCATCTTTCAAATGGCCGTAAAGCTGTATTCCGATAGGCCTTTCATTATCATAAATGTTGAGTTTCCTCACACTCTTATCCCCATTTCGTATGAGTCCGTCGGAAGAGATGAATTCTGTATACATAAAATCAGCACCATATTTCTTACAGATCATCCTGAAAGACGGATCTGTTATATCTTCCATGGGAGCCAGGAACAAGGGATGTTCCGTCAACGATATGTTGCCTATAGTCAATGCCGGATTTTGTTTGGATAAACAGATGACAAACAGCGCTTAAAGAAGTTTGTCTTGTAGTATATTATGCTTTTTCAATTTCATTCTTCCTGTAAAAATATACCAGACCATATTTTTCACAGGCTTTTTTTTGTATTTCTTCAGGAAGAGAACTACAGCTTGCCTCAACCTCATTCCATATTTCAAGTATTATTTTATCGGCTTCACCCCTCATATCATCTAATCTTTCAGAATAGTCAAAGGTTTTTTTGGCAAGTATCTTATTGTTGTTGCATGCTTCAATAAAATTTTCAAATCTTACTTTAACGACTGCAATTGTTGGATTTGTAATAGGGCTGCCTCCTTTACGCAGCCTGAATTCCTCTCCTTCGATGATCCTGCGGCCCCAGCTTATCAGTTCATTCTCCGAGTTCAGGGAGGGGACTGTCAACTCATTGGTAGTCAGGCCATAATATGCTCTTGTTTCAGCGGGAAGATCGCCGCGGAAGATAGCCATATTCATTACCCTGACAAAATGTGTCAGGTAAATTTTTGACTTTTTTGCCACCTCATTAAAGTCCTTCGATTTTTTATTCTGAGAGGCAATGGCCTGGCGTTGAAGCTGAATACTATGTTCAAACAGCGGAAGAAATTTCTGTAATCTTACTAATAATTTTGCTGAATAGGCCATTTTATTGGGAGGAAGTTCTTTCCCTTTTTCGAGAGCAGTCTTCATGGCCCTGACCCTTGCAGCATCAGTGTTAGGCAATCTACGATAAGGCATATCGGAAGAAATGTTAATAAACTGTTGGCAACTCCTGCGAATATAACATATATTTGTTAATAACAATAAGTATTCGCAGATAAATTGCGTTGATTATTAAAAAGTTCAAAAAAATCCAATTCTGGCGGGTGTTGTTAATAACACTTCCACATATTATTTATACGTAATAGGAGGGGGCATTGTTACAAGAGAAAGTATAAACCGGTAATTAAATATGAATGTTGTATACTTTTTATAATGATATTATTTTAGTTGTTTAAATAAGTATAAAAAAGAGTAAGATATGGATCGCTTTTTTGCTATAAGCGATATACACGGGTGTATGATGCCGTTTTATGAACTGGTAGTTGAAGAGATAGACCTGAAGAAAAAAGACAGGCTGATTCTTCTGGGTGATTATATTGACCGGGGTGAGCAAAGCAAGGAAGTAATAGATTTTATAATCGACCTTAAAAAATCGGGTTTCAATATTACAGCCTTAACAGGGAATCACGAGCAGATGCTTCTTGATTCCTTTGATGACGAAACGAATCAATATCTGTGGTTCATGAATGACGGGATGACAACTTTGGAAAGCTTTGGTATTAGTGATATTCGTGAACTGGACAAAAAATATCTGGATTTTTTTTCGGATCTTGAATATTACCATAAATCAGGAAATTTTATTTTTGTACATGCGGGTTTCAATGACAATAATCCTGATCCGTTTTCCGACAGGCATACCATGATTTGGGAATGCAGCCCTGTTTACACAAATCCACTCCTGCAGGGGAAGACAATAATACATGGTCACAGGCCGAAGAGACTTGAATTTGTACAACAGAAAATCAATGAAAAATCGGGTGTTATTCCCATAGACACTGGTTGTGTTTATGGATTAGAGTTGGGATATGGATACCTATCGGCCCTTGAAATTGAGACGATGAATCTACTTTCTGTTCCAAATGAATTAACATAAGCTGATTCCACATTCCATACTCTGACTGATTAATGGTTAATATATCCATTATTCTGATCCCTGATAATTTAAAAGATAATACAGGGTGATAGCGAAGAAATGGCATAAACTCATGAGATATTGTTTAATTATTGTATATATTTGAAATCTCCTACCATGTAAATATCACATTTTATTATTGATTCTTTAAAGAAACAGTATATAAGCAATCATGATTCTAATATTTTGAAAAAATGAAAATGGCAACTGTAACTGAACTGAAAAAAAAGGCAGCGACATTAAGGCTGTATGTAATTAAAATGGTTGGAGTAGGACAGAAAGGTCATTTGGGAGGATCTTGTTCTTTAAGCGAGATAGTGTCAGTGCTTTATTTCTATAAAATGAAACACGATCCGAAGAATCCGAAATGGGCTGATCGTGACAGGTTTATCCTGAGTAAAGGGCATGCTGCTCTTATACAATATGCAGCTCTTGCAGAATCGGGATATTTCAAGAAATCGGAAATGGAAAATGTCAAGAAACTGGGTTCCATATTACAGGGACACCCTGATATGACCTTAACCCCGGGTATAGAAGGGAATACAGGATCATTGGGGCAGGGATTGTCGATGGCATGCGGCATGGCAGCAGGCCTGAAGCTGGATAATAAAACAAATAAAGTATATTGTATTGTAGGCGACGGTGAAATTGCAGAAGGACAGATTTGGGAAGCAGCGATGACAGCTTCTTTTTATAAACTGGATAATCTGGTTGTTTTTGTGGATAAAAACAGATTACAGGCTATGGGCCCTGTAGCCAAACGGTATGATACCAATCCTGTTGCTGCAAAATGGGAAGCATTTGGATGGCATGTCATTGAAATAGATGGACATAATATTAAAGAAATAATAGAAATTCTGGATGAAGTTGATAAAATAACAGGTAAACCAAAGGTAATTATAGCACATACTGTTAAAGGCAAAGGTGTTTCATTCGCTGAAAATGTTGTAGCATTTCATAATGGAGAGCTTACCAAGGAACAGTATGAAGCTGCATGTTCGGAACTTGAAAATTAATAAAATATTTATGAGACTTCAAAATCAAAGGCAAGTATACGGTGTGACATTACTTGAGTTAGGCAGAAATAATGACAGTATTGTTGTTTTGGAAGCAGATCTGGGTAAATCTACAATGACTTCCCTTTTTGAACAGGAATTCCCGGACAGGTTTTTTGAAATGGGTATAGGAGAGGCCAACATGACTTCTTTTGCGGCCGGTTTATCTCTCACAGGAAAAATTGTTTTTACAAATTCTTTTGCTGTTTTTGCAGCAGGCAGGTCTTTTGACCAGATACGACAAGGTATTTGCATATCAGCGCTAAATGTGAAAATAATAGGATCAAGTGCAGGCCTTTCTGATTTCGGTGACGGCGCCACCCACCAATCTGTTGAAGATATCGCGATTATGAGGGCAATACCTAATATGACAGTGCTGGCCCCCGCTGATGGGATTGAAACAAGAAAAATAATACTTAAAGTAGCAGATTATAACGGACCTGTATATATTCGTCTGAACCGGCATGACCTTCCTGATGTGTTTCCTGAAGATCAGGAGTTTGTTATTGGAAAACCTTACATGTTAAGGGACGGGAAAGACATTGTCGTTTTTGGAAATGGTATAATGGTATCAAAAGCTCTCATGGCAGCTGAAGAACTGGAAAAGAAAGGTATTTCAGTCAGAGTTGTGAATGTAAGCTCATTAAAACCTGTTGATGAAGAAGCGATAAAACGACTGGCACAGGATATGAAAGGTGTGGTTACTGCCGAAGAACATTCAATAATTGGCGGACTGGCAAGCTTAATAACTTTCAACCTGAGAGGTTTCGGCATCCCGTTCAGGCATGTTGCTATCGAAGATATGTTTGGAAAGTCAGCACACAATTATGATGAACTCCTTGAAGAATATAAGCTGACAAGCGATAATATAATAAATGCTGTAAATTCAATATTATAAATACAACACTTTTTTTGTTAAACCAGTTAAAATAGTAACACAACTTGAACCTCATTCCTTTAATACTTTTGTAATTGAAAAAAATCTAATATTTTGAGTGGTAGTGATATATTATTGATAGTTATTCTGGTACTTTGTATCGTTTTCATTGTTCTATCCTCTACGAAAATAAAGCTACATGCTTTTCTTGCTTTGTTGTTTGCAGCAGTGGGGTTTGGGATTTTTACAGGTATGCCACTTGATGTAATTGTTGATTCTATTAGCAAGGGATTCGGTGACACTTTAGGTTATATAGGGATTGTAATAGTGGCAGGAACCATAATAGGGATATTTCTTGAATCCTCGGGTGGTGCATATTCTCTTGCAGACAAGATACTGAAATTCATTGGCAGGAAACGTATCCCGCTAGCTATGTCAATAATAGGGTGGATTGTTTCGATACCGGTATTCTCTGATTCAAGTTTCGTTATTATTTCGCCTCTTAACAAAGCTCTGGCAAAAAGAGCAAAGATATCACTGGCAGGTCCGGCCATTGCTTTAAGTCTTGGACTTACTGCAACTCATTGCCTGGTGCCGCCGACTCCCGGACCTATTGCTGCAGCTGGTTTACTAAATGCAAACCTAGGTTTAGTGATTCTTATTGGTGTACCGGTTAGCCTGATAGCTATGATAACCGGCTGGTTCTTCTCAGTAAAATATGCTTCAAAGATACAGATTGATCCAAATCCCGACATATCTGAACGTGAAATTAATGCCAAAATGAAAGAAGCTCCTTCAGCATTAAAAGCAATAAGTCCTGTCTTCTTACCGATAATACTTATCGTACTTAAGTCAATTTCCGATTTTCCGACGTATCCTATGGGAGATGGTGCTTTAAGGTCATTGATCGGATTTGTAGGACAACCGGTTATTGCATTGCTAATAGGAGTACTGCTGGCTTTTATGTTACCCAGAAAAAAGCAGGAAGGGATGTTTTCAGAAAAGGGATGGGTCGGCAAAGCAATGGTTAGTGCTGCGACAATAATCCTGATAACAGGTGCAGGTGGCGTTTTTGGAAGAGTGTTACAGAATTCAGGACTGGCTGAGGCTATTGGGAGGTATATTTCAGAAATTAATCTGGGTATCTGGTTGCCGTTTATAATCGCAGCAACAATAAAAACAGCCCAGGGTTCATCCACTGTAGCTCTGATAACCACATCTTCGATCATTATCCCGCTTTTACCGGCCCTTGGATATGATACTGAAATAGGCAAAGCAATAGTAGTACTTGCAATAGGTGCCGGTGCGATGGTCATTTCACATGCCAATGACAGTTTTTTCTGGATCGTTACTCAGATGTCAAATATGAGTATTAAGACAGGTTATAAGGTCCAGAGTCTTGGTACCTTGGTAATAGGAACAACTGCAGGATTGGTACTTTGGATACTGAGTCTATTTATTTTATAATACTCTTAAAAAATGAATTATGGGAAAAATGAAAGCCGTAGTAAAATACGCTGATGCTCCCGGAGCTACGGAAATTAGAGATGTCCCCATTCCTGTAATAGGGGAGACAGACACCCTTGTTGAAGTGGCTTTTACCGGTGTCTGCGGTACAGATCCGCACTTACATAATAATACATCAGCATTCAAATTTGTACGTCCTTTTATTCTTGGCCATGAATTTGCCGGGACCATTGTAAAGGCCGGCTCGAAAGTAACAGGTTTTGCTCTTGGCGACAGGGTGACATCTGAGACACATGCCGAATATTGCGGGGAATGTGCTCTTTGTAAACAAAACAATTATCATCTATGCAGAGAAAGAAAGGGATATGGATTCCATGTAGATGGTGCATTTACAAAATATGTGAAAGTACCCCAGAGAATATTACATCATGTTCCTGATAATGTGTCATTAAAAGCAGCTTCAATTACAGAACCATTTTGTGTGGCATATAAAGCAGTGATTTCCAACAGTAACATAAATCCAGGCGATACGGTAGTTGTTATCGGACCGGGCTCTATAGGTATATTATGTGCACGACTGGCTCAACTTTCCGGGGCAGGTGAAATAGTGGTTATCGGAACCGAAGGTGATGACAGGAGGCTTGAATTGTCAAAAGATTTTGGGGCGACAGAAATTATAAACTCATCCTGTGAAGATCCGCTGGAAGCTATATTGGCACTGGGTGATCATTATGGAGCTAACCTTATACTTGATCTTGCGGGAAGTTCTTCGACCCTAAAACTATCAATGGATGCTGTAAGACCTGCCGGCCAGATCACTAAAATAGGATGGGGCCGTCAGCCTGTAGGGTTCAGCATTGACCCGATAATAGCCAAATCGGTAACTTTGAAAGGTCATTTCAGCCATACATGGGATGTATGGGAAAAATGTCTGACACTTATGGGCAAAAAAATGGTCAATCTTGAAAAATTGATAACTCATGAACTGGGTATTGACATGTGGGAAAAAGCATTTGAAATGAGCCAGTCGAAAGAAGCTGTAAAAGTAGTATTAAAACCAATTTAAATAATTATGTATAAGATAGGATTTATAGGTTTAGGCATAATGGGCAAACCCATGGCCAGGAATCTGCTGAAGGCAGGTTATTCTATGGTGGTATATGATATTAATAATGAGGTCGTTAAGGAACTTGTTCGGGATGGAGCTGTGGAAGCAGGATCTTCCAGTGAGGTTGCTTCGCGGAGCGATGTAATAATTACCATGCTTCCTGATTCTCCGGAAGTAAAAGAAGTTGTACTGGGTAAAGATGGAATTATTCATGGTGTAAAATCCGGAACAGTGGTTATTGATATGAGTTCAATTGCACCTTCCACCTCCAGGGCACTGTCAGAAGAACTTCTTAAGAAAGAGGTAGTAATGCTCGATGCTCCTGTCAGTGGTGGCGAACCAAAGGCAATAGAAGGAACCCTGGCAATAATGGTTGGAGGACCAGAAGATACTTTTAACAGGGTGAAGGATATTCTTGGTAAAATGGGAGCTTCTGTTAAGCTTGTAGGCGAAATCGGAAGTGGTAATATTACAAAGTTGGCAAATCAGATTATTGTGGCGCTGAATATTGCTGCAATAGGCGAGGCAATGGTTCTTGCTGCAAAGGCTGGTGCTGATCCTGAAAAAGTATACCAGGCAATACGTGGAGGCTTGGCCGGTAGTACTGCTCTCGATGCCAAAATGCCAATGATCCTTGATGGTAACTTTAAACCGGGTTTCAGAATAGAACTTCATATCAAGGATCTTAAAAATGCACTGGAAACATCAAAAGAATTAGGGATAGAAAGCGTTTTAACAGAAAGGGTAATGGATATAATGAAAGCCTTGAATAATGATGGCAAAGGTAAAGATGATCATGGAGGAATAATAAGATTTTATGAGAAATCAGCTAATGTAGAAGTCAGGAAATAAGAATTGAAGTCAGAGATATCTAAAATGCTTTATAGTATTCCCTGTTCATCCTGGCAATATTGGTGAGTTTGATCTCCTTGGGGCATTCGGCTTCACAGGCTCCTGTATTTGAACAGTTTCCGAATCCGAGCTCATCCATTTTTTCTACCAGGGCTCTGACCCTCTTTCTTGCTTCCACCTGTCCCTGTGGCAGCAGGGCAAACTGGGATATCTTTGATGAAACAAAGAGCATGGCAGAAGCATTTTTGCAGGCGGCGACACATGCTCCGCAGCCAATACAGATTCCCGAATCGAATGCTCTTTCAGCATTCTCCTTTTTCACGGGAATAGAATTTGCTTCAGGTGCAGCACCGGTATTTACAGAAATATATCCGCCGGCCTGTATAAGTTGATCAAATGAACTCCTGTCAACTGTCAGGTCTTTTATTACGGGGAAAGCTTTGGATCTCCATGGTTCTACTGTTATGGTATCTCCGTCCCTGAAAAGACTCATGCTTAACTGGCATGTGGTAACACCCTTTTGTGGTCCGTGGGGCCTGCCGTTAATATACAATCCGCACATTCCGCAGATACCTTCACGGCAGTCGCTGTCGAAAGCAACCGGATCCTGGTCTTCTGTAATTAGTTTTTCGTTCAGATAATCCAGCATTTCAAGAAAGGTCATTTCAGTAGAAACACCATCAAGTTTATATGTGACAAATTTACCTTTATCATCCTTGTTCTTCTGACGCCAGATTTTAAGTGTTATATTCATTTTAATACAAAATTTAAGTATCTTTATTTGTAGCTTCTTTTTATTGGTGTTACAAATTCAAACTTCAGATCTTCCTTGTGAAGTTTAGGGTCAGCCGTATCCCCGGTGTATTCCCAGGCAGCAACATAGGCATAATTATCATCGTCACGAAGGGGTTCTCCTTCTTCTGTCTGATACTCTTCCCTGAAGTGTGCACCACATGATTCCCTGCGGTTAAGTGCATCTATAACGATAAGCTTTGCAAGATCAAAGAAATCGGCTATCCTGTTAGCTTTCTCGAGTTCATGATTTAATTCATCCGGGTTACCGGACACTTTAACATCTTTCCAGAATTCTTCCTTAAGTTCTGTTATAAGTGTCAGGGCTTTCTTTAATCCTTCCTCATTCCTTTTCATCCCGGAATATGTCCATAAGATATTTCCGAGTCTTTTATGAAATGATGTAGGAGTTTTGGTGCCTTTTATTGACAATAGCTTAATCAGTTTTTCTCTAACCGCTTTTTCTGCCTCATCAAATTCAGGAGTGTCGGTAGATATTCGTGGAGTTTTGATCTGATCGGCAAGATAATCACCGATAGTTACGGGGAGTATAAAATAACCGTCTCCTGAACATTGCATAAGGGAGCTGGCACCCAGCCTGTTGGCGCCATGGTCTGAAAAATTAGCCTCTCCGATAGCATACAGGCCGGGTATTGTAGTCATCAGGTTATAGTCAACCCATAATCCTCCCATTGTATAATGAGAGGCAGGATATATCCTCATTGGTTCTTCATATGGATTTATCCCGGTGACTTTTTCATACAGGTCAAAGAGATTTCCGTATTTGGCCTTAATGGCATCTTTCCCCTGTGCTTTGATGGCATCCCTGAAATCGAGATATACTGATAATCCTGTTTCTCCTACTCCATAACCTTCGTCACATCTTTCTTTGGCGGCCCTGGAAGCCACATCCCTTGGCACCAGATTACCGAAAGCAGGGTACTTACGTTCGAGATAATAATCTCTTTCCTCTTCATTTATCTGGTTTGCGGGCCGTTTATCACCTTTTTTCTTTGGCACCCATACTCTTCCGTCGTTTCTGAGTGATTCCGACATCAGTGTAAGCTTTGACTGATATTCATTGAGCTTTGGGACACTGGTCGGATGTATCTGTGCCATACTCGGATTGGCCATTAAAGCTCCTTTTCTGTAAGCTGCCATGGCAGCGCTACCATTGGAGTTGATTGCTAATGTCGACAGGTAATATATCGTACCGAATCCCCCTGTGGCAAAAACAACAGCATGAGCTGAATGACGTTCTATCTCACCGGTGATAAGATTTCTTGTAATTATTCCTCTTGCCTTTCCGTCGATAACCACAAGATCAAGCATATCGCGACGAGGAAATATTAAGGCACCACCGTT
>Ga0272441_10010636_pt1 | contig 13857 bp, 15 predicted proteins | sample SSMProp6N_FD_193582 | JGI IMG/M metagenome (GOLD analysis project Ga0272441, IMG submission 193582) | Marine sediment archaeal communities from Little Sippewissett salt marsh, Falmouth, MA, United States - SSM-Prop-6N | ecosystem: Environmental > Aquatic > Marine > Wetlands > Sediment ... | reverse complement strand
CCCAAATGCATTTTAATCAGAACTAATTCTAACTCAGTAAGAGAAACCATAACAGAGAACATAACCGAAGAAACCGTTTAGCCCGGTGGTGTAGCGGCAATCATGGAGGCCTTTGGAGCCTTCGACGGGAGTTCGAATCTCCCCCGGGCTACCAATGTACCCAAGCTAGGACACTTCAAGCGCTTGGTTCAAAATCATCTTTGTGGTCTGGCGGGGATTATACTTGAAGCAATCTTAGGAGACTGAATGTTACTTTCTCCACGCGTATAAACAGAAAAAACGGGCAAGTAGTTATAACTGTTGAGCAGGATAAAATATGATTCCGTGTTGTAAATGAGGACTTTATTGGTAGTGTATTCGTATCATCATATGAACACTGAGAAAGTCGCTAAGGTTTTCGCCGAAGTTCTTGATGCACCGATTAAAACTCCTCAGCAAACAGCCCCCCAAGAGCCTCAAGAATATGACTTGGTAGGTTTTGGAGCAGGGATAGACAGTGCAAAACACTACAAGCCATTGCTTGACTTCGCTGACAGACTCCCACAAGTAAATAACAAGAACGCCTTTATTTTTTCAACCGCTGCATTATCAAGTGACAAAAAACGGGTCAAAGACCACTCATATCTTAGGGAAAAACTGGAATCCAAAGGTTACGTGATAGTTGACGAATTTCAATGTAAAGGCTTCAACACAAACAGTTTCATGAAATATTTCGGCGGAATGAACCGGGGCAGACCCAACGCCGAAGACCTCAAAAATGCAGAAGAGTTTGCTCAGAAACTGAAACAGAAACTACAATAGTAAAGGATGAAAGTGGTTTGAATCAGACAGAATCTCAAGAAGGCTGGTTTTATAGGGCTAAGGCAGAAGCCGATAAAGGTATCCCAAATAATGAACGTGTTACGGGCATTGCTTTAGTTGTTGCTAGCGTTTTGGTGATGTTGTACTTTGTTTCTCATCAGATGTGGTCAACAGGTTTTTTCACTCAAAAATTCGGAACATTGGAAACATTCCTGATTTATGGCTCGCTAGTTGCTTGGATTATTACCGGTAGCTTGGAAGGAATATTTTGTCAAAGGCTCCTTTCTCGGCTCTTCGACGTTTTTGGTGGCATCCTCTTCATCACAATTAGCCTTGTTTGGCTCTTGGTAACATTTCCTTTCGAATTTGCCTATTCTGCAGATGTGTTACCGAATTTCCTCAAATTTCTAGTCCAGTGGATTTCCAACGATATCGCTCGAGGAATAATGGTGCTGGGAACGATCCTGCTTGTTGTTGCAGCAATTTATTCTCCGATAGCTTACAAGTTCGTAAACATAAAACGCTCTATACCAAAGAAAGATTAGATGTTTTTGTTTGTTTTGGGCTTTTTTTGTTGCAAAGGTATTGGCTGTATTTCTGATGTTTGCGGGATTCCGTCCTGTTTGCTGTTGTCTACCAAAATGGAATATGGATTACTGGTTTGTGTAAGCTTCGGGGTATTTGGCGATGACATGACGTATATTCCTGATGCACCCATTTCAGGTTAATGCTTTTTATGGCGCCTCTGAAGTATAGCATCTGTGGGAATGTGTTATGGGTTTCTTGCCGGGTAAGGTTCCAACCGAAGTTTTAGAGAAAATAGTTTTCAGAAACTTGGGATCCAAAAGAGACGATGTTGTCCTCAGCCCCTCAGTAGGCGAAGACGCAGCCATAGTCCAAGCTGGAAACCAAGTCTTAGCAGTATCATCAGATCCGATAACCGGAGCCGAAGAATGGCTGGGATGGCTAGCCGTCCACGTAAGCGCAAACGACGTTGCAACACGCGGAATTCAGCCCCGCTGGTTCAACTCCATTATACTGTTACCCAAAAATTCGACAACCGAACTCGTAGAGAAAATTTGCACGCAGATGGATAAAGCTGCACGTCAACTGAACGTTGCCATAGTTGGGGGGCACTGCGAGGTCACTCCGGGCATAGACCATCCCCTAGTAGCCGGATGCGCCATAGGTGTTGCCGAGAAAGGAAAATATGTGAGTTCCAGCGGAGCACGAATCGGAGACCACATAATACTGACAAAAGGAACAGGAATAGAGGGAACAGCCATACTTGCTTCAGACCGCCGAGCAGAACTTCTAAAAGTCTTTGATGAAATTTTTGTGAAAAATGCGGAGAATTTCTTCGAGAAAATCAGTGTCGTAAAAGACGCTCTTACAGCCTTCAGAATCGGAGGAGTCTCAGCTATGCATGACCCTACGGAGGGCGGAGTTGCAGGCGGATTGCATGAGCTGGCTGACGCCGCAAACGTCGGATTCCAAGTTTACGAGAAGAAAATTTTGGTTCCTGAAGAGACGCATAAGATATGTGCACATTTTGGAGTTGATCCTCTTCAGCTGATAAGCTCTGGCTCGCTTCTTATTGTGGCTGAAGAAGAGAAGACAGGTGAGATAATCAGCAGTTTATCGAAGAATGGTGTTCAAGCCTCGATAATAGGTGAAGTGACAGAGGCTGCATTGGGAAGAAAGTTGGTGACAAAAGGTGGAGAAAAAACCGAGCTTGTCAGACCTGTCAGCGATCACCTCTGGACTGCACTTGCAAAGCCAGGCAAAACTTGATCTGTTCAAAAGAGGTCTTTCCGTAAATCTTTTGCCAGATTTTTTATTCCAACGAACTGAACCGCTACAAGTCCTATAGCGATTCTGAGCCAGACCCGCAGAATCTGTATAAGAACTGTTGCCGCTGCGCCAACGGTGAATTCTACTGCAAGCAGACCATAGAGCCAAGTCATTGCTGTCTCTACAACACCTACTTCCGCGGGTATTCCAAGGGGAATAGACTGAATGGTTACACTGATAGAGTGAACAGCCACAATTATTAAAAAGTCAACTTGCTGACCAAGCGAAACAAAAACTAGGTAAGACAAGAGTATGCTGAAGAACCAGCTAGCCAGAGCAAAAAGGATTGCCGGAACTAAACTTTTAGGATTTTTGCGGAGGGTACCTATGGAATCATGAAAAGCACTTAATGCCTTTATTGCGTTTGCCCTTATGCCGTCAATATTCAGGCGCCCCCTCATAACAAAGCCCAAAAAACGCAGCAAGTAATCAATTAATCTCTGCGCCAGCTTTTCCCTTGAACTGAAGAGAAATATAAAAAACAGCGAAATGGATGTTCCAAAAATTATAAGCAAAGTCAATCCTGAAACAACAACAGGAACACTAATTTTGCGAATGTAAAGCAAAACGAAACTAAAAATTAGGCTGCCCAAAGGGATCATCATCGATACGATTCTGTGACCTACAACCGACGCCACAACTTTCCCTGCGTTTTCGCCTGAGTTCTTGGTCATCACGTAAGCTTTTGTTGCGTCTCCGCTGATGGATTCTGCCGGAACCAAAAGGTCAACAAAGACGCCTATCCAACTGTAGAGGAAAGTTTTGCGAAAGGGAACTTTGACTGAGAGTGGGCGGAGAAAATATTGCCAAGTCAGAGAGTGAGTGAGCATGTTCAAGAAGAGAACCGCTACTGCAAGGAAGTAGTAGACTAGGTTGACGCTCTGGATTATGGCGACGATTTCGGGGATGCCGACGAAGAAGTAGAGGTATGCGATAAAGATGAAAATGCCTACCAGCAGAAAAGGAACTGTTCTTTTTAGGGACAACTGCTTTTCAGGAACCATCAGCTTCCTCATCCATCGTGAATACGAGCAAATAGAAGCTTCTGCATATTACCTTTTACCCATTTTCAGCAAATCAGACTAAGCAGGGTTTAATCTCTGATGTTCCAGCCTGCAGAAGCGAACACCAGTATCAATGTAATAGGTTCTTAGAATTCTGGTTTTGCTTTTCCCAGTTTCTTGTCTAAGCATGCTTTGATGAAGCCGTAATATTCTGGTTCTGGTTTGGTGGGTCTGCTCTTGAATTCGCCGTGGAACTGGGAAGCAAAGAAGAAGAATCTGCTTGGAAGCTCCAGAATCTCCTTTCTTCTGCCATCGGGGCTGTTGCCCGAAAAAACCATTCCATTTTTCTCTAGAGTATCCCAGTAGTCGGGATTGACCTCCCATCGGTGACGGTGACGCTCAAAAATCTTGTCAACACGATAAAGCGTGTAAGCAATTGTGTTTTTGTTTACCCAAACTTCGTGGGCGCCTAAACGCATGGTGCCTCCTTTATTGTTCACGTTCCTCTGTTCAGGCATCAAATCGATCACAGGATGAGGCGTTTTTGGATTTATTTCGGTGCTGTTGGCGCCCTCAAATCCGCAAACGTGGCGGGCGAACTCGACAACTGCCAACTGGAATCCGTAGCAGACGCCCAGAAACGGAATGTTATTTTCGCGGGCAAACTGGATGCCCCTAATTTTTCCTTCTGTTCCCCGTGGACCAAACCCGTAGGGGATAAAGATTCCGTCATGGTCCTCAAGAAGCTTCAATCCGTTTGAGTTGTTTTCTAGGTTCTCTGCCTCAATGTAGTTTATTGTAACGTTTGTTTGGCAGGCGGCGCCAGCGTGTCTGAAGGCTTCGTTCATGCTGACGTAGCTGTCTACTAAGCCCGCGTATTTGCCGATTAGAGCTACCTTAACTTCATGCTTGGGGTTTTCAAAGGATTCTACAAATGTTTTCCATTCGCTCCACTTGGGAGTCTTTTTTGGTAGCCCCAATCGTCTGCAAACATAATCACCCATGCCCTGTTGATCCAAGATCAGGGGAACTTGGTAGATGGATGGAACGTTATAGGAGCAGAAAACCGCTTCTTCGGGGATGGTGCCAAACAGCGCCACTTTCCGAAGGGTCTCGTTGTCGATCATGTTTCTGCATCTGGCTACGATGGTGTCCGGCTGGATACCTATTCTCCGCAGTTCGTTTACACTGTGCTGAAGGGGCTTGGTTTTCATTTCACCCGTGACATCCAAGATTGGAACAAGGGCAAGGTGAACATAGAGAATGTTGTCGAAGCCATCCTCTAGCCGCATCTGACGGATCGCCTCTAGGAAAGGCAGCCCCTCAATGTCGCCGACTGTTCCGCCCAACTCTGTCAACACAATGCCGCTTTTTGATTGACCGGAAACCATGCGGATACGCCGTTTAATCTCGTCGGTGACGTGAGGAATAATCTGGACGCATCTGCCCAGAAAATCGCCCCGCCGTTCACTGTCAATGACCGTTTGGTAGATTTGTCCGGTTGTTATGTTGTTTTCTTTTGGCAGGTTGATGTTCAGGAATCTTTCGTACCCCCCCATGTCGAGGTCTGTTTCGCCGCCGTCCTCTGTGACGAAGACCTCTCCGTGGATGTAGGGGTTCATTGTTCCGGCGTCAACGTTCACGTAGGGGTCAACCTTTATGACTGTAACGTCGAAGCCTCTGACCTGAAGCATCTTACCTATAGAAGAAGTGACGATTCCTTTACCAACAGATGAGAGTACTCCACCAGTTACAAAAACATACTTAACCATCCAGTAAACCCTCACAATAATAAGTCCCTAAACTGTATTTGCCGTTAAAAATCCTTTCTACATGATAATGTATCTGCAATTAATTGTGGAATGTTGACGCGTTTGCTGTTTTGCTTCGCTTCAATGTAGCCAAAGCCAGTTCGCCAGCCTCTTTCATTGTTCTGCCCACAGAAACAAAACCATGATTCCTGAGCACAAACAGATTTTTGTTCTCCAGAGCCTTCAGAGCTTCCTTCGCCAACTCTGTTGTGCCCGATTCATGCTCCCTTTCTGTAACCGCAAACCCCAGTTTCTTAGCGTTCATTATAATTGCATCATTGTGCCCATGGAATACCGCGTTGATTTCGTTGCGTGTCTTGTAGATTAGATGATGCATCACCGCTTCTGAGGAGGGCTGCCTTCTTCCCTCAACATAAACGGTGTTACTGTGTTCGTCGTAACTTTTCACGTAAACAAAACAATCGTTGCTGAGGTTCTGTTTGCTTTTCAGCCCAGAAGCCGTTATCACGAACCCTTCTCTGGACCTGAAGCTCAGGTTGCCGGTGTAATTTCCCTCAAATTCCGGAGTTAAACCGTTTCTCTGGAAACTCTCACTCCACTCCTTCAACTCATCAATTTTGGCGTCGCTGGGAACCTTATCAGAAACAAAACTGATGTTGAATCTAATTTTTCCTTCTTTCATTTAATACCATAGTCTCAGTTTATTGGATTGAGCCTTTTCTTGTATGTCCCTAAATCCTGTTCGGCTCAATTATCACTTTCAGCGATTTTCCTGCTTCTGCTACCAGCCTGAAGCCTTCGGCTGCCTCTCGGATGTCCAGTCTGTGAGTTATCATGTCAGAGACGTTTACTTGTTTTTGGGCTAGAATCTGCAGGGCTTCCTCAAGGTCTCTTGGCGCTGCGCCATAGGAGGTTCGGATGGTTGTTTCGTTTCTCCAGAACTGTGTTATGGGTATCGGAATCTTGACTGTGGGGTCTGGAACCGCAAAAAACAGGATTGTTCCTCCCCTGTCCGCACAGTCCAAAGCAGTTAAGGCGGCTTGGGTTGCGCCTGTGCAAACTATCACCTTGTCTGCCGCTATTCCATCGTTGAGGTCTTTCAGTTGCTGCGGCAAGTCTCCCTTCGCGTCTATCACATGGTCTGCCCCAAACTTTTCAGCCAGTTTCAGACGGTCAGGGTTTATGTCAGCCGCAAAAACCTTCTTAACGCCCTTCAGCTTCGCCAATTGTACGTGAAGTATTCCCGCGATTCCGCTCCCGATTATCAGAACTGTGTCGCCTTTCTGAATGTCCGCTAATCTTTGGCCTCTGACTGCGCATGCTAACGGTTCAATGAATGTTCCCTCTTCATAGGACATGTTCGGTGAGAGCTTGTAGACTCCTGTTTCCACGTTTATTTTCGGCACCCGTATGTATTGGGAGAAGCCGCCCGGATAGTAGTTGGTTGTGTGAAGGGTTTCGCATGCTGTGTGCGCATCCTTAAGGCAGTAGCGGCACTGATTGCATGGCACGTGATGGGAAACGAAAACGCGGTCTCCAACATTGTATTTGGTTACGTTTTCTCCCACTTCATCTATGATTCCTGTGGCTTCGTGCCCCAACACCCTCGGAGCCTTCGGAAGCCTGTACCACTCCACCACGTCGGTTCCGCATATTCCGCTTGCCATGACCTTCAGCAGTATCTCGTCAGAGCCAATCTCAGGTTTTGGGACATCCTCTATTCGTACGTCTTTGTTGTTGTAGTAGACTGCTACAAGCATTGGCTCACCAAAAAACTGTGGAAATGGATTATGTCTTTCCAGCTTTCACCTGTTCGAACAGCTGTTGTGCCTCTTTGGCTGTGAGGTTGTGGTGGATTATTCCGCGTATAGCCCGTATCATCGCCACTGGGTACGGGTGCTGCCAGATGTTTCTGCCAAGGTTCACGCCAATAGCTCCACACTGTAGTCCGTCGTAAACAAACTCGAACACCTCCAACTCAGTGTCCACTTTGGGTCCGCCCGCCATCACCACAGGAACGGGACAACCGTCAACAACCTTACCGAAGTCCTCTTCGCAGTAGTATGTTTTAACAACTCGGGCGCCCAGTTCAGCGGCTATTCTGGAGCACAAGGCGAGGTAACGGGCGGTGCGCTTTTCCAGTTCTCTACCCACCGCGGTTACTGCCATAACGGGTACTCCATAGTCTTCGCATTGGTCAACAAGCCGAGAAAAGCTCTTCAAAGTCTGGTGCTCATATTTGCCGCCCACATAGATTGACATGGACGCGGCACTGGCGTTAAGCCTGAGAATCTCCGTAATCGAAGTTATCCATTCCTCATTGGAGAGGTCTTCTCCTACTACGCTGTTGCCTCCAGAAACACGAAGAATTATCGGTTTCGGGATGGCTGGGTCTACGCAGTTTCTAAGTACGCCTCGGGTCATCATTATGGCGTCTGCGTATGGAATCAGCGGTTTTATTGTTTCTCCGGGTTTCTCCAGTTTACGGGTTGGACCCTGAAAGTATCCGTGGTCTACGGGCAGAAAGAGGGCTTTTCCGTCTTTCTGTATGAGCCTATTTAATCTGTTTTGAATTCCCCAATCCATCTCTATTTTCCTCCCTCATCCTTTGGTCTTACAATTAAATAGCCTTTTTCTATGAGCCAATGATGAAACTGCCAAGTAGTGTACCTGCAATCAGTGCTGCATGTTTTTCTGACCTGCTCATACTCCTCCGACCCCACCTCTAGCTTGTTCAGTTCAACCTGCACTGGACACTTCACATCGTTACAGAATTCTCTACGATTATAATCAACGAAACCGTCTATGCTCAAATCATTCCCTCACGAAACAGTTCTCCGAATGTTTAACCTAACTTTTAAGATTAACCTGTCCACCTGAGTCACGCTTTCCATTCAGCAATCATATTAGGAGCCTAATAACAGAAGATTGTTGAAAACAATATTTTTTCTGAAAAACCAAGCAACTGTAGATCATAGTTTCTGTTGGGAGAAGCAGTTAACGTTTAACAGGATGTGGGGGGTGTGGAGCGCACGCAAAGATGGCTGGTGGAGATCTGGTGTTCAACTATGATGAGGGATGCGTACGCTCGGTTCAGATTCCGAATCTGACAAATAAAACATTTCTGAATTCTCCATACATATTCCAACTTCTCAAAACTCGGCGAGCAAACAGCCAACCACAATGTTCTCTCGTACACAAAGGAACTTAACGCCCTAAGCTGCGCCCATAAAACCTTGGCTTCTTCCACCGCGTCTCGCTTCAAAAGCGTGAATTGTATAGTTGATCATGAAATCAGTCCGCATGGTTCAGCTATAAACCAAGTGCAGAATGTTGACTGCCTTTCAGGATGAGTAAAGTATAAAGATGTGTATTCCCAGTCAAAGTGACGAGGGTAAAAGTTGCCTGCAATGGAAGTAGGAAGAATCTGCGTCAAAATCGTAGGGCGAGAAGCAGGAAAAAAATGCGTAGTCGTAGACCTTGTAGACAAAAACTTCGTTCTCATCACAGGACCAAAAACAGTCTCTGACATAAAACGGAGACGCGCCAACATCAATCACCTAGAACCAACCCGCGAAAAAATCGACATAAACCGAGGCGCAACCGACGAAGAAGTCACTGAAGCACTTAAAACAGCGAATAAACTGGATGAGATGGCAAAGACAGTGAAGCCCGCCCTATCCTAAATCTTTTAACCTTTCCTAACCCTTTTTTCCTTTCTGGAGAAAAATTATGCGAAGAATCAACGAACCGTGGGAAATCAAACGAAGCCTGATAGTTAAAGCTGAGGAAGAAACCGACATGCGCTTCGGTCACAGACCTGAAGAACGTCCCATCAAAGAGCACATGCGGTTTGGAATAATAAACTTGGACAAACCTGCTGGACCATCAAGCCACGAGGTCACAGCTTGGCTCAAGCGAATCCTCAGCCTTGAACATGCCGGTCACGGCGGGACCCTTGAGGCTTAAAATAGCCGGGGAAATCCCAAAGTCACTTGTGTTCTACCTACCGCCATAGAGGATGCTACGAAAGTAATTCAGGCTCTTCTTTTGGCAGGCAAAGAGTACGTTTGCGTAATGAAGCTTCATTCTCAGGTTCCAAAAAGCAAAGTTGAAAAAGTCTTAGATGAGTTTCAGGGACCAATCTATCAGCGACCCCCTGTACGCTCGTCAGTCAAGCGGAGGCTTCGGACAAGAACAATCTACTACAACAAGTTCATTGAAATGGACGAACGGAACGTTCTCTTCAAGGTCGGCTGCGAAGCTGGAACATACATAAGAAAACTCTGTTACGATGTCGGCGAGGTTCTGGGCTGCGGCGCTCACATGCAGGAGCTTCGCAGAACAAGGGTTGGACCCTTCGTAGAGGACAAAAGCCTAGTCACCCTGCATGACATCTCTTACCTGTTCAGCCAGTGGCAAGAAACCAAAGACGAAAGCCTACTCAGAAAATTCGTTTACCCCATGGAAAAAGCCTTGGAGCTGATACCGAAAATAAATGTGCGAGATTCTGCGGTTGACGCGCTTTGCCATGGAGCCCACTTGACGGCTCCAGGAGTGCTGTCATTAGATTCTGGAATCAAAATCGGCGGCACTGTTGCGGTTTTCACGCAGAAAGAAGAAGCCATAACAATAGCGAAAGCAGCTGTTTCCTCCGAGAAGATGCTGAAGATGGACCACGGGTTCGTAGCAAAAACTCAGAGGGTTTTGATGCCGCGTGGAATGTATCCTAAGATGTGGCGCAGCAATCAGTGAAAAGTTGTTTCGAAAAGACTAAAAACAGGTCTGTCGCTATTCTACTGTTGTGCCGAGGTCTCCTAGAGCAACCATGTTGCGGGAAATCTGGTAGGGAGCAGATTCCACATTGGAAGTTCATGCCTGGAATCTCCGACTACGGTGAGCCTGTGATCCATTGGGTCGCGAGGGTTCAAATCCCTCCCTCGGCGCCACAATCACACAACTCTAGCAATCTTTGCGTTTTACGTATCCTTCACAGTTTTGTACATTTATTTTCTTCTTGTGTTAAGGAGAGCTCTGAGTTCTTCTTCGTTCAATCTTATTCTCAGGTTCCCTTCGAATCCCTTTATCTTCAGCAAGTCTTCGACAAAAACTATCTCCACCAATTCACCTAGATACCCCTCGATCAGGAATCTGTCTCCAGCCTCGTTTAACTTGGCGATGTCTAACTCGATAGAGAAAGCGTGATCGTTAGTTGTTATTCCATTCACCATTCTGTGTACTTCCCATCGTTTTATCTAATAATACTGGTCAATTGAGTTAACAATTATGGACAAATGTGATCAAATTTCTGTCCACGCCTTTGCATAAATGATGTCTGGAGGATACAGTGCATGAAATTTAAACGGACATCTATAAAGCCAATCTCAGGCGCCAGCAGAATTGTTTCTGTTGCGGTTTTCTTTTTTGTTGAGATAATCTTTTTTATTAGATTATCTTATGGATTGAACTGTTGGAGACCGCTGTGATGAACGTAGGTATAGTTGGTTGCGGATACATTTCTGGGATACACATCAATGCTTGGAGAGAGGCAGGGCTGTCCGTGGCTGCTGCATGTGACTTGAACGAAAAAGCAGCCATTCAATTCTCCAAGGATTGGAACATTCCGTCTTACTACACTAGCTTTTCTGAGATGCTGAAAAAGGAAGATCTGTATGCTGTTTCAGTTTGTGTTCCCCCCAAGTTTCATGCTAACATAGCAACAGAGGCACTGAAGTCTGGCTGTAACGTAGTTGTTGAAAAGCCATTCACTGTGGATACTGCTGAGGCTGAGAAATTGCTTGGCATCCTCAATAAGTCATCTGGAAAAATGACGATAATCCATAGCCAACTTTATGAGCACTCAATTTTTAATGCAATGAAAAGGGTTAAGGCAGGAGATATAGGGCAGGTTGTAGGAATGGATGTTGGGATTTTGCACAGCCCTGACGAAATAATGGCTGGAGACAAGAACCATTGGTGCCACAAACTTGCAGGCGGCAGATTTGGAGAAAACTTGCCTCATCCAATATATCTTCTTCAAGCTTTTCTGGGAAAATTGAAGATCAAATCCGTGTTAGTTGACAAGTTGGGGTCTCAACCGTGGATGGCTTTTGATGAGTTGAGGGTGCTTTTAGAGGCTGAAAAAAACAAGTTTGGAACAATTCACATCAGCTTTAATGCAGCAGGGCATGACCGAACCGACGTGCATGCAAACATCTACGGCACCGGAGGTACAATACATGCCGGAATCTATCCTGTTAGTAGCCTGATTGTTTCGAAGCCTGGTCGTGGAATAATGCATTTCGATAATATGGTTAACCAAGTTAAGATATGGGGTGCATATCTTAGAAAGATGGTAACCACAGGGAAAGGCCCAAGAAACTATAGTGTTTCTCACTCGAGAATTATCAAGTCGTTTGTGGAAAGCCTCAACGGCAACGGAAAGCCCCTAGTCACCCCTGAAATGGGATATGAAAACATTCAAGTTGTTGAGCAAATCTGTAAACTGATAGAAGAAAAACGTGTTTCCAATTGACTGCCAGCAGAACAAAAAAATAAGAGGTTTTTTGGGAGTCCTCCATCAATCACTGAAACCTTCCGTAAAGGGTCTTGACGGCTTTTAACTGGGCATCCTTTTCATGAGCGTGTCTCAGAAGAGAGGTTACTCTGAACGTGGCTTTCGTAGCGCATGTTTAACAGTCTTTTCTGTTTCCACATGTACTAGCCGATGTTTCTTGCCGCAGATGGGGCACAACCAAACGTCTCCTGTGTCAACTTCCTTTTTGGTTGCCTTTGTCTTTTGTATCCTCTGTTCTTTCTCTTCCAGTTTCTCTTCTGGCGTGGATTTTGAAAGAGACCAAGCGCGTTCAAGCACAAAAAGTGTTACAAGTTCCTTTTCGTTATCTCGCTTACATAATGTAACTAAGTGTTTACCTGGAGCTTTTTTTCCGGTTGCCTCTTCGTAAGGTTTAATCGTATAGTTTTCTTTGATTATTGCTGGAACTTCTTCAATGCTGGAAACAATGTCTCGACTAACCTTATCATTCTCATCCGCCTGTGACAAAGAAATCACGTCATAAAGCATATCCTCAATATTGCTTTGCTGAAAAACCATGGTTCTTCCTTCCAACTGCGAGAAGCGGATACCTACCGGGCATTTCACAGCCTTAACCAAAATCTTTCCCTGTTCCTTGTCTTTGCACATTTTAAAAAGCCACTCACCCGTAAGGAAGTCTTTGACGCTGTAAAAACTCACTTCACCGCGTCTTAACTGACGCAAAGTCATGTCATACCATGCATCGTCAGGTCGTGCTTCAACTCGCCTAACCTTGATATACTTTAGAAACTGCAAGCTCCTACACTCCACACTAAAGTTTTTTATGTCAAGTTTAAGACTTTCGGGGCTCACTCGTGCACAACAAAAAAAGCATACGCTAACTATTCTAAATAAATAAACAAAAAAAGGGAGAGGGAATTAAACCCTTTTGGGTTGCTACGTTTAACCTGCTATTTTCTGGCGGATTGTTACGACTGCAAAGATTGCGGCTATTGCCGCGATCAAGGACAGGACTACTGCGATCCACACTGGGGTCATGTCAACATCTGGTTTGGCTTTGATGTCTGAGACATCAGCTTGTACTGTGCCAACGCTAGTGTTGACTGTAGCTACCTTTCCATCTAGGTCAGTAACTTTTCCTTCCAGTGTTCCCAGGTTAGTGCTTACGGTTGCTACGTCACCATCGAGTGCGACCACTTTGGCGTCTAGAGATGCAACGGATGTTGTTAAGGTTCCAAGGTTAGTCTTGATTGTGGCAACGTCACCTTTGATGGCGGTTATGTCTACGCCCATTGTGCCTAAGTCTAGGTCTGCAATTGCTACTTTGATTTCGCCAACATCTGTGGCGATTATGATGCTCATGTCTTCTATTCCTTGTACTTGGGCACCTATGGCATCTAGCTTGGTGGTGATTTGGCCTGCTTTAGTGTTGATTACGGCGGTTAGGTCACCTTCAGAGTCTGTCACGACATTAATTAGGCTAGCTTCAAGTTGATTCAATGCAGCCGACGTGTTAGAGCAGCATTCAGCAATTTCGTCAAGAACATCCTGCATACCTGGCCGTGCCATTACGGTGAAAAGCCCAGTAGACTTAGTTAAGACACCAGTGCTTGTTGGGGTGTATGTGATTGTCCAGTTCCAAGTGCCGAGTGGAGCATCAGCTGGGAATACAATCTTCATCTGGTTATAATCATCAGCGCCTTGGTTTTGGAATATTACAGTCTTGTAAGTTGCGTCATCAGATGTTGTCAAAGTCCAATCGTCTGTTCTCCACCATAAGCTACCGGCTGGGTCATAAATTGAAACAGTAATGACCCCTAAGCTGATTTCAGTGGTCATGATGTTGAAGCTGGGTATATCCATTGGGTAG